>Ga0310690_10002835_pt1 | contig 27354 bp, 20 predicted proteins | sample AusTroGonzalo_MG_2_FD_207661 | JGI IMG/M metagenome (GOLD analysis project Ga0310690, IMG submission 207661) | Bovine rumen microbial communities from tropical cattle in Woodstock, Queensland, Australia - Gonzalo_04 (v2) (version 2) | ecosystem: Host-associated > Mammals > Digestive system >...
CATTGTTGTCTTAAAGAAAACAGGATCGTCTGTGTTGATACAAACCATGATTCCCTGATCGTAGTATTTGCGTACAGGGTGGTAGCGGGCCATCTTAACAACCTTCTTTGTAAATGTATTTGAAGTAATACAAATTTCAATAGGAAGCTTTGTCTTGATAAGCTCGTCGATAAGCTTTTTATCCTGATATGCTGTTACACCGTGACCAATGCGTTCTACGCCAAGGCAGTTGATGGAATCCCAGATTGATTCAGGACCAACGTCTTCACCGGCATGTGCAACAACTCTCCAGCCTTCTTTCTTTGCAAGCTGGAATACAGGTTCATATTCTTTTGCAGGACCTTTTGCTTCGGCACCACCAAGTCCAATACCGATGATGTCTTCGCATGGATACTGCTTCAAAAGTTCGTAATTCTTCATTGCATTTTCGCAGCCGAATGTTCTGGAAACGTCCATCAAAAGCTTGATTGTAATTCCGTCTTTTTCTTTAATACGTGCAATCTGCTTGTGGAAAATCTGAACCATCTTTTTGTAGCTGAATCCCTTCTTAAGGAAAGCAGTTGGTGCAAAGAATGCTTCACAATAATCAATTCCGTTGCGAACCAGATATTTTTCAAGTTCTTTGAATACTACATTAAAGTCTTTTTCGCTTACAAACAAATCCTGTACCTTGAGAAATGCCTGTATAAATCCGTTAAGATCATTATAGGAGAATAGAGCGGTCTGTTCTTCTTTTGTCATTTCCTTGCCATAGCGGTTCTTGTACATCTTCTTGATGCCGGCCATGGTAATAACAGCCTCAATGTGAATGTGGAGTTCGGCTTTAGGTACACTCTTTATAAAAGATTTAAATTCCGACTTTGTCATTTTTATTCTTTCTCCTTTTTAAGTGCCGGTCTTCCTCCTGAAAACCAAAATTATCTAACGCGCCGCCTCCCAATGACGTTAAATATTTTAAATACACTTATATCAATTAAATTATCGGTAGAAATTGCCCCTTACTTTAATGAAATTTTACAAAATAGCGTCTAGTTGTTCAACAATCTGTCGGAAGGTATCACAAGCCGCCTGTACCGGCCCTGTTTCTTCCATATTTACTCCCGCAACTTTGAGAGATTCAATAGGATAACGCGACCCGCCACTCTTCAGGAACTTATAGTAATCTTCGCGTTCCTTGTCGCCGCCGCCAGTCACCCTCTTAGCCAGTGCCAGTGCTGCAGAAATACCGGTAGCATACTTATAAACATAGAATGCGCTATAAAAATGAGGAATCCTCAATCCTTCCATATCACTGTTCTCTTCAAAATGCATCTCAGGCCCAAAATACAACTCAAGCAACTCGCGGTAAATCTTACGCAGCAACTCCGGAGTAAGCGGAGTTCCATTTTCTACAAGCTCATGTGCCTTAAGCTCAAACTCTGCAAACATTGTCTGGCGGAAGAGAGTTGCAAGAATGTCGTCGGCACGCATTGCAAGAAGATATTTTTCAAGGTCTTTGTTGTTGTTGTGCTTTGCCTGGTCCAGAAGGTATTCAAAAACAAGCTCTTCATTAAAGGTAGACGCAACTTCTGCTTCAAAAATCGTGTAGTCGTAGCTCATAAACGGATTATTATGAACCGAATACCAGCTGTGCATACTGTGACCGCCTTCGTGAGCCATTGTAAACACGTCGCGGATATTGTCTTCATTATAATTAAGCAGAATATAAGGATAGCCGATGTAGCTTCCGGAACTGAAAGCTCCGCTTCTCTTACCAATATTTTCATAGCGGTCTGCCCATCCGTTAAGTAATCCGTCGCACAAACGGTCTGTATATTCTTTTCCAAGAGGAGCAAGCGCATTTCGGCAGATTTCTACAGACTCTTCATAAGTTGTCTTAGTCTGAACTGATTTTACAAGCGGAACATAAACATCCCAGTGGCGAAGCTCATCAAGCCCAAGTGCACGCTTACGGATTCCATAATACTTATGAAGCGCATCAAGATTTTTATGAATGCACTCAATCAAATTATGATAAACAGTAAGAGGCACCTTGTTTCCGTAAAGGGCTGCGTGCAGGCTAGAGTCATATCCGCGGGCCCTCATAGTAAACACATCCTGATTTACACTTCCGGCATAAAGGGCTGCAATTGTGTTCTGGTGCTCCTCAAACTTTGCATAAAACTTTTTGTAAGCTTCTTCGCGCACCTTTCTGTCGTGGTTATGCATGAACACGCCCCAGGTTGTTTCTGTAAGCTGCTGTTCTTCGCCGTCCACAGGAACTGTTCCAAAGGTTTTATTCATATCAACATTTGTAAGCACACTGAACGCAGTTTCTGCAGTAAGTGCCGGCTGACCCTGCAAAGACAAAATGCGTTCTTCTTTTTCGCTGAGTGTGTACTTCTTAAAATGCAAAAGCTTTTCAAGATAAACCTTGTAATCAGCAAAATCAGGTCGTGCGGCCCAATCTCGCAAACTGGCTTCATCAATTTCCATGAGTTCAGGATCAATAAAGCTGAGCTGGGCCTCCAGCTGTGTATAGGCCATGGTAGCCCGGCCATATCGGTCTGTTGCAGTAGAATCATCTTCATCGGCTTCGTGTTCAAGAGAAGCATAGTGGTAAACAGTTTCCATCTGGAGCAGACACTTTTCATATTCCTTAAGCGCAGCGAGTAACTGGTCCGGGCCTGCACCAAGCTTGCCTTTAAAAGCTTCAACAGCCTTGCTCAGTTCACCAAGTCCAGCCAGTGCCTTTTCCCATTCATCAACGGATTTATAAATAGATGATAAATCCCACTTGTCTTTTGAATTTACATCTTTGCGAGAAGGTATTGTTTTTGCCATTTTTTTATTTTCCCTTTCTGTGTTTTTTTCTTTTTTCTATATAAAGTCTGTCGTCTGCAAGAGAAAGAAGTTCTGATAATGAAGCAACATTGTTATCAATATTAAATTCAATTGCTCCAATACTCATAGAAAGTGTGAAAGGAAAGCCTCTGTCTTTGGAAATAACTTCGCAAAGATTTTTTATTTTTGAACGCAACTGATCTTCTTGTGTAAGCTTCATTCCAATTGCGATTCCGGCAAATTCATCTCCGCTTAGTCGTCCTACAGTATCATTGGAACGAAGTGAATGCGAAAGTACTTCTGCAGCGGCTTTAATTGCTTCGTCACCCATGTCGTGACCATAAGTATCGTTAATCTTTTTAAGGCCATCAAGATCTGCAAAGAATACAATACCCCGCTGACCTACATCTGCAGCAAGGTCAATTGTTTTTTGTCCAAGCTCCATAAAGCCGCGACGGTTCAGAATCTTTGTAAGGTCATCTGTCTTTGACTGAATGTCGAGTGTTGAGTTGCTCTGCTGAAGTGAAGAGTTAAGCTTGGAAAGCGATTTGCTCTTTGTAAGAGAGCGTGTATATTCATAGTTGCTTGCAATAGTGTTAATAAGAATTTTCATGCTCACGATGTGCATTGCATAATTTGAAGTTTTAATTTTACAGACAATGTAGCCGTAATTTTTTCTTCCCGAAAAAAGCGGATGAATCATAAACGAACCCGGGAAATCAGTAAAGTATTCAGGCGGGAACGGATTTTTACAAGGATTAAATTCGAGTCCCGGATCGTAGTCGCGGATTTTTCGTTCAGTGTCAATCATCATTAAAACTGCGGCATTATGCGGAAGAATAAATTCTTTTCCCTGGTCGAGCAAAATCGGTTTTTTATAGAAGCATACAAAGCAGGCAGGAATATCAAGTGCAACAAGAATCTTATCGAGAGTATTTGTAAAATGATGAAGTGTTTCGGTTGTCTGCGAAAGGTCCAGCAGTTTGTAAAGGCTTTCTATAGAAGTGTGCATGTTAAAGAACTGACCTGTCATTTTTTGAATGCCGTTTGCATTGTCACCCGCATGAACAAGCTTGTTTTCGGAATTGTAATAAACATCATCATAATTATCTGATGGAATACAGCCGCATGACTGCTTGTACAAAGGCACTACAGGAATATGTGTTGCAACAGGAATGTCTTCGCCTTGAAGCCTTCTGTAGGCAAGTTCGGCAGCAATTCTTCCCTGTTCAAAAATATTCTGATTCATTGTAGAAAGCCTTGGACGGAATTGAGCCGCATAAGTCGAATCATCAAAGCCTATGATTTTTAATTCTTCCGGAATTTTTACGCCAAGACTGGAAAAATGCTGCTGACATCCCATTGCCATAAGGTCGTTCGCACAAAGAATGGCATCAAAGTTCAGACTTTCTTTTTTAGTATATTTTTTTGAAAGAACTTCCTTAGCCCTGTGAAGTGCAAAATCTCCGTCAAAGCAAAGGTTTTCATTAAAGATAAGCTTGTGTTTGCGGAGCGCTTTTTTATATGCCTCAAAACGAAGCAGAGAATCTCTGGAGCCTGTTTTATTTGCCGACATAAAAGCAATTTTTTTACAGCCATGAGTTTCTTTTAAATGTTCAACCGCATTATCATAGGCAGTTGAACATTCAGTTTCGATATAATAGGAATCAGGAAGATTTAAGTTTCCGCCAATAGAAATAATAGGCTTCTGTTTAAATTTTTTAAGAATTTTTGCAAGATTGTCGTTTGAGAAAGTAGAAGAATAAGAACCGGTAATGACAATTATAAGGTCAACATCTGTAGAAAAGAGCAGACTCAAACTGTTCCAGCTTTGATATTCATAAATACCGGAATCGGTTTTCGGGTCCTTTGTCTGTGCTACGAAAAATTGAACATCATTTTTGTCACTGAAAAAAGAAAAAATACCGTTCAGAACTTCAAGTGCATATTCAACTGTAAGTGCATGTACCAGTACACCTATTTTTTTCATTCTTCTATTATATATGATAAAATCGATTATTGCCAACAAGATTTTTCTTTGTTATACTTTGCAAATTATGACAACCGAGGCAAAAACTTTCTATAAAGACTTACGGCATATTGTTCAGCCTATGGCAATTCAGAATCTCATTTCTGCCGCAGTAAACTCTGCCGATGTTATTATGCTCGGATATATTGGTCAGACAGCAATTGCCGCTTCTTCGCTTGCCGGAAATATTGCCTTTATTCTTTTTATGATTTCTACAGGATTGTCTTCTGGGCTTGTAATGCTTAGTGCACAGTACTGGGGAAAAAAAGATATTGAATCAATAAAAACACTGCTTGGAATAGGCTTAAGGATCTGCTGCTCTGTAGAAATTATAGTTGCCCTTATTGCAGCCTTTTACCCGCGGATTCTTATGCTCATTTTCACTACGGACGAAGCACTTATTGCAGAAGGCTGCCGCTACTTAAGGGCTGTGAGCGTTTCTTATGTCTGTCTTTCTTTTTGTCAGATGTTCCAGGCAGCCTTTAAGAGTGTTGAAAAAGTAAAGATTGTAACAATAACCTCTACAACCTCTTTGTTTTTGAATATCGGGTTAAATGCAGTTTTTATTTTCGGACTGTTTGGTGTTCCTAAAATGGGAATTCTTGGAGTTGGAATTGCAACTTCTATAGCACGCTTTATAGAAATGCTTGTCTGCTTTATTTACGCAAAAAATCAAAAGGATGTTCAGTTTTCGGTACTCTGTATTTTCAGGCGGAACAAACTTCTTACAAAAGATTTTTTCAAATATTCACTTCCTGCAGTTGGAAACGAGCTTGTGTGGGGTGCAGCCTTTTCGATGTATTCAGTAATCATGGGTCACCTCGGAGAAGATATTGTTGCTGCAAACTCTGTAGTTAATACTGTACGACAGCTCGGTTCAGTTTTGTGTTTTGGAATGGCATACGGTGGAGCAATCGTAATCGGAAAAACAATCGGTTCTGGAGATATGAAGCTTGCAGAACGAAATGCTTCGCGCCTTGCAAGAGTTACAATTCTTTCCGGAGTATTAGGTGCCGTTCTTGTAATCTGTCTTTATCCGGTTCTTCCGTATATTGCAAAGCTCAACGAAACTGCTGCACATTACAGAAACGTAATTTTGTTTATAAATGCTTATTCACTTATCGGCGCTGCTGTAAATACAGTTCTTATCTGCGGAATTTTCCGGGCTGGTGGAGATTCAAAGTTCGGCTTTATTGCAGATACAATCGATATGTGGTGTGTTTCTGTACCGCTTGGTCTGATTGCAGCCTTTGTATTAAAGCTTCCTCCGCTGTGGGTTTATTTTATTCTTTACCTTGATGAATTTGAAAAAATGCCTTTTGTTATCATGCACTATAAAAAGAAGGGCTGGCTCAAGGATATTACCCGCGATACAACAAGTGCAGATTAAAACTTCCTGAACAGTAATTATTGTTAAACATTTCTTAAAAAGGTATAATCATACACAAGAGGTAAGATATGGCATTAAGATTATATAACACAATGGGACGCACAATGCAGGAGTTTAAGCCTATTACAGCAGGACACGTAGGCTTTTATGGTTGTGGACCTACAGTATACAATTATGCACATATCGGAAATCTTCGTGCTTATGTTTTTCTTGATGTTCTCGACAAAACACTCAGCTTGCTCGGCTATGAAATTAAGCATGTAATGAATATTACAGATGTTGGTCACCTTTCTGATGACGGCGACAACGGCGAAGATAAAATGAAAAAATCTGCAGCAGAGCGCCATCAGAGTGTTCTTGAGGTTGCAAACTTTTACACAGATGCTTTTATGAAGGATATTGATGCTATGAATATCCGTCATCCTGATGTTATCTGCCGTGCAACCGAACACATTGACGACATGATTGAGCTTATTAAGAAGATTGAAGCAAACGGCCACACTTATATGGCAGGCGGAAATCTTTATTATGATATTTCTACTTACCCTGACTACGGAAAGCTTGCAAACTTGAATCTTGATGAACTTAAGGCAGGAGCTGGTAAACGAAAGGTTGTTGTCGTTGATGAAAACAAACGAAATCCGGGTGATTTTGTACTCTGGTTTACTAAATCTAAATTTGAAGATCAGGCTATGACCTGGGACAGTCCGTGGGGTAGAGGATATCCAGGCTGGCATATTGAATGTTCTGCGATGAGCATGAAATATCTTGGAAAGCACTTTGATATTCACACAGGCGGAATTGACCATATTCCTGTTCATCATACAAATGAAATTGCTCAGAGCGAAGGAAGCTTTGACGAAGCAGAACGCGCTAAGGGCCCTTGGGTAAACTACTGGATGCACAATGAGTTCCTTATTCTTGAAGGCGGAAAGATGAGTAAGTCAAGCGGTAATTTTATTACTCTGCAGACTGACCTTCCACCTGAGCGCGGTTTTTCTTTAAAGTCTAAAGGCTTTGAGCCTCTTGATTACCGCTTCTTCCTTTTGGGCGGTCACTACAGAAAGCAGCTTGTATTTAATCTTGATGCCCTGGAATCTGCTAAGAACGGTCGTGCAGCCTTGTATGGCCGTGTTGCAAAGCTTATTACCCGCGCTAATGAAGAAGAAAAGCTTGGACTGACCTGCGAAAACTTTGCTGCTAAGCTTTCAGGTATTGAATGCGAAACAGAAAGTCTTGCAAAATTCCGCGAAGGCCTTGAAAATGACCTTGCAACTCCTGTTGCCATGGCTGCTATGCAGAAGGAAGCCGCAGGAAAAGGTACAACAAAGGCAAGCGTTTCTCTGGCAGCCCTTCTTAAAATGGACAGCGTTTTGAGCCTGGACGTAATCAAAGGCGGCTTTGAAGAACTTGAAAAACAGGAAGCCGCAGCAGCAAATGCACACGCAGGCGACCCTGAGGCAGCAGAAATAGATGCACTTGTTGCAGAAAGAACTCAGGCCAAAAAGGACAAGAATTTTGCACGAGCAGATGAGATTCGTGATATTTTGACTAAAAAGGGTATTGTTGTAACAGATACTCCTAATGGACCGGTTTGGGCTAGAAGTTAGGTACCAGGTACCAGGTACCAGGGCCCATATGACACCCAAAGGGATTGGATTTTTAATACAAAATGGTATAAAATATAAGAAGAGAGTGTAACTTTTTGGAGAATAAGGTGTTTGATAATATAGAACAAGGTCAGAGCGAGATTCAGGTGGCAGTAAATGCCGGAAATCCGGCTGACTTTAAGACGATTTATGACGAGTGCATGCAGATGCTCTTCAAAATATCATACAGAATTGTAAATGATGAAGAAGCAGCAGAAGACTTGGTTCATGATTCGTTGATTAAAGCAAATGAAAAATGTCTGGTTTTTCCTTCTTTGAATGACTGTAAATACTGGCTCATTCGTGTTGTGAAAAATGCTTCCCTTAATTATGTTAAACGTAAGGACAGGGAACGCAAGGCTTATGAAAAGGTTTTATACGAAGATCATCGTAAGTCTGAATCCGGTGAAATTGATTTGCTTAAAGCTGATGCAATGAAAAAAGCAAAGGAAGCACTCGATAAGCTTCCGAAGAACCTGCGCGAAGTTCTTGTACTTAAGGAATATGGTGACTTAAACTACAAAGAAATTGGTAAGGTTCTTGGCATAACAGAAGGTAACGTTAAAGTTAGGGTTTTTAGAGCAAGGGAACAATTACTTAAATTGTTAGGAGAAGACGATGTCTACCTGTCCAACTAAAGAGATTCACTCTCTGTACTTAGATAATGAACTTCCTCAGTCACACAAGGAACAGTACGAGGCTCATTTAGCAGCCTGCGATAAATGTCGCGCCGAATATGAAAAAATGCGTGCAGTACGTGGTGTGTTCCAGAAGGATTCAGATCTTATTTCTCTTGATAAAAAATTCATGGATGCAAGCTATGAGCGTCTTATGCTTAAGATGAAGTATTCTAAGAATACAGGTCATTCCTCTGCTCCAAAGGTAAGTTCACGTACCTGGAAAATCATTGTTCCTGCTGCAGCTGCCATTGCAATTCTTGCTCTTGCAATTCCGCTTAAGCTTGCTGTTGGAAAAGCCGGCGTTAAAACAATGTCTGCTACTTCGAGCCTATATTCACAGGTTCCTTCTCAGGTTTCGGAGCAGCTTTCAAGTGTTGATTTTGGCGGCATTCAGAGTGTTCTTCCTGCCAATGGATTTGATGGTCAGGAAGCCCGTGTTACAAATGTAAGCAATCCGAGTGATGCTGCATTACAGCTTATAAGAGATGTAGAAGTATTCCGCCCTGATTTAGAAGGCGATCAAAAAACTATAAGGATTAAAATTTCTGTTCCGGGATATGATGATGTTCCTGTTACAACAGAAATTGAAGTTCCGCTTGATGTGACAGGTCAATACTAGTGGATTATTCCGGAAAATTCAGTTATCTATTCAGAAAATATACTCAGGTAAGGGTCGCCTGCTTTTTAGTAGTTGCGGCCATTGCCATTTCTACTGTGCTTATTGTAAGTTTTAAGAACAAGCCTGTTCCCGAAATTGAAGAGATTATTCCGCCTGTAGGTTCGCCCGGTGATGTTATCGTTATAAAAGGAAAGAATTTCGGCGAAGTCCGCGATATGAGCTATGTTGAATTTGCGGGCGCCAGACTTACTGCAAGCTCTTACATTTCCTGGCAGGATGATACTATTAAGCTTGTCCTTCCTTCGAATATTCAGGATGGACTTGTTGTTGTAGGTGTAAACAATCAGCGTTCTAAACCTGCACTTTTTGCAAATGAAGTCGATATTCCTGTTCCTGTAACAGAATCCTTCCAGACTATAAAGCCTGTTATTTCTTCGCTGTCGTCGTCTAAGCTTGGGACCGGTTCGCTCCTGACAATCTATGGAAATAACTTTGGTGCTTCCCGCGGACAGTCAAAGGTTTGTTTTACCTGTGATTATGACAAGGCTGTTTCTACTGCTACTTTTATTTCTAACTCAATTCTTACTGCAAAGATCATCAGTGCTTCTGAGTTTGATGATGACTACGAATACTGGAACAACAACGAAATCCGTGTTCGTGTTCCAGACGGTGCCTATACGGGTGTTGTTTTTGTAGATACAGGCCGCGAAAAATCTGACCCTGTAGAATTTACAGTAACAGATTCTGCCGGAACAAAATCTTACAATGGAAAGAAGGTTTATCTTGTTCAGTATTCTGCAGATATTTCTGATGTCATGACTACAGATATATCTACGATTACGCTTAGATGTCCTGTTCCTGTAACTATGGCTTCTCAGCCGACTCTTGAATTTACAGAAATCAATCCGTCACCGGTTTTACAGAACTATCAGAACTGCATAATTCATCAGATTACCAAGAACAGAAATAATTCTCCAAAGAGTGTTTTCCGCCAGACCTTTGCTGTTTCTGTGTGCGAAATTAATACGGACGTAAAGGTAGCCGGTGTCGGTGCTTATAAAAACATGAACCAGACCTTGTATGAAAAATATACAAAGGCAGATCCAATAATTCAAAGTGATGCAGACGCAATTACAGAGCTTGCTGCCAAAATTGTCGGAAAAGAAACAAATCCTTACAAGAAGGCTAAGCTTATCTATCAGTACATGCTTGATAATTATTTTGTACTCGATAAGGTTAGAAATAACGATGCAGAGCCGCTTGATCTTTTGCAGTCAACCTCCGGCGATTCTTACGATTATGCCGTTGTTTTTGCTTCTCTTGCGCGAGCTTCAGGCATTCCTGCTTTAATAGACAGCGGCATTTTGATTGGTCAGGATCTTACAACTCAGGTTCACTGGTGGAATGAGATTTATCTTTACGGCTTTGGCTGGCTTCCGGTAGATGCCGCACTTGGAGATAATCTTGCTTACAAGCGCTGGGTAGAAAATGCAGATACTGCAGAATACTATTTTGGAAATCTTGATTCTCATCATATTACTTTTTCACGCGGATATAACGAGCTTAAGCCTTTTGCTCAGGACAATAAAACTGTAAAATATCCAAGGAGCTTTGCATTGCAGAGTATCTGGGAAGAGGCAAGCAGCAATACGGACAAATACAGTTCATACTGGAGCGTGCCGTCTATTAAGGGTGTATACTAGGAGGATTATATGACAAAAGTTCTTTCTGTTGGTGGTTCAATTATTGTTCCGGATAAGCCGGATGTTGAGTTTTTGACTTCATTTGTAAAAATGTGTACAGCCTGGCTTGATGAAGACAAGAGCCGTCGCCTTATTCTTGTTGCCGGTGGTGGTGCTCCTGCCCGCGTATACCAGAATGCTTATGGCGAGGTTGCAGGTAACACAGGCGTTTCTGCAGAATCTGACGCTGCCGACTGGATTGGTATTATGGCTACCCGCATTAATGCTCAGCTCGTAAAAGCAAGCTTTGGTCCTTACTGTAAGAACGATGTTGTTTATAATCCAACTGTTGATGATTTGAAATTTGACGGTCAGGTGCTTGTTGCTGCCGGCTGGAAACCTGGTTTTTCTACAGATACAGATGCCGTTTATCTCGGCGAAAAATTTGATGCAAAGACAATCGTAAATCTTTCAAATATCGAAAAGGTTTATACAGACGACCCTAGAAAAAATCCGGATGCAAAACCACTTGATACAATTTCGTGGGTAGATTTTCGCAAGATGGTAGGTGATGAATGGACTCCTGGAAAGAACTGTCCTTTTGATCCGATTGCTTCTAAAAAGGCAAGCGAACTTGGTATGAAGGTAATCTGTGCTGCCGGTAAGAATATTGAAAATATAAAGGCAATCCTGAACGACCAGGATTATATTGGAACTACTATAGGGTAGAGTATTCCATTCTTGTGAGCAGTCTGTCCAGCTTTGTTGCATACTCTGGATCGGCTGCCCAGGAACGGGCAAGGTCTCCTATTGTAACCGCAAACTTTGTTTTATGTACCCAGCTGTATCTTGGGTCAACAAGCTCATTATTTAAAGGAATATCTTCTGTTGTGGCGTAGGCCTGTATGTGCTGAATATGCGCCCGTACCCCTAACTGTTCTGTTTCAAAAACACAACCCGGCTGTTCTGCGCTGATAGCTCCAAGACCGCAGTAATTATGCCATTCGGGCTGAACAAGGCCTCCAAATCGTAAAAAACCTGTTTCAAGGCACATCTGTGCAAATGCAAAATCAGAATTGATATTTTCGGCAGCAGCTTCTTCTATATAAATGCATGCAAAATTGTAAATTTGCTCCCATTCCATCTGGTCATTTTCCTGAATGAAAAAATGTGCCAGCTGTTCTGCAGTAAGCTGACCCTTTGCAAGAAGTCTTCTGGCAATAATAATGTGTTCTTTTTCTACTTTTTTTAACGACTGACATGAAGTAAAAAAGGCTGCAGCAATAAGCGACAGCAGGACTATACCTGTAACAAAAAGGTGTTTTGATTGTTTCATATATATAAAATCGGAAAAACCGCAGAAAAATGAAAAAAAATTGATTTTTTTTGCAGATTTTGCCTGATTTTTTGTAATAAGTCCTTTTTTTTGGACATATTATATATGTGAATAATAAACCAGAAGTAAGACAAAAAGCTTTACGGTTCGGGCTTGGTTATCCTTTGGATTATGAGCTTGTAATGCTGATTCTTGGGGCGGGAAACAGACAGATGTCTGTAGAAGCCATATCAAAGAAGATTGTAGAAGTCCTTGACTCCTGCAATAACGAAGATATGGTTGAATCCCTGCTTAAAATGAAAGGAATCGGACAGAGCAAGGCTCTTGCTGTAGCCGCTGCCATAGAGCTTGGAAAACGGCGTACCTGTCATCTGGGGGCACATATAAGCTCTCCGTGTGACGTGATTCCTTTTGTAAATCATTATGCGATGAACGAAAGGGAACACTTCCTGGCAGTTACATTAAATGGCGGACATAATATTATTCAGATACATGTCGTTTCTATAGGGACAACAAACAGTGCCTTTGCACATCCGCGCGAGGTTTTTTACGAAGCGATTAAGGAAAATGCATCGGCAATTATTGTGTGTCATAATCATCCTTCCGGGGCAGTAGAGCCTTCCGAGGAAGATATTAAGTGCACGCAGAAACTGATTGCTGCTTCAGAAATAATCGGCATACCTCTTCTGGATCATATTATTATTGACTGCAGCAGCTATTATAGTTTTCTGGAAAGCGGTTTATTGAAGAAGTTGCAACTTCCTGTGGGGTAATGTAAAATATGACTATGAAATTTAAAAAGATTTTTTCGGCTGTTTTAGTTTTTATGTTTGCGGTTTGTACTCTTTCTGCACTGTCGGTTGAAGTTAACTATAACGGAGAACTGCGTGAACCAGATATCCGCAAGAGACGCGATGATGACCTTGTAGGTGTTATAATCAGAACAAATGTAGAAGCCGAAGTATTCATAAACGGACATTCTTTTGGTAAGACTCCTGTTGCTACAATAGACCTTTCTACTACTTATTATAATCTTGAAATCCGCAGAAGCGGCTACGATACAATAAGGTGCAAAATCTATCCTAGAAGACGATACACCTATACTTATGAATTTGTAATGCAGAAAACCTGCGGATATATAAATATAAAAAATTATCCTTCGGGAAGTACTGTTTATGTAAATGGTTCCAGTGTTTCTTCGCTTCCTGTAGAAGTTGATCCGGGCTATCATAATATAAAGGTAAGAAAATTCGGCTATGAAGATTATGTTGAGCGTGTTTATGTAGAAAATCACAAGACAACAAATGTAAATGTTTCGCTCAAAACAGCTCCATTCAGAATCACCAATTTTAGTGTTTCCAAAAAGCAGATTAATCCGGATTACTCTTCTGGAATCGGTAAGGTTACTTTTTCTTTTGAAGTTTCAAATGACGGTTCTGCAATATTGAGTGTATGCGACAGATACGGCAATGCAGTCTGGACTCATGAATACGGATACTTTTCTACCTGGAATCAGAGCATTACCTGGAATGGAACAGGTAACTATGGAGAGCGTCTTCCTGACGGACAATATACAGTAAACCTCTACAGCTTTGATTATGACGTATCTTATAACATCAAAATCGACAGAAGTCTTGTTTATCCGCTTTCGGTATTTACTCCGGCTGGCAGTGGTATTGGTTCCCTTCCATGTGCCTTTGGTGATGGCGTTAATTATGTAAAGCTTCTTGTTGATTTTGGTCCTATGCTGAATCTTAATGACGGCAAAGTGAAGCTGTACAGTCTGCCGGTTACAACTGGAATTTTAATTGATTTTGGTCACTATAATGAGTTTGGTTTTTCGTTTGGAGTTGGAGCTGCAACTTCTTCTGATGTAACAGACAGAACTCCGCTCATGGCAGGCATAAGCTTTAAACGCAATTTTGTAATTGATCTTGGAGGCGGCAGTAAATTTGATTTTGCAGGTCTTATAAATTATAACTACTGTTCTGTTTATGATTATTGTGTTCCAGGCACTGAAGTTGGAAAAGGACTCGATCTTGGTCTTGCTTTAGGCTATGAAACAAAAACCTTTTATCTTGGAGTTTCCGGTGAATATGCATTTGGTGCTACAAGAATACGAACAAATAAAGACCGCAATGCAGATGATGAAGATCCGGAAGATATCTTAAAATATGGCGTTGTTGCTTCTCTTCTTCCTGCCAGAAACTTAAGGACAAGTGCTTTTGCAGCATTCTACAATAATAAGATGCTCGAAGCCGGTCTTGAATTTATTGCAATGCCAGGCGCTGGAGCCTTCTGCTGCAATGCAAAGGCAAGTGTACTTACAGATATTACAGCCAAAGATAAAAATATGCTCATAAATGCTAAGTTTGGCTTGTCATATTTGTTTTGATTTATTAAATTTATAGTATGAAACTTTATTCAAGAGGCCAGGTGGCCAGACGTATATCTTATGGTGTCGCAGTCGCAATTGTTTTAACTGCTGTTATATTCTTTAAGCTTGGAAAGAATCAGGCAAAAAAAGAGTTTGCCCGTACAGAGGTAGATGTTGTTGGCAATGATTATTTTGATGTTCAGACTGATTTTATAGAAGCAGTAGTTCCTGTAGTATCAAACCAGACTGCCACTTATACTCAGGACGAAGCAGATAATATAAATGTTTACCGTAACTGCAACGAGGCTGTTGTAAATATCAATACAAAAGTTACTTCCTATGACTGGTTCTGGGATCCTTATGTTACAGACGGCGGCAGTGGTAGTGGTTCCATAATAGACAAGCGCGGATACATTCTTACAAATGTTCATGTAATTTCCGGAGCTTCTAAAATCTATGTTTCGCTTTATGATGGTTCACAATATGAAGCAACTGTTGTAGGCGAAGACATAGACAGTGACCTTGCTGTCATTAAATTTGATCCGCCTGCGGGTGTTACCCTTAAAACAATTTCTTTTGGCGATTCAACAAATCTTGTTGTAGGTCAGAAGGTTATTGCAATCGGAAATCCGTTTGGTATGGAACGAACAATGACTACAGGAATTGTTTCGGGGCTTGGCCGACCTATTCAAAACTCTAACGACCGTATAATCCGTAACATGATTCAAACAGATGCAGCAATTAACCCTGGAAACTCTGGTGGTCCTTTGCTCGATACAAGCGGAAAAATGGTCGGTATTAATACAATGATTATGTCTTCTTCGGGCTCTTCTTCTGGTGTTGGTTTTGCCGTTCCAAGTGAGATTGCAGTTCGTGTTGTAAATGATATTCTGAAATACGGAAAGGTTCAGCGTGGTGTAATTGATGCAACAATTTATCAGCTTACTTCGAGAATTGCACAGTATGCAGGACTTGATATTTCTACCGGTATGCTTGTTTCAGAAGTTCAGAGCGGAAGTCTTGCCGAAACAGCTGGACTCAAAGGCGGAACAAAAGCAGTTTATTACGGAAGCAGAAACAATATCCTTTATCTTGGCGGCGATGTTATTACAAAGATTGACGGAATTGCAATTACATCTTTAGCAGAGTATTATTCTGCGCTCGAAAGTAAAAAGCCTGGAGATACAGTTACAGTTGTTGTACATCGCAACAAAAAGGATGTAACGTTAAAGATTACGCTGTCGGAGTGATGTTCCCCTATGCGCGAGTTTAAAGTCGTTTCACCATTTGAGCCGAGCGGAGACCAGGGGCAGGCTATTCAAAAGCTTAGTGAAGGTTTTCTGCGCGGTGATAAGTTTCAGACTCTTAAGGGCGTTACAGGTTCCGGTAAAACCTTTACAATGGCAAAGATTATTGAAAAGGTGCAGCGGCCGACTCTTATAATTTCTCATAACAAAACTTTAAGTGCCCAGCTTTACCGCGAGTTCAAATCATTTTTTCCGGACAATGCAGTTGAATATTTTGTCTCTTATTATGATTATTACCAGCCGGAGGCCTATGTTGCGGCGCGTGACCTTTATATAGAAAAAGACTGCGACATAAACCGCGAAATTGACCAGCTTCGTCTTAAGGCTACCTACAGCCTTATGGAGCGGCGCGACGTAATTGTTGTTGCAACTGTCAGCTGTATTTACGGTCTTGGTATGCCTGATGTTTACAAGGGAATGCGCGTTCATGTAGAAGTGGGGCAGCAACTCGATGTTAAAAAGTTTGCAGCTCAGCTTTCACAGCTTCAGTACAACAGAAATGATGATGTTCTTGAAAGAGGTAACTTCCGCATAAAGGGTGATGTAATAGAAGTGTTCCCGCCATACATGGAAACAGACGAAGGTTACCGCATAGAGCTTGACTGGGAAGATGTTGTCCGCATAAGACGCATAAATATTTTAGACCACAGCGTAACAGGCGAAATTGATGAAACTGTAATTTATCCGGCAAAGCACTTTGTTGCTAGTCGTGAACAGCTGCTCAGCGCCACAGACCGCATTCAGGCAGAAATGGAAGAGCGTGTAGAAGAATTACGCAGCCTTGGTAAAATGCTCGAAGCAGAACGACTTAAGACACGTACAACCTACGACATAGAAATGCTCAAGGAAATGGGAACCTGTCCTGGTATAGAAAATTATTCAGGGCCTATTAGTGGGCGCGCGAGAGGGGAGCCTCCTGCAACTCTGCTTCATTATTTCCCTGATGATTTTTTGTGCATGATAGACGAAGCGCATGTTACTGTTCCTCAGATTGGTGCAATGTACGAAGGTGACCGCAGCCGCAAGCAGAACCTTATTGATTTTGGTTTCCGCCTTCCAAGTGCTTTTGATAACCGTCCGCTCAAAAAGGCTGAGTTTGATGCCAAGATGAATCAGATTATTTATGTAACGGCAACTCCTCGCCCTGAAGAAGTAAAGCAGAGTACACAGGTTGTAGAACAGCTTATACGTCCTACAGGCTTGCTTGACCCTGTTGTAGAAATCCGTCCGAGCGAAGGTCAGATGGAAGATATTTACAGAGAAGTTCGCGAACGAATTGACCGCAAGGAACGAAGCCTCATTTTGACTTTGACTAAAAAGATGGCTGAAGATTTGACAGACTATCTTACAGGGCTGTCGCTAAAGGTTAAATACATTCACTCAGAAATAGATACCTTTGAACGCGTAGAAATTTTAAAGAGCCTGCGTTCCGGCGAAATTGACGTACTTATTGGAATTAACCTGCTCCGCGAAGGAATTGACCTGCCTGAAGTTTCGTTTATTGCAATTCTTGACGCAGATAAGATTGGATTTTTGAGGAGTGAAACATCGCTCATTCAGATAATTGGACGAGCAGCCCGTAACTCCGAAGGTAAGGTTGTTATGTATGCCGACCATATGAGCCCTGCAATGGAAGCTGCCGTAAAGGAAACAAAGCACCGCCGCGAGGTTCAGGAGGCCTACAACAAGGAACACGGAATTACTCCTACCACAATCAAAAAAGCTGTAGAAGACCTCCTTGTTCACGAAAAGCAGGATGCCCAGGAAGAAGCCCAGATGGATCTTGAAGTACTCAAGCAGGGTGTAAACCTGTTCCGACCGGCAGACCGCAAGAAGCTTATTAAACGTCTTACCCAGGAAATGTCTGCCTGTGCCGAGCGCATGGAATATGAACAGGCAGCTGTGTACCGTGATCAGATTCGTGAGATAGAAGCTCAATACGGGAAATAGTGTCGGGTACCTGTCTTACTAATTGACTTTTTTTCCGAATTCCTATATATTTTCTAAACTATCTATTAATCTGTGGGAAAATTGTTTTAATATAAGGAAGGATACGAAAATGTCTAGATGTTGTGATATCTGTGGAAAAGGCGTAATGTCTGGTAACAAGGTTAGTAAATCTTATAATCATACACGCAGAACCTGGAGACCAAATCTTCTTAAGATTAAGGCACAGTTTGGTGGTACTACAAGAACTATTAATATCTGTACAAAGTGCCTTAAGGCTGGTTTTGTAGACAAAAAGGTTAGAGTTCCAAAGGCAGAAGCTGCTGCACAGAACTAAACTGTTTACAAAATTATGGTGAAAAGTCGCTCATTAGGGCGGCTTTTTTTGTTTGGGGGGCAGTATGAAGCTTCTTTTATTAGGCACTGGTACAAGTCACGGAATTCCTGTTATAGGCTGTAATTGTGCTGTTTGTAATTCTACAGACAAAAGAGATAAACGTCTAAGAGCATCTGCATTTTTTACAACAGCAGCAGGAACAAATATACTTATTGATGTTGGTCCTGACTTCAGGATGCAGGCTCTGGAGCACAAAATTAATAAGCTGGATATAGTTCTTCTTACTCACAGTCATGCTGATCACCTGCACGGACTTGATGATCTTAGAATTTTCAGCTGCGACATGTGGAAAAAGCCCGATAATCCTGCAGCACTTAAACAGTTCAATGCGCCGGCAATTCCTGTTTATACAAACGAAGCAACAATCCGCGATGTAACATACCGTTTTGCATATTTTTTTATTCCTGTAAAAGAAGGCGGAGGTCATGCACGGGTTGAGCTAAAAGAAGCAAAGGAACCTTTTGTTGTAGATGAAGTTACAATCACACCGATTCCTATGATGCACGGACATCTTGAAACTGTCGGCTGGCTTTTTACAAAAACAGACGGTGATGGTACAAAGCACTCCATCGGGTACCTTACAGACTGCAATTTTATAGGAGAAAAATCGTTTGAACTTATAAAACAGACTGCAGGTGTCGGACAAGGTGGTGTCATCGAAGAGCTTGTAATAGACGGCCTTAGAATTAAACCTCACAGCACGCACTTTAGTATTTTAGAATCAATGCAGGCTGCAGACAAAATCGGTGTAAACAATATGTGGGTAACACATCTTACGCATAATGCCAGTCATGTTGAATATACTGAGTATATGAGTGAACATAAGAATGAGTTTAAGGGAATAAAGGGCAGCGCAGAACCGGCGTTTGACGGACTTGAACTTGAAGTATAAAATTATTGCACAAAACACATTTTTTTTATTAAATTTAATATGATGGATATTAACGAATCCGCAATTATAGAAGATTTTTTCCTCAACTATACAGATATTTTTACAGTCGATGAATTCTGTCACATGTTAAAATCACAGGGTGTAAAAATTTCTCATGATTCTGCCCGTTCTGTTCTTGATGCTTCAGACATGGTTTTTTCTCTGATTAAGGAAGAATACATAACAAGGGCAGGAGTTTTTATTGGCAGATGGTTCAGCTTTATGCCGTCTGCAGAGGAAATTCAAAAGGGACATATAATCCTTGGACATCGCTGCATGCCGTTTATAAATCCTGACTGTTCCCCGGATGATATTCAGATAACAAGCGGAAAAACAATGCTTAATCCAAAGGCAGTAACTTTTTCTATGAATCTTGCTCTTGATACTTTTGCTCTGTATGGCGAAGGCTATGTTCTGCCGTATATTTTTAATGATCATTCAAACAAAACGCTTCAGCTTTCGTCCGTACAATATGGAATGCCTTCTGAAATAACATTAACAGCCTGGCCACTTTCAAAAATCGCAGGCGGAGAAAAAATAAAATACGGCGACAGAATTCTTGGACGCGTTATTGACTGGTCAGAATCTCTTGTTGAGCTTATGGTGCTTCCTGCAAATTCTTCAAGTGAACTTACGGCTGATGATCTTGAACGGGAAGAATGGTATTCAAATTTTGAAAAGGGCCTTATCAACGGTTTTGAAACAAATGGTCCGGTTTCTTCAATTGAACAGCAGCTGGCATTTTTATTTCTTGAAAATCAGCAGGAGCTTTGTATAAAAAACTGCGGTAGTGCAGAAGAGTTTTTAAAGCATACAAAAAAAATCGGATTTTCGGCATATGGTGTTGAGTCGCGGATCTGGTATGCAAATACTCCTGTTCCATATATCGGGAACTGGAATAAGAACAGTTCGGCAGAATCTCTTTTTTCAAACATGTCGATGATTTTTTCACCACAGATAATTGATGCATATATAAAAAATAATATCTTTGACGAAAGGGAACACAACAGTGAAAAATCACTTGATGCACTTGTAGACGAAATTTTCCCTCCAACACTTAAGATGACTTTAGCAGAACGTAAGCTTGTATTATTGAATATAGAAAAGCGTCGTGATATACTTAATAAGGTATATAATCAGTTTGTTGATTATAAGCTTGCACCATTAAGGCAAAGAGTTCTGGACTTGTTTTCTCAAGTCAGTTATCTGTTATGTGCCATTGGTTGTTCGGGTTTGAGTCTGCAGGATTTTCCTCAGCAGGAGCTTGTAATTCTTGTTCAGTTGTTCAGTCATATTGCAAGGATTGCCGAAGAAATGGAAACAGATTTTTTGAGGGAAGTTTTTCCTTTTGATGATGTGCAGCTTTCATTGGACGGTATGGAAGAAACCTTTGAAGAGGTTGGTGATATTCTAAAGAATTCGCTCGATGCCATAACTTATGAAAGTATTAAAATAGTTCATTAGGAGATAGAAAATAAAATGGAAACAGGTTTGAATGATGGAGTAGATTTGCCACTCTTAATCCATCGCGGTGGGGTATTTTTTGATGTAGAGGGAAATACACCTGAAGAAATTTACAAGGTTATCAGCGAAAAAATTGAAAAGCCGGAAGGTCTTACAAGCGAACAGATTTATTCAGCTTTGTGTGCCCGTGAACAGGTTTTGAGTACTGCTGTCGGCAACGGCATTGCTCTTCCACATGCACGAGCTTCTATTATAAAAAGCGATGACGATCAGAAAATCTGCGTTGTATATCTTAAAAATCCAATCGACATGCAGGCGCCTGATGAGCGTGAAGTTTATGTAATGTTTGTTTTACTTACGCATAATTCTCAGGTTCATCTTAAGGTTCTTACAGAGCTTGCAGGACTTTTCAGAAATCTTAGATTCCGTAAGGCATTGGAATCGCATGCTAAGGAAGCAGAATTACTTAGTCTTATTCGTGAATTAGATAAATAATATAAATTAGGAGATATTTTTTATGGACAAAAAAGGTGTTGAGGCAGTTGCACTTTCTATCCGCAGCTTGTCAATGGACGCAATTCAGAAGGCAAACTCTGGTCACCCAGGCCTTCCACTTGGTGCTGCAGAAGCTGCTGCAGTTTTGTACGGTGAAGTAATGAAGCACAACCCTGCAGATTCAAAATGGGCAGACAGAGACCGTTTTGTACTTTCAGCAGGTCATGGTTCTATGCTTCTTTACAGCATTCTTCATCTTGCCGGTTATAAGGTAAGCATGGACGACATTAAGAACTTCCGTCAGGTTGGTTCTAAGTGTCCTGGTCACCCTGAATTTGGTGATACAGACGGTGTTGAATGTACTGGTGGTCCTCTTGGACAGGGCGTTTCTATGGCTGTTGGTATGGCTGTTGCAGAACAGATGCTTGCTGCAAAGTTCAACACAAAAAATCATAAGATTGTTGACCATTACACATACTCTCTCGTAGGAGAAGGATGTCTTCAGGAAGGTGTTGCTTCTGAAGCTTGTTCTCTTGCAGGAAATCTTAAGCTTGGTAAGCTCATCGTATTCTACGATCAGAACAAGATTTCTATTGACGGTAATACAGATATTACTTTCACAGATAATATTGCTGCACGCTACAAGGCATACGGCTGGCAGGTTCTTAAGGGAAGCATGTACGATGTTGAAGGCATTGTAAACCTTGTTAAAGAAGCTAAGAAGTGCAAGGATCAGCCAACTTTGATTATGCTCAAGTCTGTAATTGGTAAGGGTGCTCCAAAGCAGGGAACTGCTGATGTTCACGGTGCTCCACTTGGTGCAGAAGGAATTAAGGCTGCTAAGAAGAAGCTCGGACTTCCTGTAGATAAGGACTTCTACGTTGTTCCTGATGCTTACAAATATTTTGAAAAGAAGAAGGAAGCATTTGCTAAGGCAGAGGCAGACTGGAAAGCTGATTTTGCTGCATGGGCTAAGGAAAATCCAAAGCTCAAGAAGGACTGGGATGCTTACTTCTCTGATGCTGTAACAGACGAAACTGTTAAGGACGTTAAATATAAGGTAGGCGATGCATGTGCTACACGCGATGCTTCTGGAAAGGCATTGAACGTAATTGCTGCACGCTATGCTAACCTTGTTGGTGGTTCTGCAGACCTTATGGGTCCAAACAAGACTGCATTCAAGGCAACAGATAATGGAACATTCAGCCCTGCTAACCGCGCTGGTCGTACAATTGAATACGGTATCCGCGAATTTGCAATGTCTGCTGTTTGTGCCGGTATTTCTTTGCATGGTGGTCTCCGCCCATTCTGTGCTACATTCCTTGTATTTGCTGATTACTTGAGACCTTCACTCCGCGTTGTTTCTTTGATGAAGCAGCCTGTAATCTACGTATTCACACACGACTCAATTTACGTAGGTGAAGATGGTCCAACTCACCAGCCAATTGAAACAATGACTTCTTTGCGTGCAATTCCAGGTGTTCAGGCAATCAGACCTGGTGACCCTGAAGAATCTATGGAAGCATGGAAGATTGCTTATGCTTCTAAAGATCACCCTGTATGTATGGCATTTACACGCCAGGCACTTGCTGTTTACGAAAAGGAAGACAAGTCTTGGAAGAAGAACATGGCCAGCTGCGGTGCTTACATTGTTAAGTCTGGTGCAGACAAGCCTGATATCACAATTCTTGCAAGCGGTTCAGAAGTTAATATGGCTCTTCAGGCTGCAGCTATGGTTACAGACAAGAAGATCCGCGTTGTTTCTGTTCCAGATCTTAAGAAGTTCGAAAATCTTCCTAAGGCTAAGCAGGAAGCAATCATTGGACCTGCAAAGCGCATCGTTTGTACCGAAGCCGGTATTTCTATGGAATGGCTCCAGTTCACTTCTAAAGAAAACTGCTTCTGTATCGATACATTCGGTACTTCAGGACCAGCAAACAAGGTAGCTGAGGCTCTTGGATTTACTGCTAAGAACTTGGCTAAGTTGTTGAAGAAATAAAGATTGTCGGGTCAAGCCCGACAATGACAAATATATGTCATTCCCGCGCTTGACGCGGGAATCTTAATGCGTGCGTTTTAGGACGCACGTTTTTTTTTGGAGGACAAAATGTTAAAAAAATCAAAGCTTTTTTTTGTGGCTGGCATAGTTTTGCTGGCTTTGGGATTTACTTCATGTGATAAGACATGTGGTATTGTTTTGCGTGATAAGGCAGAAACCTTTACAATTTTTGAAAAAGGCTCTGTTGCACAGCAAATTGAAACTGGTGCAGACGGTTCTGTTTCTTGGGTTGCAACTGCAGCTGGTGGAGCAGGCGGTGGTGTTGCTTTCTATGTAAAATCAGACAAATCAGAAATCAATATCGGTAACTATGAATCTGTTGATATCGAGCTTGAATACAGCCCGGTAGAAGGAAAGTGGAATTCAGATGCTAAGAATCCTGGATTTTGTATGAGACTTCTTCCTTGGGATTCAACAGGCTTGTTCGGTGGTTTTGAAGACCTTGAATATTTTGATTCAGATGCTTTATCCGGAACACTTAAGCATACAATAAAGATTCCTGCAGATTTTGCAGACAGAGTTATTGCAAGCTCAGATCAGGATGCAATCATGGCTTTTGCAATCAAGTTCAATGATTATCAGCGCGGTAACTCAGACGGAGATCAGCTTAAGGTAACTCTTAAGGGAGTAAGATTCAATGCAAAAGCAGGTGCTCCAGAAGACAAGCCATTTGATGATGGTCTTACTGCTTCACAGCGTGGTACTGTTGTAGAAATTAATTATCCTACAAGAGACTGGAGTGTTCCTGAAGCAAATGTAACAGCTGCAGACCGCTACAACAAGCATGCCTGGGTTTATCTTCCAGCAGGTTATGATGCAAATGATAAGTCTACAAAATATCCTGTATTTATTCTTCTTCACGGATTTGGTCAGAATGAAAATACATGGGGACTTACAAACCAGGGCCGTGGCGGAAAAATCAAGGGTTATATGGACCGCGGAATGTCAAACGGTGAAGTAAAGAAGTTTATTCTTGTTTGCGCTACAGGTGTTGCAGATAAGAGCTGGGGACCAAATGGTTCAGGAAACAGCTTTACAGGCTACAACTACTTTGGCGGTGAGCTCAGAAATGATCTTCTTCCATACATAAGAGAAAACTTTAATGTTGCCGATGGTCGCGACAATGTTGCAATGGCAGGTCTTTCAATGGGTGGTGGTCAGACATTTACAATTGGTATTGCTCAGTGCCTTGACCTTATAAGCAACTTTGCAGGCTTCTCTGGTGCTTTATTTGGAACTGCAGATGAGTTTATGGCCGGTGTAGATGGAAATGCCGATTTCAAGGGTCTTAAAATCAATAATCTTTATATGATTTGTGGTGATGCCGACGGTCTTGTTTACGGAACTTTCCCTGGTTACGTAGAAGCAATGAAGAACTGGGACAGAGTTTCAAATTTCAGTTCTTACGTTTTCCCAGGTGGAACTCATGACTTCCCTGTTTGGTATAAGGGATTTAATGATTTTATAAAGATTGTGTTTAATTAGTGGATTGCCACGTTTATGGGGCCCTTCGACAAGCTCAGGGACCCCATGTCATTCCCGCGCTGCGTTCGTCATTGCGAGCGTAGCGTGGCAATCTAGTTCTTATTAGGCCTTCCACCTTGCGGGCGTTTTCCATTAAAACCTTCTGGTGGCTGTCCGTTGAAGCCCTCAGGTTGCTGCATTCCTTCAGGGAACTTGCCGTCAAAGCCTTCCGGTGGTGTCATTCCTTCCGGGAAATTTCCGTCAAAATCACCGAATCTGCCGGGACCACCCTGTCCGCCAAAACCTTCTGGGCCGCCCTGACCTCCTCTTCCACCAAAATTACCAAAGCCGCTGCCTGCATTTGAATCTGTGTAGATTGTGTTGCTGCTTGTTGTAGTAATTCCTGTAAGAGAGCTTGTACCTCCGCTTATTTTTGGAATTGTAGTGTAAAGGTTGTGGAAGCGTGTTGCTGTAGTGTCTTTAATTGTTACGCCTGTCTTAATTGAATATTCTGTGTCTGTCTTAAGCTGTGGTGACGAAAGAATTACAATTGAGCCTGTACTTGCAGGTAAGGTGTAAACAAATACCGGGTTACCTTTTTTGTCTACAACTGCCATTGTTGAGTTTGCTGAACCTACTGAACTTGAAGAAAGAACTAAGGTTGTCTGTTTTCCGCTTGTTGGGGCTGTAAACATATCTGTTCCAAGACCGATGACTGTTCCACCGTTTACAGTAAATGGCTTTTCATCGCAGTCAAAGGCACATTCAGGCATGCTCAGGGCAATTGCTACAACTACGCCGCCGTTGATTGTAATTCCGTTGCTTCCGTTAGCGTCAATTCCATCATTTTTCTGGCTGTAGGCATAAATTGCACCGCCGTTTATTGTTACGTTTCCGCCTGCGTTGATTGAATCATCTGTTGTGTTGAGCGTAATTGTTCCGGCATTTATTGTAAGGTTGCCTTTTGCTTCAATACCTTCCGGTGAACAGCTAGGGTCATCATCAGTTTGTCCTTCGTACGGCTCGCCTGTTGTAGTAATGTTTATTGTACCGCCGTTTATTTCTACATAAGGGTCAGGAGTTGTAGCTGTAGTGCCCTTAAGAAGCGATTTGCACAGAATAGAGTTATTTACTGTTGCAGTATAATTTGAATCGCCTATAACGGAATTTGCTGCTTTCCAGTGAGCGGTAATTCCCTTTGCAACAGTAGTAATATTTATATTTCCGCCGTTGATGATAATAAATCCTGCCCCTGCTGTATATTCAACTGTCATGTCGTCTTCATCTGCATCTTCACCGTCGACCCTGATACCGACACTTTCGTCGTCTATTATAGTTCCGTTTGCTTTGAGGTTTATATTTCCTGCATCAATTATGACTGCATTTAGGGCACGAATACAGTCGCGGCCTGTTTCACCTTCAACTGTGACGTTTAATGTTACATCTGCAACCCGTACATAATCCTTTGTGTAGACAGCATGCTTGTAGCCGGTATTTATAATGTTAAGCGTTCCCCCTTTTTTTGTAGAAGCTTCACCTGTGAAGATCAAAGTTCCCTTTGAGTAAACGGAACCCTTTTTATCATCATACATTGTGCTTGTCTGATTAAGATCGCGTGTATCGGTGAGTGTATTTGTTGTACCTGCTGCAACTACAATAAAGGTTCGTTTTTCGGAACTGAATCTGAGGACAGGGCCTGCACCGTTGTCGCTTGTTATGTTTACGCCGTTCAATACTACTGCCGCATCTGCACTTTTGTTCTTTATAAATATAGTACCAGTGTAGTTACCGGAAAGAACATATTTTATTTTAAGCTTGCCCTTGTATTGAATTTCAAGACCTTTTGCGCTTTCATCCTCTGCTGAATTCTGCACTTCCTTTATGCTTATATCACCAGAAGAAACGCCGCCTTCAAAAGAAGCGTCAGCAGTTGTTCCGGACAATTTAATTGTTACAACACCATCTGCTGTAAAATTTTCATAAAGATCATCATTAACAACACCCGATGGTGCTGCAACAGATGCATCTATATAATTTGTAGTACTGCCGTCATCTTCAATAATCACACTGGCGCCGAAACCACCAAAGCTGCCACCTCCGCCGCCGAAATTTCTTCCCTGTTCATTAAACCTGTTGTTTTGTTCAGTCTGTTTTTTATTGTCTGCACACGAGCCAAGTCCGCTTGAACAGCCTAAAAAGATTAATATTGTAGAAAGAATAGAAAAAACTGTCTTTTTCATTGTCTTATCCCCCATGTATTCGATTTCTTTATATTAAATCTACAAATTGAGCCGTTAAAAGTCTTTAAAAGGCTTTAAGAAGATTCTAAGAAAACTCTTAGGAAAAATTTGTTTTATTCTCATTCTTTTTTTCTTCACAGGGTGTATTATGCAATCATGAGATGCAGCAAAAGAGGAGTTTTTGTAATTAGTTTTTCTCTTTTTATGTCCGTGTGTTATGCGGCTTCTTCTGCACTTCCTGGTTCTGGAGGGTTTCCTCCTTTTCCTTCAGACCAGGAAATGCACGAGGAAGATTCTGCTGCTATTCCACAAGATGAAGATTTACCACCAGAACAAGATTTACCACCAGAACAAGATATTCCACCAGAGCAGGATATGCCTCCTATGGCACCTCCGCCACCACTTCCACCAAAAGATGCAGACAATATTTATTATTATAGAGGCAACAGAAAATATTCAGAAGAG
>Ga0310690_10002836_pt1 | contig 27347 bp, 29 predicted proteins | sample AusTroGonzalo_MG_2_FD_207661 | JGI IMG/M metagenome (GOLD analysis project Ga0310690, IMG submission 207661) | Bovine rumen microbial communities from tropical cattle in Woodstock, Queensland, Australia - Gonzalo_04 (v2) (version 2) | ecosystem: Host-associated > Mammals > Digestive system >...
GGTATATTTGAGGGGGTCCGCCCCCTCAATGAATTAGAGGACAAGCTCGTGGCGAGCCATGAGCCGTCATCCCGGCACAAAAAAAGAGGCCATGCAGCCTCTCTTTTTATGTCGGGATGACTCGACTTCCGTGCACATATCTTTACCGCATAAGTTACTGATAATCAATAGCCGATTTTTTCGAAAAAGGGCCAAATTTTTGACATTTTGACCCGTTTTTGACCCGGCTAAATGGCTGTATCTTCTTCGAGTTCAGGTGCTTCCAAATGGCCAATAATTATTCTTCCAGCGAATTTTTCAGTCAGAGTTTCATCTATAAATGTGTAAATAAACCCAACACACTCTGCTGAACCATTCGACTTCAGCAATTCATCGAACACAGCTCTGCTATGTTCACGGGGAATGTAACCCACTTTTTTCCTCCCTCTGTAAATGGCCACGGCATAGTCATCATACGGATTGCCTTCTTCAATCTTGATAGTCCCGACGAATTCGCCAAGATGGGAATCATCAAGATGACGAAAGTTTATCCCCGATATCTTATAGCCAATTATATCGGCCGAATAGGCTTGGCACCAATCCTGATACTCATCCTCAATATCTCCATCGATGTCGTTTTCGATTTCGAACTCAAACTGCTCTTGGATCTCCTGAATTTCTTTGTGAAATTCGGCATCATTTTTCTCAAAAGATTCTACCGATTCAATATACTTCCTATGCACCTCTTCTTCACGCGCACGATTCTCTTGCCTGTTAACAATAGCAATGACGATTATTGCCAGAGCGACAACGGCGAACAGAAACAACATACTATTGGATTTTTTTGCTAAGTATAGAAATCGTATCTATGAGTTCGCCGATCTGACGCTGGCTCTCTTTCGCGAATGCGAGAAAATCCGTAGCCGTGATACTACCTCCTTTTTCATAGTTGAAATTCTTCGAATTCACGACACTATTCACATTGCCGGTGATATTCTGAGGCTTTATCATAGAGCCTTCTCCTGTGATCAGCCATCCAGTATCAAGATCAGGATAGCATATAGCAATTTTATGCAGCGTCTCAGGCTGAATACTTTGACGGATTGCATTGACATATCCTGATGAAACGCCAACGGCATCAGCAAAACGCTTCTGGCTCAACCCCTTATACTTTAAAAACGCAATAAGTCTTTGTTTTACACTGTTTTCCATTTTTTCACATAAGTTTTCTATGTAAAATTTGCATAATACATAGCATTGTTGTATATTTGCATTGTAAATACAATGTAGCCACAATGCAAAGTTAACAAAACCTATTAAAAATGTGCGATAATGAGAACTTCTATCAACCAAGTGCAGGGCTGGATCTGGTTCGGATTCACCCTCTTGCTCGGCGTTTCTCTGGTATGGAACGCCATCGATTTCGCTTTTGGCGATGCAAAGACGCTGGCCATCTGGTGGTGGCCATTCTTACCACTTTGCTGGAAAATGACCAGGTTGCAGTTGCATCAGCAGTCGCTGGCCAGGCTCCGGAACTTCGTAGTACAATTGGGAAAACAGGCCGCAAAGTCATTATCGCACATCAAGGCGCAAGCCGGGGAGGTAATCCGCGGCCTGGCCTCCCTTTTGGCTTCTCAAACGAATAATAGAACCCAGACCGAACCGTAGCTATGAAGACCCTCGAAGAAGTGGAAACCATCTTCCACGAAACTTTTGACAAGGCGAAGAATAGCCCGATCGCCGAAGTGAGGCGAGACGAAGACAGGACTGATGTCAGCTACTCTGTCACATTGTATCCTGCATCGATGGAAATATGCGATAAGGTATGTGTCAGCGCCTCTCAAATCTTCAGCCTGATCAGCGAACTGGATGTGAACCCTGGCAGATTCTTTATCTATCCGTCAACCGTCGGCTACGATGAATACCTATATTTTTATTTCGCGTATGAGAAAGACTAATTCTGCCCCCCCAGATGCCAATTCGGAGGCCCTAATCAATGCCTTTCCTGCCGGCACTACATCGAGCAGAAATGCCGATGGGAACCCGGTGACTACTGCAAGATAACCAGAACAAGATGAACCTCGAAACGAGCACGCTTGACCTGGCCATCGAGGCCTATCGATCAATCCTGGAATGTAAGAACAGGAATCGCAACTACTCCGACTTTATCAACCAATTCAATCAACCGATCAACAATGAACGAAATGATGTACTATCTCGATGAAGGGCACTACGCCCAATCGCAATTCAAAGCCGCGGAAGACTGCCTGGTTCCGCTGGCCAGGCCTTACCTCCATTCCTCCGTGTCCCTGGAATGGCTCCACTCCCTGCTGGACTATCTCAGCGAACGCCAATCCTGCCTGATAGAGAGACAGCCACGCATCAAGCCGGCCACGATCAGCATCACAAAGGGATGGAAGCAGCCTGGTGACCCTGACAGCTATATGCTACATATCGGCGCGTACTCCCTGCACGCCCGTCCAATCAAGTCCGAACTTCACAAATTTGTTAAGCCAAATGACTAAAGCTGAAGTTCAGGAACACACATTCCTGGAAGGAGAATCCGTCCTCTATCACGGCCAGGAAGCTGAGATCGTACATATCTACCCAGACGGTGCGACCATCAAGCGCAAAGGAGGATCCTACATCACTGTCATCTATTCAGAAATTCAAATAATTAAGTAACTATGCCACTTGTAAACACCTTTGAGGAAGCCTGTCAGGCCCTCGGACTCGCCATCCCGGAAGGCCTTCCGGAGATGTTGCAACCCCAGAACGAAGAGATCGTGCCGGAACGCTACAGGGCCCAAATGAAACTCGAAATCATCGCAGCTGCGCTCAATGATGACTGGGAATATCGACCGGAACCCGGCGTATATGCCTACTATCCATGGTTCTATTTCTACGACAATGAAGAAGTCGCGAGAATGAAGCCAGAAGAGAAAGAGCAGATCAACCTCGTCCCTTTCCTTCACGGCCAATCGAATGGATTCTGCGGCCTCGCTTTCTCGTACTCGTTCAACGCTTGGTCGCACGCGTCTTCGTATTCCGGTGCTCGCCTTGCTTGTAAATCGCCCGCGATCGCGAAGCATTTCGGTCGAAAATTTACGGAACTTTGGCGCGATTACCTTTACGGATGAGAAATTTCCTATTCAGATGCAGTGTCAGGGATAGTTCCCTGATACTGCTTAAAGAAAGAACCAAGAATATGAACATCAAAGAATTCAATGAGAAACTAACGGATGAACAGCGGAAGAAGATCATCCTCGAACTTCAGATGAAAAGCGTGCCATACAGCACGGCTCAGAGCTGGATGAACGGCACCCGTACACCCTATCACCTGGTGCAACCCACAATCTGCGCCGTGATCCAGGATGTCACCGGCAAGAAGGTCGATCCCGCGAAACTCTGGCCAGCTCGATAACTATGGCGAAATTGATTGTACTGCAAGGCCCTCCCGCAAGCGGGAAATCAACCTGGGCCAGATCCTTTGCCCTTGATGACAAAGGAACCGTCATCGTGAGCCGCGATGCCATCCGCCACAGTCTCGGCGGAGAGTATTGGCAGACCGTCCGGGAAGGCCTGGTATCACAGATCGAGGATGCGATGATGCGCCTGTGCCTGGGGAACAAGTACGATGTGATCAATGACGGGATGAACCTGTCTCCTGCCAGGCTAAAGCATCTGAAGGCCATCGCCGACGAAGCTGATGTCATCTTCGAGACTAAAGAGCTGTACTGCGACTTCTGGACGGCCGTCGACCGAGACAACAACGCTGACCGGCTGCATCATGTCGGCGAATCTGAGATACGAAGAATCTACCAGCGCTATTGGCCGGAGAAGCTGGCCGCCGAGCTGGCCGAGCACCCCACCGCCCCCGTAGTTATCGATGCCGATCGTCTGATGACACTGCCTGATGGTAAGACGATGCGGATCCCGAATGCCTCAGACCTCGGCCATATCAAGAAGATGGCATCGCTCCGTTTCTCCATCGGCGAGATCGCCCGGATGCTGGGCCTACCGGTCGATGGCCTCCGGATGTTGATGAATGACAAGGAAAGCGATGTATGGAAGATGTACGATGCCGGTAGACTGGAATCTAATGTTGTGATCCGCGAAAAAGTGCGTAAAGCTGCAGAATCTGGCGATCTCGACTGTATCAAGATCCTGAAGGGCTGGGAGAGAAAACAGGAAGCCGAAGAACTCGGCTGCTATATGTAGATGCCTATGTTCGATCTGTCCATCTTTGATTCCGTCCAGGATACGCTCAGTCCAGAAGAGGCCGAGCTGGCCGCCGGCATTATGCCACCGATGAAGCAATGCGAAGAGCAGAACCGCCCGGACGCGCTCCCGGCGCTCGAAGGATCTGCTGACAGCCGGAGAACAGCCCGGCTGCGATATGCGTACCGCAAGGCCTTTTCTGAAATGTCACTGCTTGATGCGATGAAGGCTCCGGGATTCGCTTTCGAGAAAGGTTATTGCTACAACTTTATGACCAAAGGCGATATCGATGCGCTCACTTACCTGAAGGCCTGCATCCGCCAGCAGCGCATCAAGGAACTGATCGTATCAACCTGGTGCGTTGATATGAAAGACATCGAGCAGCTGAAGAAGTGGGTTGATGAAGGCCGGATCGGATCGCTCGAATTGTATCTCGGCGAGATCTATTCAACCGGCCGCCACGGCTACGAAGTTTCGAGCTTCACTCAGATCTTCGAAGGCTACGGAAATGTCAGGGTTGTAGTTGCGAGAAACCACTCTAAGATTATGGCCGGCGAAGGCGAACAATTTACCTTCATCATTCAGACCTCCGCCAACATCAACACCAATCCCCGCGTAGAAAACGCCTGCATCATCATACCGGAAGATCAGGAAGCGGAAGAGATGCTGGACTTTTATAGAGCATTCTTTCACACAATTACCCCCCCCCCATTCGAAAATGAGATGAACCGTTCTGAAGACGCTCTCCGGCTGCTATTGGAAGCCGTACAGACAAAGCTGCACATCCTTCGCACGATTGAATCCTCCAGTGAGAGGAAGGATCCGCGCATACCCCGCTATGAGGATCTCGCTGATGAGTTAAATGAAGAACTATTGAGTTTTTGACAATGCAAGATTACAAACTCACACCCGAACAGATATACGCCGCCACGGATGGCGGGCTCACGGTCATTCATCACTTCTACCCGCAAGCTGTCGCGGGTAAGAACTTCAAACTGAGAGCTGACGATAAGAATCCATCCGGAACCCTATACGAAGCGAAGGATACCGGCGTATATCTTTTGCAAGACAAAGGTGGATCGGATAATACCGCGTACAACTGCGTATCCCTGGTCAAGAAAGAACTCGGCCTGAGTTTCCCGCAGGCCCTGGAATGGATCGCCGGGAAATTCGCCCCACAGCTGCTGACCGCTGAAGAGCGGAGCAACCTTGATCCTGAGGCTACTTGGTCGGATGCGCTGCCCCAGGATGAGATGACCATCCAGCTTCGCGAAGGCGGCCAGTTCACGGCTGCCGAATTGGCCGTCCTGGGCCACCGTATCACCCAGGAGACCTGTGACGAGCTATGCCTGAAACCTGTAATCTCATACATCACGCCTCAGAAAAATGGTCGCAGCAGCAAATTCTCGGCGAACGAGAACTATCCGATGTACTATTATGACTACGGGCCATACGGCAAGCTGTATCAGCCATACGCCAAGCGCTTCAGATTCCTTTGGAAAGGCAACAGAGAGCAGCAGCGCAAGGATGATCAGGAAAATACGCATATCTTCCTACCCCTCTCTGGCGAAAGAGAATTTATGCAGCGATATCGCGACATCTGGGACGGGAAATTCAAGAGCACAGTCACGGTACCGGCTGAAGACGGTGACGGCGAAGAAGAGAAGGATATGACCTGGAAAGAGCTGATCATCTGCAGCGGCCCGTCCGATGCCCTCAATGTGAAGAATGCCGGATATCATGTCTGCTGGCCGAATTCGGAGACGGCCGACCTGACAGAAGGCCAGTGGAAGATCCTTTCACAGATGGCCAAGACCATCTATCTGCTGTACGATGCCGACGAGACCGGCCTGCGCCGGATGAAAGAACTTGCGCTGCGCTATCTCGACATCGACATCATCAAACTTCCGGAAGATCTGAAGCTGAAGCGGGTACCGCGCACCGGGAAACCCTGCAAGGATGCGAAGGACTTCTTTATGTACTACAGGAAGCCAGAGATTCAGGATCCTGTCCGCCTCTTCAACGAATTGGTCAAGCTCTCCGGAGGACTGAAGTTCTGGACGGCTTTCCGAAATAAGAATGGTACCTACAAGTTCGATATCAACAACGATCAGCTATATTCCTTCCTGGAGGCCAGCGGCTTCTATACAATCGAATCCAGTGCCACGAAAGAAGGGTATACCTTCTGCCAGGTAAAGGATAACCGCGTGCGCCTGATTGACAAGGAAATGATTGCCAGCGAATGCTCGAACTCTCTATTGGAATACCTGCGCACGCATCCGGTGTACTATTCCCAGGCGCTCATCAACGCCATTCACCGGTCAAAGCAGATCAATGCCGGTGCCCTTACAAAACTTCGCCGTATCACGCCCGACTTCAACGCCTTCAGCAAGGAATGTGACTATCTATGGTTCCGAAATGGCATATTCCGCGTATCCGCATCCGGCATTGACAGGATCCCGGCCGATCAGTGCCCCTTTATGGTCTACGAGGCCAAGATCATTGACCACGATTTCGTTCCTGAAGAGGCATATTTTGATATCGCCTATGCTAAAAGCTACAAGGCCAAGCTCGCCCAGCTTCACTCGCTCACCCCCCGCACCCCTGAATACAATACTTTATGTAGAGAAATTGACACCATCGAAGATGTGAATCGGTATAGCCTCACGATCCGGCAATGGGGATCGACCTTTATGGAGTTCGTCTACAACACCGGACGTGCCTACTGGCGAAAGGAAGAGGCCGGCGAAGTCCTGACCGATATCGAGATGAAAGAGACGCAGCTGAATTTCATATCCAAGTGTCTCGGTATCGGCTATATGCTCTCCAAGCACAAGAATTCCGGACAACCCTATGCCTGGTACGCGATGGAGATGGAGGCTGATGAAGGTGAACACCTCGGCGGTACCGGCAAATCCCTCCTGGCCAACTCCATCGAGCGGATCCGCTCCCAGGTCTATGTCGATGGCCAGCGGATGAAAGAGAAAAATATGCAGTTCATCTTCCAGGATGTCGTGAGAGGCGTGACGGATACCATCTTCCTGGATGACCTCAATAGTCAGGTCAATTTGCACCAGTTTATGAATATGATCACGGGCAAAGTTACGATCGACCTGAAGCACACGAAGGGATTCACCCTCGACTTTATGGAATCCCCGAAAATGGTATTCACATCGAACCACGCCATCAAGGATTTCGATGATTCCCTCCAGCGCCGTATCTGGTTCGCCGCACACAGCGACTACTACCATTCAGACTCTACTACCAGGAAGCTGAAGATGCGTTCACCGCGGACAGAATTCGGGAAAGATCTGATCGATGAGTACACACCGAAGGAGATGAATGCCTTCTACAACTTTATGCTGACCTGTATGATGATGTGGCACAAGATACACGAAAGGGTGCAGCCGCCGATGAAGACCATCTTCCAGCGCAACCTGGTCAGGTCGATGGGTGAAGACTTCTACTCCTGGGCTGAAGAATACTTCACCGATACCAGACTCAATACCTTGATTGACTTCAATGACGCTCAGGATGACTTCTGCACGAAGATATCGAAAGTCTCTCAGAACTTCCTGACCGCACAGAAGTTCAGGAAGAAACTTATCCTCTTCTGTGAATACAAGAGCTGGGAGTTCAACCCTGATAAGGTATTCACATCCGACTCCGATCGGAAGAACAACCGAATCCATCGTAAGGTCAACAATGAAGACAAGTATTTCTTCTACATCGACACCCTGGACGGCCGTGTCAATCCCGACTATATCCCGCCGGCACCGGAGGGGAGCGGGGAGATTCAGCCCAACCCCAAGAGCGACGATGATCCGCCGTTCTGATGCCCCGGCCAGTGTCAGAAATCAGCACCGGAAACGGTGCTTTTTTCGGCCGATGTCCGGAAGAGATAAGGCCGAGAATGTATACAACGATGTAATGTCCATTTTTTATTGACATTTTGACACCATAGCCATAATATATTATTATTCAATTCATTAGCGGTGTCAAAAATTTTTGAGAAATTGTGAAAACTGACAACAATGCGAAAAACAGGCGAAATTTTGACACCGTTTTGACACCGCTAAAGCATTGCTAATCAACAAAGTGTCGAAGTGTCAAATTTTTTTCAAAAAATAGTATTTCATCTTCATTATGAATGACTGCGAAAAATTGGAGTTCGGCTGCTGGTTCGATGGACGATCCCATCCCATCTGGCACTACCGCTCCGTCCCTCCTGGAATGACACCGGCTACCATCGCCGACCTCTGGCACGGAAGACAGGTTCTCGCAGAGGTGATGACCGGCCCGGATAAAGGTGAATACTATGCAACCTGGGTACGCGAAAGCAGCTATGCCATCCTGTGCGAACAGATCCGTCAGGGCTATGGCGTTTATGTCAAAAAGTAACGAATCGAATACCTTACCTTTGTAACTATGAACAGGAACCCGGCAAATACCGTTGATATCCGCGTAGGATCCTTCATCCGCAAGTGGATGATCGCATCCTATGGATCAGACTACATCCGCCTGGACAAATTCACGAACCTATGGGCCATCATCAAGCAGTACCTGGAGCTTGTACCGGATGACTATACGCCCGTTGAAGATCACAGCGAATACATCACCGTTGAGTTACTGTCAACCCATCGTGCCGACAGATCATACTTCAACTATCCGGCCGACAGAGCCATCATCATCAACCAGCTGTATAGATGTTACATCGGGGATAAGGGCGCAGCTGCGATCCGCCGCTATCTGGAGAATCAGTTCCGGAACGCCTTCACCATCTATATGGTCGGCCGGTTCTCTAATGGTGATGAAGGAACGAAGATCATCCGTTCCATCACGGAATTCCTGTGCGACTACAATATCACCGTCGAGAACCGGCTGGTGAGCCGCCTGATGAAATACTGGTACAGGTATCGTCAAAAATACCCGATGAAACACCCTCTTCCCGTCTTTTTTTAGGTGGCTTTTTGTCCTAAAATTTTGACCCTCAAAAACATCCTTTTTTATGAAACTCGGAATCCGCGCCATCCGGTATATCCCGGCCTCTTCAGTCGATGACTACAGCTACCTCGCACCAGGCAGCAGCTTCAGCCTTTCCTCCTTCATCCACGGCTCACTGACGGAACTGCCATTCACGCCGGAGACCGGTGATATCTCTGAACAATGGCGATATGACGATAACGGCAAGTATTCGGATTTTCGATTCAAAGCATCTATCCGTGCGAACCGGGAGAAATACCGTGCCGTGCTTCAACAGCTGGAAGGTCAGCGAAACATCTATGAGATAGAAACGACCGATGGAATGAAATATGTGATCGGATCCAGGGAGTATCTTCCCACATTTACATACGCGGATACCGTTTCCGGGCAGTCAACCTCTCAGTTTTCCATCGACATTTCGCTGAATTCTATCCACGGAGCCCTGTTTTCTGTCTAAATAGCAGCCGAAATACCGATTTATCTTTGTATCCGGTTAATTCGGATACTATGGATTTATCAAATCTCGCCAAGAATCTTCGCGGCCCCTGGATGATCGAACCCGAACAGGCTTCGATTATGCTTCCGGTTCTCGAAGCGATTCTTCAAGGCAAAACCTTCCAGCTGGAATCGAAGCACAAGGAACCGTATAGGATCCAGTGCTCCGATTATATCTCTGGCTTCACCCGCCCGGTCGAAGGACTCGCCGGGAAAGAGATCTATGTCACTTCCATCACCGGCACGATGATGCGCTTCGATGGCGATTGTGGAGAAGTGGGTGCGGAGACGATCGCCCGCGAGCTCCGCGCCGCCGATGCAGATCCTTCCGTCATCGGCCATATCATCGTGGCAGATTCCGGCGGTGGCCAGACAGCCGCGGCCGATGTGCTGGTCGAGACCATCGGCTCGCTGAAGAAACCGGCCGTGGCCTGGATTGACGGACTCTGCGCATCAGCTTGCCTGTATGCCGTGGCACCCGCCGCGAAGATCCTGGCACACCGCGACTTTAACCAGGTCGGATGTGTCGGCACGATGATTACGCTCTCTGGGCTGTCAAAGTATCACAAGAGCCAATCTGGTATGATATCCGTCAGGATCTACGCTGATTCGGCCGGAGAAAAGAATCTCGATTATGAGGAAGCCCTCGAAGGCAACACCCAGCTGATCCGGGAAAACCTGCTCAATCCCATCAATGAGCGGTTCATCGCCGATATGAAGGCCTTCCGTCCCTACGCACAGGATGAGCAGCTGCACGGCCGCGTATATTTCGCGAAGGATGTGATCGGCACTCTTATCGACGGACTCGGCTCCTTCGAGGATGCCGCAGCTGCGGTCATCGAGCTCGCCGCGCCGCCGGCACCAAAGCAGAAATCAACTTCAAAACAAAGCAATATGAATCGTTTTCCACAACTCTCAACTATCCCTCAGATGGCCGAGCAGGTTTTCGCTGAAGACGGAACCACTACCGTACAGCTGAGCCAAATGGAAGCCATCGAGAACGCTTTGGCTGATGCCCGCCGATCCCTTGCAGATGCTCAGGCCAACGCTGAAACCATCCAGGCTGATCTCACCGCGAAGACCGGCCTCGTAGAATCCCACGAAGCGACGATCGCCGCAAAGGATGCCCGTATCGCCGAACTCGAAGAATCCCTGAACGCTGCAATCGCCCGCGCCGAAGCCGCCGAAAGCCAGGTTCCCGGAATCGTTCCGGAAAAAAATGCTTCTGGTGCCGGTTCCATCCACGCCGCCGAGACCTTCCAGGAAGGCCTCGAAGAATGCAAAAAATTCCTCTCCCGCAATTCCTAATCTATCTACATTATGAACCTCTCTTCAATCCTTACCAACTCCGGGGCCAAGTTCCGCAAGGAAATCCTGGCCATGCCTGTTGCCGCCCTCCAGGAGACCGTGCTGAAGCACATGACCCTGCACACCGGTGTCAGCGGTGACGAAAGTGTAGGAGCCCTCGGCTCCGGTGCCCAGATCCGCCCTTACAAAACCGAAAAGGGTGCATCTGATTCTTCGAAGATCGTTGCCCGCACGCTCACGACCTACCTGGGCGATGTGGTCGAAGAATTCGATCCCTATGTGCTCTTCACGACCGTCTATGGCGAGCAGTTCACCTCGCACACGACCCGTACCGACGCAGAAATCGTGAAGGATCTTTCTATGCAGATGGCGAAATCCGTCTCCAAGAATCTCGCACTTGCGACCTTCTCCGGTGTACGCAACGCTTCCGGTACAACGACCCTCGATCTCTTCAACGGCTTCGATACCATCACGGCCACGGAGATCACCGCCGGCAATATCGCCGAAGCGAAGGGCAACCTCTTCATTTATCACCAGGTCATCTCCCGCTCCAATGCCGGTGACATCCTGAAGAGCATCTATGATGCCGCTTGCGATGAGCTCATCGAAAGCGAAGGCCTCCGCCTCTTCGTCCCGCGCAGCGTCAAGCGAGCCTATGATGACTGGTACCTCGACAACTTCGGCGCTGTGCAGTACAACAATGCCTATGGCCGCAAGTATCTCCACGGCACCGAGGACAACCCCTGCGAGATTGTAGCCCTCTCCGCGCAGAAGAATTCCTCCTACATCTACCTTTCCACGAAGGCGAATATGCTGGTCGGCTGCTCCCAGGATTCCGAGCGCGAGCAGGTCGAGATCCGCAAGCCTGACAACCCGAAGGTCGTTCAGTTCTTTATGTGCCTTTTCTGGGGCGTGCAGTTCCAGATGATCGAGCCCGAATACCTGCTGGTCGCAAAGTATGTCGCTCCCAGCCCGGAACCGGAAGTCACCATCGATGGTGATGACTCCATCTCCCTCGACGCGGATGCTGGCTCGAACTACCGCACCTACGCTCCCTCTAATGGTGGGAAAGTGACCGCCGAGGTCAAGACCGAAGGCGCTGACTGGCTTTCCGTCTCCGTCAACTCCGCCGGCCACAAGGTAACCTTCACCCGTACCGCATTCGCCTATGATGCCGAAGGCACCAGCCCGCGTACCGCTACCGTCCGCGTCAGCTGCGGAAGCGCCTACAAGGATGTGACCGTCAGCCAGGTGATGGCCGCGAATCTCTAAACATCAAATTTCTGAACTATGAACCTCGGAAATCTCGACTTCAACATCGGTAGTGTCAACCCTTCGGGGATTGGCACTACCATCTACCGTATCGCCAAGCGGCTCATCACCGGCTGGCCTACGATCGTAGATGACCCGTCCACCGCTCAGCAGAGCGACGGCCCCAGTGTTCTCTCTTCCTACAGCGGCAGCTTCACCCTCGCGGATGGTGCCGTATGGGATGAAATCTATTCGACACAGGGCAAAGGCTCGATGACCTTCGAACCCATCGGCGAGACCGACTGCAAGATGTTCACGAACAAGCTGAACGCTTCTTTCCCGGATCTCACACCCGCCGCCCTCGGCTGGTCGAAGACCGCTGCCAATGATGACTATGTGTACATCGGCAAATCCGCCGGCCGTTACCATATAATCGGTTCCCCGGACTATCGCAGCGTGACCGCCCCGCAGGGTACGACCGGTGATGCCGCCGGATCTCAGAAGGGCGTGACCATCGCCGTCGAATGCCCGGATGTCACCCCGCTGCCGCTCTATGTCGGTAACATCGTGACCGCAAAGGGCACGCTGAACTGCTCCACCGGTGCTTTCACCCCTGCCTCTGAGTAGCAGTGATCCCTGAAATTCATTCCTATCTGCAAGAGCCGAATCCGGACTTCCTCTCCGGATTCGGACTCTTTTGCAAATACTCCAGGAATGAGAATCTGATGCGTGCCATCTCCAAGCGCCGGGATATGGAAACGCTTCTGTACCAGCTTCAGAAGATCGACACCTTATCGCCGGAACCCGTCAGAGAGAGCGCACATACAAACTTCACCCGTTTTTCCCAACAGACACCCACTCCGGTACCCGCTGTGAAACCATCACCGGAACCGGAAACTCAACGGATCACCTTCATCCAGGATGAGAAGCCGGTTTTCAGAACCTATGATGACAGAAAGACCCGCCGCGCAGATCTTTCGCCGGAGTTCCAGGAAGTGTATGACCGGATCAGCGAAGACAGCAAGATCCGCCGTGCTTATCACGAAAAAATGAAGATGGCCAAAACCGATGCCGATCGGGCCAACTTCCGCGCCAAGATCCTTCAAACACACGATATGATCCAGGACGGCTGGCGCAAGATTGATGATTACCTTATCGAGAAGGCCAAGAATGAGGCCTTCACCGAATTCAAAGAATCCACCGTCAGGGCTTTTATCAGCAAGATGCTGAAGAAAGAGCAGCTGACACCCTCTCAGGCAGAAAGTGTTCGCGTCCGCGTCAAAGCGCTCCAGGAACACGGATGCACGATCTCTGAAAAAACGCTCGAAGCCCTCCGGAAAAGAAACCTCTTGCCTCAATAAATACATTTTGCCCCTCTTGTCCCAAGTAGCAGCCGTGAGGTTGCTACTTTTGCATTATGGAAAAAATTCGCCGAGATCTGCTGGATGTTCTCACACAGGCTATTGAGAATCCATCTATGAAAATATCCGATGCCGAGAAAGTGCGCCTTGACCGGCTTCGCGACCTCTATGCACACATCCTGGAACATCCGCTGGCCACCCGCGTACAGCTGCGCGATTACCTGCTGCACCGGTATGAGGATATAGGCCGGGCGATGGCGTACCAGGATATCGCCCTGGTGACGGCCGTCTTCGGCAATGTGCAACTGGCCGACAAAGAACTGAGGCGATTCCAGGCGAATGAACTGCTGAGCAAGGCAAGCGCCGCCGCAATGGCCGGCGATGAAAAACGCGCGAATTCGCTGATCAAAGTCGCTATGGCCATCTCGAAGATCAACCGCCTGGATGAGAACGAGGGCGAGCAAGTCCCCTGGGATGAGATCGAGCCGAAAGACTATTCCTTTACCATCGACCCTTCCGTCATCGGTATCGAGAAAGAACCTGGTATCGAAGAGAAGAGCCGGAAGCTGCTGGCCCAGTACACACAGGAAATTGCCGACAACTGATGACCGAGCAGAAATACCTGAATCGGGCCCAGCAAACAGCTCTGGCCGTAGCCGCAAATACCGAAATCGATATCTGTGGCCGCCGTTTCGGCAAATCCTTTGGTATCGTGTCCCTCCGGATCAAGCGCAATGTAGAATTTATGCCGGGATCTACCGGAGGCTTCATCGCATCATCGTTCAAACAAGCACACACGAAGACCCTGCCGGCCGCCATCTCCGGCCTGGCCGAATTCGGCTGGTACGAAGGCATCCACTATGTGATCGGCAAACGGCCGCCCAAGAATCTCGGATACGGAAAGCCCCTGATCAAGTTCCAGAATTACGAAGATGTAGTATCCTTCTTCAATGGTGCGCAGATGATCATCATATCCCAGGATGTCAAGATGAGTTCCAATTCACTGACCCTGGACTGGTTGATAGGCGATGAAGCTAAAGGCCTCAATTTCGACAAGCTGAAGGATGAAACTTTCCCGGCGAACGGCGGTACCCGCCGCTATTTCGCAGACTGCCCCTGGCATCACGGCATCCTATTCGTCAGTGATATGCCCGTACTGAAATCCGCCCGCTGGCTGCTGAACTACCGCGAAAAAGCAACCCCTGAAGTGAATGACTGCATCCGAGGCCTGCTGTATCGCCGATGGGAGATTCTTACCACCCAGGAAGACACGACCGACCGGAAGTACCGGATCGCATCCATCGAAAAGCTAATCGCACAGCTCAGGAAGATCGCCGTCTGGTATGTCGAATGGTCGACCTTTGAGAACATCGATGTAGTCGGCCTGCAGTACATCAAGCAGATGAAGCGCGACCTCCCTCCCCTGGTATTCCAGACATCCATTCTATCACGCCGTATCGAAAGACTCTCTGACGGTTTCTATCCGAACTTCCGCGACTCCATCCATACCTACATCGCCAACAATAACGAGAAGATCCGCGAATCGGCCATCCCTGCCAATCAACTATCCACCGGCCTCCGGTGCCTGGCCGACGGTGATCTGGATATGAAGGCACCCATCGCTGTATCCTTCGACTTCAATGCGAACATCAACTGGCTGGTTGCATCTCAGCGCTCAGGCACAACGCTCCGAATCATCAAGAGCTTCTATGTAAAGTATGAGCGAAAGCTGCGGGAACTGGTTGATGACTTCTGCCACTACTATGAGCCAATGCTGTGCAAGGAAGTGGTATTCTACTATGACTCGACGGCCCTGGGATCGAACTACGCCGTATCGGATGATGACTTCAAGAGCGTGATCATCGAACAGTTCAACAAACACGGCTGGTATGTGGAAGGGAAATTCATCGGCAAGCCTATGCGGCACAGCGAGAAGTATTCCGTTATCAATGACGGTTTCACCGGAGCCAAGCACCTTCTCCCGCTGTTCAATAAGGAGAACAACGAAGCCCTGCTGGTTGCCATCCAGCTGGCGGAGGTTGACATCTCGCCCCTGGGCTTCAAGAAACAAAAGGGAGGCGAGAAGCTGGCCGAATCGGAGGATGATCCGCTGGAATACCGGACGGACGGTACCGATGCCTTCGATACGAACTACATCGGGAATGTGTTCTATCCATACAACCAGGTCGACGGATTCGGTTCTGCATTCTGATCCACCCGCGCCTCGTGTCAAAAGAAACCCGCTCGGCATATTTCGCAGGCACCGGTCGCAATTGCCGGCCCGTCGAGAGGGCAGGGCGTGGGAGCTCGAATAGCACTTTTCTTCCGTCGAGTTTTTTCCGGCACCCTCACCGACCTGATTTTCACACCCTTGAACGATTATCCGGTTAGACCTCTCGCACCCTCCGCTGTCCTAATGTTTGGATCTTGCTCATCATAAATTTGCACCGTAAAAAAACGGCAATGATACACTTCAGCAAAATATCCGATGTGGCCCGTCTTCAGTCAGAGATCTCCCTGAAATGGATCGCTGAAGACGGCACAATCATCAATGTGGAGAAAGCCGTTATCACTTCCTTCCACGGGAACGGAAGCACATTCAACATCAAGATTCTCGCATCCGGAGAAATCCGGAAGGTGAATCGCCTGACCGTTATCGAATTTAATGGAGAAGAAGTAACACTATGACACCTGAAATCGACAACACAGCCCATTCCTTCGGCGGAGTCGAAATCGTTGAAGGCGTAAGTCTCTATCCGGATATCCAGACCATCTTGGTAATGGACTCCGCGCAGGACTTCCGCGAAGACTATGACCTTCGGGCCCTGCACTTCGGAGAATACAAGGTGATGCCCTGGGGAGCTGATAATCTGCTGCCCAATCACCTGATGCAGAAAATCGAATCGAATGATGTGGTTTCCGCGAATCTGAAGTTTAATCGGGATGTGTGCTACGGCCTCGGCCCGAAGCTCGTCCGTGCCGTGGAGAAAGATTCATCCGGTGTAGTTCGTCGCTGGGATGAAGTCACCGAGGGAAAGGAGTTCGACTTCTTCGAGCGGAACGACATCCCGATGTTCCTGCTTCAGCAGCTGACGGATATGAATGCCTTCTACAACACCTGGGCTGAGATCCGATTCAATGCGAAGACGAAGTTCATCGAAACCATCCGGCACAGGGAAGCCGTCTTCAGCCGCTGGAGCGAAATGCAGCCATCAGGCGATATTCCCTTCCACTACTACTGCGGGAAATGGGATAAGAATCCGTCAGAAAAGGATATCATCCAGACCCGTGCCGTCAATGAGATGAACCCGATGCCGGATCTAAACAGCTACTGCGGCCGCAAACAGCCGCTGATGTGGTGCGCCTATATGCCTTCACCCGGCCATCCGTACTATTCCGCGCCGGAATGGCATTCAATCTTCCGCAGCGGCTGGTTCGACCATAGTTGCATGGTTCCGAAGCTGAAGACCGCAATCCTGAAAAACCAGCTCGGCGTGAAGTACATCATCTACATCTCGCCGAAGTATTTCGAGAACCTGTGCAAGCGGGAAGGTGTTCCCGTAACGGATAAGAAGAGATACCTGGAACTGGTCGACCGGGAAAAGAAGAAATTCTCTGAATTCCTTTCCAATGAGAACAATGCAGGTAAGACCATTATGGCACTGAAGGAAGTCATCCCTTCCGCCGGAGGATCTGCCCTGGAGCTGAAGGATATCGAAATAGTACCGATCAAGAATGATCTCAAAGGCGGCGAATATATCGATGACACGGAATCGACGGCGAACATCATCTGCTATGCGATGGGTGTACATTCCTCGCTGATCGGCGCGACCCCTGGCAAGAACTCGAACTCGCTTTCCGGCTCGAACGCCCGTGAGCTCTATATGATGCAGCAGGCGCTCAAAAAGCCGGTCGTAGATCGCTGTATGCGGCTGCTGAAGGTCGTTAAGGAATTCAACCGATGGGATAAGGATATCTACATCACCATCCCGGAATACATCTTCACGACGCTCGATCAGAACAAATCCGGGAAGGAAGAATCAACCAACTCGAAGGCGTAGCACTATGTTAGTCAAGAATTACTCCGAAATGAAGCCCTTCATCCCGTCCGTCGAGATGAAAGGAAATCCGACCATCTTCAACGATGCTCTGGAGGTCGCTCAGAATGAACTGACTGACCAGATCATCGGCGAAGACCTCGAAACACTGCTGGAAAGCCGGAATGCCAATGATTCCAGGCTGCTGAAGATGTGCCAGCGGATTATCGCCATCGATGCTTTCCTGACATCCGCGCCAGAGATGGATCTGGTACTGACAGACTCCGGATTCGCCGTAATCAACAATGAGCAGTTCGCTCCGGCTTCGAAAGACAGGGTGCAGGCGATGATAGCTGCCCTGCGCCTGCGCCTGGATGATGCGAAGGATAAGCTGGTCAGTTTCCTGATGGCCAGCCCGAAGTACACGGACTGGTACGGCACAGAACAATATGGCCGTCTTGCAGATGGCCTGATTATGACCTTCACGGAATTCAAGGACTGCGCTGTGCTGAATAAGATCACGGCTCAGGCATATCCTCAGACCTGGGATGACTTCCTTCGCCTGAATCCGGCCCTCAATGTGGCGCTGATGACGGATGTGGCCGGATATATCTCCCCGGAATATGCCGAAGAGATCCTGGAAAAGACGAAAGACCGGGAATCGTTCCTGGCCATCGAGCGGCAGGTTATCAAGCTGCTGAAGGTTGCTATCGCTACCATCGTCATCGGTGACCGGCCGAAAGGGATGGAACAGGTCATCTCGGCCGTTTCCGTGATGAAGGCCAATCCGGAGTCCTTTCCAACCTTCATGAACTCGACGGCGGCGGAAGATATGACCCTGGCTCACGATGACTCCCCCATCTTCTCAATGTTTTAATTATCAAATATGAGCAAACTTACCCAATTCTTCAAACGGATCTGGCCGAAGAAAAGTAAGCCGGAACGGATCGACCTCGTTTACCCGGTATCGTGGGATCAGATGGACTACAATGACTTTCGGAATGTATGCCAGATCCTGGATCAGCCGATGAGCAATCACGACAAGCTCTTCCTGTGCCTGTGCAAGCTGGCGAATATCACTCCGGACAATCCGGCATTCTACAACCCGAAGGCCATCAAAGACAAGATGCCGTTCGTCATCGATGGGAAACGCTACATCATCGGTGCTCCGGTCATCGAAGAAGCGTGCCATCAGCTGCGCTTCATCTTCGAAGATCAGGACGGGCTGCCTCCCTGTCCCTTCAAAAATGTGCACCGGATGATCCACGGGACATCCTTCGAGCAGTTCTACACCGTTGACAGCTACCTGCTGCGCTACGCCGCCGAGAAAAACGGAACCTATCTGAAAGAGGCCGCGAATGTGCTGACCAATGGCCAGAAGCGGAAATTCCTGCCCTGGGAGCGGACGGCTTTCATCATCTGGTGGAACGCCGTGAAACGGCAACTGATGAAGAAGTACCCCTATGTGCTGGAAGAGGGCTCCGGAATCACCGATAAAAGCCAGGCCGACATCCTGCTGGATCTGCTATCCTGCGTCAACGATGACAAGCCGCAGGATAATGACAAGATCCTGAAGACGGATGTACATTCCGTGCTCTATTCACTCAATAAGATTTACGAAGATGCTAAACGCAACGCTGCTAAGTAACATACTGAAGGAACTACCGGAATTCTCTTCCGACGAACAGTTCCTGGAAGGGGACGGCTACGATGCCATCCTCCAGGAACTGCTGAACCTCCGCAGCGCCACCTTCCCGCTGGCCATCCTCGAAGGCCGCTCTTCCGGCACCATCCAGCTGATATCCGATGGCCCGCTGGATACCTTCACGCAGTCCGTATGGATTATGTGTCAGGAGGGTCGCGGAGAAAGCACGCACAGCATCTACGAACAGGCCCGGCAGCTGGCCGTCAAGGTGCTGGCCAAGCTGCTTGAAAAGCACAATAGCGGTACCGCGGAACTGGCCGAATGGGATTACCAGCGGACTGCTTATTTGAAGCGCGAAGGCGGTCAGAACACCCGCGGATGGGAATTGGTACTGACATTTAGAGAAGATTTTTCACTGATCATTGAACCCGAACCTGTAGTAGAAAATGGCGGTGAATAAAATAGAGACGGTGAAGCGATGGGCTGAGATTGTCATCGAGAGATGGCAATCCCGGATGGCGGCGCTCGATGTCGGTGATACCGGCGAGCTGCTGAGATCCTTCCAGTCCCAGGTCGAAGTGGATTCCAACGGGGATCCGCAGAAGATCACCTTCGCCTTCCTATACTATGGCCGTTTTCCGGATATGGGCGTAGGTCGCGGTGTCAAGATCGGAGACCGCTCGACCGCCCGGCAGCCGAAGCTCTGGTACTCCAGTGTATTCCTGAAGGAAGTGAACAAGTTGGGAAAAATGATGGCCGCGAAGTATGGCATCGAGGCTGCGCAGGAAATATCGGCTTTCAATGGCGTGACCTTCGATGTAAAGAATCCCGGACAGGCTTTGTATAACCTGATTAAATAGAAAGATCTATGGCAAAAACGACAGTATACACCGAATCGGTTGTCACACTGAACAATCAGGAAGCGAATGCACGGCTGGAAGAGATCCGCCAGAAGGCCGCCGAATGCCGTCAGGAGATGAAACGGCTCTATATGGAGAAAGGGGTCAATTCAAAGGAATTCAAAGCGGCACAGAAAGAACTCATCGCTCTCCTTAAGTCGGAGAAAGATATCAACGCGGAGATGAAGAAGTTCGAGGGTATTATCAACAACCTGAACGGATCTTCGCTGAATGAACTCCAATTTGCTGCCAGGAAATTGAACCAACAGATGCGCCGGCTGAAGCCTGGCACAGATGAATTCGTCGCAGCCTCGAAGAGTCTGAAGCAGGTGCGCACACGAATGAAGGAGATTGAAGATCAAGCCCGAAACACACAGAAACAGTTCGGAGGATTCTTCAAGAAGATCGGATGGGCCGGTATTATCGCCGGAGGTATCTCTCTGGTGAAGAAGTTCGTCTCAGATTTCACCTCTATGACCAAGATGGTCGGCGATGAATGGAACTACAGGATGCAGGGAATCCGTGATGCCTATCAGAAATTCATCATCGACATCTCTTCCGGTAAAGGATTCACGGAGATGATTAATGATATGGAGACGGCATATTTTGAAGGGAAGAGATTCGCCGCAATCCTCGATGAGATAAAAGATAGAACCCGTGGACAGGAGCTATACGCCGCACACGCCGAGGTTGAAATCGAGCGTCTGAAGAAACAGATGCGTGACTCATCTTTAGACGAACAGACCAGACTCAATGCCGCAGAAGAAGTGATGCGGCTCGAACGCAAACTGGCGGACGAAAAGAAGGCTATCGCGGCCGATGAAGTGAAAGCGCATCAGGATCATATCAAGGCGCTGACCGGTCTTTCAAAAGAAGAGTTGGACTTGTTTACGGAAGATCGCCGGCGGAATGAAGAGAATATCCGAATAGGTAAAGAATACAATAGGCGGAAGCAGGAACTCTTGCAGGAATATCAGGATGCCTATGAGGATTATATCAACTCTGATATAGATCCGTATTCCGCATTGCTTGACTATAGGACGGCCGAGGAAGCATACAATTTATTCGAATCGACCGCATCTGATATCGAGAAGAAGTGGGGTGAGCTTGTGATGAAATTCACCCTCGGCAATAATACTATGTATGATGAGTATGCCGATGCACTGAAGAAGATGTACGCTGCTGATGCGGATTATGAACGCAATACGATCCGGATCAATTCGACTCGCTCAAAGTTAGAACAGGATATCCAGAAAGAGAAGGAAGAAGAGCGCAAGAAAGCCGCCGAGGAAGCCCGCCGGCGGCAGGAAGAGCAGTTCCGCAAGGAATCCGACGAACTGAAGAATCACTACACCGAACTACGGAATGCCGAGAAGGCCCGCTATGCCGCCGGAGAGATATCGAAGGAAGAATACGACTCCCGTATCAAGGCGCTGGAACGCAAGTCCCTCGAAGATCAGCTCGCCCTCAATGAGAAATACACGAAATCTGTAGTCGACCTACAATCCCAGCTGCTGGATCTCGACATCCGCGAAAGAGAACGCCTGCAGAAGCTGGTCGATGACCTGGCCGCCGGGGAAAAGGAATCTCTGGTTAAGGCCGTCGCGGCCGCGAAGAAGGAAGTGGAAGCCCTTGTCGGTGCCGAAAAGAAAGCCCTGGAAGCCGCCCTCGCAGAAGCCGAAGAGAAACTGCGGAAGTTCGAGCAGGACGCAGAAGAGGCCGCTCGCGCCGCCGAAGAAAAGGCCAAGATTGAAGAATACATCGAATGGATGGATTCTTTGATGAAGAAGGCCGAAGAAGCACGGAAGGCGCTCGATCCGGTCGGCGCCCTAAAGGACGAACTCAAAGAAGAGATCCGGCTACTCCAGGAGATGTATGACAACGGCCTGCTGAAGAAGGAAGAATTCGAGAAGCGGAAGCTACAACTCACACAGGAATACTCGAAGAAGATCCTGGAAGCACAGATCGAGCCCTACAAGAAGGGTGTAGAGAACGCGCAGAAGTATATGACTGAGGCCGGCAATTTCATTACTGCTCTCCAGGAAGCCTATTCGGCCAATCTGGATGCCGATATGAAAAAGGAACTGGCCGCCGCCGGGGACAATGCCGAGAAACGCCAGGAAATCGAAGAGAAGTACGAAGCCAAACAGCTGGAACTTCAGAAGAAGTACGCCAATGTGAATATGGCCATCGAGATCGCGAAGACCATCGCAGCCGGATCCCTGGCGGTGATGCAGGGCTTCGCCGAGCTCGGCCCCATCGGCGGTGCCGTTATGGCTGCCGTCATCGCAGCTACTACCGCCGCACAGGTTGCTACCATTATCGCTCAGCGAAACGCCATCCGGAACTCTTCCGTCAGCAGTTCATCATCATCGACGGCGGCTACCGGATCCCGTGTACCTACCGGATACAGTGACGGCGGATACACAAAGACCGCCGCAAACGATTACCAGGAGGTCGGAGTCGTGCACGCGAATGAATGGGTCGCACCGGCCGCCATGGTCAGGGCCAACCCCATCACATTTGCCCGTCTGGAATCTGCTCGACGCGCCGGCCGCTATGGATCAACCGTACCCGGATTCGCCGAAGGTGGAATGACATCGGCCGAACCCGCAGCAGCTGCGGCCGGTGAATCGCAGGCCGTAAGCCGGCAGCTACTGGAAAGAATCAGCAACACGCTGGACGGGATCGAAGCATCCCTGCCACTGAAAGCATATATGATCCAATCTGAAGTCAACGCGGAAAACGAGCTGGCTCAGAAAATCAAATCCGTAGCCGGGAGGAAAAAGCCATGAAAAACTGTAAAATCCCCTTCCTCATCTGCCTGATATCGGCAGTCGGTCTGTTCATAGGTGGATTCTTCGTGCCACCGACGGGAGTCATCGATGGCTCCATCCTGTCAGCGGCCGGGATCCTGCTTGCCTTCGCCGCAATCGGCCAGATACCGATCATCCTTCAGTCATCGAAATCCGCCAAGATCACCGCTGGCGGCCAGACCATCGAAATAACCGGCCATAAGTCAGAACATGAAACTGATCACTGATAAAGGAGAGCTTCACCTTCCGGAAGGATTCTCCTTCGAGGTCGAACAGAACTCCGCCTTCTTCTCAGAGGAAGGAGCGGCCTCCCTGGCTGCTACAATACCGGCAACTCCTGATGACCTGGCCAGGCTCGGCAATCCGACTCGGATCGCCCGCAAGACCAGGTATGTGAACCTGATTCCGGCCATCGTTTCCTGTGGCGTATTCCAGAAGAAAGGTCAGCTGATCGTGGAATCGGCTTCATCGGATGGCATATCCTGCGCCATAGCCCTGGAAGACTCCGACTTCTACTCACAATTCAAGGAGAAGACAGTCCGGGAGATCTTCGCCGCGAAAGTGCTGCACGACTTCGACACGCCGGCTGCCTGGTATGCACAGATCTTCCAGATGTACAGCTCGGCCAATTACCAGGGCCCCCGGTCTAACCCCACCCTCCTGATGGATATGGCCGTCATCCCCGTGGCGGTCAACTATGATGCCGCCGCTGGCACCTACCAGGTCAACAACCAGCCCGTTCAGGGAACCGGAGACGGGATGTACCCGCTGGCCCACGAAGCCCGGCTGATCCAGGAAGGCGATACGGAACTCAATATGCCGGATGGATATGGGATCGCACCGTTTTTGTACCTGAAGCATTTCATCCGTGAGCTGTTCGATCTGTGCGGATATACCGTCCGGAACAATGCCTTCGCGACGAATCCCGCCCTGTCGAAGCTGCTGCTGCTGCACAACTGCTCCGATGTGATCTGCAACGGATGGATTGACTATTCCGACCTGGTACCGAATGTCACCGTAGCAGAGATGATCGACTGGCTGCTGGATAAGTTTCACGCGCAGATAGTTGTCTATCCGGCTTCGAACATCGTGGATATCGTGCTGATGGAAGACATTCTTTCCGCCGGCTTCGATATGGATCTGACAAAGAAACTGATCGGGAAACTAACCTACACCTATGAGAAGACTTCCCGCGTAGTGCTCATCCCGGATACTTCTATCGAAGGTGCAGCGCCTCCGGCTGAAACGCTCGAAGCACTGAAGGAGAAATACGGTTCCGTCAAGGGACTGGATTCCGCAGGAATGCTGACATACCGTGGATCCGGTCTGGTTCAGTGCCTGGCCACCGGCCGCTACTATGAGATACACGAAAGTATGAACAATAGCCATACTGTCTCATCGGCATCCATCTCTTCCGGAGGATCCAGGCACGATGTGACCGTATCCGGCAGTGGCCGGCGAACGCCGAATACTCACAACTGGGTAGATGTCGGATCGAACTACTTCAAGTATGACCGCAAGAATTCCGATGAAACGGAAGAGCACTCCCCGGCGGATCTCATCCCCCCGATGGTTCAGGTCGGCGGCGTGATGATGCCGTTCATCGGAGATCGAACGCACAGGAATACATCGTACAACGATTCCCAGGATGACGAAGATCAACCCATCATCGTGGTGGAGTATGCGGGGATATCGGCCGTCTTTGACCATATCGACACAGAAGCCGTCACCGGTGGCCGCATCGATGTCTATGATCCTTTTGGCGGCCACTACAAGTATGGCACAACGCAGAAGTACGACAATACTGGGGCGCTGCGCACCGGCGGCCATACCCTCAATGCTCCTGAAATGTATCAGACATTCTGGGCTCGTTACAACAAGATCCTGCTGAACAACCGAATCACCCTGGAAGGACAGTTCGACCTAACCATCGAAGAACTGATGCAATGGCAGCTGTACTCTATGAAGCTATTCGGCGGCCAGACTATCCTTCCGGAGAATCTGATCTATACCGTTGGCCATATCAGCCGGTGCCAGTCTGCGAAATTCCTGCTGGTAAAAGACTTCACAGATGGCATCGACGATCAACCTACGACCCTGCCGGAGCCTCAGTATAAGTGGCAGGAAAACACTTCGGAGATTGATGCGCTAAAACAATCCTATTCAGCGCAGACCGGCCAGACCGTCTATGCCGAATACAATGATGACTATTCGGCCGGTAATAAGGATATCTTCCTGCTGGCCCCGACAGCGGCCGATCAGCAGAGCGCCATCATCCGCCGAACGGTTGATCTCTTCTACTATGGCGGCAACCCGCGCACTCCTACGAAAGTGCCAGTGGCCACGGAAGATGTCGATGTCTGGTATGATTCGGTGCCGCTCTGATGTCCTAATGTTTTCATCCATCCCGTCGTAATTTTGCGCTATGGCAACAGTGATTCAGACCCCGGATTCCCTCTCGCTGCTTCGGAATATGAAGAGCTTCATCTTCTCATCTTCCGATGAAGTGACCTTCGTGCTGAAGAAACAGGAATCCGGTGTTCCGGTACCCGTTACCCTGCTATCGGAAACTTACTATCCTGATGCAGCGGTTAGGGTTGAAATTGACATCCGCGAAGTGATCAGCCATCACCTGGAGACAGAACTTCCTTCGGCAGACCGCTTCGTTCAGTCGAAAGCCCGCGCTTCATTCATCGCCCAGCTGGACGGTACGACCGTCGCGACATTCGCCGTAGTGAATGCCGGCGTGCGCGACCTCACAGAGACGGCGCTGGAATTCCTTACCGCGAACCTGATGACCTGGCAGCCTCAGACGAAGCAGGTGAGCTACGACAGCCCGGAATACCTGACATACTACAACCCGGCCGCCTGGAGCCTGAAGGCAAAGTTCTACAAGAAAGACGGATCAACAAAGATCATCACCATCGGCGAAGGTGACACATCCTATCCGGTGAGCTTCGCCACATCAATGAGCAAGCTATTCACCCTTTCCGGTGAAACCACATCCGACCTCTATGGCATTGTGGATCTGTACACGGTCGATGGAAACGGCGTACAGCTGAGCTATACACAACGGTACATCTACAGCCCGGAAGTCGGCGATGAGCACTACTACCTGGCCGTGAACTCCCTCGGCGGAATCGACACATTCACTTTCCACGGTGCGTTGACGCTATGCCCTGAGATTCAGTACGAACAGGCTGAGAAATCCGATGTCATCGAGGATATCACATCGGACTTTGCAAGGAAATGGGAACAGAACACCGGATATATGGGAATGACCAGCACGAAATGGCTCTGGGAATTCCTGGCATCGAACCGGCGATGGACGGTGATGGATGGGAATGCTGAAGCCATCGTGCTCGACACTTCTTCCGTGAAGATGAATGACAAGGATTCCCTTCACGCCTGCACATTCTCCTTCGCGCTGTCTCAGGATGGGCGATTGATGAAGCTGAGCCGAACGCCAGGGCCGCTTCCTGTCATTCAAGTGCCATCTCCCTCCGGCGATCTTTTTTTTTTGAGACTCCGGCTATCTGATTATCCGGAAGCGACGCTGGAGGATTCCATCCTATTCCTGGTTCAGTCCCCGTATTCTGAAAGCTGGAACAAAACCTCTCTGGGTGCCATCCGGGAATGGATGATGAATGTCATCAATTCATCCTCTGTCGGGATCCAGGCTCATAGCCACGACAACAAGCAGCTGCTGGACGATCTCTCTGATGATGATGGAGATCTTGCTTATCAGGGAAATGCGCTTGCTCGCAAAGCAGATTTGTCGAAGTATCTCCGGAAAGACATTCAGGATTCGGCGGCCGGCAAGATCAGTTTTCTGGATGGTCTGCAGATCGGCAATACATTCATTCCTGGAATGGCCGGCGGAGTTGGCGGAAACATCACCGGCAACGGCGATGCAGAGCTCCGATCCCTGGTGCTGCGGGAATTCCTGGAAGCGCCGGAATACCGCTACAACCGGGTAGAAGTCGAGATCGGGAACTACTGGCGCACACCGGGCGGCGGTATCATCGAGGATGTATCAGTAGATCTTGACGCATCTGGAGATCCACTGATGACGGGTATCATCACACTGCACCTGGAAGATGGTGAGATCGGTACGGTCGAAGAGGATGACATCTGCCACGGCATCTTCCACGACGGAATGACGCTGGCAAACAATGCGGCCGCTGACTATGACGATTCGAAAGGGAATTTCCGCTTCGCCGGGTTCTTCTCGGTGTATTTCCGCGTGACGGAAATCCTGGATGCCAGACACCGGCGTTTCCGCTATGCCCTCCGCGGCTTATCCGCTTCCTGGAACTCGCTCAATCACCCGTGCCAGGCTATGCACTTCG
>Ga0310690_10002837_pt1 | contig 27345 bp, 24 predicted proteins | sample AusTroGonzalo_MG_2_FD_207661 | JGI IMG/M metagenome (GOLD analysis project Ga0310690, IMG submission 207661) | Bovine rumen microbial communities from tropical cattle in Woodstock, Queensland, Australia - Gonzalo_04 (v2) (version 2) | ecosystem: Host-associated > Mammals > Digestive system >...
CCAACTGGAAGAATCGGCCATGCAAATTTTAAATATCGGCAAACCCGAAGATATTATTGTTTTAACCGAAACAAAAAACTAAACCTTGAAAAATGACTTTCTGAACCCGATCAGGCACAGCGCCGGTACCATCATTAAACCCGTTGCGACGAAAAAGAGCGGCCATCCCAATGTTTGAGCCAACCAACCGCTTAACATTCCCAACAGTGTTAACGGAACCATTGTCAAAGCATCCAAAAAACCATATTGTGTCGCCGAAAAATCACGTGAACACATCCGTGATATAAACACGACCCAAACGGCACTCCCGATACCGCCAACAATATTATCAAAGATAATTACCAAAACAAACAAGGGAATACTCGCCCCCGCCAACGCAAGCCCGGCAAAGGCCAAACTTGTCAAAATTTCAATACAGCCCAACGTAAAAAGAAGAGGTCTGAATTTAAACCGATGCAGAATAAATCCCCCCATACAAATACCGACAGCCGTCATGATGGTACCAAAAATCGATGACACGGACATCACCTGAAGTCTGGTAAATCCGTTTTGAAAATAAAATGGCCAAGCCATACTGCCCAACATTCCGTTACACATTTTATAGAGAACAATAAACAAACACAACAACGGGAAGTTTTGCCTGTTCCACAAATCCATAAACGGCATTTTAATGCTGGAATTAAAAGTGATGGGCTTTTGCGGTTTAATCGGTTCTTTAATAAACATCAAAGACAGCAAACCGATAACAGCCATAATACTTGATATTTTATAGGCTGTGTTCCAACCTAAAAAATGAGATAAAGCCAACATACCGGCCGTACCGCCCAAATACCCGACCCGACCGCCAAATTCTTTTACAGTCGTCCCATCCGTCAGTTCCGAATCGTTTAAAATGTCAATTTTAAGGGCGTCAACCGTCAATGCCTGACTGGCACCGCAAATGGCGATTAACAGACATCCCCAAAATAACATCCAGACATGCTCTGCCGGATTTAAAAAAGAAATAAACCAAAGGCCTGCCAAAATACCCAATTGAAACAACAAACACCAGGCCCGTTTACATCCCATCTTTTTGGCCCACGGTAAATTCAGCTTGTCAATGTAAGGAGCCCACAAAAATTTCAAACTGTAAGGCATGGTCACGGCGGCAAAAACGCCGACAGTTTTCAAATCTATTCCTGCCGATGTCGTCCACCATTTCAACGACCCTCCGATTAAGTTAATCGGTGCCTGTACTGAGATCCCCAGACCTAAAAACGGCAAAATTTTCGGATCTAAAAACTTTTTAATCCCCTCTATCATTTTTTACTCCTCGGGCAAACGACCCCGTTCAAACTTACGGCGGTCATTACTGTCTAATAACTTTTTCCGAAGCCGAATGGTTTTGGGCGTAACCTCAACCAATTCATCTTCGGCAATATAGGATAAAGCGGCTTCCAATGACATTTGAACCGGCGGGATCAGGGCCACAGCCTCATCCTTCCCGGCAGCCCGCATATTCGTCAGTTTTTTGCCTTTGATGGGATTTACTTCAATATCACCCGGTTTGGCATTGGCCCCGATAATCATACCGGGATAAACCGCAACACCGGCAGGAATGAACAGCGGTCCCCGCTCTTGAATATTCCATAGGGCATAGGCCACCGATTTTCCCGATTCGGTTGAAATCAAAACACCATTACGCCGCCCCGAAATCGGTCCCTTAAACGGGGCATAACTGTGGAATAAACGGTTCATAACCCCCGTTCCGCAAGTATCTGTTAAAAATTCACTATGATACCCGATAAGTCCTCGTGACGGGGCTAAGAAAGTCAATCGTGTCTTACCACCACCGCTGGGGACCATTTCGGTCATTTCGGCTTTACGAACGGACATTTTTTCAACCACAACACCCGTATAAGCATCATCCACATCAATGACGACTTCCTCCATCGGTTCAAACTTGTGCCCCTGTTCATCGGTATGGAATACAACCCGCGGACGCGATACGGATAATTCATATCCTTCACGTCGCATGGTTTCAATTAAAATACCCAGTTGTAACTCACCCCGACCTGCCACTTCAAACGAATCGGTTGATTCGGTCCGTGATATTTTAAGGGCAATGTTTCCTTCGGCTTCTTTTTCCAGGCGATCCCAAATCATCCGGGACGTCACTTTGTCCCCTTCCGTTCCGGCTAAAGGAGATGTATTAATGGAAAATGTCATCGCCAATGTCGGCGGATCAATCGGCAGGGCATGCAAAGGCTCTTCAACCGTCTGATCACATAACGTATCGGCCACGGTTGCTTCGGAAAATCCGGCAATACTGACAATATCACCGGCAACGCCTTCTTCAATAGCCTGACGCTTTAACCCGCGAAAAGCAACGATTTTTGATGCTCTAGCCAGTTCAATTTGTTTCCCTTCCCGCGACAGGGCTTTAATCATCTGATTGGTTTTAATCTTTCCCGATGTAATCCGCCCCGTCAAAATGCGACCGACAAAAGGATCAGCCTCTAATGTCGTTACTAACATTTTAAAGGGTCCGTTTTCATCACACACCGGTGCCGGCACATGTTCAATAATTTTTCTGAACAGTGGTTCAATATTTTTACGTTCGTCCGTCAAATTATTGGCTGCCCAACCATCTCGCCCCGAAGCAAATAACGTCGGGAAATCAAGTTGTTCATCCGTTGCCCCCAAATTGGCAAACAGGTCAAACACTTCATTTTGAACCTCTATCGGTCGGGCATCGGATCGATCGACCTTATTAATCACAACAATGGGTCTTAATCCCAATTTTAAAGCCTTACTCACCACAAATTTGGTTTGCGGTAAGGGCCCCTCAGCCGCATCTACCAAAACAATAACACCGTCCACCATGGATAAAATGCGCTCCACTTCACCACCAAAATCGGCGTGCCCCGGTGTATCTACAATGTTAATACGTGTTCCTTTCCATTCAACGGAAGTACATTTGGCAAAAATCGTAATACCTCTTTCCCGTTCCAAATCCCCCGAATCCATCGCACAGGTAGCCACCTGTTGGTTTTCCCGAAAGGCACCGCTCTGTTTCAAAAAAGCATCTACAAAAGTCGTTTTTCCATGGTCAACATGGGCAATAATGGCAATATTTCTGATATTTTGAGTCATTTGAATGTAATTCCATTGTAATTATAAAAAAGTTGGGTGGCATTATAGCAAAATTTATATAAAATTGCAAATTATTTTTTAAGTAAATTTTTTAATTGTATTTTGAAAAAAAGTGTGTTATGTTCTTTCTTAAATAAAGGGGGCTTTTCATGAAAAAGATCGCGTTTTTATTAGTGTTGTTGGCGACATTACCGGCTGTCGCCGGTATGCGGGAAGGTTTGGGGTATTTTGATAATCAACAATACACTCAGGCATTTGCCGAATTTAAGCCGCTGGCCGATCAAAATAATGAAAGAGCCCAATATTACGTCGCTTATATGTATTTAAACGGTTATGGTACTACCCGGGATGAAGAAAAAGGACTGAGTTATCTTCAAAAATCGGTAGATCAAGGGTTTGAAAAAGCTTTGTCAACAATGGGGTACTTTCTATCGGAAGGTTTACACATGCCACAAAACAAAGAAAAGGCCGTTGAGCTATATATGAAAGCCGCCGAAAAGAATGACGATGATGCCCTATTGAACCTGGGTGTTTTGTACTATTTGGGTGACGGTGTTGAGCAAGATACGAAAAAAGCATTGGAATATTTCCAAAAAGTTGATTTGGTCAATAACCCCATTGTGGGGCGTTATATTGCCAATATCTATCAAACAAGCGCTAATCCGGAAGAACAAGCCAAGGTTAAACCATTGTACAAACAGGCTGCTGCCAATGGTGATTTGGAATCATTTCGTTCGCTGGCTTATTTGTATCAGACAGGTCCCGAGGCCGAACGAAATATAGAAGAAGCCGTCAAATACTACACGTATGCAGCATCCCAAAGTTTGGCGACAGCACAATATGCCTTAGGAACGTTATATGCCAACGGTCAAGGTGTTGAAAGAAATATTTTTACGGCCTACGCCTGGTTATCATTGGCTGCAAACCAAAACCTGCCGGTTGCCATTCAGGCCCAAAAACAATTAGAGGAGAATATGACCTTATCCGATTTGGAAAGAGGTCGCCGTGAAATGATTGAGATACAACGAAATGTTATCGGAAAAGTAGAATCACCTTTGAAAGACTATCTAGCTTCAAACAGTGCAAATCAAGCTAATTCCGGTAAACCTGAGGGAAGACGTTCCCGTTCCAGGAGACGGCGTTAACAATAAGGAGAAGTAATATGAAGATGCCCGGATTTTTTAAACCCTTTTTAACTTTTCGTTTCATTATACTGGCCGGAATGGTTATGGGATTATGGATATTTTCCATTCAAAATGAGCAAGTATCTTTGTCAGCCTTACTGACCGAGAAGCGAATCTACTGGATATCCTTTTTGATTGTTTTCGGCTTTCATATTTTGCTGTGGATTTTGGTTCAGAAAGCTTCATTTTATGACATTGGCGGTTATTTGTGGCGCATTGTACGGGATACATTTATAATCAATGCCGTTATGTTGAGCACAGTATCTGTTTGCTTCTTAACACAAACATTTTGGAATATTTAAAAAGGACGGGGATTAGGGGTCCGATCATTCCAATCAGTTACAAAATCTGTCAATCGTTGATCCCCTTTTTCCGGCAGAATGATAGAAAGCTGTACCAGGAAGTCGCCTTTTCCCGTCACACCCTTTCCTTTCAAACGTAATGTTTTCCCGGAGCTGCTGTTGGGGGGAATTTTAATGGCAACTTTTCCCGAAGGCGTCGGAATAGTAATTTTTGCCCCCAGGACAGCCTCTTTTAAAGTCAGAGGGACTACCATCTTGACATTATTTCCTTCGCGTGTGTAAAGAGAACTGGGAGCTACCTTTATCTTAACCAAGGCGTCTCCGCCGGATTGACCTTGACCTCTTAAGCGCAAGGTTGATTCGTTGTCCACCCCTGCAGGAATTTTGATTTTAATCCGCTTTCCGTTTGTTAAAGAAACCGTTGTTTCTCCTCCTGTTACTGCCATATCAAACGGAACGCTGAGCTCATAAGAAGTATCCTGAGAGGAATGCGGATAACCCTGGTGACCGAAACCGCTAAAACCCGATCTTTGACGGTTAAAACCACCCATAGAACCGAACAAATCAGAAAAGTTAAAACCGCCGGCGCCACCCATACCGCCGAACATCGCAGCCAAATCTTCAGGGTTAATATTTTGAGTACGGTAATGCCCACCATTAAAACCATTGAATCCGGAACCATCATAAGCACCTTGACCGAAGGGTGTCGGGTTCCCGTTTTCATCAATAATTCCTTCATCAAAGCGCTTGCGTTTTTCTTTGTCGGACAATAATTCATAAGCCGCCGAAACCGCCTTAAATTTTTCGGCAGATTTCTTATCCGGATTCACATCCGGATGCAGCGATCTGGCTAATTTATGATAAGCTTTTTTAATTTCAGCATCGCTGGCCGTTTTAGAAACACCCAATAAGTCATATGGATTTGCCATTTTCTTTCACCTTTAAAAAACATATTATAATATAATATAGTCCAAAAAAATAAAAAATCTATGGAAAAATAAAAAAAAAGAGCGTAAAATAATAAAATGAGTTCAAAAACAAAAGAAAATGAATTTTTAATGAAACGGGCCGGTTATGCTTCCGTGACGGTGGCTTTTGCCCTGATTATTATGAAAACAGTGACCTTTTTCATGACTGGTTCGGTTGCCATTTTATCAAGTCTGTTTGATTCGTTTCAAGATATCATCACCTCTATTGTCAATGTTATTACCATCCGACAAGCAAATGAACCCGCAGATAACGAACATCGTTTCGGACACGGGAAAGCACAGGCAATCGGTAGCTTAATTCAGGCTTTTATCATTGTGGCGGCCGGTTGTTTTTTGTTTTACGAATCCATTAATCGTTTTTGTCATCCCCAAGAATTACATCAGATATCACTTGGTCTTTGGATAACCGTTATTGCCATTGTTTTAACAATTTTATTGGTCCGATACCAAACTTTTGTTATACAAAAAACGGGGTCTTTATCCATCCAAGCGGATCGGACGCATTATGCCGGTGATATTATGATGAATATCGGAGTTATTGCGGCAATGTTGTTTTCCTACTATTTGAACTGGACAAAAGTGGATTCCCTGTTCGGGCTGGGGGTATCCGTTTATCTGTTCGTGGCAGTTTATCAAATAGTGCGAGATTCTTTTAAAATGTTGATGGATACGGAAATGCCAGAAGATTTCAGAAAAGAAATTCGGGACATTGCCAGATCATTCCCGCAAATCACTGCCGTTCATGATTTGAGGACACGTCAAAGCGGAACACGAGCCTTTGTTCAATTTTGCGTGCATTTGGATAACTCTTTAACCTTGAAACAAGCCCATGATATCACGGACAAAATAGAAGATCGCATTAAAGAACGTTTCCCGGATACGGATGTCATCATCCATCCGGAACCAGAAAGGGAAAAATTATGATTTCAGAATCACAATCGGATATTATCGCAGCACTGTCTAATCACAAAAATTATTCCCACCCCGTCAAATCGGTAGAAGTACGTCAATCCCATATCGCCATTTTATTTTTGGCAGGGGATAAAGCCTATAAATTAAAACGTGCCGTTCTCTATCCCGAGGCAGATCTTTCCACAAAAGAAAAAAGAAAAGTAGCCTGCGTCCAGGAGATGAGACGTAGCGCCGTTTATGCACCGGGTTTGGTTGAAAAAATAGAACCTGTCAGACGCCTTGAAAACGGGAGAATTGTTATCGGTGGAAAAGAAGGAGAGGAAATAGATACTGTTTTGGTTATGAAAAGAATACCGGATAAGTATCTTTTAAACCACTTGTTGCCCAGTAAGCATTTTGACAGGTTTGAAGCGATGGATTTAGCCGAAAAATTATCAGATCTGCACAAAAAAGCTAAAGTCTTCCATAACCGTTGGGGAACGGATATCGTTAAAAAGTTAATTTTAAAGACGGAGACCTTACTATCCTGTTTTTGTCCCGATATTTTTGACAGAGATAAGATTAACAGATTGACTTGCAGATGCTTAAAATTGTTGGCTGAACAAAGCCGGCTGATAAAGCAGCGCCAAAAATCAGGTTTTGTTCGGAAATGTCATGGTGATTTATTGTTATCAAATATTGCCTATACCGATCGTGATTTTTTGTTTTTCAGCCCCATTGAGTATAATGACCAATTATGCTGTATAGATACACTATATGATTTAGCCGATCTGCTGATGGATTTGGAGGCACATAATGAACGGCGCCTGACGAATATTTTATTCAACCATTATATGGCCTATACAAACGATATCAACGGCTTTCCTTTGTTGCCTCTGTATCAATCAATACGGGCTGCCAGACGCGCCGCCGTCAGCGCAAAAAAAGCCACTTTACTACACGCCTGGGATCGACGAAAGATAATTAAAGAAGCACGTATGTATTTTGATTTGGCTTGCCATTTCGTATCAGAACGAAAGCCGGTTCTAATTGCCTGCGGAGGCCTTTCCGGTAGCGGTAAATCACGTATAGCCAGAGAACTGGCAGGTTATTTAGACCCTGCACCCGGAGCCGTCATTTTAAGGGATGATATCATCAAAAAACAAATTACCGGCATCTCCCCCAGTGAAACCTTGGATCAAAAATACAATACGCCGGCCTTTGATACGGTGGTTTATGATGTCTTAAGGCAACAGGCAAAAACAGCTTTAAACACAGGATCTTGTGTTATTTTGGATGCTTTGTTCTACAGTGAAGCGGAACGACAGGCTGCCGAACAATTGGCGAAAGAAGAACAAGTTCCGTTCATCGGATTATGGATGGAAGCTCCCCTGTCCGTTCGTGAAGAGCGTGTCAAAAAAAGGGGGAGAAATCCCTCTGACGTTAAAAAGAAGTCAGATCTGGATGAGCAGCTGAATATTGATACAGGCAATATTACCTGGAATAAAATTATGACAGATGTATCCCGATCAAAAACATTACAAAAGGCCCTTCATGTTTTAAAACGGGAAATGAATCGCAGAAAAACAAGAAAAATATCCCCCTTTAAATGAAAAAAAGATTGACTTCATTTTATCTTTCTTTCATAATGGACCCAAAGGAATAAGTAAAGGATTAAAAAATGGGATTTAATTGTGGTATTGTGGGTCTGCCGAATGTCGGAAAATCAACTTTATTTAATGCATTGACAGCAACCGTTAATGCGCAGGCGGCAAATTATCCGTTCTGTACGATTGAGCCGAATATCGGGCGGGTGGCTGTTCCTGATGACCGACTGACAGAATTGCAGCAGATTGATAAAGCAGAAAAAATTGTGCCGACGCAATTGGAATTTGTGGATATTGCAGGTCTGGTAAAGGGGGCTTCCAAAGGGGAAGGCTTAGGGAACCAATTTTTGGCCAACATTCGAGAGGTTGATGCCATTATTCACGTATTGCGTTGTTTTGACGATACGGACGTCGTTCATGTGGAAGGATCGGTTGATCCTATTCGGGATGCCGAAACGGTTGAAACGGAGTTGATGTTAGCCGATCTGGAAAGTTTGGAAAAACGTATTGTCGGTGTTCAAAAAAAAGCACAAACGGGGGATAAGGAATCAAAGCAATTATTGGCTGTTATGCAACCGACCTTAGAAATGTTGCAAAGCGGGAAACCGGCTCGTCTGGCCCGTCCCAAAGATCCGGAAGCGCAAAAGATTTTTGATAATATGTATTTATTAACGGGAAAACCGGTCTTATATGCCTGTAACGTTGATGAAGCAGCGGCTGCCACAGGAAATGAATACGCCAAACGCGTTTTTCAAATGGCAGAAAGTCAAGGCAATAAAGCCGTTATCATATCGGCAGCCATTGAGGCGGAAGTTGCACAACTGACAAATGAGGCAGAACGCCGCGAATTTTTAGAAGCTTTAGGATTAAAAGAAACGGGTCTGAGTCGGATTATTAAAGCCGGTTATGAATTGTTGGGTTTAGAAACGTTCTTTACCAGCGGGCCGAAGGAATCCCATGCCTGGACGATGAAAAAAGGATGTTTAGCCCCTCAGGCCGCCGGTATCATTCATACCGATTTTGAAAAGGGCTTTATTCGGGCCGAAGTTGTTTCGTACAAAGACTACATCCAGTACCGGGGAGAATCCGGTGCTCGGGAAAACGGAAAATTAAGACAGGAAGGAAAGACTTACATTATGCAAGACGGTGATGTGGTTCATTTCCTGTTTAACGTATAGGAGGAAAAATGGCAGCAGTTGTTTGGCGTGAACAAATGAGTTTGAACTATCTGCCTTTGGATCAGGAACACCAGGATTTTCTAAAGATTGTCAATCAATCCTTAACCGTTGCGCATGCGGGGGATTTTGTAAACATGGAAAAAATCTTTGATATCTGTTATGACTATGTGCGTAACCATTTTTCCCACGAGGAAGATATTATGGAACGGATCAATTTCCCCGATATGAAAGCACATATGCAGGCCCATCGGACCTTTATCAAAAACATTTCAGAATTCCGTCAAAAATATGAAACAGCCAAAACCCCTGACAAGAAAAAAGAATGGGCTATTAAAACGTCCGATTTTTTAAGTCTGTGGCTTTTGGGACATATTTTAAGTCGGGATAAATTACTGAAACCATATCTGGTACGGCTGAGACATCTGCCCCCCCGGATGAATTATGACAACCCCTAACAGAAAGGAAAAATCATGCAATATTTTGGTATCGTTTTATTAGTTTTAGCCGTATTTTTTGTCATGAAATGCTTTGTCATTGTCAGACAAGGATATGAATACACCATTGAGCGGTTAGGACGCTTTACCCGTGTACTGACGCCGGGTTTCCATTTTATTACCCCCTTTATTGAGGCAATCGGAGCAAAGCTCAATATGATGGAACAGGTATTGGATGTGCCATCCCAAGAGGCCATTACAAAAGATAACGCCATGGTGCGCGTAGACGGTGTTTTGTTCTTTCAGATTCAGGATGCCGTGAATGCTGCCTATCAGGTACGCGATTTGCATTTAGCCATATTAAACCTGATTATGACAAATATCCGAACCGTGATCGGTAGTATGGAAATTGATGAACTTTTGTCGCAACGGGATATGATTAATCATAAATTGTTATCGGTTGTTGATGAAGCTACCGTTCCTTGGGGTGTCAAAGTAACCCGCGTTGAAATTCGAGATATCACACCGCCGCGGGATTTGGTGGATGCCATGGCCCGTCAGATGAAAGCCGAACGTGAAAAACGGGCAACCATTTTGGATGCCGAAGGTATCCGTCAGGCCGAAATTTTACGCGCCGAAGGTGAAAAACAATCTGCCATTTTGGATGCCGAAGGCAAAAAAATGTCTGCCTTTTTGGAAGCGGAAGCCCGTGAACGGGCTGCCGAAGCCGAAGCCAACGCCACAAAGATGGTGTCAGATGCCATTGCCAAAGGAAATATGAATGCCCTAAATTACTTCTTGGGACAAAAGTATATTGAAGCCTTGCGTGGTATTGCAACATCCCCCAATCAAAAATTGTTGATGTTGCCGATGGATACAACCAATGTTGCCGGATCTTTGGCCGGTATCGCAGAAGTAGCCAAAGAAATTTTAAAACCGGAAACAAAAGGTAAGAAATAGGAGGTTCGAATGCCGTTATATCTATGGTGGTTAACGATTGGTGTGGCTTTGGCTGTTTTTGAATTGATTATACCAGGGACATACCTGATTTGGTTCGGATTTGCCGCTTTGGTCAATTGTGTCATTACCTGCTTTGTACCGGATTTGACGGTTATGTGGCAACTGATCTGGCTGGCTCTATTTTCGGTTCTTTTTGCCTTTATCGGGTGGAAAGTTTACGGATGGACTATCTTTAAATCCGTTGTACCGGAAAAATATCGCGACCTGAATAACCCGATTGCACAGCTGACAGGGAAAACCGTTGAAGTTGTTGCCGTCAAAGGCGATAAAATCCAAGTTTCGGTGGCAGATACCGTTTGGACAGCCACTTCGGACGATCATTTTAAAGTCGGAGAAAAAGCAATTATTTCAGGTAGTTCAAACAATGTTGAGCTAAAAATTAAAAAATTACTTGACAAAAAGACAAAAAAGAAGTAGAATAGGGCCAAGAGCGAAAAAGAAGCCTGTTATGGTAATACCCCTCATAATCTCATTTCAAAATCACCTTCTGGCTTTTCTTTTTCGTTCTTAACTTCTTTTAAAATTGACATAAAAAGAACCCGTCGAGAAATCGACGGATTTTTTTTACGACATTGATTGCGGTAACAGGATAACCACACGAAGACCGCCCATAGGGCTATCGGAAAGTTTAATTTCACCACCGTGAGCCAAAATAATATCCCTTGTAATGGTCAGGCCCAGACCGATACCGCCAGTATTCGTATTACGTGATTTTTCAAGGCGATAAAAAGCCTTAAAGACTTCATTCCGTTTTTCGGGCGGAATACCGGGGCCGTTATCATCAATAATAAGGCGCGCCTGATTACGGTAAGTTCCCAAAACCATATGGGCTTTAGTCGCATAACGGGCCGCATTCGTCAAAATATTGGTGATTGCCCGTGTCAGTTCATTCGGCCGGCAGGCACAGGTAACATCACATTCCTGGTGAAAATCAAGGCGCTGACCAGAGCGGGTTAATTTCGTGACAATTTCGGATAACAACTGATTTAAAGAAATGTTTTCAGTTTGCTCCTTCCCTTCCCCGCGAGCGAAGGAAAGGTATGCCTCAATCATATGTTCCATTTCAAGAATATCTTTTTGAAGGTCTTCAACTCCCTCACTTTGTTCCAGAAAGGACAGTTGCAATTTCATACGGGTCAAGGGTGTCCTTAAATCGTGTGATACCGCCGACAACATCCCCGTCCGCTCGGATAAATAACGTTGAATACGATTACGCATCTTAATAAAGGACAAACCGGCCTGACGAACCTCAGTCGCACCGGTGGGACGGAAAGTGGTAACACTCTGTCCCTGACCGAAAAGTTCAGCGACCTGAGATAATTTTTCAATTGAGCGAACCTGATTTTTCATAAATAAAAAGGCAATAATAAACAAAAGAAAAGAAAAACCAAATAAACCGGCCATAAAAACATAGACAGTGGAGCTAAAAAAACGTTTTTTAGAAATTAAAGCATGTAAAACGCCCCGGTCTAATTGAAGGGCAATTTGCGCCTTTTGATCCGATGTTTCATGAATGCTCAAAGGATACCCGAATCTTTCCAATTCTTCGGTCAATGCATGCATGGGGCTGGTGTCTTGAATTGAAGATGAACTGGTAGAAAGTTGAGAACCGGATTCAAAAGATAAATTAAGACCTAATTGATTATTTAAAGATTGAATAACCAATCCAACCTGTTCAGAAGGAACATCGGGATTTTGAATGAGGGTAATAACCATACCGATTTCACCGGAAATATCTTTGGCCAAGCGATGGCTGACCGTATCCCAATGCCGATTTAAAAAGAAAATAAGAACGACGGCTTGTAAAAACAAAATCGGAATTAAAATAATTAACACAAACCGATACAATAAGGTATGAGGAATAATGATATTCCGGCACCCTTTTAGGGCAAATTTTATCCAATCATAAAGAGATTGAAAAAATTTTAAAAATGCGTTTTCTGTTTTATCTGTCATTTTGTTATCAGGCGATATCCCTGCCCCCGAACTGTTTGAATACAAACCGGATGAACCCCATCCGGCTCAATCTTTTTACGAAGCCGCGTCATTTGAACATCAACCGTCCGATCATTATCCGTATCCAAAAGCGGCATTAGATCCTGACGTGTCACGGTTTGGCCAGCATGTCTGGCCATAAAGCGTAAAACATCGGTTTCCAACCCCGTCAAGGCAACCGATTCACCTTCCCGTTCCAATAAACCAGTTTCAGGATCAAATGTACAATCACCAAACGAAATAAAGGTTGTCTTTTTAATCTCAACCACCCGTTTTAAGATATTCTGAATCCTTAAAATTAACTCACGAGGTTCAAAAGGCTTACTTAAATAATCATCTGCACCGGCTTCCAATCCCGAGATACGATCATCCGTATCCCCCATGGCCGTCAGCATTAAAATCGGAACATCGTAACCATTGCTTCTGAGGCGACGAACCATATCCTGACCATTGGTGCCGGGCATCATTACATCCATAATAATTAAATCAAAACGAATTGTTTGAAACAAAAGGAAAGCTTCATCAGCAGAAGGGGCCTCAGAGACCTGAAAGCCGTTTTGGCTGAGATAACGGCGAAGCAATCGCCGAAGTCGTGTATCGTCATCAACAACCAAAATATAAGGTGTTTCAGCCATTTTCCCTCTGTTTCAGATGATTACGAATATCGTTTCCGAGGGCTCCCCCAGAATCAGTTAAATTATTTTTTAAAACCAATTCCATATCAGATAAGGTATCCTTTAGTATATCTAAATCGGAAGAAGAAATCTCTGTCTTATGACGTAAAAAATCACAAGCAAACGCCCCTATTTCCGTCAGTAACGGATAGCCAAAAGTTGCCCCCTGCCCCTTTAAATCATGCATTTTTACAAAAAATTCATCCCGAATAAGGTGGAACCGTTCATCAACAGGAGCCGAAGTGGCTTGTGATAGAAGATCTTGCATTATTTGAAAATCCTGTCGGGCCTGAATCACATAAATATCAACCAGATCAGAGAGAGCCTCTTTGGCTTTTTGTGCTAAACGTTCCGCTTCTGTTTGAGCCGGTGGTAAATTAAAAGAGGCCGGTATCTTTTTTTCCATTTCATTCTCCTTACCCGAGGCATTATAAAACAAAAAAAAAGCCCTGTCAATCAAAACAGGTTTTTTATCATTTATGGGACATTTACAAATGGAGACCCCTAAAATGTCTGCTACTTGAACAAGATCGGGCATAATGATAGATTGATCCCGGATTGTGGACTATCCGGGATAATTTTCCCTTTAATTAAACATGTACATGATCATTATCTCGAGAAACTTTCCGGTTGGCGACAGTATGGTGCATGATTTTAATTCTGTCATTATCTTGGATAGAATTGATCAGGATATGATCACCGGGTTTAATTTTTTTCTTGATGGCAGCCATTTCAATCGGCACTTTAATTTTTTGTCGAATCAGCGACAGTAAAGGACGTGCGCCCGAGGCAGGATCTTTTGCTTTTTCAACCAATTCTTGCCGCGCCGTTTTGGATAAAGAAACGCGTACCCCCAGTTGTTCAAAACGCGGTTGTAGTTTTTTCATAAACTTATCAACAATCTTATCTAAAACTTCCTCGGACAATGGTTGAAAGAAAACCTTGGCATCCAAACGGCCCAATAATTCATTCGGGAAAGCATCTTGGACCATTTTTTCATCGGCGATATATGTTTGATTTCCCGCATTACCAAAACCGATTGAATTTGCCGGACGGACGCCCGCATTGGAAGTTAAAATAATAGTCGTTTGAGACATATCAATTTGGCCCGCATGGTTATCAAAAACGGATCCTTTATCAAAAACACCCAGAAACATCTGTTGAACTTGTTGATGCGCTTTTTCAAATTCATCCAGTAAGATCACGGCATTAGGATTTTCTTTAACAACTTTTGCCAAAAGGCCATCCTCATCAGAATCAACATAACCTTTTGATGAACCGATTAAAATGGATACCTTAAACGAATCGGCATATTCGGCCATATTGATTGTCGTAATTTTCTTCCCCGTCATAGCTAAAGAGATTTCCTCTGCTAAAGCAGTCTTCCCGACACCGGACGGTCCGAAAAAGGCAAGAACGGTCGGCTTTTCACGATGCGTATCATCCAATTGGGACAAAATTGTTTCATAACATTGATTAATGGCCTGATCCTGCCCAAAGATTTTCTTTTTCAGGCGAGCATCCATATTCGCCAATGCTTTCATTCTGTTATGCAGCGGTAATTTTTCATCCAGCGCCCGCTTTGCAATTTTGGTAGAAACGACATTCTTTCCAGATGATATCGTCAAAGAAAGGGCTTTATCCATAACTTCAAATGTTTTAACAAAGACGTTTTCCGGGGTTGTCCGTTTCAGTGCTTCCCGAATCAGATAGTCACCGACTCTTTCTGTGCAGCGCACATCTTGCTCATCTAACATATTGATAAAATGATTTAGAAAATAAGTATATTTTTCATTATCCGTTAACGGAGCGATTTTAAGCTCACTTGCTTTAGCCAGTCCCTTAGAATAAGGCGATTCAGAGTTTTCAACCCCGTTTGAGGCGCTTCTGTCATTTTGGATAAATTGACGAATTTTTGCCAATTCATTTTGACGGCACAGGATGATAGCATCTTTACCAATTTCCAAAAAGTTTTTGACAAAATCACCCAACATACCCCAATTATCATATTCCGTAACATCGCAATAAACGGGAACGGAATTCACGTCCTCCCCTTCTTCAATGATGGTTCCGCCCATGGATATATTATCACGAATCGTATCACGCATATCAAAAGGAGATTCTTTATCCCCATATTCCATATTAAAGTCGGATGGTGTTACGGAAAAGAAAGAGAGCTCTTTACCATTCTTTCTGGCTTCATGCACACACAAACTTAAAAGTGGGAGAATATCTTCCGAATGATCCGCAATTAAAAGGGGGACATTCATAACGGGAGCTTGCAAGATTTGTAAAAAACGGTGCAATTCCCGATAACGTGTCGGCGTACCGATGAAATCAAATGCTTCAATCGTTGTAAAATTAAAACGCTTATCCTCGGACATCTTTGGCTCATCCGTACTTGGCGTCGGCGTACCGCCGTTAGATGCAGATTGAGTGACATCATTATTATCTTTTTCAATTGATGTCGGGACAGGATTGGAATCCTTTTCAGGTTGTTCAGTCTTTAATTCATCAATACTTGACATAACACATACCTCCTGATCTGACGTATTTTACCACACCGCAACCACATTTGTCAAATATTTTTGTAAAAAATTAAATATCCATTCAAAATATTTAATAACTTATTATAAAATAAAGAAAAAATTTATTATTTTTGATGGTTTGACATAACAGATTATGTAATGCCTAAAAATATCTATTTTAGGCACAAAAAAAGCCTTGATAAACAAGGCGTTAAATTGGATTTGGCGGGAAGATGGGGATTCGAACCCCAGATAGAGACAAGCCCTATAACAGATTTCGAGTCTGCCGCATTCGACCACTCTGCCATCTTCCCATATTCACTCTCAATCTGTTATACAAAGTTGCAGATGCAACTTTAACAGATATTGTCCGCTGCGGGCTGTTAAAGGTCGCCCTTCGCGTTCTCTCACCTTCGGTTCGGTGGCGAGTCTGCCGCTTATCACACACTCTGCCATCTTCCCGTATTTTCCAGAATCTTATACTCAATTTTAAGAAAAAAAGCAACCGGAAAATCATTTTTTTCTATCTTTTTTGTTTTTTTGGGAGTATGATCCTGGCTAAGAAAGGGGTAAACATGTATTTGAAGCGGGCTGTTTCTTATTTTCAAAAGTATAAAAATATATTTATGGCTACCATTGTTTATACCGTATCATTCTGCTTGGCGGAGTGTTTGAGCTATGAATGGAGTTGGCGTCTGTTGCTAAAGGATAAGCCGCGGGCAAGCTTTATGTTTGAATCTTTTTCACATGCTCTGTTTTTATACACAACCGTTTTGGTCCTCAGTTGTGTTTTGATTTGTCTTTTTCGTTTAATCGGCTTTTTTAAGGCAGAAGAGACAGAAGTTCTATTGGAAAACAAAACAAAAGAGTTACAACAAGAAAATGAGGGACTTTTAACCCAGCTTGCAGACTATTACTCTGTGATGAAACAGGCCCCGGCCGGTATGGTCATCACAAGAAACGGGCAGGTACAAAGATGTAATATAGCCATGGAACCGATTTTATTGACCGCGCCCAAAAAGACAATCGGAAAGAAATTAACCGACTTGTTTATCCAACCTCAGGAAATTAAAGCGATTATGGATAAATGCAGTGAAATGCTGAATAAAAAATCCAGTTGGTCTGTTCAGACACAAATCACCAAACAGAACAATGAAAAATCACTTTACCAAATCACGGCTTTTTCTCTAAAAGAAGAATGTCCGCAAAATGGTATCGTCTGGTTATTTCAAGACTTTTCGGCAGAAGCGTGGAATATTGAGTTGGAAAAATACTATCAGACGGTTTTTCGGGCCTTAAGGTTATTGCATGATTTCAATGATAACGATGATGAATACAAACTTTTACACCAAATCCTAAATGAAATTATTGGTATCTACGGATTAAAAACAGCTTTTTTTCTGACATATCACGAGAAGCATTTAAAAGTTAATTTTGCGGTCGGAGATGATTTGGATTTTCCGGATATTCAACGTGAGATTGACTTGGAAGACCCCGATTACCAGAACATTGCCGTTGTCCAAGCTTTTATGAAACAACGTGCCATCGGCTTCAGCGATATCCATGACATACCCTATTATCGAAAATCGTTCAAAAGAAAGAACAAACGGACGGTTTTATCAACCTATGCCTTTCCGATTATTATTGAAGGAAATGTTGAAGGTGTCATTAGCCTTTACGGCCACAAAATCGGATTCTTTTCAAGTAGTTTGATTTTTAGGCTTCAACAATTGCTTTCGGAAATTTGTGAAAATATAGGCATTATTCGTTTAAGACGTCGTTCGCAACAGGCTATCCATCAATATGAAGAACGTTTAAGATTTCAAATCCAGGAATTGGAAAAAAGCAAAAAACTGTTGCAAGATCAGGCTGTTATTTTAAAAGAAGCCAGAAACGCCGCCGAAAACGCCAATCACAGTAAATCAGAATTTATCGCAAATATGAGTCATGAGCTCAGAACACCGTTAAATGCCATTTTGGGTTTTTCGGAAGCAATGGAAATGGAAGCTTTTGGACCACTTGCCACACAATACAAAGAATATGTCCAATATGTTCATTCCAGCGGACAATATTTGCTTTCTTTAATTAATGATATCTTAGATTTATCTGCCTTGGAAGGGGGATCGCCCAAATTAAAGGATACCGAAATAGAATTGGTCCCCTTTATACAGACGGTCATAGAGTTGGTCAAACATTATCCGGGCGGAGATAACAGACAAATTTCTTGTCAAATCAGGCCACAAAAACTAGGAATTCTGTTAGATGAGAGGTCATTAAAACAAATATTGCTCAATATCTTGTCAAATGCCATCAAATTTACGGAGGACAAAGGGAAAATAGATCTGAATGTCCGGACGCTCACAAACGGATCCTTACAAATTTCCATTAAGGATAACGGTATCGGTATTCCAAAAGATAAGATGGGTACTTTATTTCAACCCTTCAGTCAGGTTGAAAATGTTATGACCCGAAAGCATAAAGGAACAGGACTGGGGCTCGTTTTAATTAAAAAGTTGGTAGAACTGCAACAGGGAACTGTTTTGATGAAAAGTCAAATCGGTAAGGGGACAACCTTAATATTAACCTTCCCCAAAAAACGCGTCATCCATTTTGATAAGGAGAAAACAAAATGAAATTTTGGTCGGTGGCTTTATTGGGGATTATCCTGACGGGAGGGTGGGTCTCTGCCCAATATATTGAATCACAGAGAAAAGATATCATCATGCACGCAGACTCCCCGGTCAGAGTTTGCGGAGAAATGGGGAGTGGTCTGAAGATTGCGACTTTTTCAACTAATCCTCCCTTTGGTTGGACGGAAGGGAAAGGTAATTTTAGCAGCAACGGTTTTGCTGTCAGCTTGATGGATCAGATTGCACAAGAATTAAATATTGTATACGGAAATATTGGTTTTGATAAGGATGAAGATGCAATGGCTGCTTTAGACATCGGGGCTATTGATATGATTGTCGGAGCTTATTATGATCCGAAGATTAAGGGAATAGGACACAGATATTTGATCCCCGCCTTTATTCCCAACGTTATTACCGTCGTTTTCTTAAAGGGTAAGAAAAAAGAAGTTGGGGATTTTAAGGATTTAATCGGATTGAAAGGAGCTGTCCGACAAGATGAGCAATTCTATCCCTACATCCGTTTATCTTTACCGGAAGAATTGGAAATTGAATCCGTTTTTGATTCGAGAGAAGCCTTCACAAAATTATTGACAGGTGAAGTTGATTTTCTGTTATCCAGCCCATACGCTGCTGAGGCGGAAGCCAGACGCTTCAAATTAAACAAACAAATTGAATTGATATCTACTCCTTTGATGGCACAAGAATTGTTTGTTCTTTATTCCAAAAATTCCGAATGTCCGCAATATCAGAATGAAATCGCTCGAAAATTACAGGAAAAGCGACAAGATTTAAACGGATTAAAAAGGGATCTGATTTCTTTTATAGACACATGGGGGCAAAAATTTAAAAATGAGCCATCCTTGATTGACCAATTAAAGGCCGAAAAGATTTTACCCGAAGATTACAAGGTACCGGGGGCTGATCAATAATCTATGAAAACAGAATTATTTCAGTTTGAAATGCCGACAGATTTGATTGCCGATTATCCGGTGGAACCGCGTGATTCGGCAAGATTAATGCATATTCTTAAAAACGGGACAACAGAGGATAAATTGGTCTCTGATTTGGATCAATTATTACGACCTGATGATGTTCTTATTTTTAACGATACCAAAGTGATACCGGCCAGACTTTACGGTTATCGAGGAGAGGCAAAAATTGAATTAACCTTATTCAAACAGGAAAATCTGTCAGAGTGGACGACTCTGATTAAAAATGCGAGGCGATTAAAGCCAAATGATCACATTACCTTCACAGATGATTTTTATGCAACCGTCCTTAAAAAAAACGAAGAGGGATCCATTCGGGTTCGTTTTAATAAAAGCGGAGCTGAACTGATGACAGCCTTACACCAGATTGGAACTATGCCGTTACCACCCTATATTAAAAGAAGCCGGGGTGGAAAAGAATCGGACAAAGCCGATTATCAAACCATTTACGCCCGCCATGAAGGCGCTGTTGCCGCTCCGACAGCCGGATTACATTTTACGGAAGATTTATTTAATCGGTTAGATCAAAAAGGAATAGAACGTCTGTTTTTAACTTTACATGTCGGGGGTGGAACGTTTTTACCGGTAAAGGTTTCGGATACCGATCAGCATAAAATGCATGCCGAATTCGGTATTTTGACACAGGAAGTCGCCGAAAAAATAAATCAGGCAAAAGCCAAGGGCAGACGCATTATTCCCATCGGGACAACTTCTTTACGATTGTTGGAAAGCGCGACAGATGAGAATGGGATTATTCACCCCTTTGCGGGAGAAACCAGCATTTTTATCACACCGGGGTACCGATTTAAAATAGCAGATGCTCTTTTCACCAATTTTCACTTATCAGGGTCAACCTTATTCATGTTGGTATGTGCTTTTGCCGGAATAGATGTCATGAAGGCAGCCTATCAAACGGCCATTCAAAAACGCTATCGCTTCTTTTCTTACGGAGATGCCTGTCTAATTGAAAAACAGGAAAGTTAACTTTCTTTGCTCACGCGTAAAACACAGAAGAACGTAATTAAAGAAGCAAATAAAATTCCCGTAGATAATGAAAAACCGTATCCGAACAAAAAGAGCAAGAAATTTAAGCCGAAAACAGAAAGCCATCCTACCAAAAGAGAACGGGTAAATACCCCTTTGTCCGCTTTTTTTTGTAAACACCAAAAGGCAAATCGGGAAAAAAGATATGTTCCGAAATATCCGATCCAAAGCAAAAGGAAAAGAAGAGCACCAAACAATAAAATTAAATTGATTATTCCCCGAAAAAGAACCTTGGAAATAACCTGATAATTAACCGTTGTTTTTTCCTTTGGCAATTCTATTTCTTTAACATCGCCCTTATAATAAATGTATAATTTTTGGCGAGTCAGAACAAAGGCATTTTCAAAAGAATCGGATATTTTATCCCGGGTTGTATCAATACGCAGATCAAGCGATCCGTTATCCAATTTCTTTTCCCAATTCAAATCCAGTGGTTTTTGAACCTGACCATCCTGAATTTCAACCGCTGGAATATCTTTTAAGAAATCTTGAAAATCGGATCGATAAAACAGATAAGACGACAGAACCGCCCCTATTCCAGTTAAGACCAAAGCAATAACAAAAAAGATAACTCCCAATTTAGAGAAAGTAACCTGTTTCCCGTTTTTAATATAATTGCTTAACCTATCCATATCAAACCTCTTTTCAAAATAAGCATAAAAAAAGGGATAGACTAACTACCCCTTATTTCACAAAAGTAAGAAATTACTTTTTAATACCGTAAAACGGTTTCGCCATTACAACCGGCTTAGCAGACGTTGTCTTTTTGGAAACCGACTTTAAAGCCACTTTCTTCGTCGACAACTTTGTGCTGCTGGTCTTGGAAAAAGACTTGTTGCAACTTTTCTTAGCGAAAGATTTATTGCCATACAATTCATTGTAAGCCTGATTCCAAAATTCCAGATCTCTGCCACTGGGGCAACCGGCTTTTTGCCACAAATAATAAGCGGCTACGCGAATGTGTTCATTGTTCGTTTGTTTTGTCATGGTTATACTCCTTTTTTAAAAACCCTTTTCAATATAATATATTTTTTTTTGAATTGCAACACTTTATTTTATGTTTTTTTCAAAAAGTTATATCAATCCTTTAAAGGCAGATGAAAACGTAAAACCGATAAGATAGGCAACTGTGCTATTGTTTCAGAATTCGTTTCAATTTCAATAAGTTGAGATATTCTGCCTGATGAAATTTCATCAACAAAGCATTGTCTTAACGGGTCATAAAGTGTTTCTATTTGAATAAAAACAGGAGTCAATGAATAGGGAGAAACACCCTCCATTATCATACCTTTTTTGATTTTATCTTTAACTTCTACAACCAAGCGATTCGTTTTATGATCCCGAACAATACCCACATAACGCCAATCACCATGACTACCGGGAAGATCATAATTTTGAGCCTCAGGTCCCGCATTACCGTCCAGAAAACCGACCGTATATCCCCGAGATTGCAGTGTCATTAACTCTGCCATGTATAAATCGGGAGTCCAATGAGCAGGATCTTGAAACCAATCATCAATTGCATGACGATAAGCACGAGCCGCTATGGCAGCATAATATTCAGACTTATTGCGCCCTTCAATTTTAAATGAATCAATTCCGACGGGTAAAATTTCATTCAAACGGGGAAGCAGGCATAAATCACGAGAATTCATGATATAAGTACCGTGGGCATCCTCATCAATTTGAAAAAACTGACCGGGACGACTTTCTTCTTCCAAATAATAGTTTTTTTCGGGTTCGGGATGTTTGGCTTCTGATTCGTACACCCGATAGCGCCATCGACAAGTATGGGCACAATTACCTTTATTGGCACTGCGTCCCGTCATAAAATTGGAAAGCAAGCAACGACCGGAATAGCTGATACATAAGGCCCCATGGATAAACATTTCCAAACGGATATCCGGACATTGTTTTCTGATTTCACGAAGTTCCGGTAATGAAACTTCACGCCCTAAGACACAAAGAGAGGCCCCCTGTTCTTTCCAAAAATTAACCGTTAAAGCGGAACAGACATTGGCCTGAGTGGAAATATGTCGGGGAATATCAGGATATTGTCTCTTTAGCATATCATAAACACCGGGATCAGAAACAATAATTCCATCCGGATCTAATTCAGGTAAAAGTGACAAAAATGATTCCAATCGCGGTACATCAGCATTATGCGTAAATAAATTAACCGTCAGATAAACTTTCTTACCTAAATCATGAGCGTAGATAATACCGGCCTTCATTTCATCAACGGTAAAAGATGTTTTGTTGCGTAGTGACACAGAAGGCATGCCCGCATATACGGCATCAGCACCATACAAAAAAGCCGTCTTCAGTCGTTCTAACGAACCGGCCGGCAGCAATAATTCCGGTTTTTTAATTTTATGCATTTACAGACGTATCAATTCTGTCAGAATGTTCCCTTAAAAAGGAAATCAACATAGGCAGCGGTAACGGGCGAGACAACAAAAAGCCCTGTGCATAATCGCAGCCGTTATCCTTCAGCCATTTTTCCTGTTCCGGTTTTTCAACACCTTCGGCCAACACCGATAAATTAAGAGCATGACCCAATTCAATAATTGTCCGCATAATAGTCTGATTTGTTTCTTTTTCAAACAGTTCCTTGATGAATTCAATATCCACTTTTATTTTACTGATATCCAAATTTTTAATATACCCGAAAGAAGCATGTCCTGATCCGAAATCATCAATGGAAACACGAATTCCCATCTTCCCCAACGCTTTTAGAGTGTCCATTTCGGATCCGACCTTTTTCACTTCACGACTTTCCGTAATTTCGCATTCCAAATTTGCTGGAACAATGCCGTATTGATCTAAACTTTTTTGAATAACCTCAATCAAAGCAGAATCCTGTAACTGAACCGCAGATAAGTTAACAGACATAAACAGGTTGGAAAAACCGACGCTGTGCAATTCGTGCAGATCATGAAGTGTCTGATTAAACAAAAATGGTGTAAAAGAGTTAATTAAGCCCGTTTCTTCCAAAACAGGAATAAATTCATTCGGCGGAACAATCCCCGACGGGCTTTCCCAACGGATAAGGGCTTCCAATCCCTTGATCTTTCCCGTTTTCAGGTCCCATTCGGGTTGATAATAAAAAGAAAATTCATTATGAGCCAGTGCCCGACTTAAGTCAGTAGCTCCGATAACCCGTTTTTTCTGAGCAAATATTTTTTTAAGTGTTTGAATAAAATACATAAAATACCTCATCTAAAATTGTTCTTACTTCTCTTATACACTGTTTTTTCAAAAAAAGCATCTTTTTTTTAAAAAATAATACACTTTTTTTATTTTTAGGGTTATAATGCCCCCTGAATGAAATACGACAATGATTTTTAAAAGAAAGGAAAATTTATGATGAGTAGACAAAAACCGATTGTCCTGTGTATCTTGGACGGATGGGGATATCGGGCAGAAAAAGAAAATAATGCTATTGAAATGGCCAATACCCCCGTTTGGCATGACCTTGTTCAAAAATATCCAACAGCTATGATTCAAACATCCGGTTTGGACGTGGGATTGCCTGAGGGGCAGATGGGTAATTCGGAGGTAGGACATACTAATTTAGGGGCCGGTCGGGTCGTTATGCAAGATCTTCCCCGTATCGATTCGGCCATTGCAGACGGCAGTTTATCCCAAAATCCCGTTTTAACGGATTTCATTCAAAAACTTCACCAAACAAAAGGAACATGCCATTTGATGGGCTTATTGGGACCGGGTGGTGTTCATGCCAAACAAAATCATATTGTGGCTCTGGCTAAAATCTTAAATACGGCACAAATACCCGTTATTATTCACGGATTTTTAGACGGACGTGATACCCCGCCCGATTCGGCACGCGGTTTTGTGGCTGAATTGGAACGGGATATCAAAGAATTAAAATATGTCTCTATCGGAACGCTGGGGGGCAGATACTATGCCATGGATCGGGATAATCGTTGGGAACGCGTGGACAAAGCCTATCGGGCTTTAGTTAATGCGGAAGCTCCCCGTTTTAATTCGGCTGATGAGGCCATCGCCGATTCCTATCAAAATAAGGTCCTGGACGAATTCATGATTCCGGTCGTTATCGGCAATTATTCGGGAATGAAAGACGGAGACGGTGTTATCATGGCCAATTATCGGTCAGATCGAGCCAGAGAGATAACTCGGATGCTACTGCAGCCAGACTTTACATTAGCCGATCGGGTACGCGTGATTCATTTTGCCGCCGCCGTTGCCATGACGGAGTACTCGGTTGAACATAATCAATGGTTAAAAGTTCTGTTCCCGCCGGAAGATTTGAAAAACATATTTGGCGAAGTTATCTCAAAAGCGGGACTATCCCAATTACGAATCGCCGAAACGGAAAAATACGCCCATGTAACATTCTTCTTTAACGGCGGTAAAGAAACTTTATTCCCGTTGGAAGAACGTATTTTGGTGCCAAGTCCCAAAGTTGCAACCTATGACCTGAAACCTGAAATGTCAGCCTATGAAGTGACAGACAGGTTGGTGGATGCCATTCATAACGATCGTTTTGACGTTATTGTTGTCAATTATGCCAATGGTGATATGGTCGGGCATACCGGTGTATTAAATGCCGCCATAAAAGCCGCTGAAGCCGTTGATGAATGTCTGGGACGTGTCGTCAAGGCCGTAAAAGATAAGAATGGGGCAATTTTTATTACTGCCGATCATGGAAATGCCGAACAAATGGTGGATCCCAAAACGGGAAATCCCTATACAGCGCATACGGCAACACCGGTGAAAGCCGTATTGGTCAATGCACCGGCTGAAGTCGTCGGATTAAACAACGGACGCTTATGTGATATTGCACCAACGTTACTGGCCCTGTTGGGATTAGAGCAACCGCCGGAAATGGCCGGACATTCTTTATTAAAAAAGGGTTCATAGCGTGCGATATCTTCCCCTCTTTTTGATGCTTTTTTGGACCGGATCGGCGTTAAGCGCGCCGACACGGGCAGATTTGACAAATCTGCAAAACCAAATACGTCAAGAACAAAAAACCAGTGAAGCAAATGCCAAAAAAGCAGCCGAGTTGTCCGGTGAGGTTCAAAATGTACAAAGACAAATGGTTCAATTGGCTAAAACTGTCCAAGAAAAGGAAGATGATCTAACCCGTTTGGAAAAACGGCAAATACAAATGAAAAACCGCCAACAGGAATTGGAAGCACGCCTGTCCCTGACAAATAAACAAATTGTCCAAATTGTAACCGGTTTACAAACCCTGGCCATCCGACCGCCGGAACTGGCTCTGATACAGGTGCGAACCCCCTTAGATACATTGCGCAGCCGGATGCTAATGGGTTACAGCATACCGGTTATACAGGGAACGAATAAACAGGTTCAACAAGATCTGGCCGAATTATCCCGTTTGCGTTCCGATATGCAGGAACAAATTGTTCGGATCAAATCGGCACATTCTCAACTATCCGAGCAATCATCACAAATGGACAAATTATTACAGCAAAAATCCATTTTACAGGCACAATATCAGGTATCACAGGCACAATCCCAAGAACGGGTTAAACTTTTAGGGGCACAGGCACGTGACTTAAAAGATTTATTGGATCGCCTGGATAATGAAAAAAAAGAAGCAACCCGGATGGCTGTTCAGCATCTAAATCAAAACAGGCCCTCTTTCAGACAAAACACATCCCCATCGGGAGGTGCTTTTGCCAAAGCTAAAGGGCGTTTGCCCTATCCTGTTCGCGGGAATATTACCGGTCATTTCGGTGATACAATGTTAGGAGGGGCCCACGCCAAGGGGATAACCCTTTCCGCCAGACCTTCGGCCCGTGTCATTGCGCCATTTGACGGGACGGTTCTGTTTGCCGGTCCCTTTAAAAATTACGGAGAACTTGTGATTTTGGATCACGGCGATTCCTATCTGACATTGTTGGCGGGTATGGAAACGATCAATCCGGCGGTTGGCCAACAGGTTTTGGCCGGGGAACCGATCGGTCAAATGAAAGCCGTAAAACCAGATCTTTATATTGAAATCAGAAAAGACGGTCAACCCATTGATCCAACATTGTGGTTTGCCAGGTAGAAAGGAGAATAACGCATGCATTATCGTCAATTTATTTTTGGTTTGCTGACAGCATCTCTTTTATCGGGAACTGCTTTGGCGACACCAAGCCCCGTGAAAGAAGAGACAAAATCCCAGAAAGACCCTTATGTCCTGATGGAATTGTTTGGAGCTGTCTTCAGCGAGGTTAAGGAAGAATACGTTGAAGAAACGGACAATCAAAAAATGATTGAGACGGCTATTGACGGTATGTTATCGGCCTTGGATCCGCATTCGGGATATATGGACGAATCTTCCTTTGAAGATATGGAAACACAAACAAAAGGCGAATTTGGCGGTTTAGGGATAGAGGTCAGCTCCGAAAACGGATTTGTTCGTGTCGTTTCCCCAATTGATGATACCCCTGCCTTCAAAGCCGGTTTGCAAGCCGGTGATTATATCACCCATATTGACGGACTATCCGTTATGGGCCTTTCTTTAAATGAAGCAGTCAAAAAGATGCGCGGAAAGGCCGGAACAAAGGTGACAATAACCGTCTCCAGAAAAGATGCCGAACCGTTTGATGTAATTATTACCCGTGCCATTATCAAAGTCAAACCCGTTAAATCTGAAGTTAAGGGGGATATCGGCTATATCCGTATTGTGTCTTTTTCCGAAGCAACCGTCCAAATGATGCGCGAAACCATTGAAAAATTGATC
>Ga0310690_10002838_pt1 | contig 27332 bp, 26 predicted proteins | sample AusTroGonzalo_MG_2_FD_207661 | JGI IMG/M metagenome (GOLD analysis project Ga0310690, IMG submission 207661) | Bovine rumen microbial communities from tropical cattle in Woodstock, Queensland, Australia - Gonzalo_04 (v2) (version 2) | ecosystem: Host-associated > Mammals > Digestive system >...
CTAGGACTTGAACCTAGGACCCCCTGATTAACAGTCAGATGCTCTAACCGACTGAGCTAAGGAAGCAACTTTTTTTCAAAAGCGGGTGCAAAATTACAACTTTTTTTTTATATGTGCAAGTTTTTTTCAAAAAAAATTCGTATCTTTGCAAAGTTTTTTGATTTTTAACCCATTTTTTGGACAAAATTGACAAAAATGAAGAAAATTTTAGGTTTAGGAAATGCATTAACGGACATCTTGCTGCAGGTGAGTGAGGACGATTTGCGTGAACTCGGATTTCCGAAAGGAAGTATGAATCTGATTTCCAAAGATCAGGCGGAACAGATTCAGTATCGTTTTCTCTCAGTGCGCAGACGAATGGTAGCCGGCGGATCTGCATCCAACACAATCAACTGCATCGCTTCCTTAGGTGGTAAAGCTGCCTTTATCGGGAAGATCGGAAATGATGAAGTGGGGGATTTTTACCGAGAGGACATGATTAAGAACGGAGTGAAACCGATTCTCTTGCTCTCTCAAACATCTATGTCCGGTTTCTCTATCGTCCTTGTTACGCCCGACGGAGAACGTACGTTTGCTACGTACCTGGGCGCTGCGGCTGAACTGTGCGCAGATGATATATCCAAAGATGCCTTCACCGGGTACGACATCTTCCATATAGAAGGCTATCTGGTGCAGAACCACGAACTGCTGGAGAAATCCATCCGTTTGGCGAAGGAAGCCGGATGTATGGTGTCGCTGGATCTGGCATCCTATAACGTCATCAACGAAAACCATGCTTTCCTTAAAGAACTCGTCAAACAATACGTAGATATCGTCTTTGCCAACGAAGATGAGTCTTTCGCCTATACTCACCTGAATCCTGAAGAGTCCGTACAGATGATAGCCGAGCAATGCGACATCGCCGTAGTCAAAGTGGGTAAGAATGGATCGTATGTACAGCAAGGCAGCAAGCGGCATCACATAGGTGCAATCACGACCAGTTGTACTGATTCAACAGGAGCCGGAGACTATTTCGCAGGCGGATTCCTCCATGCACTCAGTGACGGATTCGATATCCGTCGTTGCGCAGAGATAGGTACTATCGCTGCCGGACGTGTGGTCGAAGTGGTGGGGACCAAACTCAATGAAGACCAATGGGAGGAGATACGCCGTATCTGCGCACTCTACCGTGGCTTCATGCAGAAATATGATAAGGATTAAATCACCAATTACCAATCACCAATTACCAATATGAAATATCTCTATATTTTATATCAGTATTTGTTCGCGATGCCGATGCTTGCGTTGCTGACGATTTTTACCGCTATCTTCACCATCTGTTGCTTCCCTTGGCGCAATGCGGAGTTCGTGCATCGCGAGCAGCAGTTCTGGTCGCGCGCTTGTTATTGGCTTATGTTCATACCCGTTTCTATCGATGGAACCGAGCATATTCAACCGCATCAGAGTTATGTCTTTGTCTCCAATCATCAGTCCATGTATGATGTGTGGCTCATATACGGTTGGTTGCCGGTGGTCTTCAAATGGCTGATGAAAGCAGAGATTCGTCATATCCCCTTTGTCGGGACGGCTTGCAAGGCAGCAGGACATATTTTTGTGGAACGTCGCAAAGCCAAAGCATCGTTAGAGAGCCTGCGCGATATAGAGTCTCAACTCAAAAACGGAGTCTGCACGGTCATCTTCCCCGAAGGAACACGTACGGAGGATGGCGAAGTGGGACGATTCAAACGCGGTGCTTTCCAAATAGCCTTGGATCTCGGTCTTCCCGTCATACCTCTTTCCTTGAGCGGATGCTTTGAAGTGATGCCAAAGGGACAGTATTACGTCAATCGTCATCCCGTGCACATGCATATCGGTGAACCCATCGACCTCAAGCAATATGACGACCCCGATCAAGCCATCGATGCCGTCCGCAATGCTGTCATCGCAGGAATAAAGAAATCATAAATCATAAATTTGAAATCATAAATAATACTATGTATTCCGACCCTAAAGAATGTCTCTATTGCACCAACAATGAGACACTACACAATCTGATGATTGAGATAGCGCATCTGCGCGTGTCACGTGTTTTTTTGTTCAAAGAACAAACGTACCACGGTCGCTGTCTGGTGGCGTATGATAAGCATGTGAATGATCTCAACGAACTGTCCGACGAACAGCGTAATCTCTTCATGGCTGATGTAGCCGATGTGACACGCGCTATGCAACGCCTGTTCAAACCCGAGAAGATCAACTACGGTGCTTACTCTGATAAACTGAGTCACCTCCATTTCCATCTGGCACCCAAGTATGTCGATGGACCGGATTACGGAGGCACTTTCCAAATGAATCCGGGTAAGGTCTATCTGTCAGATGCCGAATATACCGTGATGGTAGAAGCCTTGAAAAAAGAACTGAAAAACTGACAACTGAATGCTCTTTAAGGACATCATAGGACAAGAAGCAACCAAACAGCAGTTGCGACAAGCCGTGCGTGAGGGACGAATCCCGCATGCGCAACTCTTTGCAGGTATATCCGGTATAGGTAAACTGCAATTGGCTTTGGCATATGCGCAGTACCTCAACTGCCCGCATCGCTCCGAGACGGATAGTTGTGGCACCTGTCCTACATGTTTGCAATTCGAACACCTGCAGCATCCCGACCTCCATTTCGTCTTCCCCATCGTTAAGACAGATGCTGCCGATACATGCGACGGATTCCTGGAACCTTGGCGTGAGATCATACTGACCAATCGCTATTTCGACCTTGACGATTGGCATAAAGCCTTGGGCGTAGAGACCAAACAGTCGATGATCTATGAGAAAGAGAGTGGTGAGATACTGCGCAAACTGAGTCTCAAACCCTATGGCGACGGTTATAAGGTGATGATTATCTGGCAACCGGAGAAGATGAACGCTTCTTCTGCCAATAAGCTACTGAAGATACTGGAGGAACCATCACCCAAGACGATCTTCTTATTGGTGTCCGAACATCCGGAAGACCTGCTATCCACCATCCAATCGCGCGTGCAGACGATTCGTGTTCCGCAGTTGGAAAACCGGACTATCGTTGCTGCATTGATGGAACGAGGTATGGATGCCATCAAAGCGGCTGACATCGCCCGTATTGCTAACGGCAGTTATCTGGCAGCACTCAAGAAAGCCGATGCCTCCGAAGAGAATCAACAGGAATTGCGCGATTTCATCGCACTTTTCCGGGATGCCTATACCGTCGGTGTGCTCAAAGATCCACAAAAGAAATTCGACTCCCTCAAGCGCTTGCGTCAGTGGAGTCTCGATATGGCGGATAGCAAAGTAGGACGCGAAAAGCAGAAACATTTTCTGCAATACGCCCAGCAACAGGTGCGGGAGAACTATATCCGGAATATGGCTCAACCCGAACTCAATTACCAGATGGAGGACGAACGCGATTTCTCCGTTAAATTCGCGCCTTTTATCCATAATGGTAATGTGGAAGCCATCATGAACCAACTGGACTTGGCGGAACGACAGATAGAACAAAACGGCAATGCGAAGATGATCTTCTTTGACCTTTGCCTGCAAATGATAGTGTTAATTAAAAAAACGAGAATATGAATGACAAAACCGTAAATACATTAGGTGCAGCGGCAACCAAACGCAACTCCGCGCATATGCTTCCGGTCAGTGACTGGCTCAATGACCTGCCGGAGAACACGCAACTGACGGACCTCATCGAGGTGCAGTTTAAAAACACCCGCAAGGGTTACTACCATAATAGTGCCCGTTTGCCCTTGGAAAAAGGAGTGAAGGTGGTGGTAGAAGCCAATCCCGGTTATGATGTAGGCGAAGTAGTACTGACCGGCAAACTCGTCGAGTTACAAATCAAAAAGAATAAGATTGATGCGTCCCGCTATGAGATTCGTCAAGTCTTGCGTATTGCGACCGAAGAAGATATGGAACGCGCTCGCGTTGCGCACGCACGCGAGCATGAGACAATGATTAAAGCGCGTGAGTTAGCCAAATCACTCGGGTTGGAGATGAAAATAGGCGATGTCGAATACCAAGGTGACGGATCGAAAGCAATCTTTTTCTACATTGCTGATGGACGTGTGGACTTCCGCCAACTCATCAAAGTATATGCTGAGACCTTCCGCATCCGCGTCGAGATGAAGCAGATCGGTGCACGGCAAGAGGCAGGACGTATCGGTGGTACAGGACCTTGCGGTCGTGAACTGTGTTGCTCCACTTGGATGATCAATTTCTCTTCCGTCGGTACCGGTGCAGCACGATTGCAGAATATATCGCCGAACCCGCAGAAACTGGCAGGCATGTGCGCCAAACTCAAGTGTTGTCTCAATTACGAAGTACCCGTCTATGAGGATGCTTCCAAACTGCTGCCGGCACGTAATATCGAGTTGGAGACCAAAGATGCGACTTGGTATTTCTTCTCTTCTGACCCCTTGGCTGGCACCGTCACCTATTCGTCCGACCCGCATACGGCAGGCAACCTCACCACGCTCACTGCCGTGCGGGCACATGAGATCATTGCGATGAATAGAGCCGGGGAGAAACCCGATACACTCGAGGGTAACAAAGCCGTTGTCACCGAGATAGGTTACCAAACCGGACACGGGGATGTAACACGTTTTGACCATAAAAAGAAAAAACACCATAGACGATGAAACGAATTTGGTTTGTGTTGGCAATCGTATGCCTGACTGCGTGTCATAACAATATCGAATATAGTCAATTCTGCTCGATTCCATCGGAGAAATGGGCGATAGACGAAGTGGCATCTTTCGACTATGTAATAGCCGATACCGCCGTCGATTACCGCATGCTCATTTATGTGCGGCATACGGAGTGCTATCCGTACCAAAACATGTGGCTTTTCGTGAATAACGCACACCGAACGGATACGATTGAGTTCTATCTGGCGGATGACCGCGGACAATGGCTCGGAGACAAACACCACGGATTCTATGAGATGCCGGTGCTCTTTGAAGAGAACATTCATTTTGCGGACACCGGAACCTACCATATGGAAATTGCGCATGGCATGCGTGACAGTCTTCTCCGTGGTGTCACGGACATAGGCCTCGAGATATTGAAGTAATATGGGAAAGAACAAACTCAAAAAGTTCGCTGAGATGGAGACATTCCCGAATGTCTTCCAACCGCCGTACCAAGATATGGCGGGGCATTGGCGCGAGAAATTCTTCCATAACGACCATCCGATAGTTCTGGAATTGGGATGCGGTAGAGGGGAATATACGGTGGGCCTGGCGCAGAAATACCCTGAAAAGAATTTCATCGGTGTGGATATCAAGGGTGCGCGTATGTGGGCAGGTGCCAAACAAGCGGTGCAGGAAGGACTGACCAATGTGGCGTTTTTGCGCACAAACATCGAATTCATCGATACTTTTTTTGCTGCGGATGAGGTAGATGAAATATGGATCACGTTCTGTGATCCGCAGATGAAAAAAGCCACCAAACGGCTTACGTCCACCTATTTCATGCAGCGCTATCATCGTATTGTCAAACCGAATGGTATCATTCATCTCAAAACCGACAGCCCGTTCCTCTATACCTATACGATGGAGATGCTGCGGCTCAATCCCTATCCTGTTTTGGCGCAGACCGATGATTTATACGCGCGTGAGCAATATCCGGACGCGCAGAGTCTAAAGACGCATTACGAGAAACAATGGTTGGACCGGGGTATGACGATCAAGTATATCGCCTGGCAACTGGCGCCGCTGACCCAATGGGAAGAACCCACTATTGAGATTGAGAAAGACAGTTATCGTTCCTACGGTCGTAATTATACCAGTCCTACATAAAGAAAGGAGATATTATGGCAAAGATTGTTGTTTTTACCGGAGCCGGCGTGAGTGCCGAAAGCGGTTTGGGTACGTTCCGTGACAGCGACGGATTATGGGAGCACTACCGCGTAGAGGATGTTTGTACCCATGAGGCATGGTTGAGAAATCCCGAGTTATGCGTGAAGTTCTACAATGAGCGTCGTAGAGATACGTTAAAGGCTCAACCGAATGCAGCGCATATAGCGATTGCTAAACTGCAGCAGGTCTTCCCGGACACGCAGATCATCACGCAGAATATCGATGATTTGCACGAACGTGCCGGAGCGAAGAACGTAGTACATCTGCACGGTGAGATCACCAAGTTGCGTTCTGAGAACGATGAACTGGCTACGGTGCCACTCGAAGGCTGGGAGCAACACTACGGTGACCGTCATCCCGATGGTTCGTTGCTTAGGCCGTATATCGTCTTCTTCGGAGAAGGCGTGCCGTATTTTGACGAGGCATGTCGTATTGCTTCTACTGCCGATATCATGATTGTGGTAGGCACCAGCCTCAATGTCTATCCTGCCGCATCTTTGCTCCATTACACCCGCCCGAATATACCGATTTATTTCGTTGATCCCGGTAATCCGGAGTTCGGCTATTGGGCAGACAAGATAACGCATATCAAGAAAAAAGCCACCGAAGGTGTCCCACTTCTCGTGGAAGAACTGATAAATCACCAATAACAAATCACCAATAACAAATATTGTGTATCCTCAACAAATCATAGATGCGCTGCGCCATGTGCGTTATCCGGGAACGGGTAAGGACCTGATCGAGAGCGGGATGCTGGAAGACGATATCCGCATCTCGGGTTTTGAAGTGTCTTTCTCGCTGATCTTCCAAAAAGACAATGACCCGTTTATGAAGTCGGTGCTCAAAGCGGCCGAGGTAGCGTTAAAGACCTATATCGATCCGAATGTCGTTGCGAATATCCATATGAAGTTTGTCAAACAAAATATCCAATCACCAATCACCAATCACCAATCACCAATACATGCAAAGCATGTAATAGCTATTCATAGCGGAAAGGGCGGAGTAGGGAAGAGTACGGTGACGGCGAATCTGGCGGTGGCATTGGCACAAGCCGGATATAAGGTAGGATTGTTGGACGCCGACATACACGGACCGTCGATGCCCAAGATGTTCCATACAGAAGAGTGCCGACCGTATTCGGTGGAAGTAGATGGTCGTACCCTCATCGAACCCATCGAGCAATACGGAGTGAAGATGTTGTCTATAGGTTTCTTCGTTAACCCCGATCAGGCGGTTATCTGGCGTGGCGGTATGGCATCGAACGCTATCAAACAACTCATCGATGATGCCCATTGGGGTGAACTCGATTATTTCCTGATAGACCTGCCTCCCGGTACAAGCGATATCCATTTAACCCTGATTTCATCGATACAATTGACGGGTGTTATCGTGGTGACTACGCCTCAACCGGTTGCTCTCGTTGATGCCCGCAAAGGTGTGGAGATGTTTCGTAACGAGAAAGTGAACGTACCGATTCTCGGTTTGATAGAGAATATGGCATGGTTCACGCCGGCGGAACTGCCTGACCATAAATATTATATCTTCGGTCAAGACGGAGGAAAGCAACTTGCCGAAGAACTGAATATACCTCTTTTGGGTCAGATACCGTTGGTTCAATCGATTCGTGAAGGAGGTGACGAAGGAACCCCCATCGTTCTCCAGGTTGGACATCCTGCCGCTGAGGCTTTTGAAAAAATATGTCGCGCACTACAGAATTAGGCACCGCGCCGGTACATAGTTTATTGTGGAAGTACGCCCTTCCTGCCATCATCGCCATGACGGCCACTTCGCTGTATAATATCGTGGATACGATTTATATCGGTCATGGCTGCGGTGCGTTGGCCTTGGGAGCGTTGACGGTAGCGAAGCCTTTCATGGATATCTGTGCAGCGTTTGGTAGTTTGGTTGGTGTCGGCGCTTCTTCGCTCTTGGCAATCTATCTGGGCGAGAAAGACTATGACCGCGCCAATCGCGTGTTGGGGAATGTGATCGTGATGAATATCATCCTGTCGGCGATCGTTATGGCGGTGGGTCTCATATGGCTCGACCCGATTCTGATGGCTTTCGGTGCGAGTGAGGACACCTTATTATACGCGCACGAGTATATGGAGATCATCCTGTACGGCAATATCCTCACGCATATCTACTTCGGTCTTAATGCCATGCTGCGTTCGGCAGGTCATCCGCGTTTCTCGATGGTGGCAACTTTAGTGGCGGTAGCGGTGAATATCATCCTGGATCCTATCTTCATTTTCGGTTTGGGCATGGGTGTACGCGGAGCTGCTTTAGCAACGGTTATCAGTCAGGCGGTAGCGGTCGTTTGGCAGTTTGTCAAGTTCATGGATAAGAACGAATTAGTTCGATTTCATCGGGGAATTTGGCGACTTAACAGGCATATCACAACGCGTGCCTTGGCAATCGGAATGTCCCCCTTTCTCTATAATATCGCGCATTGTTTTGTGGTCATCATCATCAATAACCAACTCAAGAACTTCGGAGGCGATATGGCGATTGCATCGTACGGAGTCATCAACCGTCTGACCTTCGTCTTTGCGATGATGGTGATGGGTCTTAACCAGGGAATGCAACCGATTGCCGGATATAACTACGGAGCCAAGCACTATGACCGGATGTTGAAATCGTTCTATCTCACGGCACTCTATGCTACCGGAGTGATGGGAATTGTGTTTATTCTTGGCGAAGGTTTTCCGGGACTAATGACGCGGATGTTCACCCATGATCCGGTGCTTATTGATCAGACCATTCGTCCGATGCGTATCGTCTGCTCGTCAATGCTTATCATCGGCTTCCAGATGGTCACAGGCAACCTCTTTACCTCCATCGGCAAAGCCGGTAAAGCGATTTTCTTGAGTCTGACACGCCAAGTGCTCTATCTCATTCCGCTGGTGTTATGGCTCCCCACTGTTTTTACTGACCCCATTGACGGTGTATGGTGGTCGATACCCATCAGCGATACGATGTCTGCCGTCACAGCCGTCATTGTCCTCTTGTCTTCCCGCAAGAAACTGCATATCTCATAGGATTATCTGACTACTGCCTCGGAAAAGCGTAAATCTGCATGCAAAGTGCAGATTTTTTTATGAATATAGGAGAAATATTTGCATATATCAAAAAAAACTGTACCTTTGCACCCGAAATTGTATAATCCACTATACAAAATGTGTTTAAATTTGTATAATATATAATCCAAAAACTACTATGCAACGGTTATTTCAATTAAAGAAGGTACGTTGCGCGAGACCTTTGCCGTGAACCAACTATGTGTAGGACACGAAGTGGAATACGGCAAGAAGAAAGGAGACTTCAAAGTGGATGGCAAATATACGTTTGAGGTAGGAGGTCCAAGCAAGGACTTCAAGCAGATAGCCGGAGTACCGTCCTCCTATGTGCTCGCAGACGATATTGATTATCCTTATGGCAATAAACTCCCATTGTGGATTATCGGTTTTTTGTATTAAAAAGAGCGCTTCGGCGCTTTTTTTGTGCCAATAAACTCTAAACTATAAACTTTCAACTGAAAATTTTAGAAATTTTCTTGCATATATCAAAAAAAAACTGTACCTTTGCACCCGATTTGGGTGCATGACACGCAGCGCGCGTATATAATAAGGTGCTCAAGTCACGGAATCCAATCTACGCCGGTCTCCTTTACGGAGAGGGTTAGAGGGATTCAAAATGTATTGAATGGCGTTTATTGACGCTTTGTATTTGACGCACAAAAAGCTTCGAACACTTTTAAATCTTCAGTCAAAACAAAGTAACGATAGATGCCTACGGGTATGACTTTCATACTGCACCTGCTGTATCATAGCAGGCAGTTTGTCATATCGGCGTAGGTTTCATTGTTGTTTATTAACTGAAGGGGGCAAGTTCGAAGGTCCTTGTGCGTAGATGAGCAATAGCGAAGTCTGCGCTTTTTGTGTGTACATGGATGAGTAAATTGAAAATCACGGGATATATACATAGTATATATAAGGTTAGGCAGGATACGAGATACCCAGGTGATAACCACGTAACGCATACGTAACGCCCCTAAAGGCCCACTTAATGTCAAAAAAAACACAACAAAACAAATAAAAGGAGTAAGCCGAAAAGCCAAGTGAGTAGGCAAAATACATGTATTTAAAAACCGATGCCCGATGGGATATAACTGGGCAAGAAATCATGAAAAAAATTACATTAGTTGCTATGGCTCTTTTGTGTAGCGTAGCATTCACAGATTGTGCGGCAAAGAAACCGGTAAAACAGCAAGCACAAACACAAGCCGTAGATCCTCAACAAGCGCGTCTTGATAGTCTTCGTCGCGCTGCAGAGATTCGTCGTTTAGAACGACAGATTCAGGAAGAAGAGGAAGATGCCGCTATGGAACGCGCAGCAAAGAAGGCAGAAAAGGAAGCAGAAATGGAGATAGCGAAACTAAAAGCAGCCAATGCTAAGAAGGCTACTTCTAAACGAGTAGGTCAAGATTTATTCACACCTTGTCTTGAAGAAAGTTATGATAAACCGGGCGAATATATGGCTGGTCTTGGTATTGCAGAAGGCGAAACTGAACGAGGAGCAGCAAAGACTAATGCAAACCGTTATGCGATTGCTGATATTTCTTCGCGTTATATAGGTATGATAAAAAACGGTGTTTCCCAGTATGCAAAGAATGTAAATACTCGCTCTGGCAATAAGGTTAAAGAAAATGAATTGGAAGGTGCCGCAGAAGCAATTGGGACAAAACTCATTGACAAATATGCTGACAATGTGTGCACTCGTTTCGAGATGGATGATTTCGGTGGATATACTTGCTATGTGGCAATTCATGTACCACTTAAGGAACTAGTAAATGCCACGATTGATGAACTTGGTGTAATTCAAACAGATATTGATCGCCAGCAATTCCGCAAGTATATGCAAGCCGAACTTGATAAGCAAGCAGCAGAAAAAGAGGCGGAAAGAAAGGAACTGGAAGAACAACGTAAAGCCTTGGAACAATAATATGTTTCGTAAATATTTTATTTATAGTCTTTTATTCCTAACGTCCATCAATGGGTGGGCGTTAGGAATACCATCATGGGTAAAACATCTTCCACAAGCTGGAAACGATACGTATTATTATCGTGTAACAAAGGCAGAAGGAATGACATATGAAGATGCTTACGTAAAGGCATTCTCCATGGCAATATTGGAAAGTCAGTGGAAAATAGGCGTAAGAGTCTCTAAAGAGAATGATGCTAAAACGATTGAGCAATCATTAAAGCAAGATTTGACACTACAAAGTACTTCTTTAAATCTGCCTCTGAATAAAGTTTGCGAGTATGAACAAGCAAGCCCTCACGGCGGTATAATATTATACTGTCTATGGCAAGTGGCAAGTTATGGAAACGTAAAAGTTGAATTTGAAAATTATTTAAACTGTGAATAATATGAAAAGATATATATTTGTATTTGCTATATTGAGTGCTGCCGTATTTACATATGCGAAACCTATTCCTCCAAAGCCTTCATTCCGTTATGACTGGTGTGATCAATTACCTATACCAGAAAATGCCACATATGTCTATACTAGAGGAGAAGGTGAGGGAGCAACTAAACCGGAGGCTCTTGATAGAGCAATCCTTCAAGTATTAAATGCCACGCAAGACCGTTTAGGAAAAGGTGTAAATACAAGAGAAATACACGATGCTTTAGTAAGTGGGAAAGAATATACTGTAGAATCTCGAACGATGAGAATCCCAGTGAACAAAGTATGTGAATTTTACAAACAAGATCCCAAAACACATCGCTGGACAGCTTATATACTTTGTCAAGTAGCAAATAGTGCTATTGAAGAATATGAGTTCGAACCATGTCAGGTTTGTTTGAACGATTCTATATTTAAGGCGCGAATGGCGAGGTATAACAAAGCAATAGCAGATTCTATTCAAGAGGTAAAAAATGCTCAGAAAAGAGAAGATGGACTTGCGCTTGTTGAAAGTTTCTTTATACCTGGTTTAGGGCAAATGATGAAAGGCTCTGCTCATAACAAACAATCATGGATGATAGAAGGTGGTTCAACTCTTGCGGCAGAAGTGGTTCTTTTTTCGATAGGCGCAGGAACATATTTGGGCGCCAAGAAACAAGAAAGCATTAGTAATCAATGGGGTATAGATTATGATACTTATACGAGCGCGATAAAAAAGAAAAAAGCCCTACTAGGAACAAGTTATGCTTTCTTTGGATTAGCAGTTGTGGCACATGGCGTAAATTTATATCGTGCATACACATTACGTGAAAATAAAAACATTGCATTTTATCCTGCAATCATCCCAACAGCAGACCAGAGTTTTGCATATGGATTAGGTGCAACAATAAAATTCTAAAGCAATGAGACATTTTCATTTTTTAATAACTTTTTTGTTGACCATCTTTTTTGCTGCTTGTTCAGAAATAGAAAAACAGGAGGTACAAATACTCAGTACTCATATTGGGCTTGTGCTAGATGATAATACAAATTTGCCTTTGTCAAATATGGATGTTGTAGTAACGGATGGCAATAATATACATGCAAAAACATTAACAAAAAATGATGGTTCTTTCTCTGTTGAGGTAAAGTCCAGCCATATAAATAGTGCATACTATATATTGGTAGGAAATGAACATACGGAACAAAAGAAAGTGCCTTTGCAAGGGTTCGGTAATGCGACTTATGATGTAGGAACTATTCGAATAAAAGGAGCAACTATACCAGAGGTGCGTACAATTGCAGCCAAAGATGTTACTTCTAATTCTGCTACATGCAGTGGAGAAGTGTTATCTACTGGGGGATATGATGTTTATCAAAGAGGTTTATGTTATTCAACAAGCCACGCGCCATCTTTGAAAGACACTCATACATCTGAAGGCAAAGGAATAGGCACTTTTTCTAGTAAACTATCCAATCTTACCAATAATGTTACCTACTACGTTCGTGCATATGCTATCAATGAAATAGGGGTAGCCTACGGTAGTGAAGTTTCCTTTAAAACAATAGAAGGACTTCCCTCTGTTCAAACAAGTGCTATTTATGAAGTAACAAGTTACACCATAAAATGTGGTGGAGTTGTAACAGATGAGGGTGGCGCACCCATTTTAATGCGTGGCGTATGTTGGAGTACTGATAATAAAAACCCGACAATAAATGATAACAAGACTGAAAATGGAGATGGGAGTGGCACATATAAAAGTACAATAGAAGGAATAAATATTACAGAACATCAATACTATATTCGCGCTTATGCCACCAATCGTTATGGCACCTCCTATGGAGAGGTTATTATTCAAAAGAATGTCAACCCATTTGGACTTCCTACAATAGCAACAGATAAATTGGGAATAAATCTATATATGGTTCTTCCCTATGACATGGCAGCAAAAACATTTGAAGGCGCTAAAGCCGCTGCTGGTGATTTAGAGGCATATGGGTATGATGATTGGTTCTTGCCATTTAGCACCGAAATTTATGAACTTATGTATGCGGAAAAAGATAAAATTGGAGGATTCCAAAACAAACAATATTGGACATCTGAAACAGCGGGATGTGATATGGATTTATGGGAATGTTATGCCAGTACCTTCGATTTTAGCAAAGGCACATCAAGTAAGGACAATGTTGATCATTTGAATCCTTCACGTCCTATTAGAAAGATTAAATATTAATTTTAAAGTCGGTTTATTATGTTTAAAAGTATTCACCAAATAGTTATAATACCTTTTTTAGTAACAATGCTTTTGGCTCTATCTGGATGTGATACTGAAGATATGAGTCGTCAGACTATATTTAAGGGGCAGGTTGTTTATAGTTCAAATAACCAGCCTTTCCCAAATTTACCAGTACAGATTACAGATGGTAGTAATATTCACACTAAAGGCAAAACGGATGCTAATGGTTTTTTTACTTTGACCGTCAATATTGGACAGATTAATAAAAATTATTATTTATTAGTAGGAGATGAAACTTGCGTGCCAAAGAAAGTAGAGTTGACCGGATTTGGAGAGAAAGAAGTTGATTTGAAAGTAATTCCAGTCGATGGTCCCTCAACCCCTACCATTTCAAAGGTTATTGTAGAAGATATTACGTCTAAAACCGTAAAAGTGCAAGTTCAGATTTCTGACGATGGGCGAAACGAAGTTACTGCAAAAGGCGTATGTTGGTCGGAATATGAACAACCAACACTAAAAAATTCTCATACTGATGAAGGTCGTGGGAAAGGAACTTTTGTAACAACATTAAATAATCTTAAAGCCTCTACCAAATATTATATACGCGCATATGCTACCAATGCTATGGGGACTGCGTATAGTAGCCAGCAAGTTATATCTACTAATGATGGAACTCCGATTTTAGAAAAAGATATTCGTGTTCTATCTAATAGTGCTAATAGTGTAACATGTTATGGAACCATTAAATCAGATGGCGGATATTCCATCACATCGCAAGGTTTTTGTTGGAGCACACATCAAAACCCCACTATCTATGATTTGCACTCAATAGAATCGGCAAAGTTGGGCGAATTTAGTAGCGTAGTTAGCAATTTAGCATTAAATACAACTTACTATTTCAGAGCATATGCGACTAATCAAGAGGGAACTGCTTATAGTGATCAATTGGCATACGAAATAGGAGCTACAAAAATTGAGTTGGATATACTTTCTGTTGAATTAACACGTGCGGATAAGATAGAATGCCTAACAAAAATATCGAATGATGGTGGTTCTGCTATTACGGAAAGAGGTGTCTGTTGGAGCACATCTGATAATCCGACTATTGCAGACAACCATACTACAGATGGAAGCGGAAAAGGTTCTTATCAAAGTACATTATCAGGTCTCCCATTAGAAACATTGATTTATATTCGTGCGTATGCGACAAACTCAAATGGAACAGCGTATAGTAAACAAAAAACGATTATGACAGGAGGAGGTGTACCGACATTTACCAAACCAACTGTGTCAAATATTACTTCCAGTTCGGCTAAAGTGACAGTGACAATTTCGGATGATGGAGGTTTACCAGTACTGAAAAGAGGCTTTTGTTGGACTATAATGAGTTGGGCGATGTTTGCGACATTAGAAGAGGCAGATGGATACACATCTGATGGAGCGGGAGCAGGAACATATACTGGAACGTTATATCCATTAAATCCCGATAGGACATACTATGTTTGTCCGTATGTAACGAATGCAGCAGGAACGTTTTATGGAGAATTAATCTCATTCAAAACGCCTGCACAGTAACCTAAACAAACTTCTTCGTTTATAATGACGCGGAGAGGTAGTTGAAAGTAGACCGATAAACCAGATGATTGGCTCTTACATATCACGTACACGCGCGTGCATATTGCTAAAGACCTGATCTTCTGGTCGGCTTGCTGATTGGATGCCGGATGACATCCTATGCAATGGGCAATGAAGACTCATCTCTGACGTGACGAGCATAGAATAAAGAAAAATGTGATACTAATATGAAGGCAAGAACAATCTTAATTTGCATAGGCATCGCGTTGTGTGTACCTGTTATGTCATTATATGCAGAAAGGCCACCCGAGCAGCAGGAGATTTTGATGAGAGATGCCTACAATGCAGAGCAGGAACGTTTTCAACAAGTTTTGAAAAGTACGTCAGATAAAGAACGGTTTATCGTGCTCAAATATGCTATCGCTCATCGCTTTGTGCCTAACAGGCAGGTGGATCCCTTCTTTAATAAGCATGTAATGGTTGGTGTATGGCAGCGCTCATTAATGGTTTATGGCAGTTTGAAAAACAGAAAAGATCTGTTGCGCAAGATATATCCGGATATGGAGGTACTTGACGAATACGTACATTGGGGATCCCGAACAGGCGCACCCTATAAGGATACAACGGTTACAAATACCATACTGCGCAATGTCGGTCAGATAGCGTATTTGGATTCGCTTATGGGTAATTATAGGGATACCACCTCATTGGACTATCGCTTTTATTCGACACCACGGATGAAAAGAGTATACTGACAAATCAAAGAAGCACCGGATAGAATCGTCCAGTTTATGCCAAATATGCACAAAAAATACATATTTTGGCTCAAACTGCTTGCATATCTCAAAAATTTGTAGTACCTTTGCAAAAAATTAGCAGACTGGAACGACGGTCGAACGACGGTCGAACGACAGTCAAGCGACAGTCGTGCCCGAGAACAAAGGTCTGAAACCCTAATATTTACCCCCAAAAATAACCCCAACTAGAGCTGACCGGCTTCCACGAGATTGATCACCCGTTCGGTGATGCGGTCTTTGTCGGTCGCATCATACTCTTCCTTCAGGTCGTTCTTGAATAGTTTGGCGATGAACTGCCAGAAATTAGCGGCAGCTTTGCCTTTGTATTGTTTGATCAGTTCATAACTCGTCCGGTCGGTCTCGCGGTCCAACAGCAACATCAGCATCATACCTTGGCTTGCATACATACCGCGGAAGTCTTTCTCGTATTTCTTGAACAGTTGTCGCTCATAGGCGTGCCACCATTTCTTGCGACTTTTGTTGTCCGGCAGCTTAGCCAACTCTTCATCCGCATATGCCATATCTTTGGTGATCATCTTCGCGTACGGCAGACATTTCTTCACATCCCGCACTGTCCGCCAATAGAACGTCTCCTGTTTCTTGTTCTTGAACTTCATTGGCGGATAGACCCACACCTCATGCAGGTATGCCAAATACAGCGTGTCGCCGTCTTTGACGCTCACCATGCATGAGTCCATATACCGATCGGCAGCGAGCATATTCATACACACTGCCAATATTAAGACCGCTATGCTGAAAGACCGTTTCACTGTCAGACCGTTTTACTGTTAGACCGCTTTCAGCTGTTAGAACAAATAGTGTGCCAATTAATAATTGAGAGCAAAGACGACGCGTCCGGCGGACGGTTTACCCGTGAGGATACACTTACCGGGTTCGTTCTTGTGACCCGGTAGGTCAGCCAACGGGATGCAACGAATCGTCGCTTTCGTCTCATCTTTGATGCGCTGCTCCGTCTCCGGTGTACCATCCCAGTGTGCCAACAGGAAACCGCCTTTCTTCAGTTCCTCTTTGAACTCCTCGTAACTGTTCACCTCGCGCGTGTTGGCAATGCGGAAATCGAGCGCTTTCTTGAGCAGGTTCGCTTGGATTTCTTCCAGCAGATTTTGCACTTTTTCCACGATTCCATCGAGAGAAATCGTCTCTTTGGTCTGCGTGTCACGACGTGCAATCTCGATCGTTCCGTTCTCCAAATCACGACCACCCATAGCCAGACGAACAGGTACACCCTTCAGCTCATAATCCGCGAACTTATATCCCGGTGTATATTTCTCGTCTGTATCTACTTTGACGCGAATACCCAGCGCTTTCATCTGATCGGCAATCGGATTCAGTTTCTCCATCAGTTTGGCCAGATCTTCCTCTTTCTTGAAAATCGGCACGATAACGACTTGTATCGGTGCTAAGTGTGGCGGAAGCACCAAGCCGTTATCGTCCGAATGTGTCATGATGAGCGCACCCATCAGGCGGGTCGATACACCCCAACTGGTTGCCCATACATACTCGTATTTATTCTCTTTACTCAGGAACTGCACATCAAAACTCTTGGCGAAGTTCTGTCCCAGGAAATGACTCGTACCGGCTTGCAGCGCCTTACCGTCCTGCATCATCGCCTCAATACAATACGTATTGAGTGCACCCGCAAAACGCTCGTTCGGGCTCTTCACTCCTTTCACCACCGGAATAGCCATCACGTTCTCTGCAAAATCGGCATATACATCCAGCATCTCGCGTGCATAGTCCTCCGCTTCCTCTTTCGTGGCATGCGCCGTATGACCTTCCTGCCAGAGGAACTCTGCCGTACGCAGGAACAGACGCGTACGCATCTCCCAGCGCATTACGTTGCACCATTGGTTGCACAAAATCGGCAGGTCGCGATAAGACGAGATCCAGTTCTTATAAGTACTCCAAATGATCGTCTCACTCGTCGGACGAATAATGAGTTCTTCTTCGAGTTTAGCCTGCGGATCTACCACTACACCCTTTCCGTTCGGGTCGTTCATCAGACGATGGTGCGTTACGACTGCGCACTCCTTGGCAAAACCCTCTACGTGCTCTGCCTCACGGCTCAGGAACGACTTCGGAATCAACAACGGGAAATAGGCGTTCTTTACCCCTTTCTCTTTGAACCGGCGATCCAGTTCCGCCTGAATAGTCTCCCATATGGCATAGCCATAAGGTTTGATCACCATACATCCGCGTACGGCACTCTGTTCCGCCAAGTCAGCCTTTACAACCAACTCATTATACCATTTTGAATAATCCTCACTGCGAGGAGTCAGTTTCTGAAAACTTGCCATAGTATTCTATACTCTTTTTCAATTTGGCTGCAAAATTACTGCTTTTTTTTGACATATGCAATACGTACGTGCATTTTTTTGCGCTGACCGCCCTAAATAATCCATGATTTGGGGTTGTCAAGAAGGCAGTCAACGCATAGGATGCGATCTGAAACCAAGGTGATGTCTTCTTTTGGGGTGTGACCGATGATCTGCATGACCGGTGTGTCTGCAAACAGATTATGCTCAGGGAGTATCCACGATCGGATCCATAGGGGTGAATGAGTAGGGGATACCCCGTACACATCGGGATCGACAGTGACATTGCTGCTGAAAGTAAATGCGTTCTTGTCCCGTTGCCATAGGTCGTTGATCTGCTGTGCCACCACACGCGGACTCTCGCCATGATACAGGCCGATATATTTCTCGTACCACTCTCTCGTTACTCCGGCATGCGACACTAAGGTCTTATCATCTATCGCATAGGCGACACCATAGAAAAACGACTCTGCCTCTGCGAATAACTGCCGGTACGTCTCGCAGTATTCGGGATGGCTGAAACGACTCTTATAATCTTTGTCCAGAAGATAGTTCAAGTCATGGTTTCCGTATAGCAAAATCGTACCCGGATGCGTCTTGCAGAAAGCGATAATAGCTTGGAAATTAGCAATGATCTCCTCTTGGGACTTACCGTCTTTAGAATCAAAATAGTCGCCCACGAAAATGTTCGTTTCATCTTCGCGCACCAGTTGTTTCCAATGGTCCAGACCATGTATGTCACCTATGATGTTATACATATTCGTGAAGTGTCATGCCATTTCAGACAAATATTCCTGGATTTCTTTTATATCGCTCTCGTACTCGCCAGGAGATTTTGCCTCCAAACGTTGATATACACGCAAGGCTTTCTTATAGTTTCTTTTGGCTCGTCTCTTTTTCCCTAATTCGCCACACAACTCCGCATGCAGATACAGATTCATAGCATACACATCCATGAAATCCTCCGGTGCCACCAGTGCCATATATCGGCTCAATGCCGCCCTAATCCATGACCGGAATAATGCCATGTGTGTGCTTTCTTCTGTGTGCATATGAGCGATTATTTAATGTCGAAAAGGCTTATAGATAATATTGATAATTGCTTAAAAATAATAAATATCATCGTTTTTATGTGGGAATATCGCAGATTACACTCTTGCCAATATATGGACTAATAATCAACTGTTTCCCATCCGAACTAAACTTTACAGATCTAGCACGCATATTTGTTTTCCATAGTTCTTCTCCGTTTTCCGCACTCCACAACCGAATAGTTTCATCTTCGGAAGTAGAGGCAATCAGTTTCCCATCGGGGCTGAAAATAGCAGAGGTAACATAATACGAATGCCCCCTTATTTTTTTGATTTGCTTTCCTGTTTCGGTATCCCATATTATTATAAAATATGCGGTGCTGAGTTTGAAGATGTCATCAGCATCATCTTCTCCTGTTGCCGCTATGATACGTTTTCCATCCGGACTGAAAGCGATGAAATTGATATAGTATGTAGGGGATTCTAGTTTTAATAGTTCCTCTTTTGTTTCGGTATCATAAATTCTAACAGAATAATCCCGAAACGCAACAACTATGTGTTTTTCATCAGGGCTTAAAGCCTGACTTCTTACATTCTCAAAATGGGGTGTTAATATTTGTGACATACTAATTTTTTTATTTACTGCAATCGGGACAATTCATGGTAACCGTCTTCATCGGATGGCAATATATTCAATTCCGCCAAACATTTGATCTTCATTGCTAGCGCTTTAGCCTCTGGAGATATTATGTCTTCATTGTCCCTGATGAATTGATTAAGTTCAGAGATTTTAACCAATTTTAAGCAACGGGTTTCTAATTCAGCATCTTTTGCAAAACGGTAATTATGGATGAAATCATCAAATGTATATTGCTCAGAAAAGCAAACACGTACGAAGGAGCATAATTCGAATTCAAATCGATTATCATCTCCTTCTGTATGAATAATTCCACCATCCAAAATGGTTAATTGTGAAGGAGGAAGGCAGGTCGAGTCTTCTTCTCTATTAATACCCAATTCTTCGTCCAATGCTCGTTTGATACAGTCTGTAAGTGTCGCGGCTTGATCTTGATTGTTTGAGTCATCGTGTGTGAACGTTTCGTCATATGAGAAATGCCAATATCCACCGCTTTGACAATTAGATCCGCGATAGCCCCAAATAAGTTCATCGCCTTCACCACGATTAACAATGACAAATCCACCTACTCCAATAGAATTAAGGAAAGGAGCATATTGGTTGTTTAATAATACAAATCCATTTTTTTTCTTAAGAGCATTATAGATGTTAGTTGTCGTTTTGAAAGTAAAATAGTCGGATTCATAGACGTTGATAATACATGCATTATTTTGCTCTTTGGGCTTGTCGTTTATTCCATATAGATATTTGTTAAAGCGCACTTTCCCTTTCTTGATATCAATAATGAAACGGTCGGCTGTTTCTTCTGCTATTTGAGTGATATATGCTTCTTGATTTTCTGCAGCAATACCATTTAGAGTTAATAACTCTTTTAACTGTTCATATAATTTCATGCCTTGTCGATTCGACATCATTTCTCGTTCATGCATTATGACAGGGTTAAAGTCGTTTTGTATAAGCAACTCTCTTTTCTTTTCGGGGAATGGAATAACAAATAAGGTATCCAATACATTGTGTTGGAAGTAATCTTTTCGTAAATCGTTATTTCTGCATAGAACATCATAATGAGGGTTCTTATGATCAATTGTCTTCAATTCCTTTTTATAACCAACCAATCCCTCTTGTTTTGCATTTTTTCGTCGATTTTCTCTAATCTTTTTGACACAAAAATCTATTAACAGCGGTATTCCGAAACCGCATAAAATAACCTCAATAAGAAGCCATATTGTAAAATTATTATCCATAGGTATAATTATTTGAATCGTTTATTAATATATTTACGTACAATTGACTGTGCATAGCACATAAAGAATTGTAATTTAGAATCATTAGTGTTAGTCGCTTCGGAGAAAAAAATGTTTGTAAATCGCTTATCCGAATAAATGATGCTGTAATCCGATTTTTTTAAGACAGATACATCCGGTTGCGCAGAGTATAACAAATAGCACTTCAACTCATTGTCAAATTCAAAAGCAACATCTGTAAAATGCTTTTTCCCAACAACGGAAAAACCTAAAGAGGATTTAATTTGTTCATCAATCAAATGAGCTAATGTGTCGTAATATACTTCTCGATTCTTTGTATCAAAAGCATTGTCTTTCGTGATTTGTAAACGAATACCAAATGGTGCAGATGTTTTATGTAAATAGTATTTGGCATTTTCCGTGTTACCGCCTTCCTGTTTGATAAGGCATCCATATAGACCGATAGATGTGGACAAACAAATGAAATCATCAATAAAGTTCTTTTTGTTTTCCGGTTTCGAATTTGTTTTATATGATGCTTCAATGACAGTAGGGTATGTTTTCTTTAAATACGCAAATATTGCATCAATAAGCAATTTCGTGCCTATGTTTGATTCTATAAGTTCTATATGAAGGTTAGATGCCTCTAATCGCTCTAAAGTATCTTTACGACTTTTAGTGATGGAATGTAACAAAAGAGTAGGTCGAGCGTCTTCGTGTAAATGTTGTGTGTCAATTATATTCGCTATCAATTTATCCAAATCTTTAGCATCGCTTAGCGCAAATTTGTCTGCAAATAATTCCTGAATATTTTGTAACTTTGGGAAGGATTTTGCATTTTCTGAGAAGGACTTATTAAAGTCATAGACATTTGTCTCATTCAGTAAGCGTAACATAATTAGATTATCCACATAACCACAATCTTCATGGTCGTAGAAAGCATATCCGTTGATACCAAAGTTAATATCTTCAGCTTTTCTCCATACGCTTTTCAGTTTTTCTGCCCTTTTGTGTTTTCTGCGATTCTCAATACCGATACTCATAATAATAGACACAATAGCAGAAACAACAGCCACAATGATTTGTGTCCAATAGGAGTGTAGATTAAATGCACCTCTAATAATCCAAAGTGCCAATAATACGATGGAAGTGATGATAATCACTTGTAGTGCAAATAAAAGATACTTTAATAATTTCTTTTTCATGATATATTAATTTTTAAATTATTTACGCTTCTATAATTTCATAAATACTATATCGTAATGAGCATAATAGGGATAGCGTTTACGGGCAGCGTAGTACTTGTTTGGTTGGACGTTATGCAAACGCACGAGGGTAGTCTCAGAGAGCGGATGGTGATCGCGTTCGCGAACAGCACAACTACCGTAATGCCATATACCATCATCGTATTGCAGATGACATTCGCACCCCTCGTATAACGCGATGGGATTATCGAGCATGGCATCTATCTTCATGCGTAAAGTATCGATTTCATCGGGAAAAATCGGCAGTTTATGCAACCAATGGAAGATGGTCATTAGTTGGTAAAAAGCGACACGCGTGAGGTAAGGCGCATTGCCGGAAAGGACATCTGAGTCCACTGCCAGTTTGCCGGTCTCTTCCTCCTCATACTTGCTATGACTGCCGTTATTGACCGTATCGGAGAGGGAGGTGAAATTGGTCAGGATGTACGAGGGTACTACGTCCGGAGCCAACTCATGTATCTCACTCAAACGTTTCTGCGCTTCGCGAATTGTGTCGATTCCATCGGAGAAAACTCCGTGTTCATGGGCATAAGAAACAGCATATGCCATCAGTTTGCGCATGGCATTGAAAACTGTGGTGTCGGTCGTTTTCTCGGGATCCTCTATCTTCTTGATGATTTCGTACAAACGTGCGGCTGTATTCTCATTATCGCACACATCAAAAATGCCGGCATATCTCTCCCTCAGCGCCACATTGTCTGAGTGCTTGGTCAGTTCACGGATGTCATTGATGAGCACTTCCTGATCACTGTCCTTAATATAATATTGTTTACGCGTCCACGTGCGCATAGGAATAGCGCTCAATAAGGCATCATCGTATCCGCTACCTCTGGTAAAGACGAACCACGGAATGTGCTTATCCTCTCCTTCGCAGCGGTTCAATACGCGGTAAGCATAATCGCGGAAAGAGGCGGGTGATTTTTGTTCGTCGGAATGATGAATCTTGCAGTTCACATCCAAGATTACTGCATCACATAGGGCGATATTCTTCGGATTGGAAAGCCATTGCACACCGTCCACGTAGTTATCGGCATGGAACACCTGCATCCCGGCATTCGCCAAGCGCTCTACGAAATCCTGTCGCGGAGCTTCGTCAATCCAGAAGACTACTATGTTGCGTGTTTGTGACATAAGTATATTACATATAATCCTTCAAAATAGCCTCACAGGCTTCGAGGATGTCTTGATAAGCGGCTTCGAAATTGCGGGTGTACCAAGGGTCAGAGACATCGCGGCATTGACCTGCCCATTGCATCATCAGTGAAGCTTTCTCGTCGGTATCGAAATAATCCATCAAATCATCATAATCAACATGACCGATACCGGGCAAGTAGGTCAGATTATCATAATCAGCGCATATAATCTTATCATAGTAATCAAACTCCTCGCGTGTGAGCCGGTGTGCTTCGTGAGGACCATACGGAATACCGTGTTCCCGCAGTTTGAGCTTGGCGGCAGGGTAGATATCATTGCCCTCTTCTTCGTCCGAAACACCGGCAGAGGCTACCTCAAAACGGTCTTCGACACCTGCCTTGCGGGCCAGATGTTTGAAGATATACTCCGCCATAGGAGAACGACAAATGTTCCCATGACAAACGAAGATTATGCGCCGAATCCGATCCGATTGGTGTTGATTCGTTTCCATTTGATAGACAGGATATCGTCTTTTGTTATCAATGTATGAGCGTCGGTTTTCAACTCTTGTGGCGATGAAAGCGAGCGTAATTCAGCTGCGGATGTGATAGCGGTGTATAGATGTTTGATGGTGCGCGCATTGCCTAATCCGCTGCTGCGATTGCTGCATAAGGAGCGGATATGCTCGTACACCTCTGCTGCGGCTTCGTCGGTCATGCTATAACCATGTTTATCCAAACGATGATGGAGGATCGTCATCAATTCATCTGCCGTATAATCGGCGAAATGAATGACAGAAGTACTGATCGGCATATCAATCGGTTGAGAAGGCAATCTATGATCATCTACAGCAATCACAAACGCATACGAACCGGGCATCTCGGCCGTGAGCGATGTCAGTTTGCAGCGTAACCATTGGACATCAATGTGATGATTCGCCACATCATCCAGGTCGATGAAGAGCAATCCTTGTCCGGATTGTTTCATCGTCTCACGCAGGATCTGATCTATCTCATAGGCCGTCCATGTGCTGTTTTGAGTCTCCGGCATACGGATTTGCGTCATGCGGTCCGAGGAGATGAGGTGGAATGCATGGAGCAGTTGTGCCAATAATCGTGCTACAGAACTCTTTCCCGTTCCGGTCGAACCCGTAAACGTCCATTGCAGCGGAATAGTATCTGCCAGATCTTCTCCGTTGTGCTGCTTATTCCGTGCTATCGAAACAAGATTGCGCAAAGTCTGTTTGATATCGTCCAATCCGATCAACTCATCCAACTGCTTGAGCGTTCGGCTAACCTGCGCTTCATCAATCGGATAATCGCTATCCGTGGCAGAAGCGGGGATGTCGGCTGCATCGATATAAGAGAGCAGTTGGGTAGAAACATCCGTTCCCATCGATGAGAGCACGCGACGACTCATGTTGGGTATGATCTGCGATGAGATAAGACGGGTGACGAATCGTGCATTTCCGAAATGTTGCTGATCTCTACCGGTGGTGGGGCGCTCCATCTCTCTGCGGATAAGATTTCTGACACGCTCCAATGCCTCAGCAGAGAACGTATATCCGCTGTTTTGTGCGGTGAGAACGGCGATATCTACCAATTCCTGCTCCGAATAATCTTCAAAATGGAATGTGTATGGGAAACGCGACTGCAATCCCTTATTCGCCTTCAGCATACTCTCCATTTCATCGGGATATCCGGCGAGAATGATAATCATATCCGTTTGCTCTTTGCCCAGTTCTTCGAGCAGACAATCCAGCACCTTAGGTCCGAAATCTTTCTTGTCATCCGGATCGGCAACCAATGTGTATGCTTCATCAATCAGCAGTATGTTTCCATGCGCCTGCTGCAAAAATCGCTTGGTGTTATCCTCTGTATCACCGATGTATTGCCCTACCAGTTTCTTGCGGTCAGCCGTAATGACATGACCCGTTTTGAGAATGCCGAGCGAGGCATAGATCTCTCCCAACAGTTTGGCAACGGTTGTCTTACCCGTACCCGGATTACCGGTGAAAATCATATGAAGCGGCGGCATGGTGGCAATGAGCCCTTTTTGCCGGCGCAGTTGGGAGAACCGGACTAAGTTCAGGTGCGATTCGATATTGTATTTGAGTTTCTTAAGTCCTACCAGATCGTTCAGTTTCCGCATAGATTGCTCATATGCACCTATCTTATGCTGCGGGATGTCTTCGGCCTTGATCTCGCTAAGCATCGCTTTGTCTTGAAACAGTTCCTGAGCACTATTAACCACTCGCTCGGACATATTGATGATCATGGCGTCCATAAGCCGGAGCACATCAGCGGTCGAGACATCGGGAATAGCAGAAAGATACGATTTCATCGCTATTTTTGCTCCATCTGTCAGCACGAATCCACCCGACTTGGCTTCCCGTTCTGCCACTTGCATAATCTGCTCCAAATCGAGCGTCGGCAATTTATACACCTGTCCTATGTGCGCCCGCAAATCAGCGGTGGCCAATAATTGCGAAATACGTTCCGGGGTATCGGATAGAATGACCGATGTGTCACCTTTGTTATTCTGCAGTTCGCGTACTAATGCCTCCACCGTCAACTCCTTATTCCCGCGCGTATCGGATGCAATCATAGACGCTGCGTTTTCTATATACAGCATACCTCCGGGCACCTCTGACATCTCATTTTCTATCGGCGATGAATCATCCCATGATTTGCTCCATCGTGCCGCATCCGTAATACGCAAACGGCCGTCTGTGACAAATCCGTTCTGTACATAGAAATCATATAATACCTGTGCGAAAGAAGTCTTGCCTGAACCCTTGACTCCCATCACTGCTGCATGAAGATTGACCGGAGCGGGGCAGAGACTCATGGCTAAACGATGGTCATTGAAAATCTTTTGTTTGACCAACGAATTCATTTGTGTGTAGATGGCATCAAGGCCTACCAGATCGGAATCAACCTGCGCAATCTTCGTTTTGGACGGAACGATATTGATGTATTGTATCAGACCCGGGTTAAGATACGAACCGTCTTTCCCGCGCAAACGGAGAGCCATGTAATATCGTCCGCAATCCAGCGCCCGCTCTTTATTGCATATCTCAAGCGTAATAATCACATCCCGCGGATCTTTATGCGGAATAGTGATTTCCATCATGTGATCACTCGGATGCAGTTTGCGTATATCACCGCTCGAATCGCGGTAGAACACAAAATACTCCGCGATGCAAGGAATATCTTTCTTCTCGCCCTGCAGCAGTATCACCCATTGAATAATACGCCCTTTCTTTTGCTGATAAGAAGCCACTTCCGGCACATCCGTATCATCGGATGCATAATATTTGAGAATAGTAGCAACAGATATATTGCCGTTGTCGAGAGAACCCGAAGGTCCGCCCCATTCCATTTGCTGCTCGAACTCAATGTGACTGATCAAATCCAATATGGACTCGTCGTCTTTGGGGTCATAGAAGATCTTATCCATCTCCATGACTCCTTCGCTCTCAAGAGGCGTATCGGACAACCGCAATTCAATAATATGCTCCTCAGCATTGGATGATGCCCTAAAAAATTGTTTGCTATATATCTCGTTCATGGTATAAGAAATTTTTACTGATTTAATTTAATGTCTTGCGCATTCATCTGAAGCGTTGTACGACCGCGGAAATTGTTCTCTTCCAGATAGAAACAGATATCGATACTGTTGCCGTTCTGCAGATGCATCGCTTTGTCTCCATGCCCGAAAGCAATACCGTCCATCGCCACCACACAATCCGTCAGATCCA
>Ga0310690_10002839_pt1 | contig 27332 bp, 14 predicted proteins | sample AusTroGonzalo_MG_2_FD_207661 | JGI IMG/M metagenome (GOLD analysis project Ga0310690, IMG submission 207661) | Bovine rumen microbial communities from tropical cattle in Woodstock, Queensland, Australia - Gonzalo_04 (v2) (version 2) | ecosystem: Host-associated > Mammals > Digestive system >...
AAATATATCATATACCGGAGACATTGTTTCTTACCAAAAAGACAGTGAAAGTCCAACTTACACCTATCAGATTGGGGGAACAAATCTGATGGCGTATAATCCAAATTATGATAGGGAAAATGATTCGGATCACCTAAAAAATGCTGGTTATCTGAATGGCGCAATAGTGAATGGAAGATTGATTGGTAGCGACTTTTCAGACTATTCAGAAGATGATGATCCTCAAATTTATGCGCAGGCACTCTATTGGAAGAGTCCCTCAGCTGTAGCTTCGTATACAACACAGAATCTTAATAAATCTGAAGACTTTGATCACTATTACGTTTTAAGATTACGTTGGACACAAACCAATAGCGAGGATTCTGACGATATGGATGTTGTTCAGAATAATAAAGAAACAGATATTGTATATATTACAGCAGAGGTTCACGGTGGATAATCGAAAACTGGGGGTGGTATCATGAAGGGCAGAATTCTTAAAACAATAAAAAAACATTGGATCACAGCTTGGATGGTATCAGCACTTCTAATCCTCTCAGCTATAGTTGGATCTGCCGCTTACACAAGAGTGTCTATATCAAAAAGAGTTGTATCGACTGATTCAGGCTCAGGTGTTCTGTTTTCATCGAACTATATGGAATCTCCTGCGAAGCCCTCTATTGAGACTCCTGATTCAAGTGTCTATACAGGTAACAATCACCCGTCATATACAGTAAATGTTTGCAATTACGCACAAGGTGATCAAGCAGTTTGGTTTGATAGAAAGAATATAAGCTACACTTTAAAAGCAAGAATAGTCAATTATAGCGATCATAGTTTACCATCTCGTTCTGTTCAGGTTGACAGTGAAGAAGGTGAAGAGCCGACAACAATAGATCCATTGGCTGGAAAAACATATACGATTGCGAAAATAACCAATGGAGTTGTCGGAACACCTGTAGATTTAACAGCAAACGGTTTAGTTAATGGCTATTATTCTTTTCCAGCAGGTATCCTTTCAAGTGAAAGAGCAATTTCTGATGAATATGTTGTAACATTAGACAACTTCGATGTTACAAACAGCACGCCGACATATGTAATTGAACTCGTTGCAACGCCCACAAGTACTTTTGGAGGTGCAATAAGTGAAATTATTGGATATGTAGGTATTGCAGAACGAACTGAGGCAAAAGCAAATTGGGTTGGCGAGATTAGCGATGATAATTATAGTGGTAATAATACATATGATGCGTATAATTATTTAATCTATGGTAGTGGAAAATCAGTGCTAACCTTTATGTGGAATCCAGATGAAGTAGAAGTTAGTCATTTCTTCCTTGCCGAGCATCCGAGTACTGATTGTGTTGCTGCAGATAACCATCCGAATTGGAAGAAAATTGTGATTGAGCGATCTGTTGATGATCCAGCACGTTTTGATATACAATTGTTCAAGACTGATAATTTTTCTAATATATCTGGGGCGGTCGATTTTAAAGTGAGTGACTATGTGCCGCCTGTGAATAATAATGAGCAAGGTCAGGGCAATGGTTAATCCTGAACATAAGAATGTGTGGTGAACGATATGAAAAATGAAACTAAAAGAACACTGAAAAAGCGTATCATCAGTGCAGTACTTTCTGGAGCTTTTTTAACTCAGTCATTACCAATGCCTTATCTAGCTGATGGATATAAATGGATGAAAGGACTGATGGCTGCACATGCAGAAGATAACGAAAATGAGCCCGAGATTGATCCCGAAAAAATAGCAACTTGGAAATCCACAAACAAGGTTGATCTTGCTGATTTTGCGTTATTTTCTCAATACTATCATTACCATCCAACCGAGTTTCAAAACGAAGAAATTACATTAACATTTACTAATGCTACAGATACTATTCCCACAGGGTTCATTAGTCTAGGAACAACTTCATATCCATTTAATGGAAAACTAATCATTAACATTGCACCGGGCGATGCACCAAATAAGCAATTGAAGGTTACGACGCCCATTTTTGAAGCAATCAATGATACAGTTCAAATCGTTTATAACGACGCAACTACACCAATTGAGCTTGACCTTATAAGAACAAACAACAAAACCGAAAGCGAGGCAAGCTCACTTCTTGCCAATCAGGTGATGGATGGTACAGGAACAAGTGCTGTTTGGAAAGTAAAGTCATCGGTTTATAGTTCTGGAAGTGAACAATACGCATATGCTTATTCTGGTGTAGTTGGAACCATTGCTGATGATGCCGAAGTAAGTATCTACTACAATAATAATTCTGTTGGTTCGTGGGTAACATCGAGCGAAAGCGTTGGATTAGTTTGTGGTAGTATGGGTGAGTATTCAAAGCTTCATGCTTATCTGTCTGGTGCCAATACAGGTTACACTGTCAAATCGACAGCCGGTAACGCCGGCGGTCTTGTTGGCGAAATGAGTGAAGGGGCAGAACTTGATGTTTACCTTGAAGCTACTGGTTCTGGAACGGACTGCTATAATCTTTCTGATAGCAAAACAATCACGACTGTTGTGGAAGGCAGTCCTGTCGGCGACTATGCTGGCGGGTTGGTTGGCATGAATGATGGCGGCAGGGTCGCTATCCAGAAACGTGCATTTGAGAATAATCTACCCAAAAAAGATGCAAGTAATAATCCTGTGTATGAATCTGCTACCTACACTTGCACTGATACCATTAGTGCTTTAACAGGTGCAGGTGGATTGTTTGGATACTATAAGAACTCTAAAACAAAATCTGGTTCTGGAAATAGTGCGACAATCACAACGGATAATGTTACATTTGACCTTTCAAAGATGACTTCTGGAACAGGATCCTCTGTTTCAGCGGCTAACGTAGGCGGATTATTTGGAATCCTTGACACAATTGGTAATGTTAAAGTTACGAACGGAAGCATTTCAATAATGAACAATGGTTCTGATAATAATTTTGGTGGTATTGTAGGCGCATTACGGACAAGTAATCTTACAAACACCTTTCTAATAGGCGGATCAGATGGTTCAGTTAGTGTTACAACTGAAAATGCAATTGTTAATGCAGAAGTTAATCCAACAACAAGTCTTGGTGGAGCAATCGGCATTATTGACGGAAATGTGGCAGCGTATGTTAATGTTGATAATTTCACATCTGAATTTATTAACGGCTATGATACCTCTGGAAACTATGGCGGTGTTGTAGGCAATGCAGGCGAAAAAGGCAGTATGCTGGATATCGGCACTGTCACTGTTAAGGATTATGTTAGCGGTACAGGTAATGCTATCGTATACGGTGGCGTTTATAAAAACGGAGGTGGTATCGTTGGTAAGCTAAGCACGGGTGTGCTAAGATTAAGTGGAACGACGGATCTTGAAAAAACAACAGCTTTTACTTCGGACAATAGTTCAGATATCAGGGAAGTTAGACGGACAGGTCAACTTGTTGGTGAACGCGGTGATTCCCTTGTGTATGCGGTTGGATCTGGAAATACTGCTCCGGAAGCCAATATCCTTGGATGGGGTCTTAAAAGATCCTCGACCGCAGTTGCAGCAGATGATATAGCAACATGGGGAGAGGTTGTGCGGATTGCTGATGTGGAAACACGGACAGTTCCGACAAGTTCTACAACTGCAGCTCTTTACTTTGACACAGTAGCTCATAAGGTCTATGTACAGTCGTCTGTTGTAGATATGTCAACCCCAATGCAGTTTGTCAGAACTGCTTTGAATATGCAACTCAATAGCGGAGAAGATGTTGGAGCACTATGCTTTTCTGATACATCCACCAGTTCTAAGACATCTCTTCTTGCAAATCAGAGTCTCAAAATAACCGGAAAAATTAGTTTGTCTAATACTGGTATTACTGGATTTATGCGTGACGGCTGTATTAGAGGATGGGATTTAGACAAAACAGAAGAAACAGATATTGTAGCAGAACTAGCAAAGGTTGGCGTGTTTACTGGTAAACTAACTGGTGTTGCATCAAACAGTGTTGCTGGCGAGGTAGAATTTGCAACGGGTCAGTCTTATGGCATCGGTGTCACTGATGCTACAACAGCCATTGGAAAAGGCAGAATTTACAATCATACCTACAACGGACTCTTTGCGCGTACAGACACAGGAGCTTCTATTAATAGTTTGAAACTTAGCGGAACATTGTGTGCTTCTTCTCAGAGAGAGCATACGTATGTTGGTGGCTTTGTAGCACTGTCAGAAGGTGGAATTACTCTTAGTGCTGTAACTGCTGATGAAAGTATTGACGTTTACTCAAGTTCAATTTCAACAGGACATTATACCTATGTTGGTGGTATGATAGGCGCTGTCGGAAGTAATAATACGAATGATATTCAAATTGAGAACTCCACAATCAGCCCGGATTTGACTTGGCGCGGTTCCATGATTGATGCCTATAATAATGGGCATAATGCATCCCATGCAATTGGCGGTGCAATTGGACGTATTGATTCAGGCAATGCCTTTACCACAAAATTTAAAAATGTAACCCTTTCTGCTGAGATTGATGCTAAGACAAATGTTGGTAATACATCTGCAATGGTTTCTGCTTCTGGGTTGATTGCGGATATTACGGGCAGCTCTACTCATGACAGAACAGTTGAGCTTGACGGCGTTGTTGTAGATGGTACAGTTATCAAGAACAAAGCGACATCTTATTCGGGTGGTATTCTTGGTTCTCGGTGGTACAATACCAATGTGAATTTCACTGAAAGAACAACTGGTAGTAGCCCGACTGGCGGAGTACTGCTTCAGAAAACAGGAACGAACAATAATAGCATTGATACTGGTGCTGCGCATTATGACGGACTGATCTACTATGCATCCGGCCGCTGGCAGGTTGCGAAGAACGGTTTGACCATCAATAATTTGAATGCAGCATCCACCGGATCATCCTCATTTGGCATTATTGCAAACGAGGGCAAAGCACTTTTCCTTGAAATGAAGGATAAAGATAGTTATAATCCCGGCACCTCAAATGGAATTCCAACAAATACAACTGTCTATGACGACTTTGTTGCTTACAATATGGATGGAGGAGTTATTTCTATCACAACAGACGGTGCATTGTCCATGACATCATCCAAATGCAATACTTGGCAGAATCATTATAATAAGTCAAAGACAAACGAAAAGACACGCTATTATTATAATTTAACTGAAATTGGTTTCAAAGCAGACGGTACGAAAAAAAGCGCAAGCGAATTGAGCTCTGATGAAGCAAAACTCATGATGTGGAGCTTGAACAAGTACGCTACAACAGGACTTAAAAAGTACTTTACAAACGCTTATACAGTATCGGGTCAGAACGATAAAATAGAGGGTACATTTAATCTTCTTGGGTATTCCTATTATCCGGTACCGGCCGGCAATGTGGATCTCGGTGATGTTACTATTCAGTTCTACAATCAAGGAATTGAGGATGCCGAGGTTTCTGCCACTGGCAATACAGATAAGGTTGATACTGAACCCACATACGATGGTAAACGTTCAACGCGAACGAAAACCCAGCATTATCTGATGCATAGTGGCTTGTTCACGACTGCATCAAGCATCACAGTGACAGGTGATTTGCGCTTCAAGGGTAATATTGGAGCTGACAGCACACATCACGGCGTCCTTGTAAACAGCTCTCTCACCGGCGGATTTGATAATTCCAACAAAAAAATTGTTCTCGAAGGAATTACAATGTCTGACGCAGCAGGAGCATTGCTCATTAATAAGATCGAGGCGTCCACCAATATCAGTGTAAAGGTGAATGGCGTTCGTGCTGGTGGGGTTCTTTTTAGTGGTGAAACGCTGCCGACAGGATACACAGAGTCTGCTTATTCAGCATCTGCAGGGACAGTTGCACAAAGTTTGATCGGCGATGTAACTGGTTCTGCTATCTCGATGGAGTTCAAAAAGATCAAACTGGATTCAAGAACAGCTTCAACCACAAATAGCAGTTTGACAGCTCTTTATGGCACAAGTCAGTCGTTATTCTCACATGCGACATTACTTGAATCCTATAAGGTTGATACACCGACTGCAATCTACAATTATTCCAGCGGTGAGGACTGGAATGGAACTACGCACATCGCAGATGTGACCTATGGTCGGGAAATTGACAGTAGCATGGAATTTCTAGACAAGGAGCATAAGTACTATGGTGAAGGCCAAATGACATATGCATTGGCTACTGAAAAGTCCACTGAGGGAGGAACAGATTTCTCCTCTGGTTACCGACCGTATGTCTACACCGCCTACAATACTACCAATGGAACGCATGAGATCAAGGTCAATGTTTATATAGCTGCTTTGAATGTAGGATGCGGTACTTATAATCATCCGTATGTTATTAATGATGGTGCGTTGTTGGCGAATGTGGCTTCGTTTATTTATGATCAAACCAGTTTTATTCCAACAGTCAGATTGCCCAATACTGTTGCAACAACAAGTAACACCTATAATAGCCATTGGTGTACGACACCGGGATCGAGCTGTGCTGAATATACTTGCGCAAGTGCTGGCGCAAACTATACTGGTGGAACGAACAATTGGACAACAGCGCAGGTGCGTGAATATCTTGCATCTGCATATTATCTGATTCAGGATGACAGTACAGACCATTCCGGCCTGACAATCAATGACAATAACTTTCCCGGACTCGGCACTTTTGGCAACAGCGGAGCATATATGTTCCGCGGAGTGATCAAGGGTGAGAAGTATACCGTTATGGAAAATGGAGAATCTGTGACCAAGAATCCGAAGATCATCAACAACACAGATAAGCCGCTGATCAATTTTAGTTCCGGTGCGGTTGTAAAGGATGTTGATATTCAGGTAACCGGCGGTTTTTCCTTCATTCAGAATCCAACAGGTTCAACTGCAAGACCTGCTGCGTATTCTATTGCCGATGACAATACAAAAGCCTACGGAGCGGTTATTGGAAAAATATTTGCTGGTGATAATATTATTGACAATGTATCTGTTACTTATTCTAGTGCAATTAATATTGGATTAAATGAAAATGTTGTTATATCAGGAAAGACAGATGACACCAATAATGCTCGCAATGCACAATGTTATTCATCAGTTCTTGGAGGATATGTTGGCACTATCGTTGACGGTTGCTTAATGTTCAGAAATATGGATTCGACAACTGCAAAACTGCAAACAACAGGTTTTAATGTGAATTGTACCGGACTTTACAGAAAAAGCGGTAATAAATGGCTGACTGACGTGAATCGTACAAGTGTTCAAACGAATTCTGAGGATGGTAAACGTTTCCTGTATGTCAATCCAATCATAGGGCGAGTTATCAATGGATTTGCAGTATATGAAACTGATACCTACCGATACAGCGAAGACGGCAAGTATGGTAACGGTGATACCCGCTCAACTGGGGCAAACGGAACAGTATCTTTGAAAAACGGCAGAAAGAACTACTCTATCGCTGACATCTACAAGGACAGCTCGGTAAAACTCGATTTCAATTCCGATGGAACAGAGATCTATGCTGCTGATGCACAATCACTGTATATTCTTGCTGGCATTCTTCAGACAGGTGCTGGATCAGCCAAAGGAATTACTGATGATTATGATTATACTACCGCTTATAACGGCAGATATGCTGGTATTCATCATGCTGATTATACCTATGTTGGTGATACAGACAATGCTATATCTGAGAAAACAATTATAGAAGACGACAAAGTGTATAACAAAAAAGCTGTTCCGTATATCATATACCATTATACGGAAGCAAAGAGCGGTAATTATCCGGCAAGAATAATGGCTCGCACTAATATTCGAAGTTTGTATTTATGTGCTCTTTCTGAAAAATCAAGCTCTGTTGCAACTGAGACCTATTGGATGCCTGATGGCTTTCGAGGCATCGGAAGCATGAGTACGGACAACACTACAGGAAAAGGTCTTAAATTGAGCTGCTTTAACGGCAAGAACAAGCAAGTGGATATGAACATTTCTGTGAATTATTACAATAACTCTCATGACAACTATTATACTAATAATTATAATTTTGGTACTGCACTGTTTTGTGAACTTGAACAGGATGGCATTTCAACCGCACCGCAATCATCAGCGGATAAAACAATTGGAAATGTTATCCTTTCAGGATACACTGCATCCAGCCGATATGTTGCAAACTCTTTTGCGTTAGCAGGTACAGATCACAGAGTGTATAATGGTGGGCTTATAGGCTTCTCAGGTAGCAATCTAAATATCGGAAATGTAACATTCAGTGATTTGTCCTTACAAGGCGGCTTCTATAATGGTGGTTTGCTTGGGCATCCCAGTACTAAAGGAAATATCTATGTCAACAACTGTACCACAGATTCAGCGAATGGAAAATATCTTAGAATATCTAACGGAATTAAAAATGGTGGATATTTGTCAGATATTGATGATGCAAGCCTGTTTGTTAATACATTAAGTGCTGATTCAGAATGTACATTGAAAATCGAAATAGAAGGTCGTGAAATATCAGGAGAGTCCTATTGTGGAGGCATTATTGGTAAGCTTTGGGGCGGCAAATTGTATGTTCGTAATGTTACAATTGAGCCGATTGCTAATGGAACATCATATATTGGTGTGTCAGACAACTTTAGTGCTACAAATTCTTCTGCTGCTGCATATAATGCTGAAGCTAACATTCCAAATGCTGGTGGTATTATTGGCGTTCTTACAAAAGGAACAGTAATCGTTACTGATTGTAACATCAATAATATGATAATTCGTGGTTTTAGCGCTAGTGGAATTGTTGGCTACAATCATATGAAGCGAGATGCTTACTATTCGGGCAAAAATGAAACGCAAAACGTAAAGATCTACAATTGTGAGGTGAACGGATGTACAATTAGAGGAAATTACGCAGCTGGAGGACTGATTGGCGTTGATGATGGTACTTATTCATTACATACGAACAATACCCAAAATCAAGATGCAATAACGGCATCAAAATACTACACAAACGATATAGATCATTGCACTGTAAAAAACACTACCATCGAACACAAAAATAGCGGCGGTAGTACAGGCGGGCTTATTGGAAGGTACAATATCATTCCGATACAAAAAAATTTGGAGAAAAATGCTAAAAGTGATGACAAGATTAGAATTATTTGCAATTCGAAGGTTGAAAACTGCAAACTCATCAGCCCTTCTGGTAGTTCAACTGGCGGATTCGTGGGTGTTGCGGATGATACGATCCTTTATGGCTATAATCTGATATTCAATGAATCCAATAGTAATTACGGTTTCAAGATGACTTCAGATACATCACCTGACGTAACTTACAAGCAAAAAGCTGGTAATTTTATTGGATCGGCACTTGCAACTGCAGTAGTAAACTATGATGACAAGACATATGTATCGGATATTCGTTTTATTGGTGTATCTCGCCAAGGAGATTTCCTCATAGACAAAACCTCAGGTAGCAACCTTAACGACCCGGATATCAGCGAACGAGCAGCCTCCAATGTTTCGGCTTCCGTCATCTATGCTGATTACGAAGGCGCATCTTTAGAGATTGCAGATGCTACCGCTGTTCGTTCAGGTCTAACTGATGTTGCAGCGGCGAATGATTTGTCGGCTAACCTTGTTTCGCCATATGTATTGATTAGTCCCAAGAAGCAAATGGGCGCTACTGAATATCTCACCAGTGATGGAGCAGCAACATATCTTGTCGGTGGTACTGTGAAGCCGCTTGCGGATGAGATTGCCGGAGACATATCAAGTGTCAAAAAATACCAGAATGTTTCCTCGACCGATCTTACACGCATCAATGCTGCGCTGAGTGCAACTAATGACAATGTTAACCGTATCCAAACCTATCAAGGTGCAATGTTGACGCTACCGGGAAGTGGAACAGTATCCGATTTTCCTGTTGTTGTTATTAACAGCATCAGCAAGACAGATTCGACTGCGCTTATTCAAAGCTATATTCGATTAATGACAAACACATCATCAACGGACTATTCATTCAGTACTAATAAAGAACATAGCTATATTAAGTATGACATTAACAAAATATACGCTTGTACATTTGATGGTACCAATTATTCAATCAATAGCTCTGCTAATCCAGGTTTGAGATATGACATTTATAATAGTCAAGGTAGATTCTATATGAATGTTGGGTCAGCTGATAGCAACCAACCCGAGTCACAGTTCTCATTGATTGATGTTGTGTTCTATGATCCTTCGGATACCACTAACACAAAGGTTGCTTATCATCTGTATGTTCCAGTTCTTACAAAAAAGATGGTTACAATTGATTTTCAGTCAGCTTCTTTAAGCGGAACAGATATGAAGCCGTCTTCATATGCAACTCCCGGAAATACCATTCTGGAGAATTCCGGCACCTGGATTACTTCATATGTTTCCTTTACTTATGAACGGGAAGAACTGGAATCACTGTTAAATGGTGGCATTCCGCTTGACTGGAATCATGAAAAGCAAGTAGGAATAAAAAAAGTTACCGGAGGCTTTCCGGATACTACCAAGGTAATGCTTTTAGACCCTAATGGAAATGCGGATAAAGTTTATTATGCAACATATGGAGGTGTTGGAGGAGTTAAAACAGGAACGTCTTCTGAAGGCGATGACATTATAGAACTTAGGAATTTTAGCAGAACAGACACGGTCGAAGAAGCTGGCGTTACTCAGGAAGATACAACGTATTTCACCCCAAGAAACCTCGGCGATCTTGTTACAATTACTGCAACAACAGATGGATCAAACAAGCACTATATCGACCTTGGAACAACAACTCCTGAAGTTGCTTCTGGTGATGTTGTTGTAAAGGCAAGTAATGGCCATTACTACAAGTTTACTGAAAACGAAGCAATGTATGCATTGGCTGTCAACGGAGATCTGCAGGAAAGCTATTATATTAGTTTCTTTGTACCCAATGACGGAACTCTACATCATGTTGATTTAAGATGCCCAGGAACATTACCTGCTAATGAAAATGATAGACCCTTGGGACGTGTAAGTGATCTTTTGGATGCCAAATTAACAAAAATAATCGTTGGCGATTTGTACGATCAATCAAACGTTTCAATCGCTGTCTATAACGATAATGATTCAGACGCGGTTCCACAAACTCCCGCATCTTCAGGTCAAAATCTTATGGATGATGACCACAGTATTATTCATGTTAGCCTAAGTACGCAGGTATCGCTAAAGGAGAATGTGCAGAGTACAATCTCGGGCAATACAGCCGCAAATAGTCAGTTAAGGCTGTATCAATCATTTATTATTTACATGGATAAAACTGAACTTGCCGATGGCGGAAATACGACAACTAAACTAATATCAGGTAATGCACCGGTTACAGCTAAATATTCCTCAAATGGTACTACATGGTCAGATTCAGATAATCTTACGGCATCAGGTGCATACATTAAGTTAGGTGCAACAGATATTACTGACGAGCTGAAGGCCAATAGCGGCGCTGGAATTGCAACTCTGTACGCGAAGGTAGCTATGAATTACACGAGTGATGATAACAGGAATGCAGAGTTTCCTGAACGTACTGCAACAACTGGACAAAATGATATCGGTGTCAATGTAAGTGCAAAATCCAACCTTGCAAGTGGCTCACAGGATCTTCGTTTAGTTTACAGTAATATCTCAGCTACTCCAAATATCGGTGATGATCATCATTTTTATATCAAAAAGAAAGCATCAACTTCATTGAAGTATTCAGCGCGTAAGGATAAGCTGGATAAATACGACAAGGATGGCTCAACCAGTTTTAATTATTCTCAACTTGGACTTAATGGTAGCAATTTAGCAATTCCAAGTCAGTACTATATCCCGATTTATTCGACTGCGACATATGATGCAAGCAACTTCGAACAAATCAGTAGCGCAGATAAGCTCAGGTATGAGTTTACGCTGTATAAGAAAACAGATGATGATGGCGACGTGAAATACATTCAGATAGCTAACGCTGATCTTGGCGATTATTTAAGAGATGCTTCTCTGACACTCCAAATAACAGATGGCTTAGCAGATAAAGAATCGTACATTATCGAACCAGTGAATGGTACTTTTACCAAAGACTACTTACTGGGTAACAACGATAAGAGTGGAGACTATGCGGCCGATGTGTACTTTGAGGTTAATACTGGCGGCAATTTCCACGATTATGCTAACTATCGAATGAAACTAAAAGTATCTCTAATTAAAACTGAGAATTCGACAGAGACTGAATTAGCATCTGCTGAAAGCTGGATTGTTTACACTAATGCTAAGATTGACCCCACGATGCACAACAATTAATCACAACCCCCAAAAGCGGCTCCCAGAAGACATTACCATCTTCCAAGGAGCCGCTCCTTTCTTAAGTGTGACACTTTAGCGATTAAAATGACGAAAGCGAACTGTAACCTGATGCGCGGTATAACGGCAGCGTGTGGGTATCACAATTCCCTACCCCTTTGTGGTCTGACACAGCGCGGCACAAGCAACACAGCGCGCACCGTTGTCTGCCTGCTCATCACTCACGATGCCGCACCAGAACCGCAGTGTGGGCTTCACTCCACACCCACCCAGCTTTCAATTACTCGCATAATCTCCTCAGCCCGTTTCTCACCGACGCCCTTGACAGCCTTGATTTGTTTCTCAAGCACACGCATATCAAGCGTTTGGTCATCAACGTCAATCACTTCCACACCGGCTTCGGTCTGGACTTCACTTTGAGCCTCAGCAAGTCCCTTCTGCCGTCCCTGCTCGAATATATTCTGTATCAGCCCCTGCAGTGTGTCTCTGTCCATATTCTTGATGGAGCGATATGTATTGCGGTCGAGGAGTGGGGCGTCGGGTGTGGTTATATCTTCTGTATTCATGTATTATCCTTTCTCATTTTAGGAGCTTTGCCACTTTTTTAGCTATCGCTTTTGCCATGATGGGAGGAACAGCATTACCGACTTGCTGATATTGCTGGTCTTTTGATCCACAAAATACAAAGCTATCAGGAAAAGTTTGAAGTCTTGCTGCTTCCCTGACGCTTATTGCCCTATCCTGAACCGGATGAATCCACATGGATTTTCTAACATTTACAACTGTACCGCAGGGTTCATCATAGTTCAGCCTCAAATAAATTGTGTTTTGTGTTCTTGCAGGATCAGTATATGTATTGGATTTTAGATCGTCCGATAAAGCGTGGAAATTTTCACCCTGTTTGATTGCTTTGAATCTGCTGAGGGCAGTAGGCGTAGTCTGAGTAATAATATGATTCCAGATAGTTGTAGAGTCCCTGAGCTTAGATAAGGGGCTTTTTCCTTCAGGGAGTGATACAGACATACCGTGATCCTGGGTTATGTCATCCACAGGCACAACATTCTCCAGATCTTCTATTGCGTGACGCACCGTAAGGTATTCCTCCGGCTTGAATCGCGGAGTAGGTAAAAGTGCTTCGTTAGCGATGCTTCGTTTAACACCGACAATTACAAAGCGCATTCTTTTTTGCGGAGCGCCATAATCTGCCGCACAGATAACATCGGGCTTAAGAGCATATTTGTAGTCGTCGGATTGAAGTATCTTTGATAAGTACTCAAATACCGCGAATGTGCGAATAGATGCAACAATCCCGTTATCTGTACTAATCTGATCAATGACAATATTATTATCTATTATCTCTTTCATTCTACTCAGCATACGCTGAATCATTATAGCCGGTTCAATTCTACTCCGAACATCATTGATGCTACATTCACCAGAAAAATACTTCAGAACAGAATCACAGGCTTCTTTTGATTTTGCTATGATGTGATTATCAGTGTCGCTGTATTCAATAAGTGAATAATAGAGAGAAGTGGCTTTCTCTATTCTTGTCTTGTGCTTTTCAAGGGTGGACTTCAGCTTGGTAATACTTTTTGAGCATTTGTAAATTACTCTCAACTCATTTTCAAGCTGTTCTGGCCAGATATAGCTGTCGATAATCATTGCTTGACCAATATAGTTTTCGGCTCCCTCAAAGTAATACTGCTTGTCAAGCAATACGAGCGGAGTATCTTTTGTCTCTATATTATATCTGTTAATTATGTCTACATCTGACTCTTCCATATAAAACCGGTGAACATCAGATTTCAGCATACTAACATTTTCCATAACAAATGCTTTTGGCTGAAGTTCAGTTATAGCTCGTATGTATTGTTTAACAAGCTTATTGTTCAGATTTATCGCAGCATAGCGCTGGCGGTTAGCATTAGAAAAGCCCTGACATGGAGGTCCGCCGATGACCACATCGACCGGTCCGAATTCGTGGTTGATTTGTCTGAAATCGGCTTCACAAACATCACCGCGAACTTCTGTGTTTGGGTGGTTCTTTTTATAGGTTTCTTGCATATTAGGATTGTTTTCAAAGGCGACTTTTATTCTAAACCTTACTTCGCCTTTAACTTGTTCAAAACCTAAACTCAACCCGCCAGCTCCAGCAAATAAGTCAATAACATTGCAGTATCGAATCTTCTTTTTCTTTGGTTGATTTGGCTTCTGTGTCTTCTTATTCATCCTTGAATCCTTCGTCCTTTGCTTTCTCAAGAATAGCAAGCAAACGCTTGCTTTGTGCGGTGTTAGGTATTCTTTCAGGAATACTGCACGCAACTGTAAGTGCCTTTTGATCTCTTAAATCAATCAAATGGTGTTCAACGACAAACTTTGTCAATCGTTTCCAAAAGTCGGCTGGATACTTTACGACCTCAACCTCTGAGCTTATATCACTCGTCATTCGTTGTTCTTTCTTTGCCTGCCTTTCTGCTGCTTTTGCAGTACTGTTATCTGTTAGGCAGATTTCAATTCCTTTTGGGAGCTTAATGTCGAGTTTTTTAACGCCGTCCCAACAGTCTTGTTTTTTACACCATTGTGTAACATTGATAATGCTACGCTTGGGGTCAGTTATAGTATAGAATACTTTTTCGGATATTTCAAGTAGAGAATGCTGAACAATATCCGGTAAATCTTGTTTATTCCAAATTAGAATCAAGTCAAAATCATTTCCAGGAAATTGATGTATGATCAGTAAATGGAACAAAGCAATCGTATAATAGATTATATTGGCTCGATAGCCGCCCTCATACCATGAAAGCTTTGGAATTTGCCTTTCAAGGAACTGGAACATTAGCAATAGAGCTGCCGTTGACTGATAATACCGTTCATTAAAAATGGCATCATCCTTCTCCCACATATCATCGATCCATTCAGCAAAAGCATTGAAGTTTGTCTGAGCACCGCGGCTTACTATATGTGGGTTCATAAGCCATGTATTCTGCACTTTTGCCAAGTCGGTCTTTTTTATTACTTTGTTCTTTGGGTGCTGTAACGCAAATTGTCTTTTTTTAGCTGGTGTTAGGTGCATCTGCTCCTGCAAATACTGTCCTCGTGCGCGTTCATAGAACCATTTGGTTTCGTACTGCGCTCCGTCCGTTGCAGGGGCAAATAGCTTTCTTGAGATTGTTTCCATACGCCTGTGGAATGGATGGCTTGCAAAGAAATCTGCGTCACTAACTTTGTTCTGGCTGTTTGAGGACCTCGATATATTGCGAATCAATGTGTCTGTGTCATCCTGAGAAGCAGTATCAGAGATCTCAGTTAATTTCATTTGTACAAAAACATCGTCAAGAACCGCTTTATCTCTAAATCGGGCATTAGAAATCGAAGCTGTAGTTTGACCACCATTGATTATTTGAAAATCACGCGCAAATGTAATAAAGCGTCCGTGGTCAGTATCTGAAATTTCCACGCCCAATGCTGTAGCAGAAATACCGTTGTTAAACGCAAAGAACATTTTAGGCTCTTTTAGAAGCGTTGTTCGGATTTGCTTGTTGACCGCAACTTTGGTGGAAAGGAATGATCTGACATTGCCTTCAAGCAATCGGCTACCATATTTGTCATAGATATCTGCAAGTACTTTTCCTGGGATTATTCCAAGGTAGCTTGTGTAATTTTCGGATGTGGCACTGCTTGCTTCAATACAGGGAATGCCCTCATCACAGAAGTCAAGAAAGTTGATCTCAACAACTTGACGACTTAGATCCGAGCAGCAAACACGGTATAGTCTTTCAAGATCCCAGATTTGTCCTTCAACAGGTATTTCATCAATGGGCTCGATATCGATATTTTTGATAGCCGCACTCATTTCTGAGTCGGTAAATATAATGAGCTTGTATTTGCGAATTTGATTTTTGTTTTGCCTCATTAGATCAATCAAATCAGAACAAGGCGTGCTCATTTCTATCTGCTCATATAAGTTGGAGTGCAACGCCATATCAATAAACAGACGGAGTTGACCGAATAAGCGATTCGCAATAGTATTGGTTAGTGTATTATCTTCTCCAGAACCTGAGTATGAGGCTATGATTAAGTATAATGAATTATCAAATTCATCGTAATTGTAGCCGTCAACACGGTATTTTTTATTACTCTTTGTTGCAGTGTAAAATGATGGCTGAAAATCTGCCAGCACCTCAACATCAATTAGATATTGAGCCATTTCATCTACAAATGCGGCACATGATCCTTCACCTGAAACTGCTGCCGCTGCCTTTACGCTTGTAAGGAATTCCTGTCTAAACTCTTGCGAATCCATAAGGTCACCTCCTTATTTTTTCCATTTTTCGATACTCGCTATACTTAATGAGTAGTTGCATTGTGTCACTTCTGGTGGAACGCTGGTTCTTCTTAGGCGTGGAAATTCATTGTCTACTGAATAGACTTCCATGTCAGATATGTAATAGTATTGTTGATCATATTCTGGCAAATCCATATATCCGACATGGCTAAGTTTTGCATTGTATGCTTCCAACGCTGAGAAATTACTATTAAGGAATGGTAGGATTGATTGAACCATTGCCCGAAGAGTAAGGCTTCCTTTTTTATCATCGGCGCATTTATCTATTCTGACAATAATCAACTCTCCCAGTTCATCGTTGTCAAGTTGTTCGATCGATGAAATTCCAACCTCCGGTGAGGAAACTCCGGTTGCTTTAATCTCATGCCAACCGTCAGGATATTGGAAATCCTGATCAGCACCTTCAGGTCCGACCCAACCATTAATAGCATCTTCTTCGTTCATTCCCGATTCTAATCGGCTTTTAAGATAACAGAGTTCACCAATAAGTCCTTTTTGCGCTGATGATTCCATCAACGCACTTCTTTGATGTTCTAAAAGTTTGATCCATTGTTTATATCTTCCTATTACTTGAATCAACGCTTTGGCAGGTGATTTTTCATTACTTGAGAACCGAATAATGTCACCACACATCGTTATATATACCTCTTCCATTTCTTTTGAAAGCAAAATAAAGGCAAGAGCATATTTACCGTCTTGGCGTTGAGCGCAATTGAATGCAATGCTTTTTAGTGATTCAACGTTTTTCACGGGTGAATCGCTGAGTAAAATAACCGCCTTTTGAGAAGCTGTATAGTATCCTACATACCATTCAAGCGAATGCTGCACTGCAAGTCGAACGGTTGAACCGTTATAGGTGACACAATTCCAAGCATTATGCAATTGCTGTTCATAATCATTCATCATAGTATTCCTCTTCTGGTGCTATCCAGTTTTCTATTTCGACCATATTAGCCATGTATGTGACGGTTCTGTTTCCTAACTTGTTTTTCGGAATGCCTACGCCAATGGCAAATAAAAACTCTGGAACTTTGTATGTCGGATCGTCTGAATCGATAACCTCGCTTACTTCGATTATATGAAGCATCAGTATTGGAGCTCGCTTTTCAATCAAATATGCTTCATCTGGTACATTCTTTTTATTCTTCTCTAACTTAAACGCCTCGGCAGCCTGCTTGATTTCATCCTTTAGCAAGCCAATTTTAGTACATCCGCCGGATCCAACTCGAACTTTAGTGCCGCTGACATAAATGCTCTTGTTTTTTACTGAGACTTTTCGCTTTGCGGTTTGATTGACAATAATATCAGTATCACCGCATTTGATTGGATTGGGGTATGCGCGTCCTTCACCGCTGGAAACAAGTACGACATCCCATTCATCTCCAGAATGATACTTTTCGGTATACTCAGCCAATGCGCGGCCATTAAAGCTCAGATGCCAGGGGTGCGTTTCAAAATCGCGGAGGAATTGTGCGATGGCTACACCCGATACTTTTTCCCAGAAGAAATGTCCGTGGGTTCTTTCATTGCTTTCTTCTAAGCGATGTCCCATTTCATCTAATTTTGATATGAATGCTTTGAATACTTGTTCATTTTCTTCGAGAATTACGTGAGAGGACTTCAAACGAGGTGTTTCAAGTAAATGACCGGAAACGGTGACGGGCTGATTTAGCTGTGTAGCGGTACGCATTTTATTGCGGGCTGTAACAATAAGAGTTCCAGGATCTTGACGTACTTTCAAACCAAAATCACGTGGCGTTTGATGGGCGTTACGCATAGCTGTAATCTCATCTTTTAATTCTTCAGCTGCTCTTGTTATCTGTCCATACCAATCCATTGCGTCAAGAGAAAGCCAAATTTTAACGAGATCACCATAATTCGGTCGATATCCAAACCATCGTCCCATTTGCATAAGCGTATCATACATCTGTGTGTTTCGGAAGAAATAAGAAACACAGAGACCTTCTAGTGTCAGACCTCTTGACATACTGTTTCCACCAACAGCGATAACTCTCAAACCGTCCTCGATATGAGCATAATAATCCAGGCTTGCAGCGCCAGTTTTACTATTTACTGCTCGAACGCATACAGGTTCTGCTGCTTCCCATAGGTAATCGTGTAATATACATTCCCATGAAACACCGGAGATAACTGATAAGCCGAATTCATCCCACACATTGTGAAGCATATGGATATGGTGTATTTCCTCAGCTTTTTCAGCGGAGAGTTTTGAATAGTTGCGTAGAGCGGATTGAACATTACCAAGCCACTCATTATAGATATCTTTTATCTGACCTTGAACATCAGTGTAAAGACTGACATGAACCATCATGGTTCTATGGGTACCATTATCCCCTCTGTAGTCTCTAATCGCATTGACAAGCAGGAAATAATAAGCCGCTTTATACATATCAGACGGCAGGTCATCCACTATTAAGTCTTTTTTATGTTTAGTTGGGATGTAGGCCTCTTTTTCAATCATGTCGATTTCTTCGAGCATATGCTCGGAATCACTGTTTTCCCCGAAAATTCGCTCGGCTCCAATATAATCCGTTGGCGGTTTTAATGTATAAATGAAATCTGCTGGGAACAAATCTTCATCTATAGTCGGATCAATAAAGATATTTGCAAAAGGTGTAGCTGTAATGCCCAGATATGTAACACGCTGAAATAAACCAAGTAGAGAACGGATGCCTGCATTGATGGCAGTTGGATCTGAATCAGGGTCTTTGGTGTTTACGGAAGCGTTATCTGCCTCATCATCAATCAAAAGTAACGGAAGATCTGCAATTTTTCCGTTAGCGTTTAAGGTGTTGTTTTTTCTCAGCCAAGTAATCAGATTGTTCAAGATACGTTTGTTTTTCTTAATTACAAGTAATACAGGACAATTAACATTTTCGAGGCTGAGATTGTTGCTTCGCAGAATGCCACTATCAAAATCTTTGCTCACAGATGTAAAAGATGCAATCTTTTTGGTAGCATCTGCTTGACCGCAATACTTTCCGACTCCGACAGGAATATTCTTTGTTTCTTCAGCGGCTTTGGGGTCAAGGAAGTATTCACTCTTTCTTCCAGCAAATTCTGCGTCTAAACGCTCTTGTGTCTGCTGTCGAAGGTTTTCCATCATGCCAGCAAGCACTATGATTAAGCGATAGCCAGTATCCGCGGCTTTGTTGCATATAGCTGTGTAATTAGCTGTTTTACCTGATTGCACATCGCCCAAAACAAGGCCTCGAATGAAAAACGCTTCTTCGGAAGGATCACCACACAAATCCAGTATTTCTTCAGCGACTTGCCCTAAAGAGGCTGTTACGCGGGGATTCCAGTGCTTTGCACCTTCGAGATATCTTTTATATCTCTCCCAGAAGAAAAATTCAAATTGTGATTTTTTGGCGGGAAGCCATGATTGGTGTCCATTATTTCTATCCTGGATATATACACCAATATCCATCTGTACGGCTATTCTTTCTCTTAGGCGTCTTTTGATTCCTTCAAACTCTTCATCCGTAACTGGATAAACATTCTGTAAGGCTTTACGAAGAGTATCGGCTTTATCATTAAATTCTGCCTCAGTCGGAGGCGCTTCTGGAAAATCTGAGTTGATTCCCGCAGAAATCATATTTTCAAGTGGTTCATATGTATTTGCACTCATATCCCGAACTCCTTTTTGATTGCTTTTACAGCATTGGGGTAGTTTATATACGGCTCAATGACTTCCAGCATTTCTAATAATCGCTTTTTTGCGTCAAGAGAGGATTGTACTGCGAGAATGTCTCTTAACATCTGCATTATTTCTTTTTCAGAAAGGCCTTGATCATTTTTTATTTGCTCATCGTTGTTCAAATCAATATATAGCTGATTTAACGGCAGAGATGATTCAATAGATCGAAGTAGGGTTTCTACTAGTTTTGGCGCTGAGTCAGGTGTGCTACGAATCTGATCTATCAAAGGATGATCACGATTAATTTCATAGTAAAAACCGCCTTTAGCTGATTTCATACGGTTCCACACATGAACGATAGAATCATCAGTTTCTTTCTTTCCGCGGAACACCCATGTCCTTTTACTCTTCTCTGCAATTTTTTCAATTATCAGTTCAAGGTTCTTGCGTACTTCGGCTGGCGGCAAAGCTGATGACTTTTTTATATCTAAGGTCCATAGATCGTCTAAAGTATTTGGAATATCAACTTGAATGCGTGCAAGCTTTGATAGATCACCTTTTCGCATCATACGAAACCAAGTTCCCCAAACCAAAAGGCGTTTATTTCTATAGATATAAAAGCCCTGCTGCTTTCTTAAACCATCTTTTCCACCTAATCGCTTGATTTCGTCTGCTGTCATTTTGGAAGTGTGCGGCAAGATGTAAGGCCGAACTGTTATTTTCTCACCACGAATTATAAGTATCTCGTCATCCATAGGTTGCTGGCTTTTCCCGGAGAGAAATGGATCAAAGGGAGCGATTGCCGAATTATTTATATTGATTTTGATTTTCTTCAATCCAGTTTCTCCCGAAAGATACCGATGAAATACAAGTGCAATGTGGTCTCTAACACCGTCTATCTTTTTTCCAAGGACTTCTTCAAAGTTGATTTCCCCGGATTTTAAGCGATCTAACTCTTGCCATACAATAAGTGTGCCTGATTCGTATTCGCATAAATCATCATAATGTGGCACATCACGCATTTCATCTTCTTCTAATACTATTAATGACCATTGACCGGTTTGAGCTACATAGTTTATATCCCATCTTCTGCCCTCAATGCTGTCTCCTTTTTTGGAAATAACTGTGAGAATGCGACATTGAGACAAGGAGGCGGTTTTTAATCCTAACCCGAACCTTCCGAGGTCATTAGATGCTCGTACATCTAAAGGGTTTCTGCTACCGTATTGCATTGCTACATCAATTTCAGTAGCATCCATACCATTGCCATTATCAAGTATGGCTATGTACGCATCGCCAACTGGAAAGAAAAAGATGTCTATATTCTTTGAGCAGGCTGCAATACTGTTATCAATGATATCTGCTATAGCGGCGTCTAATGAATATCCGATCGCTCTTGTGGATTCAATTAATGTTGGAGCATAGGGTGGTAATTCTATGATACGCATATTTGCCTCCTTTGCTAAAGATAAGACTATGAAATGTGTAAAATATCCCACTATGTATTATACCACATTTCGCTGCTTTTTTCAATACATTAATCGCACTTTTTCGGCAAAAAACGATAATAATTCAGCCCTGTGAGCACTCCTCCTACTTCCTTACACTCTATCCCCGGGAAGCTCCCATACAGCGGTTTTTCCTATGTATTTCTGTATAGCCCCGATCTGCTGCTTGGCTCTCTGTGCAGTCTTGGGGCTGATACCTTCCTGAGAACAGAGTACATTGGCTTCAGATACTGGGATTGCACCGTTCTGAAGCAGATCGTAGAGCAGTGCGGTTGCCTTGGCTAACTGGGTGCGACGTTCTTCGGTTACTACCTCCCGGAAGGTCAGACGGTAGTTTTCATCGAAGTGGAGCAGGATCTTGCCGTGTTCAGCGCCATCGTAGTTGCTCTTGATGTTCCGGACATACCTTATCATCTCGTTTTTCTTGTCGGCTTCTACCAGCAGAACGCTTCGAGCTGCCGCTGCTATATCAACGCTGCCGAGACCGCGGTGTATGGCTCTGCTGTGCTCGTTCTTGTTGATGTGCCCGATAATGACAATGGCGCAGTTCTTTGCTTCCGCAACATTCGTAAGCATGGTGAACACTTCACGCATCCTCGCAATATTTCCAAGGTTGCATCCTTTCGGCAGGAAAGCCTGCAGTGGGTCTATTATAACCAACCTTGCACCGGTCTGATCGATTGCCTCTGTCAGTTCCTCTCTTGTCAGCGTCATGTGACCTTCGGCTTCATTGTTGAACATAAGCATTGAAGAATCGCCGCCGGCGTTTTCAAATTTCGGAACTGCAACGCTTCCTGCTTTGTTTTCGCTGGTAAGAAAGAATGTCGATATTGGCTGTATATGCGGCTGATCTATCAGATAGCCGTCCTCCAGTGCAGGAGGCACCTCTCCCCTCGACAGCATCGCCGCGATCTTCAGCATCATTGTAGTCTTGCCGTCTCCGCCGTCACCCTGTACGATCGTTACATCTCCGAACGGTATCATCGGCTTCCAGAGCCATTCAACTGGCTTTTTCTCGATTTCGTTTCCTCGCAGGATACTAACCATCTTGCTTTCCCTCCTTAAAGTGGACAGATACGATCAGATACCATATAGCACTTTTTCTGTCCACCTGTCCACTTCACTTGGTTAAAGTTGTTTAAAACATTGAGGCGTTGTCAAAAATCCGTCTATCTGCGATGTGTCCGCAGGCTTTGCGGTTTTTAGGTCTATCATAAGATAAACCTTGCCGCTTTTATCGTGAACAAGCCTTGCCTCAAGAGAGTGGGGGATGTCGCCCCAGCCCATCGCTTCAATCGGATTCTGCTTTTCTATGAGACTGGGCAGTGCAAAGAGTTCATGTTCGTATTTTGATACAGGTACATCGATAGCGCCCTCGTCATTTTCTTCAGCGGCGCATATGACGATACGCCTTGCCGGTATATTCCAGCTGAGCTGTACGAATTTTATATCACCCAGAATATACAGCACATCATACGGGATAAGCAAAGAATAATCCATATAATTCACAAACACCGTCTTTATATCCTTCCAGGCGGTCTTTCTTCCTGTGCGCCTCGGTGCAAAAAGATCGTCGGGGAGATCGTTGTGGAACATCGGCACTGGCTTCATTGTTTTCGGATCGGGCTGTTCGATGTCAGCAGGGAGAAAGCTGTATGGATCAAGCAACAAAACAGTACATACCGAAAGCCCTATCTTGAACGATGTGCCGACGATACCGGTTTCTCCTGTTTCAAGCCTCTGATACTGTTTCAGCGGTATATGTGCCATATCAGCTACCTGCTGCTGAGATAGTCCAAGCTGCTCACGGCGTGTTTTCAGAATGCTGTCCTCACACAGTACAGCGATATATTTTCCGTCATCGCTCTCAGGCATCTGAAACGGAACAGATATCGGTTTTTTCATATGGATACCTCCGTAAGAATTTAATACATTGGCGGGGTAAACGCTTATATATAGTTTACCACATACACGTACTAAAGTCAAGAGGGTGATAGAAAAAAGGATATCCGCCTTGTATAGCTGATAGCCATACTATCAAGATTGGAGAAAAGTGTGCAAAAATAACTCTCTGTAAATAAACGCTGTGCATATCATGCATAGAATATACTGCTGATTATGCACTGCGCTGAAAACCATTAACTCAAAATGAACTTTGAGTAAAATCGGTTGACCGGAGCGATTAATTGGGTTATAATGTAATTGTAAACAGGACGTATAAATAATTTTCTCATAATTCATTCCTCCAATCATTGTTTTATGAGATCTATGAACTCGTAATGCAAAAGCATGAGAGTTTCATGATACAGTTTCATCATAGGGTCATAAAACCTCTTAACAGTCTGCACCGCTGGTAATAGGCCGGCGGTGCAGCAAGCACCTCACAGAAGGTAAATCATCATCATTCTATACCTCAACCCGTCGGGCAATAGTTCGGCGGGTTTATTTTTTATTGGCAACAAAAAAGGGGGAAGAAGTAAAACCTCTTCCCTCAGAACGGACTGTTCCCGTAATATTTCACTACCATCACTACTTTGCCGAAGTGCGTGTGGTTATCCACCGGCTCCGTCGATAGCCGGTATCTGCCACCAGCGGATATAAATGTTGAAAGTTCACCATCAACATACTCTGCGGCGGTGTCAACGACAACCAGATCTCCGGTCGCTACGCCGTAGTCCGGCAGGTCAGGCTCCTTGTCAGCGATAAACGCAGCAGGAGAGGTGATACCTTTCGGCAGTAAGGATTCCGGTATACGCAGGTCTGTCATTGTGATCACTCCTCGCTTTTCAGGAAAACTATGTGCATTTTTTCAATCTGGTCGATCATGTCAATGCGTTCGGACAGATGCTGTATTTCGACCGTAAGGGCTGCTCGTTTCAATGCTTCCCTTGAATCAATTATAGTTTGCTCATCGTCAGAAGTATACTCCATATCCAAGCCACACAGTATATTCTTATATGCTTCATGTAGTCCCGGAAATTCATATCGCTCATCGAATGCGTCGCAGTATTCCTTCAGACGTCTGTAATTCGACTCATCTTCCATATCTGCAATATTCTGAGCGAATCCCGGTATGCGACCGAACAGGGCAAGCATCACCGGCCTGATGATTTCCGGCTCACGATAATCCGGATCTTCATAGATTTTATGATAGTTTGCGGGATAGACCTGATGAAGCAAAAATCCGGAGAGTGCTATGGGTGTGATGCTGTCTATCATCTGCATCAGATCGTCCGGATATTCGGTAAAGTTTATCTCATTACCTGATTCAAGCATTCTTCTTGCCGCCTGAAACAGCAGATACTGCTCCTCGTCGTTGGGCAGCGGTACTTTTTCTGACATTGCACTCACTCCTCATTCTGAGATATAGTCCACAAGGTCACCGGATATATCCTTTATCTTGTTCATATCAAGCTCCATGTAGCTCCCGGATAACCCGGTTTTCTTGTAAAGCTGTATTTTCTTATTCACCGCATCTATCTTCCGGACACGCTCTGTCATGGTGACATAGGAGCCGCCCTGTTTCATGCTGTCGTTCAGGAAATATGTGAACGTCAGTATGGGGTGATGTCCGTCTTCCAGTACATCTGCGATAAGGTTTATTTTCTGATTCAATACTTCCATCTCCGTTTCTGTCAGAGGTTCCATCTGTCCGACCACACGTGCTTCTTCTCCGACCATATCCTCATAGCCTTCAAGCGCGTTGAAGGATGAGAACTGTGCGGCTCTCTCGTAGGCAGACATTGGCGTGCGTGACGGTGACTGCCAGTGCGGGAGCTGAAAAATATCTGCATAGACGATCCTTGCGTCAGGCTCGTCATTTCTTATCCCTTTTGCCATCCTTCTTCACCTCCGGCGCTTCAGCGCGATGACCACCAATCTGACCGTTTCGTTCAATAGTCGTACCGCCTTCCATCAGGTTCATGCCGCGCAGAACAGCATTCTTGCCGAATTTCCCCTGCAACTGCAGTGTTGCCCGCTGTAAGGCCCGTTCCCGTTCTTCCTTACGCTGTTTCTCTGCCTTCTGGCGCTCCACTTCCTCATAGTCAACGAACAGCTCAAGCTGAACCGGACCGTCATCCTGTGGGATCATGTTCTCATAGATCAGGTTGCAGGCACAGATGTTGATGCGGCGTACAAGAAGATCGGGATTGATAATGCGGTCGTAAAGCTGCATCATGCATTCCGCTATATCCTTGGTAGAAGATGTCCAGTGATCCAGATTGCCGGTACCGTGTGCATGGTACGGAACGAGGCGTCCGTACCCGTCCCTGGACACCTTTCCGTTATATATCTTTTTGGTGGTCGATGTCTGGTATACATCTTCCTTCGGCGTGCTGCCGTGTCGCACCAGCTCCAGTGAGGTGCGGTCGTAGCCGATAGTCAGCGTCAGTTTCTTGGTCACAACATACTTCCTGACCATATCCAGCACCAGTAGCTCCGTCATTTCCCGAACGATCAGCCGTGCAAGTTCTGCCGTATACGGCTCCTTCAGCACCTGACCGGAAGAAAGAGAATTCGTTGACGGTCTGTATTCCTTGATAGTTGATATAACCGTCGGCTCCCAGCCCCATGCGTGGTCTATGACGATCTCCGCTTTGAGACCCAGCGCCTTATACAGCAGATCTTCATTGATCGTACTGAGTCGGGCGATATCTCCCATTGTAAAGCAGTTCAATTCTGCAATACGGGCTGCTGTTCCGCCGCCGATGCCCCAGAAGTCCGTCAGGGGTGTGTGACACCACAGAAGTTCCCTGTATTTCATTTCATCAAGCTCTGCGATACGCACGCCGTCTTTATCAGCTGGAACGTGTTTTGCAACAATATCCATCGCAACCTTGGCAAGAAACAGGTTTGTACCGATGCCGGCGGTTGCGGTGATACCGGTCTCATACAGCACTTCCCGGATCATCGTCATGGCAAGCTCGTGAGCCGTCATATGATAGGTGTTCAGATATCCGGTCGCATCGATAAAGCACTCATCTATACTGTATACATGGATATCCTCCGGGCTGATGTATCGCATATAGATGGAAAATATCTTCGTGCTGATCTCTTCATACAGCCTCATGCGTGGCGGTGCTATGATATATGAAAGCTCTAGCGCAGGATCGGTGGCGAGCGCCTCTGCATCGAAGGAAGATGATGTGAAGTGATACTTTCCGTTCTCATCCTTTGGCAGGAGTTTCTGCCGGAATGCGGCGGTAAACCGCTTCTGGTTGATCTCCTTGACCGCCTGTATGACCTCGAATAACCGTGCTCTGCCCGGGATACCGTAGGCTTTCAGCGAAGGAGTTACAGCAAGGCAGATTGTTTTCTCGGTGCGGGATTCATCTGCCACAACAAGGTTTGTTGTCAGCGGATCGAAGTTTCTGTCGGTGCATTCCACGGAGGCGTAAAAGCTCTTGAGGTAATGACGAATTCGTCATTACCTCAATAATGCCGAAAAAATAGTAATGCCGAAAAATATCTCAAATCCACATATTTCATATAGCTCCTCGCAAAACAATTCGGCATTACTTTTTTCTTGAACTACAT
>Ga0310690_10002841_pt1 | contig 27327 bp, 31 predicted proteins | sample AusTroGonzalo_MG_2_FD_207661 | JGI IMG/M metagenome (GOLD analysis project Ga0310690, IMG submission 207661) | Bovine rumen microbial communities from tropical cattle in Woodstock, Queensland, Australia - Gonzalo_04 (v2) (version 2) | ecosystem: Host-associated > Mammals > Digestive system >...
TTGTGTAATCATCGTAACAACTGTTGTAATACACATTGAATTTGATGTAGTCATAACCAACAATTGCACTCTTTCCGACAGCACCATCCCAAGTATATGTTTGTGTCGGCGTTGAAGTCGCTGACTGTTGAACTACATTAGTCAGTTTGTGTGTCACTCGGTATGTACCAACTGGCAAATCAATCAAGCGAGTCCCGTATGTCCAATAACTTCCATTTACCGTGTCGTAAGAATAAGTAACTGTATATTGTTCATCAGTATTGATATTTGTCATTGTGCATAAAGAGTTGGAATAATCACAATCGAATTGATATTGTGTGGTTCCTTTTCTGACAAATGCAATTATACCTTTTTTTGTCGGGTGCTGTGAATTTAAACTATTACTCGTGTGGTCGGCTGTCAAATTTTGATAAGGTACACTGAAATTAAATGAACGTGTCACCGTATAACCACCGCCGATTGTTAGTTGTAAATCCAAGCTGTACGGATTTTCGTTATAGTCATAACCAAATGAAACGCCTTCAATGGTGTTCCCGTTCAGCGTCCAATCGTCAACCATTGTTATATCTGGATTGTTGAAAGTGCCATTAAACGTGTCTATTGCCTCATAACTTTGGACGGTGATTGTATGTGTACATTGCCCGTTTTGGTTCCAAGCGTGAACGCACGTGATATTTATTCTTTCGCCTGTTGTGGCTGTTATGCTGTCAGTGATAGCTTCACGTTGAAGATAATAGTCGCCAGTGTATGTGATTGTGTACGTTGTCAATTCATCCAAATTAGTAAACGTAAATATTGTATCGTCATTCGGTCTTAGTCTGGAAGCGTCAAGCCTTTGTAAAATAACACCTTCTTTTTCAAGATACAGAACCCCGTTGGATGGGACTGGATAATTACCTGCGTAGTTTACACTGACGGTTATAGCGTCATAAGTTACGGCTTCTTCTGTTATTGTGACTGTAGGCATTGAATAAAGTGTTGTGAAACTTCCGATTTCACCGTATTCCGTGCCGAGTTCACGTGTAATAATCCACGGCCTGTAATAGTAAGTAGTATTAGGTGTTAAATCGGTTTTTCTCAACCTGTATGTAAAATCTCCAGAACCCAAAGCACCTCCCAAATCACGGCCTTCATCATTGAAATTAGGATTGTCGCGCAAATTCAACCCTATATTTTCAACATTTAGACGCACTTGTGTTATTTGGGTCGCTCTTGTTGTTATCTGTACCGTTGTGTCAGTAACATTGTCAACAGTCGTCACAAAATCAAAATTGTGGGCTTGTGTTGTAAAATATTCAATGACAGACACTTCATTACGATAATATTCAACATCCCAAGTCACAACATAATCCGTACCGACCTGTAAAATTGGAACAGTAACTATTTCTGGCGTTCCTTCACGCAAATCGTCAAGGTCAATGTCTATAACTATTCCAGTGCCGTCCGCCCTGCCTATTGCACAACTATAATTTTGATTGTTGAATGGATAATCACCTTCGTATAAGAAAGAAAGAGTTAATTGAGTTGGTGACGAATCAACAAGCGTTATGGTCAACACAGGAGGAGCGAACATTGTTGTTATAGTGTTATGTTGTGGTGTGTATATCTGTGTACCATATTCGGAAGTAGCGTAGAATCTATAATAATATCGCGTATTTGGTTCAAATCCACTAACGTCTCCACTGTACGTATTATTTTCGGGGTTTCTTGTATTACCAATTATCAAATCCCCGTCAAAATCTGGTGAGGTTGAAAATTGTACACCAATTTCCGTGAAAGTTGCGCCAACACAAGTAACCAGAACATCAGCAGCGAGCGTGTCAAAATTTTCTGTCAATTGTACACCACCATCAAATTCATATTCAACTGTTCGGAACATACGTGTTTGTGACGTGCCTTCGTTCCCCTGTGCATCGGTAGCGGTTACAACAGCATAATAAGTAGTGTCGGGTGTTAATCCCGTTACATTGATTGTCTGTGTGTCGGCTGTTGTGCCGTTTATAACTCTAACAACTTGGGTCAATTCAGAATCACCATAAATTGTGAGTGTTGTAGATTGGATGAATATTCCAGTAACAGTATATTCAATATCTGCGGTTGTGCCAGTCGTGACAATACTGTTAATCACTATAACTGGAATAAAATTGAAAACCGAATCACATTGAATTGCGGTAAATTCCGAAATATAAGTGTTCAAGTCAATATTACCCTCAACCACCATATATTTATGGCCATCAATTGAAAGATAATCCAAACTTGAAATGTCTTCCAGTGTTTTACCCGTTATGGTTTGCGCGTTTGTCATAGCTGGCAGACCGAATCCTGCTATTTCTGGGGCTTTTTTCAACGTATAACGTCCGTTTTCATCAACTGCCGACATAATAACGGCATCAAACTCCTCAAAATTAACATTTATGTCAGTAATCCAGTGCTCGCCTTCGCTGTTGGCGTTTTCGCTGTATGTCATTTCGTAGGAATACTGCGGTATCACATCAGCACTAAAAAATGAATTTTCGTGTATGGTTTTTTCAGTCTCCAAAAATTCATTGTCAATTGAAAACACCGTTGAATTTTCAAGTTTGGAATAACCGATTGTGTTTGTCTGGCCTAATTTGTCAGTTGCTGGGTCTATCTGTGTAAGATTCGCGTTTATCACTTTTTGTTGGTTTGCTGATTGGAATATCAACTCGTTTTTATCCAATTTTAATTTTTGGTTGTGAATCCAACAAAGAGAAGTTAAATAATCCCTAACGGTTAAATCCTTTTCAAGGTTGGTATATGCCCCGAAATAACTATAACTGTAATCCGCTGCTCCGTGTGTGCCGTCACCAGTTCCAGTGAAATTGTGAATGTTATCGTAAGTGGTGACTCCGCCAGAAGTCCACGCGTACCAAATAAGAAATGGCGCAGGGATATAGATTAAATCAACATCGTAGTCCTCTTCGTTCCATTCATAGTCGGAATATTCCACGACCATACTAATAAGCATTCTATTAGTGTCCAAAGGGTCTTCACCCCAGAATTTCAATTCAAAAATATCGTCTTTATGAAAATCTTCGGTAAAATCATATAGTTTAATGTCGTTCAGCGTCCAAGAAGACGTGTTGAAATTAGGCACGAAACGCCACGGGCGCAACATTGCATTATTGCGTTTTGGCTGTATGGAAGCCCCGCCATCAGTGGCCACGGCATAAATTGTAATGTGTGCAGTACAATCACGGTTAAACGTGATTCTGTCTTTCTTTTCACAGTTTTCCAACCACCTCCAATTAGTTAGCTGATAATCCCAATCAGTAAAAAGACTATTCCATTTGAAATCAGCGTAACTCCAAGAACTTGAAAAGTCATTTGTTATATGTTGCCCGCCCGCCATTTCTAACGGCATTTCGTCAATTTGACTTGAAAATTCTTTAACTATTTGAAAAACTTGGTGTGTGTTGCTCGGACACACTTTTTTTCGTGTTGATAATTGATATAATGTGTTGTAAACAGCAGGAAGTGTGATATTTTCAGCGTTTTCAATGTTCTGTAATATTTTCTGTACATTTACGGATGAATGCCACTGCGCCAGTATGTTTGAATAAAAATCGGTTTCGGTGTAAGTGTATGGAATAATACCAATATCAACACCCGCGATATTTGTTGTAATCGGTGAAAACCTGTCCCAGCGAAACACAACATCATTCTGCGGGTAGTAATCACTCACTTTTTTGTCAAGTATTGAATATGGAATTGAAATTATATATGCACGCGCTTTGATTGTTGTTTCGTCAATTGACAATATTTGTAAATAACCGTCCTTTGCAATGTCTTCAACCAACACAGAACAAATGACTTTATGGTTGTATATCGCGCCCCTGTCAAGTAATCCATAACAATCCAATAAATCAATATTATATTGGTCGTTGGCTAATTCAATTTCTGTACTCCATTCATCTGCCACGGCATCAGAAAAACGGATATTTGACCAGTTCAATGTTACATCACCTTTTATTATATGGAGTTGTCTTCCTTTAATGTAAATTTCCATTTATGCAAGGGTTTTGAAAGTTATTTCAATGTCGTTTTCATCCCAGTTTGGAAGGTTTATGTTTTTTGTTGACAATATGCAGGGTTGCCATTCGCCATTTTGATTGACATATTCAATACGGGATGAAAACATTATATCTTCTGCATAGCTTTTGCGGGCTATAGCTGGGAATCCTACAGTTATTTCATCTGTTGTTGTGGTAATCATTCCATTTGGAGTGTGTCTAACAAGTTCATCGGCTCTCAAATCAGTATAACCGACCGTTCTTTTACGGCTTGTTATTTTGCCTATCAAATACCTCATACAACCGTCAGTGTTGAAATATCGCACACGGAACACACCACCGTTTGAACTGTTGCCAGTGCCTTCTTCGTCTGAATCATCCACACAATACGTATTATCACCACCAATGGTTGAATTTTTGAAATATATGGTTCTTTGAAAATCCCCGTCAACCTGTGTTATTTGAAAATCACCATTGAAATAAGACAAATTGAATTTGTTAACACCAGCCTGCACGGTGAAGCCGTTGACAGTGCCACCGTACAAAGAAAGAATTTCAACCCCGTTCAAATCAGAAGGCTCGTAATAATAAATAATTCTTTCGCTGTTGTGTTCGCGGCTGTGAAGTGTCCGTCCGTCTATACATTTTATTGTGAACGGGTGGATGTTGGCGGCTGTTTCACCGCAAACAACAGAACCAGTGACAGTGACAATGTTATAAACATCATTATTCATCAACTTTTTCAATACTGAAAACAAATTGAAAGTCAAATATTTTTGTTCGCTGTTGTACGCTATTTGAACGGCTGTCCCCTGTTGGTTGGTGAACGTGAACGCACCACCAACACTATAATTATTTAGACCTAAATATTGAAGTGTTATTGTGTTTCTGTCGTTTATAAATGTACATTCGTCTGGGTACATCATACTAACTGCTCCAATTAAAATTTGGTTTCTCATATATAATACGTTTACTTGTTTATATTTATTCTATCTTTGGGATAAATTCTCCGCCATCTGCACGCGGTTTTGTGCCTTTGTAATTTCCAAAACTGACACAACAGGTTGTATTTCATTCATTGCCTCAACCATCATTTCACGTGTCATATCCATTTGGAATTGTAAGTTACCGCTGTTTATGGTTGCGTCTGAAATATAACCGCCATTTGCGAAACGTGTGACACTTACAATTGATTTTCCACCATTCAAGGAATCAAAGAACGGGATTCCGTACTTTTTAACTGATTCGGCATTTATTATGTATTCACCTCTTGAGGCTCTTATATTCACATCGTCACGAGTTCCCTCGGCAGTGTTTGCAGCATAACCGCCACCGATAACACCACCGCCCGCAAATTTAGGACTTGATTTTTTAGCCTGTTTCGCTTTGATAAGTGTTGAAGTTGCGGATGTTATCGCACCGACTACAATTGCCACCATTTCAGCGATAAAAACGGGTGTTGTCAAAGGTGCAGCCACACCAGTAGCCGCGCCCGCTGCCGTTGCGCCCTCTATAGCGTTAGCGATTGAAATGGCCGTTGATACTAATATCTGCATCATTGCCATAGCGGTCGCCCAGTCGCTATATTTTTCATTGTCATCTGCCATTGTTTCAAACAATGATTGCATTGAACCAAGTATTGAATCAATAGAACCCATTACGGAGGTCGCGTTCTGAATCATTGTAACTTTCTGTTTCGTTGATTCATCAGTCACGGCCTTAACAGCATCTTTAACGTCATTTTCAGATTCTATAACTTTCAAATTTGCTTCCAGAACAGCGTTGTTATATTCATCAAGACTGCCATAGATGGCTGTTAATTCTTGGTCTGTGTACTTTTCGCGCTCGCCAGCTATACGGCTGTATTCATCCCTTGCAACCTGTAAACGTGCTTCCGCTTGTTCTTGCATTATTCGCGCCTTTTCAGCCTCGTTGTCATATACACCCTCCAGTTCTATTTGTCTTAAAATTTCGGCGTGTTTGCGCGTTAAATCAAGGCTTTGAAGTTCTTTGTCGTGTTGGTTCTTGGTGTATTCGTCAATAATTCGTTGTTCCTCTTTTTTGCCAGCAATTGTTATTTTGTCAATTATCAGATTATATAAATCTGTATCTTTTTCAACATCTTCGTAATGGTCTTTGACAAGTTTACGCATATTGTCAAGGGTATTTCCCAAAGCGATTCCACGCAATTCAAAAGCACCGTTGTATTTGGCTAAAATCTCATCCTCTGTCATCGTGCCATCCTCAAAGGCTTTCAAATCATTCTGGTATGTTTTTAGTGAGTCTTGTTGTATTTTTATTGCGTTCTCATATTGTCGTTTCAAAAGTTGTGTGTCCAAATTATTGATTGAAATTTCAATATTCATTCTGTTTTTGTCATTGTCGGTTGCTCTTTTGGCTTGCTCATAAAAATTTTTCAATTGGTTTTTGTAATCATCAATTGATGTTTCTTTCCAGTTGTCGCGCATTTGCCCAAGTTTCAACTGTAAATCAGCTTCTTCCAGAATAATCATTCTGTTGATGTTCTCACGGGCTTGTTTTGTCAGGTTCTTTTCAGTTTCAAGTCTGTGTTTTAAGTCATCAATTTTACGTATTCCGTTAACTTTGGTTAATGTGTATTCCTTTTCGCGCATATCACCTATTGATTTGATGTAAACATCCTCAAGGTTTCTCAACGCCTCTTTCTCTTTTTGCACCCTCTCTTTAGCCGCATCAGCTGCCGCCTTTGCCCTTTGTTTTCTTTCGTTTTCATCCTGACTGTCAAGACTGTTCTGTTCCTTTTTCAGTTTTCGGGCTGCTGTTGAATAGTCCTTGTCTGCTCTCGCCAACTCGTTGCGCAATTCTGTGATGTGTTCTTTCTGGTCGTCATTCAATTTATTCCACGCTTCCGCTGTCATTTCCACTTCGCCTATTTCCAAAAGTGCCTGCTTTTCTGCAATCCTCACTTTTTCAGCCGCTATTTCTTTCCGTTCCTTCAAATCATCCTGTTCAAGTTTACCAGCTTTCTCAAGAAATTCTTTCCTCTGTTTGTAAGTGTAATTCTCGCTGTCAACGGCCTTTTCTCTCAATTCGGCAATTTCGGCCTCCCTCTGTTCGTGGTTCTCGCTGTATTGTCTTTCGGCCTCTTCAAGATTGTCGGTTGCACGTACAATGTCCTCCTCCGCGTTTGCATATTCTTTCATTCCAGGCACAAAAGACACCACTGTTTTAACAACTTTCCCGATTGCTGAAACAACTTTTGTAACAACACCGACTAAGTTTTGAAAACCTTTTTCAATTATATCAAGTATCGGCTTGAACGCGCTGAAGGCAGCTTTTAATTCAGTCATTGCCTCATCATTCTTTTTGAAAGAATTAACAAGTTTAAGAACTACGGCAGATATTGCAGCAATACCCGCAACTATAGGATTTGACAACAAAGCAACAAACTGTTTTCCAAGCCCTTTGACATATTGGATGGCGTTTTTGAAGGCCAAACTCACATTGTTAGTCCCTCCAGTTACCTGTTTGAAGCCAGCGATAAGTTTTGATATTGCTGGGTTGACATTATCCAAAGCACGCACATAGTTACCGACCGACCTTCTATAATCGCCCTGTTGTTCCTCAAGTTTTTTGAGTTCTGTTGTGGTGGTCTGTATTTTGTTCAACAGGTCTTCACCCTTTGCGCTTTCTCTTTCGGCTTTGGATAACTCTTCATATTGTTTTCTCAAGTTTGCAAGGCTGGCGCGTAATTCCACGATACTGCCTTCTGCGGCTTTGTAGGCTTTTACATTGTTGTCAATCTCTTTGGCCACCGCTTTCATATCATTTTTCAATGACCGTTCTGTTGCCGCGAGTGCCTGTAATTCTTTGTCGGCTTCTTCCCTTGTTTTTATGCCAAGTTTAACAGCCTGTTCAAGTTTTTTCTCCTCAATCCTCACCGCGTCCAGTTCCTTTTGCAATTGAACAAGCTGTTCAAGATTGAGTGACATATCGGTTTTTATTTCCAGTATTATCTCCTTTGAATCTGGCATTTTATATATGTTGTGATTGTGTTATTATTGGTAAAAGTATAAAACACCGTTGATTATTTAGACTGCCACGGTGTTTTCTGGCCTTTTGAATAGGCTTCAAAATATAGTAGTTGTGTTTCTGTCAGATTTGAAAACCATTCATCAAATCTGTTTCTATATCGTTTGTGGTTGTTCCATTCAAACTCCTTCCTCAAATAGTCTTTAAGATTTTGCCCCGTTTTTCATATTGTTGTCTTATTTTGTCTTATAAAGTCTTTCGGTGACTTTTAACCCGTTGTTTTGTGCCGAATAGGAAGAAGTACGTTCTTTTTCCCATATACACGTGAATCTGTCATCAGTCAAATTGTATTCACTTATATACAGATTAGGCACGCCAGCGGCAACAAATAAAAATTCATCACGGTTGAAATCAGTGTTGTTGTAACCGTGTGTGTTTGTATATGGAATATCACAGTAAATCACACTGTTTTCTGGTATTTCAACACTTCTGTAATCCTTATTATAGAATGTTATTTTGTCTTTGTACGGTGCTAATTCAACGAGTTGGTTAATCCGTTTTATTCTGGGGATAGTCCTTAATTCACTGTCTTTGATATATTTGTTAAGATATGACATTCTTTGTTGGATTGTGCCGTCTGGAAGTGTCAAATCAATTCCGTATTTTTCAAATCCATTATGTTCACCATAAACAACAGCGTCAAACAATGCCTTCTTATATGGTTCTTTGGTTTTGCTATACAGATAATCCACACCGTTACTGCCGAATGAATAACAGTATTTGACAAATCCATCTGTTGTTTTCAATTGGTTGAACTCATCGCGGGAATACCATTTGAAAGAATCCAAATACTTCCCATCTATACCGTCCATAAATAATTGTATCGGCAATTCATCAATATCGTTGATTATGAATTTTTGATATTTGCCGCTTAAAATGGCCGCGTGTGTCATTGCGCAGCCGCCAGCAAACAAATCAACAAAAGTTTCCGCAGGTGGTAACAGGTTTATTATGTCATTTGCTATTCTGTTCTTTGAACCCATATATGGGAGTCCGTATGTCTTTGGCATTCATATTTGTTTATGGCTTTTTATTTCAAATCCTTGACGATTGTTTGTGTCACTTTTCCACTTATTTCATTGAAAAGTTTAGGGAGTTCTTCGTTTATCACGTCTGTATAAATGTCAGTACGGCCTCCGTCCCTGTATAGCTTTGTACCGCTGTTTTTGATTTTCTGGGCTATTATCCACGCAGCATTTCGTTTTTCATATTCCTTTGTCCCGAAATTGTCGGCAATTCCTTTGTCATCCATCCATTTACGTATTATCTCATTGAATTTGTAGGGGATTTTCCCAGCAGTACGGCCTTCTTCCACTGAACGAAAATATTTCCGCCCGATAATTTGCAAATCACCGTCAACAACAACAACTTCAATACTGTTTTTTGTTTTCCCGCTGGCGGTCGTTCCTGTATCGTCAAGGTTTCGTTTAATTTTGTCGGCTACTTGTTCACCCCACTTCAATAATATTTCGTTCAAGTCTTCCAGATAGTTCATTTTTTCTTGGTTTTTTGCTTTTGTTCATATTGTTTATTCAAATTCCTTTGATATAAAGCCTCCGCGCTCTTTTTGCGTTTCATAATCAAATAGTTTGATAACGGTATCTTTTCCGCATCGTCAAGGGAATGTAAATTGAAATACTCAACAGCCTCACACAATATTGTTTCACTGAAAGAAGGGAATATTACGCCACGCTGGGCGGCTTTTTCCTCATTTGTCAATTTAATTTCATTCAAAGACATTATTTTGTTGACATTCTCAATTTCTTGTTTGAATGTCTTTAGTCTTCCGATTGCGAAAACTAAAATGTCATCGGGATTTGAAAAGAACTTCATTGTGTAGTCATCCGACAAACATTCTATAAATTCACCGATAGTCATTGAAAACACTGATTTTTCAAGTGGCAGCGGTGTTATTTTGTCGGATTCCATCAAAGTTTTCAAATGTTCGCCATTGATGAATGGTGTGGCTTCCGCTATTGTTGTCTGGTTGGTTATCTGCATAATATTTTGTTTATGGATATATTATAAACATTCGCCTTGCTTTTGTTCAATTTTCAAGTTTATGTTAACACCTGTCCTGTTGGAATCGGAACGCAGATAGACGCTTTTGACATCAATGGTGTCATCAATTATTCTTAACGTCTTATCATCCATCAACCTTTTAACAAAATCAAGTGCCGCGTCTTTGGTGTTGTCAATTATAATGTCCTGTTCGTAGCCTTCAGCGTCCAGTTTTGACTCCTTTTGCAAAAAGGATATGTTTATATCGGCTTTTTCTCTTACTGTCAACCTGTTTGTCTGTAATTCAAAATCGGTTATTTGGAACAAGATGGCAGTTATATCTTCCATTTTAGAATCAAGTTTGACATTTGCGGTTGGTTTGTCGTTGTATTGGAATGATTTTAACAAACTATCGTTGTCATCAACCATATTTTGAAGTATTGTTGTCAAGTGTCTAACTATTACCATAGTGAAAAAAACTTTTAGTTGTTTATATTGAAAAAACCGCCACCGAGTTCAATGCCCGATAGCGGTTAGTTTTATTGTGTTGTGTTTGGTTATTCGCCAGTCTCGCCAGTCGGTTCTCCTGTTTCACCAGTTTCCCCAGTTGGTTCACCAGTTTCCCCAGTAGGTTCTCCAGTAGGTTCCCCAGTCGGTTCACCAGTTTCCCCAGTAGGTTCGCCCGTTGGTTCTGATTCGCCCGTGGGCTGGCAGGCCGTCATCAAATCACCGACAATCGGCATTCCTAAAATTTGCGAATACATTTCACCGACTGCGTTTTGTTTTCCTGTTAAGTTAATCATCTTCTTCGTTGTTTGCTGTGTTGTTATTCTTTGTAAAATAGCCATTCGGGAACGATTTGACAAACTCATTTATAATTTCAATCGGTGTATTGTTGTCAATTATATAACCGTTCCACGATTGCGCACGGTCTAACAAATAAATCCATTCATTTCCACTGTTGAAATCACTCTCAATGGCCGCGTCATCAATCAATCCTGCCTCCTCACGCAATATGTTATATAAGTCTTTTCGGCATCTTACACACTTGGTTTTTTTGTAGGTTATGCCTAACTCATCCAATAACGTGTAAATGTCTCTAATCTGCGCGTTATAGTCCGTTATCGCGGCTATTCTTTTTCTTATTTCATCGTTCATAATGGTAATTTTAATTTTGATTACTCACAATCACAAACAAGTGCTTCGATTGCTGTGTCTGTTGTGCTTTCGTTGGTTATATAGAAAAACGCTGAAGATATTGGTGAATTTGTTTCAACCAATGTAACAATCCACTGGCCTTCATTGTCCCCGTATGCCTCTCTAACGATAGATGAAGCCTTTAGTCCCTTTTTAGCACCATATAATTCATATTTTGCGCTACCATCAGACTTTTTATAATCGTTCTGGCCAATGAACACAAATTTTCCGTTTGCGAATCCATCAACAAGCGCACCAGCTGCGGGGCTATTGTCTGGAACGGCAATAACAACAGTTTTGTTGAATTTGTTTCCGTATGTGCCTTCTGCCATTTCGGTTTGGGTGCCTGTAAACGGTTCATTGCCTAATTGCTGCACGGTGTAAAAACATCTTGAAACTGTGTCTGCGCCAACAGTGTCGGTTTTCATTGTTATTCCAGATACGGTGTTTGAATCCTCCCAAGTCATAGAAGCAATGTCATCATAATTAGCAATATAACCAATTGGAGACATACCTGTATAGATGGGGTCGTTACAGTCAGCAGCTATACATCCTTGTATTAAATTTTGACAAAGTTGTGACATATATTTGTTTGGTTTGTTTTCTGATTATTATTCAAAACGCTCTGGGTGCTACTACAACTTCACACCCAGTCAGCGTGTATAAATTAGTTTGGGTTGTTTATATCTTACTCACCAGCTAACAGGCAAGCAGTTGAACCGAGGCCGTTGATACCACCGCCAGCGACACACTCGTATCTGTAAACATCAACGTTCTTATAGCCTTCGTGCCAGCTGTAGAAGACAGGTTCAAGTATATTTGCGCCTACCATATAATATTCATCTGGAATCATAGCAACTGCCTTATAGTCAGTACCAAGTAAATCAGTGTCAATTATTCTGGTTGCTCCGATTTGTTCCGCCACTTGTTCACGTGACATATAAACAGGAGTTGAAGTTTCGGATGCTTGGACACGTGACAATGTTCTTATATCGGCTTTTGACATAAATACATAAATCGGTTTGTTGTTTGGGTTGTGTATTCCATCAACCATTTCACGTACATCGTCAACCAAGAAGTCACCGTCAGCGGTTGACACGGTTGTATAGTTGTCGGTTGTGTCCTTTGCGATTGCTTCAAATGAATTGATTTTATAATCGCTGTCAGAAGCGCGACCGTCACCAACGAGGATGGCTCTCTTAATTTCAAATAAAATTTGGTCTATAAGTTCACGTACAACGTAGTTAATCAAATCTTCGTCAGAATCCCAAAGGGTTTGATATGACAATTCAGCGATTTTATAAATGAACTGACCTTCAAGTAATTTTGCTGCAAGTGCAAGTTTTTGAGCGGCTTTTGTATCACCTTTCTTGTGGCCTTTTGCGCGTGAAGTTTCATCGTTTTGGTCTGAACCGTTGGCACGACAATAAAATCTTTTTGCGCCTGTGTAGTTCAAATCTTTCAACCAATCTGCGTTTTTGTCCCAAAGGTCTGAAATCATACCCTTAACGGCATCTGGTAAAAATGCACCTTCGCTGCCCTCTGCGACTGAAACGGTGTCAGTGTAGGCATCATTTTTCATTAAATATTCCTTCCAGTTTGCACGGAACTCGTCAGCGTTGCGGCTGTTACGGATAGCGTTGGCGAAATCTGCCACCGCGTTTTTAGTTTTCAAATATTCCATTTTGTTTTCTGTTTCGGTTTCGTTATTATTCTGATTCAGTTTTTCGTTTATGGCTTGTAATTTTTCTGCCATTTCGTTAACAGTTTGTTTCAATTCGTCAATAACTTGGCTGGTTTCATCGCTCTCTTCCATAGCGTCAATTTTTGCAACCATATCGTTCAAGTTGTCAATTTGTTCTTGGATAAGGGCTTTGTCCTCATCAGATATTGAGTTTTGAAGCAAAAGTTTTTGTTTTTCGTTTATACTGTTTTGTACAAACAATTTGAAAGTTTCCTTCATAAATTCAAACAAATTATTGTGTTATTCTAATTCTTTGTGTGCGTGTGTTTAAGAGTTCTCTATATTGTGTGTGGAGAACGGTGGGAATTGAACCCACGTCCCAACATTGCAAGTCTTGTGTTCTACCGCTGAACTACGACCCCAGCAATCAGCTAAATCAAAAACCACTTTGAATTTTTTTCAATGGTCTCTTTTTCAATTTGCTTTTGAAGGTTGTATTGGTTAATGTAGTTTGCAACCGTAAATTTTGCGTCCCAGTCTGCGGGATTTGCAACTATACCGACCCCGAACAATAAAAAGTTCTTGACATAATAGCCGCCTTCGCCCAGTTCAACAATATCTTCATAACCATTCAAAAGCCCGCCTTCGGTTGAAAATGAATCAATGTCACCAGCTTTGATATTTGGTTCTATCATATCACGAACAATGGCAACATCACCGTTCAAGTGGCAGACAATAAACAATCCATTTGACTTTGATTCTATTGTGTCAATCCCACCAATAATAACGTCCGTGTGATTCCAATTCAAATTTGGTTTGATTTTACCGTCATTGTACAAAGTGAAAAAAGCGTCAAAACTCTTTTCATCAACAACTTCATTGTTGAGGTTCTTTTTATTGTAATGGCAGCACATCCCTTCAATTTTCAATCCGTTTTCATCGGTTGTGGCGTTCTCTATTTTGAAATTCTGTGATAATACTATTTTGTTTTCCATATATAATATAAATTACGAAGTCTTATTTATACATCCGTTAGCATTGTTTTTATTTCAGTGCCCAACTTCCTTATTTCAGTGTCAACATTTACACCTGCCGCACGTAATTTCAAAAGATAATCCAAATAAACGCTTCTTTCGTTACATTTGGCCGTTAAAGTGCTGGCCATTTCGGGGATGTTGGCCAAATCATAAGTTATGATTGTTGAGGGTTCAAGGTCTGAATTTATGGCAATGAAAACAGCCCTCCCAAGCCTTAACAACACTTCCGCCAACGGTACGATTGCGGTTCTGTAGAAGTTTTTGGTTGCGTCCGCTTGGTTTGAAAATGTGGAACCACCTAAAAAAAAGTCTGGATTGATGCCGAACAGGTTTGAAATCCATTTGAAATCATTTGTGGTCTTTTCGTCAAATTTCAATTTATCAACTGGAATGTCTATCGCAGTCCAGTTCATTTCATTGTTGGATAAGATGAAATTGAATTTGTCTTCACTCATTCCATAGTTCTTTTTCAACTTTTCGTTCATTTCATCTTTCGCGGCTGGTGACATCGGAATCCCAGCGGAAGACAATATACCGAAAATTCCCTGCTGGTTACCCACATAGTTTGAATTGTTCATATTGTCGTTAATGTCGTTGAGGTACGGCAGACAGATTCCTAAGTGGGTTTTGCGTTCCAATATGTAAGGGTCTGAATAAATGACAATCGCGTTTTTGTTTATCACCATCCCGTTTGAATCAATCTTCAATTCGTTTCGTTGCGGAAGTCTCAAATATCCGTTTTTATCGTGCATAATGACGGCAAAACCATTTTTGAAATAGTGATAAATTAAAATTTCACTGTTGTTTTCAATAAAATTCGTTACATCATAGGCCGTGTAATTGATTTTTGCACTTTTCCAAGTCACATTTTTCAAGCCGTTGAACAGTTTTTCAAATATTACGTACAAAACCAAATCGGCATAGTTGAACCTGCCCTTCTTGAAATTGAAGAAGAAGGGTCTGGCTATTGTCGTTGGGTCAACTGTATTGATATTTATGGAATTTGTTAGTATATCTTCCTGTTTGTTCTGTTTCCTGTTAAATAATCCCATCAGTCTTTAATTATCAGCGTTATTAACTTTACTCAACGAGTCCAATATGTCAACCACTTGTTCACGTGTGTACGTGGAAACGGTTTTTGAAATCTGGTTTGTCTGGCTCACGTTTACTAATCCTTTGTTTGTTATCGTGCAATTGGTTGTAACGGTGATACAGTCAACAGCACCGAGTTTGTCACATCTTTGTTGCAAACTGTCAATTGTGCGTTCCTGTATTGCAATTTTTTCTTTGTAGAATTTAATGTGTCTGTTGCGGTTGGATAATGAAAAACAAAGGAACACGAAAACCAAAATAAAAGCAATTTCAATTATAATGGCTATCCATTTTTTTTTATCTGTCATTTTCTATATTGTTTGAATCGTTATTGTCTGGGTTGTCAATATGTAATGTAGTGTCACCCTTTGTTAATTTAACGTCACTTCCTTTGTCAATCGCAACCATCACAGCCCATAACGCAGGCCAAAGGAATATTTCACCGACCGCAGCCAAAACTGTAGCGTCAATATATGCCGTTGGAGGTACGAAAAAAGCCGTCACAAGTAAAAACAAACTGATTCCAAGACAAAGAAAAAAAACCCATTTATTCAAGTTTCCATAAACATTTTTGATATATTCTGCCATAGTTTCATTTTAATTTTAATTGTTGTTATAACCATTCATCAATGTTTGAATAATCTTTTGTGGTCTTTTTCATTCCAAGTGCATCCAACACTTCATTTATGTAAAAAATACCGCGTTCAACGTGTAGTTTTTGGATAAAATATATTTCGTCTTTGTCGGTGTTCGTTGAATAATCGTCTTTCTTTTTGACGGTTGAAAATGAAGTGACATCAATGTTTTCAAACAGAATTTCAGAAAAAGCCAATTCACAAAGGGCTTTTTTCAACCCAGTAACGGCCACTTGTTTCCCGTCATCCTTGGTGTATATTCCACCGTTCAAAATAACAGTGTAATCAGCTGGGGCGGTGTTTATTGCAATATACAATTCATCACCTATTCTGGGCTTCAGTATGTAGTTTTCTGCGGTCTGTATGGAATATTCTATTTTGTTTTGTTCTATCTCGTCACTTATAGGAAGGCCGCAATTCAATAATTCATTGGTAGTTATCAGCATAATATAAATTTGATTGTGTATTTTATACTTTTTATTTTATTCCCATCATTATCATAGTGTTGGCTGCATATCTGGCGGCATCTACACAGTTTTGGTGTTTTGAAATCTCTTTTCCGTCATCGTTCAATTCGTATCTGTCAAACTCCTCGCGCATATTGCAGGAAGATTCCGTAATGATTATACGGTCGAACTGTTGCATTCTTTGAATACCGTTTATTATAGAACCTTTTACAGCGTTTGAAATCTGAAAACCCATTGAAACGCGTTCATCAATCCACTCGCCATTGGAAGCCGAAATAAGCGCGTTTATACGTGTTTTTCCCATACCGCCATAGTCAGCGAAAACCATATCATAAGGGGTGACTCCAGCGTTATACATTTCAATCGCTAAATCATAGTCTTTTGAAAGTGCGTTAGAAAAAATGTATTCTTTCAAATACAGACAGTTGTTGAATATTTTAGCCCCAACCAAAACAGTATGGTCTTTTGAATCAACAAAACCAAAGTCAAGGCCATAATATTCAACAGCGCGTATATTGTTATATTCGTCATCTGTGCAGTTGTAAATTTCCATAAACACTTTTCCTGCCATTGATGAAAATTCACCCAAAACGTAAACTTGATATGAATATCTTTCAAGGGTTGTGGCCGTTGGTCTCATTGCCCTCGCTTTGATTGTCTCAAATTCAGATATTTGTTCGGGTGTCAAATATTTGTTGTCTTTGTACGTTGTTTTGATGAAGTTCTTTTTGTCTTTTGATATGTATTTGTCAATCGTTGACTTTTTCGTGGGGTTGTATGCAAAATAAATTTGTTTGGTGCAACTCATTGAAAGTGTCGTGATAATATCCTCGCCAACATTCAAAGCCTCTTCAATAAACAAACGTGTGCAGCTTGTTCCCTGCGCTTTTGTATATTCGTCAAAACTTTTGAACTGGAACAAAGAACCGTTTTTTAACCTGTAGTGATAACCTAATATCTGGTTGTTTTCAACAGCTGAATTTGTGGCACTCTGGAAGTCCTGTATTGCGTTCTGGAGTGCTGGGTATGACGCGCAAACCACTAAATTCGTTTCAATGTCTTTCCCGCTTGAAAGAAAATAAAGCCATTTATATATGGAGAATGATTTTCCAGACCTCCGCGAACCCTGTATTATCAAATATCGGCTATCAATGTTGTTGACAAAGAATTTCAGATACTTTTTTGAAATTCCCAAGTCTTTCATCACTCATCCTCCTTCAATGTTTTCTTTATGTTCTCAATAGCGGCCTTAATGTCAATCTCGCCAGTTTGTTCAATTTCAACTTTTTGTTTTTCCTGATAGCCGCCTTTGCATTTCAGAAAGAACATAACCGCAGCCGTGTTGCCGTTCTCTATCAACGTCATCAAACGGCCTTCAACCCATTCCTTCCATTTGTCTTTAATTTCAATGACTTTTGAATCAAAATCTTTGTCTTTTTGCCGCCAAGCAAGGAGCGTGTCTCTGGTAATGCCAGCACGAATACAACTCGTTGTAGTCATTCCCTTTGATTCCTCATAAGCCTCAAGGAACATTTTTTTCTTTTCCTCTCTCTCTTCTTTTTTATAATAACGTGCCATTGTATTAGTGTTTTTTTTCTAATACTTTGACCTCTCATTTCATAGAGTTCTCTATTTTTTTGTTTGTGGATTTTTTTTTGTCTTTTGGTGGTTTGTTTTGAAAAAATTGTATTTTTGCTGCGCTGAATAAACAATCAATATGCCTGCAATGTGCTGGTTTTTAGTGTTTTATTGATTTGGTTTTTTTATGTATCCAATTTTACACCATCCCATTTTGGATATTCCAAAGACACTTTAACAGCCTGTAGCATAGCGATTTACAAAATTCGGCAGAGTGTAAAGTTTACAAATTTTCCATTGTTCCAAAAACTAAAAAAAAAACGCTATGCAAAAAGTCAAAAAAAACAACAACAAAGGAGGCCAGAAAACCACATCAATCAATGAGTTGATAAGCGAAAAAATTATAATGTTTCGCGATAATGGCAAATATGGCACTGCTAACAACTACCGCAGTCTTCTTCATTTCATTGAAAACAATTTTGGTGTATTAAAAGCAACCGACTGCAACGCGGCAACTGTCAGACAAATGAAATCAATAATGTCACATCTGACAAGTTCCACACAATCAACTTATCTGTCGTGTCTGAAATCCATCTGGAATTACGCCAATTATCGCGGTTACACGGGTAAAACCGAGTACCCGTTTCAACGCCATTCCTTTGAAATTGATAAAGTTAAAGTCCCGCGAGTGCAAAGACGAACAGAAAGTTATCTTTCACGGGAAGACATCAGCAAATTATATTGGCACTGGTTCACCATCCCGACAACTAACACGTTTGAAATCTCAAGAAAAAAATATCTGGGCTTGTTCTTGTTTTCTTACTTGGGTAACGGTGCAAACGTGAACGACCTTCTGCGGCTCACCTATAACGCTGATTGGTGGAATACAAACGGGGCTGTTCTTTCATTCATCAGACATAAAACAGCCGACAAATCACCCATCAAGGTACGAATACCGATAACAAAGTATCTCAAGCCAATACTTGATTTTATAGCGGACGCGCCACAGCGCAACGAGCCAGTATTGAGTAAATTTTTACAGGGGTGTGCTCTGGATGATGAAGAAAATCTTTTGAAAAAAATAACTTATATCAACAATTACGCGACCAGACGCTTACGGTATGAGTGCAAAGTTCTCGGATTGCGCGAAGACGTTTCAATGACTTTCGCCCGTCATACTTTCATAACGGTTCTTAACCATTGCGGGTGTAATTTTTCATTGATTGAAATGGCTGCGGGGCACGTTCTGCCAGGGGTCACGGGTCATTATATAGGCAATGCACCAATTGAAAAACTCTTTGAAATGAACGAAAATTTGATTGTTGAAAATTGAACGTATTTGAAATTTATGGATAAAAAAAAGACCTGTGTGTTTATGCAGGTCTTTTTGTTTTGTTTCAATATTTTTCAAGTTCAGCACCTAAATCGCTAAAACCGCCATAATGACGGCTTCCAGATTCTACAATATACAAAAAATAAATGTATTTTTGCCGTGAATTTCGGTCTCCAGTGTGGTTACTTTGACTTTTCCCGCGAAACGGTCAACTGTTCTGGTTGGCCGTTTATTTCATCTCTTTCACTTGATAAATAGTCCAAGAATCTTCCAAAGAAAACCTCACGCATTGGAGAAAGATTATAAGATATTCCTTCAACATCAACAGCACCTCCTCTCCACACCTTTGAAAACAACTTTCTTCCAAGTTTTTCTATTTCTTCCAGACTCCAAGGCTCTTCAATGTCAAATTGGTATATACTCCTTTCAGCGTGTCTTGCTATTCTTCCAATCATTGAATTGAAAGCCTTCTGCATCCTTACACACTCTTCCTGTATATACTCCAAGAAATAGTCCATATTGTTTGGCGCGTCATTGAAGGAAAAGTATATTGGTTTTGTCTCAATCTCCTTCAAGTCACCGTTATTATCAAAGAAAAACTCCATATGATATACGTCCTTCTGATTTCCTGCCTTTTCTTCCCAACGGAGAAATGCAAGTGCTGGGATGTGGTGCGGCTCCTCCCATTCAAATGAATATACACACCACTCATCGCATACGTGTTCCGTTATGAACATTTCAATTTCTTCTCTGTCAATTTCTATCATAGCACTTTTTTTTTAATTTTTTGCAAAAATACATTTTTTTTTGAAAATGTTTTTGAGATGTCCAAATTACAAATCACTTTTTTCAAACTTCGGTATGTTCGGCCATACATAGACAGTGAAACCGTGTTTTAGAAGCCACTCATAAACGGTTGTCTTCTTTGACCTCGGCATCAGCGTTTTCTTATCCATTATAATGAAGCGCAAATCAATTCCCTTGTTGCAATCCCTTACCCAAATGTACTTTTTCATTTCCTCGGTCGTTCTCGGTCTTCCCTTGCATTCAATATAGATTGGCTCAACTCCGTTTCTTTCTAAAGTGAAATCGGGTATGTACTTGTGTTCTTCCGCTGGTTTTTCGTAGTTTAATTCGGTTGTTTCATAGTTTTCACCGCCTAATTTCTCGGAAACCTCCAATTCAAAATGTGATTTGTATTTTCCATAATCATTTTTGTTTCTTGATTTTGACATTCATTGCGTTATTTGCTCATTATTATATCATAACACCATTTATAGCCATAAGCTTGTTTTAATTTTCCTCTACAACATTTGGTTATATGTGTTTTGAAAAAACCAAGCTCCCTTTAAATATCCATTTTTTTTCATTTTCGGTTGCATTATTCGTCCTTGGACAAATATTTTCCCACCGCGCCACTGTTTTTTATATTTATCCAACGACCTCACTCTCCCAAAAGACGATACTTCATACAGACCTTCATAGCCAACAACTGGTCTCCATTCTTCAAATTGTAATGTGTTTTCCATATAAATTATTATACAAAAATTATTCTTCAAACACAAACGAACTCAATCTCCGAAGCCATCCAGATAAAAACACTTTCTTTTTTGGATTGTTCTTTACTATATTCATAAACCACAATCGTCTCATTTCAAGTAATTTGGCGTGTATTTCGGCTCTGTTGTCACCGTTCAACAATGCAAGTGTCTTTTTACCGACAATACCGTCCGCATCTGTTCCCAAACACCTCTGTATCTTTTTTATGGCCGTTACCGTTCCGCTTCCCCAACACATTTGAACACACAACTCTGCAATTGATTGGTTTTCAATTTCATCAGCTCTCATTTTATCCCAAAAGCCCGTTTTTAATATGTGCCGCCATTGCTCTTCTGTTATGTTCTTGAGGTCATTGCAATTCTTATCGCGCCCGTAATAGCGTCTGAATGTCGTTAGGGTGATTCCCTGCATTGTGCAACCTCCATCGGTGTCGGCTGGGTGTGAACTATAACCACCCTCCCATTTTTTAATTTTTGGAATCAATTTTTCAATATCTGCCATTTGTTTTCATTTAACTTATTTATTATTAAGATTTTAGAAAACCCTGCACTTCAACGGGGTTTTCTGTCGGTTCTGGTTCTGGCATACTTACTGGGACATACTCAATTTTTGGGTTGAAAATGGATTCCACCAATGTAAACGCCTCTTTTTCTGTCAGTTTGTTTTGTTGGATTAGTGTGTAAACAACTCTGAATGTCTTACGCTCATTTTTCATTTTCTTGGTCTAATTTTGTCATTATTTCATTCCATCTTTGATTGTAGTCGGTTAAATCTACATTCCTTATATGGTCGTTATCCATAGGCATATAATACACGGTCTTCAAAACACGCTCCTCGCTGTGGTTGTTCTTTCGGGCTCTGATTGTCTTTTTTTGCCATTTTTCGCGCTCATTCAAATTCCAAACATACGTTTTGTTTGATTTGGGGAAGAATTGAATTATGGCCTTTTTACCCGCCAAATTTGCCATATATTCAACTTTCTCCTCGTCAATGATACAACCTTCATTTTCTACACTTTCCGCTGTAATATCACGGCATTTCGTCTCCATATAGATTATTTCTTTTCCGTTGGTCGCGGTTATGTCGTAACGGTCAAATTCTCCTTCTGTGTGTGTGGCAGTCCATCCATCGGGTAACATTTGAAGTGTGTACTCATACGCTATCAATTCACGCGCTTTCACATTTTTTTCAATTTCGTTCATTAGTTCTGTGTTAGTCTTTTATTCTGCGGTTCATCTTTTCGCTGTAGTTTAGCCCTTCCGCAATTATTTCATCTTTCGTTGGCTCTGGGTTTTCGGCTTGTGTTTGGTACACCTCTTCCAAATCGTCATAAATGGATGGTTCAGCGTCTAAAGGGTGGTGTCCCTTTGCATCAAGATACAATTGTTGCCATTTATATATATTAGTAACATCTATATATTTGGGGTGGCTGTGTTTTCTGCCGCAATCGGCACAATATAGGTCTTTGCCATCGTTTTCACTTATGATGTTGAGTGATAAGCACTTAACACAATAAAAAACTGGTATGTCGTTGTATTCCTGTTTGTTAGCTTTCATTTTGGTTTGTTTTTATTCGTTATTTTCGTTGGTATAGCGGCAGGCGGTCAGATAGTAGCCTTTGACAATTTCGCCCCGCCACAATCGCTCCATCCTTTTCCCGTCAAAGTGTTTGAGAAGGTCACAACTATTTTCAAAGGGGTTTTTTTCGTCTTGTACGAATGCAGGATAGCGGAATATCCTTATTCTATCCGTTACGTCTGTTGGAATACTACATTCTATTTTCACGCCTTTGAACGGGTTTTTCTTTGGATATATACCGTATTCCAGACAGTTGACGTTATAGACATTCAAGGCGGTTCTATAGTCGTATTTTTGGAGTAGTTCCGCCAGCGTGTCAGTTGGATTTGTTTGGATTGGTTTTATTTTCTTGAAATCCTCTTCCACTTGGGTATATGTGAGAATCTGCCACTTTGCATTATTCGCGTTGAGATTTGGAATATTCCCATAAAAAAGGGCTTTCACTTGGATATTCGGATTGTACCTTTGAAGGTGTACGGCTATTGCGTGTATGGTGAATTGATTGGTTTGGAAAAACCGATACATCCCAGCACTCCAGACATATATGTTAATTGTTTCCATTTGGTATTGTTTTTGATTGTTATTCTTTATATATAAATAGTGCCTTGTTCAAAAACCGAGGCACTACTTAAAAAAAATAACACTTGAGAAAAAAAAGTCAAGTGTTACCAGAAAAAACAATCGTTGGAATCTGACGGGAAGAGTAAACAAAAAAAAAAGAAAAATAAAAATACCCTTCGCCCGACAGGGCAAAATGAATTTAACCAATTAAACACTTTGTTTCACTGATTGGAAACAATCTTCCAAGTCTTTCAAAGGCAAATCAAAACTTGTAACACTTGGATTCAGCTTTAGAAATGTTTCCCACGAGCAATTAGTGTATTTTTTTGAAAAATATTCTTTTACTTCTTCTTTTGTTTTTATTTTTAATTTTTCTTTTTTATTTTCTTTTTCTTTTTCTTTTTCTTGAGCAATTGCAATATCGCTGTAATCTTCTGTGTTACAATAAGATATTTTGTTGTCTCTTACAATGTTATTACACTCTTCTTCTGTTGTACTCTCAATAATCCAGTAACATTCTGATTCAATGTTAGATAATTGATTTGATTTTTCAATTGTGCCTTTAATTAGTCTGATTCTCGGCCATCTTCCACTTTTAGTGTCTTTGTGGTAAAAACCCCTGTGATATTCCAAATATCCAAAACGTTCCAATTTGTTGACAGTCCTGCTTACTGTGGAAAAATCGCAGCTAACCCCAAAGTCCTTCAAAGAACCCTGTAGGCTCATTCTTATATCCTTACCGTCTTTAAGTATTATGTTGAAAAATCCGTTTTTATCGGTGTCTTTGCCGTCTTTGATGAACTGCAATATTGCAAGTACATCCAAATCAATCGGGTTTAATTTTGGGTCGTTTTTGGCCTCATCTGTAAGCATCCAATCAACCTCTTCTATTACTTTTTGTTTTTTCATTGTTGTGGCAATTTAACAATATTATTATTATAAAAGTGGCTTAGTTAGCAGTTGCCACTCTACATAACTAAGCCTTAACTTTTATATATCTCTGTACTATATACATTCCACGGTGGCAAGCGAATGAATATAACTTCTGTTTTCTATATGTTAATATTACATTTTTTAATAATAAATATCAAGTAAAAACAAAATATTTATTTTTCCTTGTTTTTTTTTGAATAAAAATGTATTATTATAATGTAAGCCCAGCCACCACGAAGGGCGGATAAATATAACGCTTTGTTTGTACGTGTGTGGTGGCACTACAGGCCAAGCGATTTTTTTTGAAAACTAAAAAAAATGGAGACAACAGTTAAAAAAAAGATTGAAATTGTAAACGAGGACAGAAAAAAATTATTGGAACAATATGTTCTCAATGAATGTGACGGTTATTTTTTCAGTTATTGGTTGAAAAAAAGCCTAATAGAAAAATTAGATGAATGTATTTATTTTGGTTATTCAAAATATGATTTACAAACTACTTATTGCAGGTGTGACTTTGAAATGAAAAAACTTAAATATGTTATTCAAGTTGATTTCACCATTCTTGTTGGAGATTCTAAATACTGTGTCCAAAAGTGTATGACACACCAAATTACAAAACCTATACAGTTGGACGAGTTCGCTGGCGCAATTGTTGATGAATACTTTAGGACAGTGATTAACATTCCTTTTGGGTATGAGGAATAAAAAAAAAATAAAAAAAAATTACTTTAAGTTGATTTTTTGAAATAAGAAACTATTTATTATAAAAGAACAAAACAAATGAAAGAGATAACAGACAATCAACTTACCAAATGGTACAACGAGTACAACGCTGAACTTTTCGGCGGCAGCGTTGCTGGTTACACGGTTGTCGCCTACAAGCATCTGGCGACCCGTTTAGGCTTGTGTGATGATGAAAAACGCATAATCCAAGTTGACAGAACACTTGACGAACAACACGCCCGCGCAACCCTACTCCACGAAATAGTTCACGCTTTTGTCGGATGTAACCACGGACACGACAAAGCCTTCAACACTGAATGTCAACGGATTGAGACCGCCACGGGACTGAACCTGCGTGAATACCGAATGACGGCGCAAGTACGGAACGAACACAAACAACGTGTCAATGACGCAAGAACACAGGAATACAACAACCTCCGCAATGACTTGATTATGTGGCGTGAACGCGGTGAAATGGCAAAAGTACACAAAAGGCTTAACACACTCCATTGCACGTGTATAACAAAGACCCAGCAGAAGAAGCTATGGCAGGAATTTGGCCAACAAGCCCCCAAAGATTGAGAATTTGGGGTTATCTCAAACAAAATGGTATATTATACCTCAAGACACCAAAAGCCCATTAAAACGCAAATTTGAGAAATGTATATTGAATAACAATAAGTTACAAAAACAAACATATATGGAAACAATAATGAACGGCTGCGGCCACACAATCACGACAATCACGGCAATCAAAAATGACTTGTTGGAATTTGGTGAAATTAAAACAAATTTGTATAATTACATTAGAAAAAATAACCAAAATAAATAAAATAATCAAAGAATCGCAATTTTGGAATATTTTTTTTAATCATTTTAACTTTTTATGATTTGTAGGTGCCAGTAATACGGCTGGCACCTTTTGAAAAGAAAAAACAAACAAAATATATATATAATAACAATTAAAAAACAAATAAAAATGAAAGAATTTAGATTATTAAAAGCAAATGAAATTGAAGTAAGAAAGAATTTCGGAAAAGACAGTAACAATTACCTTCTTTATATTGACAGTCGTTCAGTAACCAAGTTGTTGGATGAAACAGTTGGCGCAATGAACTGGCAAACGGAATTTTATGAAGTCAACGGCCAGACATTTGGCAAACTGGGAATCTGGGACGATGAGAAAAAACAGTGGGTTTGGAAGTCTGATGTGGGAAGTGAAAGTAATATTGAGGCCAGAAAAGGCGAAGTAAGTGATTGCTACAAACGCCTTCTTTGCCGTTGGGGTGTTACTGAATTGTATAGTTCACCGAAAATCACCATAGACAGCACCAACCAATTTGCAAAGTATAAAGTATCGGAGATTAGTTATAACCAAGACCGCGAAATTGAATCACTTTCAATTGCTGACAATTACGGAAATGTTGTTTTCAACTGGCATAACGGCCAGCAACAGCAACAGCAGCAAACACACCGAACAGCAACCGCGCAACCAGCCACGGAACAGCCTAAAACATACCAATTGAGAAAACTAAACAATCCGATTGAAGCCAACGGGATGTTGAATAAATCACTTTATCGTGATATAATGTTCTCACAGACAACAGACAGATTGAAATCTATATATGAACTATATCCAGAACTTCACGAAAACAAATATTTCGTGGACACTCTGAAGAAGAAAAAAGCGGCTTTAACCGCTTAATCTTTCATCTTAATTTGTTTTTTTCTTATCAAAAAAAAAAACGGTGGCAGAAAAAGTCACCGTTTTTTATTTTAGTAGTATTCAACAACCATTTCCGCGCCGTACATTCTCAAAGTGTAAGATGTATTTACGTTCTCCGTACCGCGTTCGGCATACATTTTCAGTTTAGCGTTATTCAGTTCTTGCGCCGTCCAATCGCTTCCCGAAAATGTCACCGTGTACGTTGTAGCCGTGTTCGCAATTGTTACAGGTGTTCCCTTCGGGGTCGTTGTTCCCGCGTACAGTTGCCCCGTGTGGACGGGTATTCTTGACGACACTGTTGTTTCTGTCAAGGCGCGAAAACGACAAGTAACAGAAAGAATGGTGGCATCTTCGGGAATGTTCAGACCGAAATTCCAATAAAAATAAGTGACCGCCCCCGTTCCACGGGTTAGATAAATAGTTGCGTAACCGCTCGCGCTCGTTGGTTCAGTATAGGCGTTTGACGGATTTGAAAACGAATAAACCTGTCTGTCGGAATCATAGCCGACTAAATATGAAGATTGTGAAAGTGGAAGAGTCGTGAATGTGACGGGTGAACCGAGAGCGGAATAACCTCCCAAATTACCAAACAAATTGCTGCATTCCGCCCTCGGATATGCTGTGTAATTTGTATAAGGCTGTAATCCCGTGAGTGGAAACTCCGTTACTACCCCGTCAAGTTCAATTGTCTGTGAAGTACCTGTGTCGTTGTTTGTCAAGTACACTTGTGTTTTTATTATTGCCATTTCTACGAGAATATAATGTTTATTGTTGCTGTTGTTGATGTTATGTCTGTCGCTGTTGTTGCGTCTGCGTGAGGCAACGTCATAGCGGGGATAATAACAGGTTCGTTGTCTGCCGAATAATATATTTTTACGTCATAATTTGTGTACGATGGCAAACCCGTAAAAATCACTTGCTCACCGCTTATGTTTGTTGCATAAGTGGCTGTTACAGTACCGTTGTTAACCAAGTCAATATGTTTGCTTGTGTAATCATCGTAACAACTGTTGTAATACACATTGAATTTGATGTAGTCATAACCAACAATTGCACTCTTTCCGACAGCACCATCCCAAGTATATGTTTGTGTCGGCGTTGAAGTCGCTGACTA
>Ga0310690_10002842_pt1 | contig 27312 bp, 20 predicted proteins | sample AusTroGonzalo_MG_2_FD_207661 | JGI IMG/M metagenome (GOLD analysis project Ga0310690, IMG submission 207661) | Bovine rumen microbial communities from tropical cattle in Woodstock, Queensland, Australia - Gonzalo_04 (v2) (version 2) | ecosystem: Host-associated > Mammals > Digestive system >...
CGCTTTGCGGAGCGCCTCTTCTTCGTTCTCCCAGACTTCCTCGAAGGTTTCTTTTAAAAGGGAATACGGGAGGTGCAGATCCGCGAATCCGGGGAAATCTCCCCACGGCTTCAGCAGCATGGTACGGAGCATTTCCTTACCGTATTTCAGGGTATACCATTTTCTTCTGTTTTCTTTGATCGATTTCTTCTTGTTGAAATGCCTGTTCACCGCCAGGGCATTATAGGTCAGCGACAGATTCAGCTGCTGCTCGGGAATGATCTTTCCGTTCATGTCGACAGCGGGCGGCATGCTGGTATTTAATACCGCCGTTTCCGTAGGAAGGCCGTTCTTAAAGAAGACCTCCGGTCCGGCCGGTGCGGTAAGAAACATATCGTCATTGAAATAAACGAATTTGTCGGTCAGATCCGGGATCCTGTGCAGGAAGAATTCGATCGGCCTTGCCGAATAGGTGGGAAGGTATTCCGCAGGAATGTAATCGCTGTGCTTCACGATCCGGAGCTTCGGATGATCCGTTTTCAGCCACGACGGTACATGGCCCCACGTGACAAAATGAATATTGTTGAACCAGGGCGCGTATTTTTCCACAGCCCTGAACCAATACTGGAGATTGTCCCATTCGCGGTATCTTTCGTCGCGCAGGTCTCCTACGTCTTTTTTCTGATATCTGTTCTTTTCTTCGCGCCATGCCGGATCATTTCCGTCGACCCAGGTGACAACGAAATCGATTTTTTCCATGAATGTTTCCCCTTATAATCTTCTTCCCCGGAACTGCTGCTTTCTATTCTTCAAGTCAACAGAACAGCACCATCCAGCTCTTTCCCCATGAGCTTGAGATAGTGTTTCATTTCATCGAACTTCTGATGTCTTGATATTCCCTTTTTCTCCAAAGCAACGAACATGTCTTCCGAACCGCATGCGTCGCTTGATTCAGCTATTGTAGCAGGTTGGTTCACAAAGGTCAAATGAAGGCCCGCCGCTTCCGCCTCGGTCGTCAGGGTCCCGGAAAACGCCTCCGTTTTTTTGTTGTTTTTGAGGGTCGTGACCAGGGTGACTCCGCTTACGCCCCTTTCGTCCGCCTTTTTCTTAAGGATCCTGGCAAGCATGGCGGCGCCGTCCTTTCCGAACGTGCCGAACGAGACCACGCCGTATCCTTCGAAATCGGAATCCCTGTTGATGGTCGGGACAAAGATCGCCGCAGCTATGGCGACTATGATGCCGGCCAGAAGGCCGATCAGTGCCCAAAGAATGATGGAACCGATGCCGGGAGCGGACGTTTCCGCAGATGTATCCGCATCGTCATCCTCTATGACGGCTGTCGCTTCCCCGGTCGAAGAAGTATCTGCAGCGGTATTTTCTTTCGTAACGTAGATGCCTTTGAAGAATTTCTCGTCCACGACATCCTTGCGTATATATTTGTTCTCAAATTTCAGCTTGTTGTCCGTCATGGTAGCGTCGATGTCTTTCAGCTTGACCCTGCAGGCCAGAAGCAGCTCCTTGCACATCTCCTTCGTTTCCGCGCATACCCTGATTTCCAGGACGGCTTTGTTGGCAATCGTCCGAAGGCCGTATGATTTCCCGTACAGTTTGTATCGGCTCACCTGTTTTTCCGCGTATCGTTCCGCGTCGAGAAGCCCTCCCAGCTCTTCTTCGGCATGATTCTTCGCAAGAGCGGTGAAGATTTCGTGGCTGGTAGACGGAAGCGCGAAAATTTTCTTGTAGCTGTCCGCGACAACACTCTGCATTTTGGCATAGGTATCGCTGCCGCCTACGGTCACATTGATATAATAATAGGCATGGCCGCAGTACATGACATGATCATATGCCGCTTCCGCCTCCTGCATTTCCCGATACGCCGACATTTTCCTTACATACATCAGCGATCCGACGGCAGCGCCAATGATGACAAAGACCAGGATAATGAACTTCATTTTCCAGATCCTTACAAAAACATCTCTCAGTCCGCATTTTTCAAACACCTGTCATCTACCTCCTTTATGTCAGCCGCACAAAACGTGCTTTGTCTTTATAGGAATACGTTCGGGTCACGAGACCCGCCAGAACATATACTACTATGATCAGCGCCCAGAACTGGATGTACACCAGAAACGTCAGCCAGTCCAGTGCTTCCGCCCTGGGGCTGAAAAAGAGCCCGAGCAGAGCGACCATCGCGATCGTGCGCAGGAGCGTGTTATCCTTCTTCATCATCAGAAGGAGAAGGACGAGGAGCGCTCCGAGAATGACGCTGAAAATAATGACTCCGGCGTAACCCCAGTCCACGTAGTTCTCCAGCACATAGGAAGAGCCCTGGCCCCAGCCTTTCAGATAGGCCGCCCTGTCCGTCGTATACATGGCGCTGTGGGCGAGATTGCTGCCGTAGATCGCTTTTATGGCGCTGTTCGTATTGCCAAGATCCATGGTCCCGAACAGTTTCTGTCCGATGCTGCCGTGGACCAGATAATCCGTGATCGGGCCGAAGGTGTAATTCTTCGGAACGACGGACGGCAGCTCGTCCATCGAGTTATACACCGCCCTGATCGTATCAAACGAAGTGCCCTGGGCATAGAAAAAATTGCCGATGCTGCCCAGGATGCCGGTATTGACGCTCCTGTCCAGACGTATTCTGGAATAAACCCCCATAAAGGCCACAAGAGCCGGGGTACCGATGATCATCACCGCCTTTTCGAACGGACCGATCCATTTTTTCACAGGCCCTCCCGCACCGGTCCGGGAGGCAATGACATCACGGAAAATGAAATAGATCACGATAAAGATCACGCGGAGAATGACCGGATTTCTCACGCCGATGATGAACCACGGAACGGCGTCGAGAAGATAGATCCCGAGGACGGCCGCCGCCGCTCTTTTCCTCGGCAGCGTCGCGAGGAAAATGCACATGGCATATTTGGCCATGGAGGCCATTGCGAGAACAGGTCCGGGAAGGGAGCTTTCGTAGCTCAGGAAATAGTCGTTATAGGTCCTGTCCTGCATGAAAGAAAGCTTCTCAAAGCCTTCCGCAAAAGAAGCCGCGATCAGAATGAGGAAAACCACCAGGGAAACAAGCGCCAGACTCTCCCGGAACTCCTGCTGATATTCCGTCTTTTCCTTTACCGGCTTCAGCTCTCCCCTGTTGTCGTATCTCTTAAAGATTCCCTCGCCGATGATCGCGCCGAAACGCAGCGAAAGCAGCGAAAGGAAAACCATCATGAGCGCCGCCCACGTTGCTTCTTTGCTGTACCAGATCCAGGATCTGCCCTGTACGATCAGGATAAAAGGACGGACGATCAGGAATGTAAAGATCGCCACATGAAAGAACAGAAAAATGAATCTCGTGCGTCCGCTGTCGAATCCGAAAAAGATGTTGCTTAAAAAGAACAGGAACATGCCCCAGAACATGATGTTCCAGCCGCTTGTCACAGCTCCTGCCGCAAACACCGCCGCTCCTATGACAAAAAGAGAATAGCGCAGGAACGATACGATCTGTTTTCCGGTTATATCCAGAGTGCCTGTCAAACCCGTCTCCCGTAAAAAACGCACAAAAATCTACATAATCCCTTGTATTATACCTTTTTCGTTCTGCTGCGTCAAATTCGCTCCCTTTCGGGAACCGGAACAGGTTCCTTTTCCGGTTCCCGAAAGAGGCGGTCCCGTGCCGCAGAATGCAGCGCAGGGACCGCCCCCGGTCATACTTTTTCAGTATTAATGTGATGATTTAAGCTCCCAGTTCCGTACTGTCGGCTTCCCTGATTCCGTTTTCCGCCAAAAGCTTCTTGAAGCCCTGCGTATCGTTGACCTTGAAGATCATGACCGCTTCGCCCCGCACTTTGCCGAACACGGAATACATGTACTCGATATTGATGCCGGCTCCCGACATGATCCCGAGGATCTCCGCCAGTCCGCCGGGCTTGTCCGGTACCGCCACGGCCACGACGTCCGAAAGCATGGCAAGGAACCCGCTTTCTTTCAGGATTTCCATGGCCTTATCGGCCTCTTCGACGATCAGTCTGATAATGCCGTAATCCGCGGTCTCGGCCACGGTGATGGCACGGATATTGACATCTTTTTGTTCGAGGCTCGTGGTTATGTCGAGAAGCTGTCCGGGTCTGTTTTCAAGAAAAATGGATATCTGTTTTACTGTCATAATCACCTCCATCCCGTGCGCAGTGCGCGCGCGTTCCTTATTCTCAGATTTTACGGTTATCGATGACGCGCACGGCCTTGCCGGTGCTGCGCTCGATGGTCTTCGGCGCGACGAGTTTGACTTTGACTTTGATGCCGAGCATGGATTTGAGCGCTTCCACAAGGCCTTTTTCGAGTTTCTCGATCTCGCCGATGCTGTCGGAGAACTTGGCCTCGGTCATTTCCACGCGGACCTCAATGGTATCGCTGTTGTTCACCCTGTCCACGATGATCAGATAGTTGGAGGTATATCCCTGATCCAGGAGTACGGTCTCGATCTGCGACGGGAATACGTTGACGCCGCGGATGATGAGCATGTCGTCGCTCCTGCCCATGGGCTTCGCCATCTTGATGAGCGTGCGGCCGCAGGAACATTTTTCCCTTTTCAGGACACAGATATCACGGGTCCTGTAGCGGATCATCGGAAAGGCTTTCTTGGTAATGGCCGTAAAGACGAGTTCGCCCTTTTCGCCTTCCGGAAGCACTTCACCGGTCTCGGGGTTGATGATCTCGGCGATAAAATGGTCTTCATTGATATGCATTCCGGTCTGGGCGCTGCATTCGAACGAAACGCCGGGGCCGGAAAGCTCCGTAAGACCGTAAATGTCATAGGCTTTCAGTCCGAGCTTCTTCTCGATATCCCGGCGCATTTCCTCGCTCCACGCTTCGGCGCCGAAAATACCGGCTTTCAGTTTGATCTTGTCCTGAATGCCCTTTTCCTCGACGCACTCGCCGATATACGCCGCGTAGGAAGGCGTACAGCAAATGATCGTGGTCCCGAGGTCTTCCATGAACTGCAGCTGCCGGTCGGTATTTCCCGACGACATCGGAAGAGTCAGGCACCCTACCCTGTGGCTCCCGCCGTTCAGGCCCGGGCCTCCGGTGAACAGGCCGTAGCCGTAGCACACCTGGCAGACGTCTTCCCTGGTTCCGCCTGCGGCCATGATCGCTCTGGCGCAGCAGTCTTCCCAAAGGTCGATATCCTCCTGGGTATAGAACGCGACGACTCTCTTTCCGGTCGTTCCGGACGTGGACTGGATCCGAACGCACTCGCTTAAGGGTTTTCCCATCAGGCCGTAGGGATAGGCTTCGCGAAGGTCTGCTTTGGACAGGAACGGGAGTTTGTGCAGATCGTCTACGGATCTGATGTCATCGGGCGTTACGTTCGCCTCCTGCATCTTCTTTCTGTAGTACGGCACATTTTCCCATACGTGTTTGACCTGTTCAACAAGACGCTCGCTCTGCAGCTCCTTAAGCTTCTCCACAGGAGCGCATTCGATTTCCTGCTGATAATAATGTTCCATTAGTCTTCTCCTCTGTATTATAAATTTTGTCCTGCAATAAATGCCTTTTTATTCATCTCGACGAACTTTTCGGGAACGCTCTCTTCGATGGCCTTCATCCATTCTTCTTCCGTAAAGTCAAAATACTTTGAAAGCCTTCCCAGGAGCACGATATTCACCGCCTTCGAGGAGCCGGCGGATGTGGCTGCACCAAGCGCGTCGATCGCGTCCAGATTGATGCCGGCCGCCTTCATTTTCTCCACAAGGCCCTGCGGATATTCGGCCGCCCCGGTAATGACCGGCATCGGATTGATCTGCTGGGTGTTGGTAATGATCATCCCGTCTTTGGAAAGAAATTCGGTATAACGGGCCGCTTCCAGAAGTTCGAATGAGAGGATGCAGTCCGCCTGTCCCTTATCGATAATGGGAGAGTATACTTTCTCCCCGTAGCGCACATAGGTCACAACGCTGCCGCCCCTCTGGCTCATGCCGTGGACTTCGCTGACCTTTACGTCATATCCCTTTGTGATCAGCAGTCTTCCCAGGAGCTTGCTTGCAAGAAGGGTGCCCTGTCCGCCTACTCCGACTATCATAATGTTTTTCGTCTTTTCTGCCATGGCTCACTCCTCCTTCTTTCCGCCCAAAGCTCCGACTTTGCACAGCTGGGTGCAGACGCCGCAGCCTGTACAGAGCGTATTGTCGATATGCGCCTTCTTGTCCGAGAAGCTGATCGCCGGACATCCGATCTTCATGCAGGATTTGCAGCCGACGCATTTTTCCTCATTGCAGTCGATGGGACCGGGATGCTTCACGTATTTCAGGAGAGCGCAGGGCCTTCTCGAAATGATGACCGACGCTTCTTCCGCCGCCACTTCTTCCTTTATGGCCGCATCGCATTCGGCCAGATCATAGGGATCCACCACACGGACCCTCCGGATGCCCACCGCACGGCAGAGGGATTCGAGATCGATCTTCGTGCAGGGGTCGCCTTTCAGATTGCGTCCGGTCGTGGGGTTCTGCTGGTGGCCGGTCATTCCCGTGATCGAATTGTCGAGAATAATGACTGTGGACTTTGATTCGTTGTAGGCAATATTTACGAGGCCGGTTATGCCCGAATGCATGAACGTGGAATCGCCGATGACAGCGACCGTATTCTTTGCCATTTCCCCGTTCCCGGACTTACAGAAGCCGTGAACGCCGGAAACGGAAGCGCCCATGCAGATCGTGGAGTCCAGGGCTGCGAGCGGCGGGACTGCGCCTAGCGTATAACAGCCGATATCTCCGATCGCATGCAGTTTATTTTTGGCAAGCGTATAGAACAGTCCTCTGTGGGGACAGCCCGCACACATAACGGGCGGCCTCGCCGGGATATTTTCGTCGAGCTTCACGCCGGAAGCGGCCCCCATATGAAGCTTTTCAGCGACCAGGTTCTGGCTGAGTTCCCCGAGAGGCGGGAAAAGATTCTTGCCGGCCAGATGCGTCCCGATACCGATGCTCCTGCAGTGCGTCTCGATAATGCCGTCCAGTTCTTCCACGACAATGACTTTGCCGACGCCTGCCGCAAAATCCATGATCTTCTGCACCGGCATCGGATTGATCATGCCGAGCTTTAAGACCGGGAACCGGTCGCCGCAGGCCTCTTTCACATACTGATAACAGGTGGAAGAAGTGATGATTCCGAGCGATTTGTCTTCGCCGTCTTCGATCCTGTTGAAATCGCAGGTCTCCGCAAATTCGGTAAGCTTCTTCATGCGCTCTTCCACGACCGGATGTCTCCTGATCGCGTTGCCGGGCATCATAATATATTTCGCGCCGTTCTTCTCATAGGGAGGCTGTTCCGGAACTACGCGGTCCGCAGTCTCCACAAGGCTCTGCGAATGTGCGACTCTTGTGCACATCTTTAAAATGAACGGTGTGTCGTATTCTTCGGAAAGCTCATAGGCTTTTTTAACAAAGGCAAGCGATTCCGCCGAATCCGAAGGCTCCAGCATCGGAAGTTTGGCCGCGATCGCATAATGCCGCGAATCCTGCTCGTTCTGCGAGCTGTGCATGCCGGCGTCGTCCGCCACGGCAATGATCATTCCGGCATTTATGCCGGTGTAAGAAATGGTAAAAAGCGGATCCGCAGCGACATTCAGGCCCACGTGCTTCATTCCGCAGAAACTCCGGTGCCCCGCAAAGCTGGCGCCGAAAGCCGATTCCATGGCCACTTTCTCATTCGGGGCCCATTCGGCATAGATCTCATCGTATTTCGCGGCATACTCGGTGATCTCGGTACTGGGCGTGCCGGGATAACTGGATACGAATTCGCATCCCGCCTCATAAAGGCCTCTGGCAGCCGCTTCATTTCCAAGCATAAGTTGTTTCATGGTTTAATCCTCGTAATAATATCTGGCTTTTATGATTCACGCGGGTCGTTCCGCGCTTCGCAGTTATCGTTTTGTCTGTGCTTCGACCAGCCTGCCCGCATGATAGCGTTCGCGAAGGAGCGGCTTCTCGATCTTTCCTGTCGGATTCCTCGGCACCTCGTCGAAAATGACGCGCCTCGGCCTCTTGTAACGCGGCAGCTCACGGCAGAATTCGGTGATCTCTTCCTCGGTGCATGCAACACCGGGCTTCAGCTCGATAATGGCCGCGGCGATTTCACCGAGCCGGTCGTCCGGAAGACCGATGACCGCAACGTCCTTGATCTTGTTGTTGGCACGCAGGAAATCCTCGATCTGTACGGGATACAGATTCTCACCGCCGGAAATGATGACGTCCTTCTTCCGGTCGACCAGATAAATGAATCCGTCCTCGTCCATCTTCGCCATGTCGCCCGTGTTGAGCCAGTCGCCTTTTAAGATCTCGTCGGTCGCCTTCTGATTCTTATAATAACAGAGCATGACGCCGGGGCCCTTTACGGCCAGTTCGCCGATCTCGCCGGGCTTCACCTCATTATTATTTTCATCGACGATACGCGTCTTCCACATATATCCGGCCTTGCCGATGGCGCCGACCTTGTGGATATTTTCCACGCCTAAATGCACGCAGCCGGGTCCTAAGGACTCGCTCAGACCGTAGTTGGTGTCGTACTGATGGTTCGGGAACACCTTCTTCCAGCGCTGGATCAGGCTCGGCGGCACCGGCTGTGCGCCGACGTGCATCAGCCTCCACTGGTCGAGATCATAGTCGTCAAGCTTTACGGAGCCGTCGTCGATCGCATCCAGGATATCCTGGGCCCACGGCACCAGGAGCCATACGATGGTGCACTGTTCCTGCGTTACCGCGCGCAGGATCCAGTCCGGGGAAACGCCCTTTAAAATGACGGCTTTGCTGCCGGCGTAGAGGCTTCCGAACCAGTGCATCTTCGCGCCGGTATGATAAAGAGGCGGAATGCAGAGGAAAACGTCGTCCCTCGTCTGTCCGTGATGATTCTGTTCGGTCATGCAGGAGCAGTAGAGCCCTCTGTGATTATGAAGGATCGCCTTGGGGAATCCGGTCGTGCCCGACGAGAAATAGATCGCGGCATAATCGGTCTCCGATACATCCACGGGCGGAGCCTGTGAGGAGCAGAAATTCATGAGCTTCCAGCAGTCCTCGGTATAGTCGGGCCTGTTCTTTCCGACAAAGAACATTGTGTGGACGAGCGGGATCTGGTCGCTGATGGCATCGATCCTCTCGACGAATTCCTCTCCGAAAATGAGAACTTCCACATCCGCCAGACCGACGCAGTAACGGATCTCGTCGCTCGAATAACGAAAATTCAGGGGAACCGCGATGCAGCCGGCCTTCAGGGTGCCAAAATACAGCGGCAGCCATTCCAGGCAGTTCATTAAGAGAATGCCGACCTTGGTGTTCCTTTTGATGCCCCTGCTCAGCAGGAGATTGGCGAACCGGTTCGCCTGTCTGTCAAAATCCCTCCATGAGATCGCTCTTCTGTACGGATCGCAATCCTCGGCCTTTTCGATGAGGCTCGCTTCCCGCCATGTTACCGCGCTGTCCCTCTGCTCGGTGGGGCTCATTTCCACAAGTGCTGTTTCATCGCCGTACAGCCTTGCGTTTCTCTCCAGCAGCTCTGCAATTATCATAACTATCCTCCATAAAAACAAGTGCAGTGAATGTCACTCAATAATAAACCTAAAGACTAACTCTAACACTTTAAACGGTTGAAGTCAACGTAAGACAACGAAAGAGAGCCTGTGCTAACTTGACAACAGAATGGCGGTTTTTTCATATATTTTTATATACAGCCATTTCTCATGTTGTTCTTGACTAACCGATAGTTCCTATTCTATTATATCAATAACGATAATCATTATCATTTTTAAGTCAAGGAGGCAACCGATGCCCGCAACCAAATACAGCCGCCAGCGGGAAGCGATCAAGAACAATATTCTTCACCGCACCGACCACCCTACGGCTGATATGGTGTTCAGCGACATCCGCAGGATCTACCCGAACATCAGTCTGGGGACGGTCTACCGCAACCTTGCGCTCCTGTGCGATCACGGCGAGATCCGGAAGATCTGTACGGGCGACGGCATCCAGCATTTCGACCGGGACGTGTCGCTGCATGACCATTTTGTCTGCAGACACTGCGGATGCGTTGCGGATATGCAGCTGATCGACGCGTTCGACCTGAAGGAGTACGTGAGTACGCATTTTGACGGGATCATCGATTCCTGCCAGGTGATGTTTTACGGGATCTGCAGGGAATGCTCTTCGAAATACTCTGAAAGTGATAATGCAGCAGAGATTCAATAATAAAAATTTATTTAAAGAAAGGAAGTATTGTTATGGCTAAATTTGTATGTCAGGTCTGCGGTTATGTTCATGAAGGCGACACTCCCCCCGAGCAGTGCCCCATCTGCAAAGCTCCGGCTGAGAAATTCACAAAACAGGAAGGCGAAATGACATGGGCTGCCGAGCACGTTGTTGGCGTAGCTAAGGGCGTTTCAGACGATATCATTGCCGACCTCCGCTCGAACTTCGAAGGCGAGTGCTCCGAAGTAGGTATGTACCTTGCAATGGCACGCGTAGCTCATAGGGAAGGCTATCCGGAAATCGGCCTTTACTGGGAGAAGGCAGCCTATGAAGAGGCTGAGCATGCTGCTAAATTCGCAGAGCTCCTCGGCGAAGTCCTCACCGACAGCACCAAGAAGAACCTCGAGATGCGTGTAGACGCAGAGAACGGCGCGACAGCAGGCAAGACCGATCTTGCAAAACGCGCCAAGGCTGCAGGACTGGATGCGATCCATGACACCGTTCATGAGATGGCCCGCGACGAGGCGAGACACGGAAAAGCTTTCGCTGGACTGCTTCAGAGGTACTTCGGCTAATATGACTTAAATTAAATTGTCAGTCAGATTGTCAAACGAAAAACAAACAACCGTCACGCCTGGTGGCGGTTGTTGCGTTTTACAACAACAAAGATTAGCGTTTTGATTCGAAATACTATATACTGTACATATGAGCATCACAGTGATCGGTACAATTTTCAATGACATCAAAGGTTACCCTCTCGGTACCTTCATCCCGAACGGACGGAATCCCGGCATGATGAAGATCGTCCACGGGGGCGTCGCACGGAATGTGGCGGAGGATCTGGCAAGATCCGGCCGGTCTCCCGTATTCGCGGCGCTTACCGACCGTTCCTCCCTGGCATCCGACATCGTAAAACGTCTTGAAGACAGCGGCGTGGATACGCGTTTTGTCCGTGCGTCCGATGCCGGAATGGGCACATGGATGGCCATTTTCAACGATAAGGGCGACGTAGCTGCGAATATCTCGATCCGCCCCGATCTCTCTCCTCTGACCGCGGTCCTGGATGAACATCACGAGGCTCTCTTTGCGGATTCCGACGGGATCATCCTGGAGATCGATATCGAAGAAGCAACCGTGGAACGCGTGTTCTATTATGCTGAAAAATACGGCGTTAAAGTGTATGCCCTCGTTTCCGTCATGAGCATGTCACTGGAACGCAGAAAATTCTTCCCCCGTACGGAGTGTTTCGTCTGCAACCTGCAGGAAGCCGGAATGATGTTCGGGAAAGATCTCAAGTCGTTTCTCCTGAAGGAAGCAGACGCGGAAAGGTCCTTGTCGCAGGCAATGATGGTTTCCGCTTCTTCTTCCTCCGAAAGCTTTGGGGATCCGGGAGTTCTCCGGTTTGACGACCTCGCCAGACACATCGCATTACTGGCAAAAGAAGAAGGATTTTCAAAGTTCATCACAACGCTCGGCGAAAACGGCTCGGTCTATGCTGACTGCCGCGTGACCGGCCGCGACGGCCTTCCCCTTTCCGGATGGTGCCCTGCCGAAAAAGTCAAAGTGATCGACACTGCCGGAGCCGGCGACGCTTTCTGCGCGGGAGCTTCCGCGGCCCTCATCGAAGGCCGCTCCCTGGCCGAAGCCTGCATGGCAGGCAGCCGCATGGCGTCCTCAGTCATAACCAGTACCGAAAACGTACTGCCGGGGTAAGGCCAGACTGCCCCGGATTCAGGGAACCATCAGACCGGGGCAAAAACCAAGGAGAAAATACATGAATTACAAAATCATCAACGGAAAACTGCTGCTGCACGGAGAAGATGGCTTTAAAGTCGAAAGCGGAACGCTCTTTATTAAGGATGGAATCATATCCGGGATCCGGAATGAAGGCGGAAACACCGATCCGGACGGAAACCATGAGACCATCGACGCAAAAGACCGCCTCGTCATGCCCGGTCTTATCAACGCGCACACGCACGTTTATATGACGCTGCTGCGCAATTACGCGGACGACGTGGATTTCGGCGAATGGCTTTTCAACAGATGTATGCCGGTCGAGGACAGCCTTCCCGCAGAGGCAGCCTACTGGACGAATCTGCTCGGCTTCGCCGAAATGTTCCGAAGCGGCACCACCTCCTATGTGGATATGCACATGTACAAATGCATGTCCGGAAAGGCGGCGAACGATGCGGGAATACGAGCCTTCATCGGCCGCGGCCTCGTCGGCACCGACCTCTACGGCGACGGTCTTTCCCGGTTCCGGGAAGCGCTTGCGGAAAAAGAAGAATATGAAAACAGCCGCATCAGATTTATTCTTTCCCCCCACGCGCCCTACAGCTGTTCCGAAAAGCTGTACCGCCAGGTCGTCGAAGAATCCGAAAAACGGGGTCTTCTGCGTCAGACACATCTTTCCGAAGGACTGACCGAGGTTGAAAATATACTTGAACAGACCGGTAAAACGCCTGTAAAATGGCTTTACGATATCGGGTTCTTAAGCGATAAGACACTCCTCGCTCACTGCGTGCAGATGAGGGACGACGATATCGAACTGATCGCAAAAAGCCGTGCTTCCGTCGTGACCAATCCCGCCAGCAACGCCAAGCTCGGAAACGGTTTTGCTCCCGTCTCCGAAATGGACGCGGCCGGCGTACATCTCTGTCTCGGCACCGACGGAACGTCCAGCAACAACACTCTGAATATGTTCCGCGAAATGGGCCTGCTCTCCCTCATTCACAAGGGGATCCAAAAGGATTCGACCGCCGCTCCGGCGCAGAAAGTCCTCGCCGCCGCGACCGTAAACGCCGCTGAAGCGCTGGGCAGGGCTTATACGGACAATGAGAACGGCCGGGCCGGACAGGCTTCCCCCTTCAGCGGGCACGAAGAACCGGAACAGGCTTCCCGAGCCTGCAAAAACAGCACGTCCCGGCACACGCCGCTGTTCGGCGTGATCGAACCCGGTGCGAAAGCGGATCTCATTTTCCTGGATCTGAAGAGCCCTTCCCTCTTCCCGAACAACAATATTGTTTCCTCCCTCTGCTATTCCGCGAACGGCTCCGAGGTGGAATCGGTCATGATCGACGGACAATTCGTCATGCGGAACCGTGAGCTGCTGACAATCGATTACGAAAGAGTGTGTTACGAAGTACAGAAGATCGCGGACGAATACCTGAAATAAAATAACATGGAAACAGACAGTATTCTTCAGAAAACAACCGAATCCGGAAACAGCACGGCCCCGCTCCTCGACGGACGATACAGGATCATCCGAATGATCGGTGAGGGCGGCTTCGGCATAACCTACGAAGCCGTCAACATCCATAACTCCATGCGTGTCGCCGTAAAAGAATGCAAGAGCGAAGCTGACAACGCCCGCTTTCTGCGCGAGGCGCGTGTACTTCGCGACTTCGCGGAAGAACCTGCTGTCGTGACCGTGCTCGACAGTTTTGAAGAAAATGATAAAGCCTATATCGTCATGGAGTATCTTGACGGCGTCACCCTTTCCCATGAGATCAGAAAGAACGGCAAATGGCCGACGGAAAAAGCGGTGCGCAGCCTTGTGCCCGTAATGAAGGTGCTGGAAAAAATGCACAGCACCGGCGTCATTCACCGCGACATCAGCCCGGATAATCTGATGGTCATGCCCGACGGCTCTGTCATACTCATGGATTTCGGCGCCGCGCTCCCGACCGAAAAAAACGAGTTTACCCGCACTGCTGTTTTCAAGTCTGTCTATTCGCCGCCCGAACAGCGCGACGACGTTTTCCAGACCGGCAGCTGGTCGGATGTCTATGCGCTCTGCGCGACGATCTGGTACTGCATCACGGGAACCGAACCGGAGGATTCCCTTTCCCGTCTTCTGTTCGATGAGCTTCAGAAACCCTCCGAAGCCGGCGCGGACATTTTGCCCGCTGCCGAACAGGCTCTGATGAAAGGTCTTGTGCTGATCAAAAACGTCCGTACACAGGATATTTTCACGCTTCGGACCGAGCTGGAAACCGTCTATCCCGACCTGTCCGAAGAACAGAAGAAAGAAATCGAAAGACGTAAAAAAAGACGCAAAAAGATCATCATCGGCTGTATCTGCGCAGCCGCTGCAATCACCGCAGTCTGTCTGTATATCTTCAGGATCAACATCCTGTTTTCATTTATCGAGACGGAAACGATAGCGCTGGACGGGCGGGAAATGAGTGATGAGGAATACGCAGAGAGCACCCGCATCGTCAGGGAGCGCTTTCAATCCTATGTGACCGGGAACAGGGTCCTGATCCGCGAAAATGACAGACAGCTTTTCTTTGAGATCCCGTTCGATGACCTCCCGGATACCGGGGACGTATCACTTAACGATGTTATACGTTCATCAGTCACCAGGCCAATGGTCCTTTCCGTGCTTCATTTTAACTCATCCGATGATTCCTTCGAAAATCTCGGGACCTATTCACAGACGACGGACATTGTCGGATTCGAGACGGATGGTGACGATGCGCTCATCACGTTTTCAGAAGATGCAGCCGCAGAAATGGACGGGCTGCTTGAAAGGGAGGACGAAGCGGTATGGTTCTGGTTTGATTCCGGCGCCGACTATGCCAGGAAGCTGTCTTACGAGGGAACGACTCTTGGCGACGGTACGACGGTACGCGTGAGCAGTCAGGGTCTTTTGAATGTATATAATAATAACGGTATCGTGAACTGGGGCGAATACAGTGTTCCCATGTCTCTGATGAAAATGCACTTTACAAATGCGCCTTCACCAAAAGCCTTTCAGGTCGATTCGGAATGGATCACGCAATGGGAAAATAAAAATGATACAATGTTCCCCGGCAAAAATCAAAAGAATGAGAACGAAATACCGGGGCGAACGGTAAGCGTCAGATATTCCCTTTCCAGGACAGACTTCGAACACGAAGGATATAATCCTTCCCTGTTCAGCTTCCAGGCCGTATTAAAGAACAGGCTTGACAGTCTGGAGGTTCCTTATTCCGTAGGCATAGACCGCCGCTATGACAATACATACGTTGTCAGGGTCCCTTCGGATGCCGTCTGGGCTGAGGAACTCAAATGCATGGGTGAATCGATAAGCCTTTCTCTTGGAAGCAGCCTGACATTCAGTTCTTCGCTTACATTTTATTCTTCCGATTACACCGGCATCGCTGTGGAAAAATACGAAGGCGGTACTTTTTCCCTGATCCTTACTGTCAGTAACTACAATACCGAAACAACCGCAGACGTCATTTCTACCGCTTCCGAACAGGGGGACGGGATGCTGTATCTGTATCTGAATGATCTCCGTTCAAATTATCAGATCGCCTGTTGTGACACGGAATCCGCGCTTGCCTCTCTGACAAGTAACGGGACCATAAAATTCGACCGTTTCACATTTGCCTCCTGTCCCGTCATGGACGCGGATACTGCCCATTTCGCGAACTGGCTGGTGACCTCTTTCAGCGAATCCGCACAGGACAGGGGAAGCATAGGCACAATGACTCCTTTCGGGGAAATGGAAGCCGAAACACGGGACGAAAACGGACAACCGGTCTATTTTTACAATGAAGACCTGCTCCCAAGGCGTGTATTTGAAACAGCTGAAAGCCTTGCGGCAAAAGAGCTCGTAGATGAATGGAATGAATTATACTCTGAAACAATGTATTTCGAATACGATACCTCTGTCAGGCAGCTGTCTGCTGAAATATACGGTATTGACTCTTTCTATGAATTCACTCAATTGCTCCGCGATAACGAAGCCGAAAACAAATCCATGTATTTTGGCGGCGGTGTAAGGATCCGTCTGTATGACAGTGATCATGATTCTGCTTCCCCCGGAAAGAATATATCGGTCACCTATTCCATGTCATTTGAAGAAGGCACCCTGGTCCAAAATCAGTATTTAACAACTTCGGATGACACTGACCCGGCAATCAATGCGCTGAAAGAAATACTGGAACAGTATCCTACCCTGTGATCTGCTCCCACTTTTTATCACTGCTCTCCGACTTGAGATAAGTCTTATACAGATAAAAATTCTCTTCCGACTTCGCCATTTCCTCGGCCGTGTCGAACAGAAAATACATCGGATCATCAGATTCCATGAATTCCATGAAAAAGCTGTCGCATCCGTTCTTCGGATTCAGGGCCGGGAAGCCGCATTCTGTCAAAATGTCATTCAGCCGGTCTCTGTCGATCTCCTGCCCTTCCGGAATTTCACAGTCTGCTTCCTTCCCCAGGAACAACAGGAAAGAGATAAAGGTCACGCGGTCCATATCAAGCTCTCCGCGAAGGACCTTTCTGACAAAATTTCCGCCGCTCCGCCCGGTCTGGTATGTGGCGGCTTTATTTTCCAGAGAATACTGTTCGTCTTTTTCCGCTTCCTTTTCCTCCAGATCCTCAAGCACCTGTTCGATCAGCTCATCGTCAGAAAGCGCCTTGTATTTCCGGTCGTAACGACGGACCGCTGCCGCAAATCTTTTTTTCTCGTCTCCCATCAGGTCTGCAATGTCACTGGTATATTCCGCACGGATTTGCAGCCAGTCCAGGGATATGCATTCAAAATAAAAATCCCGGAACGCGTCGTAAATGCCTTCCAGCGAAAGGCCGCCGGAACTGATCATTTTTCTCGCCTCTTCCTCCGGGTATTTTTTACGGTCAAGAGCGGTGCGCACCTTGAAAACGGTCAGTAATTCCAGCGCCTGTTTTCTGTCATGTCCTTTCTCCAATTCTTCAAAATACCGTTCCATGCGCGTGTTCAGATAATAGATCAGATATTTGCAGAAATAGTATCTCGTCTTTTCCCGCACCGTGGAAAAAGAACTGATGTTCGAGAGCAGGAATTCACGGAAAGCATTTCTGTCATTTTTTACCGCGGCGATCTTCCGGGACATGATACTGGTCATGTGCCGCGTCATGGCGATCTCATTTTCCTGCGTGGAATTGCTGTTCACGTAAGATAAGATCTCTTCCCGCGAGACTGACGGAGACGAAAGCGCGCCTTTTCCCTCTTTGAGCTCAGCACGAAGCGAGGCGCATTCGGCTTCAAGGCTCTTCCATTCTTTATAGGAAAGTCCGTTCCGAAAAGCGAAGATCAGCGTCGCTTCCCAAATGCTTCTGGCGTACAGCTTCATACAGCCGTTCTCCGTGAGTTTTTTATTCATCTCGTCCAGAGAAAGCTTCTGTACAAAACCCAGTGCGATCAGACGGTACCGCAGAGGGACCGCCGCTATTTTTCTGCTGTCACCCGAAAGACACAGGTCGACCAGGGAATCGCCCTCGCCGGTGCTCATCAATTCGCCGATCAGCGTGTCAAACAGACTCTTGTCAGAACTTTTTTTCCTGGGCAGCATGACCTCTCCTCTCCCGAAAACAAAATTACATTATCTATGCATTAAGATAATACCATACAAGACAGAACAAAACCACGAGGGAGGAAAAGAATATGAACACAAGAAGAAAATCCATCAAAATAATCATTATCTTCGTTTTCATTCTTGCAGCTGTTCTGATCCGGACAGCTAATGTACAGGAAGTATATGCTGCTGAAAAAAGCGCTGCGTCCGAACACGGTTACTATTATGGTTTTCTTAACAAAAGCGAAAAGAAGACATACGACGCGATCGTACGCGCCTGCGAGGACCGGACCGGAAAAGTGGAACTGAAGCCAGTTAAAGAACATAAATTCTGGAACGCTTACGCAGCCGTACGGTTCGATCATCCGGAATATTACTGGCTTCACAACTACGATATCCTGACGTACCGGAACCAAGAGGGCCGGATTGTTTCCGCGACTATCAACATCCCTTACAACGCCGGCGTCAATTCCGTAGTCATGGAAGCAATTGCCGAAAATACGGCAAGACAGATCTCCTCCGGATACACCGAATATGAAAAATACAAATATATTTACGACACGGTTGCCTGGCAGACGACCTACGGAAAAGCGAAAGGCGTAGACGACCAGTCGATCACGGGCGTACTGATCGATCAGAAGGCAGTCTGCTCCGGTTACGCAGACGCATTTAAATACCTGTGCGATGAAGCCGGTCTCTTCTGCATCCGGGTGGAAGGATATACAAAGGAAAGCGACGGAAGTATTTGTTCTGAGACCCATGCCTGGAATATGATCCGGGTCGACGGGATCTACTACTGGGTCGATGTTACATGGGGTGATACAAGGGCTGAAAATGATACAAGATTATACGGCAGGACGACGGATTATTACAATTTCCTCTGCGCGACCGATGACACCTTCCTTAAGGATCATATTCCCTCCGATGACCTTCTGGGCGCATGCAAGGGACATTTTAAAGCGGAATATCCCGCATGTACGAACGATCAGTATACTAACTTCCGCCTGATGGGCCGTCAGTTCTCCTGCACGGAAGACACTTATGGTTATATCCGGGATGTCATCAGCGGATATATTCCTTATCTGGAGATGCAGTTCCCTTCGACCGAAGAGCTGCACAGGGCCATCAACATCCTTCATGACAACGGCGTGATGTGGGACCTGGTCTGCGGCACCGGTGTATACTACGATCACTACACCTACTACTACAACGATGTTTTCAATACCCTGGTGTTCGAATTCGCATAAAAAAAAGGGGCTGACGCACTAAAGCCAGTGCGCCAGTCCCCCTCTTCGTTACCACTCCAGCTCCGCTACGGTCAGCATTCCCATCTTATCATTATAAGCATACGCCATATTACTTGCGGCAAGTCCGTCCCGGACCAGCTGAAGCAGGTCGTTTTTCTTGATTTCAGGGGCGACAATAACCAATTCCGCCGGCCTTTCACTGTTCATTTTCTGCAGGAATTGATTTACCTCAGAAGATTCTTTTGCATAGCATTCATTGTCAGCGCAAAACGTCCTTTCCGTGACAGGTGCAAGGGCGACCGTCATGTCTTCGTTCCAGATATGCATCAGCGACGCCACGTCCTGTCCGACATTGAACCAGACGTATGTCGGGGAATCTCCGTTGTCGTCCCAGGTAACGTCGACCATGCGCCATTCGTCATCGATCTCAAGCAGATTCCAGATATGCGTGATCGGCGTAATTGCGAAATTAAATCCCTTCTCGTAGCTGTCCCCATGCTGATAACGGACATTCAGCCCGGCAAGGCTTCCGATCAGATAAAATGCATCCGTATATCCGTCGCAGTTCGCTTCTCCGTTCAGGATCGCTCCGATCGCCGTATCATCTTCATCTGTAGTCTCGTCATCCGTATATACATTTTTCTCACAGAGCCAGTCGTGGATGTATTTTGCAGTTAGAAGGGGATCTTTATTGTTGGCTTCTTTTGCGATCTTACGCGCCTCTTCACGCGTCTTCCTTTCCCTGTCGGAAAGGCTGCTGTCATCGCCAGACTTTTCCGCAAGCATTATCGCGGTTCCGGGGAAGAGTTTTTTTATTGAAATGTTGATCACGTGGGTCGACGGGAATGAGGACATTTCATAATCGCAAATGCCGGTCTGGGAAAGCAGATCATAAATGCGTGTCAACCCGTCGGGAATGATCACAAACTGATTTGTCAGATCCCCGAGAAGCTCGTCATAAAGCTTTTCCGTACAGAAAAGATTGATCTCGCTTTCTCCGGACGTTACCGCTTTCTCCGTGTAAGAAATCGCATCGGACAGACTTTTCAGAGCCACCGCATCGGATACGATCCTGGCATCCTCATAGGAGATCCTGTCACCGTACATGCTGTAGCTCATTTTTCCGGATGACATTCCCGCTTCGGCTTCGATCTCATGCAGCTTGGCGAAATCATTTTCTTTCAGTTCCTCAAACACTTCTTTGTACGGGAAGAAAATTTCAAATTCCGTTATGCCGGCAGCACCCATCTGGGATATTATTCCGGCAAGCTCGCCGGTGCTGCGGCAGATAGCGCGGGCGATATCCGTATAGGAGACCCCGCTGAAATTCACTGTACCGCCGCTTCCGCGATTGATCACAATGCACTCATTTATCGTACTGCTGGCGATCATTGTCTTCCACTCGGATTTGTCTTTCATGACTTTGTTGAATGTGTCATAAGAGAACACCACGTTGAACTCATCCAGTTTCTGTTTCTCAAACTGGCTGACTGCCGCTGCAAACTGCGAATAATCTTCGGCATAAGCATACGTACCGTCTATGAATCTCATTTCCGAAATTTCGATAATCTCAAGATCGTCAAGGGGTCTGTCATATATCAGCTGAATACCGTATTTTGACGCCGGAAAATAGAATGCCGAATTCTTGTTGTTGGTCACGGTCTTGTACAAAGAAGGAGAACACAGAATATTTGCCGATTTGCAGTTCTCTTTTACCATATCGGCGAACGCCTCCTCAAGATCTGCGGAAGTACTGCAGTCATACGCCTTATCATCACTATAACGTACGCTCAGTTTTAGTGCATAGTCTTTATCGGAAGAATAAATCCCGGATCCTCTGCCGTCAATGCCTGCTTTGTAAAGCATTCGACAGCATTCCTTGAACTTGTCGGCGGAAAGTTCTTTATAGAGATCCCTGCTGACGGTAAATTCAACTGTTACCAGCCCGTCGGCTTTCTGATTCTGAAGATATTCGATCAGTTGTTCTTCCGTCTGAAAGGTTTCTCCGGCAGCCCCGAAGATGCCGGTCGGAAGTGTGAGAACAATAAGGACGGTCAGTATGATAGCAATCATCTTTTTCATGGCGTAATGGTGACTCCTCTCCATTTATGAATATAAAGCAGTATAACACACCGAAAACAAAATTACATTTTCCGTTATTTATAATGGGACCATCAGATGAAAACCGGTTCACAGCGTAATCAATACTAAGGAGGAAAAAATAATGTTTAAAAAATTCGCAAAAAAACTCGCTGTCAGATTCCTGGCAATAATGCTTGCCGTGTGCTCTTTGCCGGCGGTAAGCCTGCTCACCGGCAGCAATGTCGGAGTGACGACTGTTTATGCTGCAGGTGGCGTTTACAGCAAACTCATGTCACTGAAAAACAAATTCCCGCAGGGGGCGTACTGGAATCATGTTGTTCCGGATCATGAGGCCTGGCAGAACTGCTATAACGAAGCGTACGCGGATTCCGTCACATGGACTCCCTGCGCCACACATGCAGCTGTCGTCGGGGCAGGCACTGTAGACTGTAATTATTTTGACGGCGGCTGGCAGTGCTGCGGATTCGCCAGAAAAATATTCTATGACCTTTTCGGGGAAAGAGAAAGCAGCAACAGTCTGATCAGAATATTTGACCCAAACAGCGTGAGTGTCGGAGATTACGTTCACTTTAAAAGTCATGAGCATTACGCAGTTGTGTTATCAGTTTCCGACTCCACATTTACGGTCGTGGAATGCAACCTGTCCGGATCCGGCTCCCAGTATAACTGCTATATCAACTGGGGCAAGACATACAGTAAAAGCCAGATCGATTATTACGTACATTCGCACAATTATGCTGCCGTGGATAATACCAATACTCCGGTATCCGTCCGTTTTGCTCCCTGGGGAAACGGCAATTATACCTATATCGGGGAAACGGACGCCTCCATTGGCCAGCAGATCAACGTTTCGGGAGGGAACTGGACCGAAGTCGGAATGCTGCTTTATGATAAGAACAACCGCGAGATCGCAAGAGGGAGCGAGCGGCCGAATACCAGTCATCAGTATTATTATTATAAAATAAATGAAGAACTGCATTATACGCTTTCTCCCGGCACTACTTACAAATACCGTTTTTTCACCGTCGTGGACGGCAAGACTTACTGCAGTGATTATCAGAGCTTTACAACACAGGGAACGCCATCCGGTCAGAGCGGGACGCTGAAGAAGAACCCGATGACCCTTCAGATCACATCCAAGACACTCTGGATGACAGGCTGGTATTCGGAAAGCTTTAACATCGGCGTCAGGAACGCGAAGGGCAAAGTAACCTATACATTGAATGCCGCGGCCAAAAAAGCTGGCATTAAAGTGAATTCGAACGGAAAGGTGACGGTTCCGAAGAAATGCAAAAAAGGCACCTACCAGATCACGGTAAAAGCAGCCGGAAACAGCAGCTATAAATCCGCGAAAAAAAAGGTTGTCGTATATGTGAAATAAAATGTTATGATGATATAAAAAACGAGGCAGGAACCTATGGGATTGAAAATCGTCCGCAACGACATTACAAAAATGAATACGGAAGCCATCGTAAACACCGCAAACCCCCGGGCCGCATTCGGCCCGGGGTGTGACAGCGCCATCTATTGGGCTGCCGGAGCGGATAAACTTCTGGCATACAGAACGGAGAAAATAGGCCCTGTTCCAGAAGGCGAGGTCTTTATCACACCGGGCTTTGACCTGCCGGCGAAATATATCATTCATGCCGTGAGCCCGAAGTTTCTGAGCGGAAATGAAGGCGAAGAAGAAAAACTTCGCTCGTGTTACCGGAAAAGCCTGCAGCTGGCAAAGGAGTACGGCATCCGGTCGGTGGCGTTCCCGCTGATCTCCACCGGCAGCTTCGGCTATCCGAAGGAAGAAGGTCTGCGGATCGCCGCGGATGAGATCAACGCGTTTCTGCTGAAAAATGAGATGGATATCTTCCTGGTCGTTTTTGACGACCGGGCCAGCTCGCTCGGGAAACGGATCGATCCCGGACTTGAGGAATACATAGACAGGAACTACGTCGAGGAACGGCGACGGGAGGAATACGACAGCTTCTGCAGCACTGCAGAACAGGCGTATCCCGAAGAGAACCGGCGCGTTTCCATATTCGGACGGTGCAGAAAGCGAACCTCACAAAAGGCCGAAAAACCCGGTTCAATGGAGAGCTGCGGTTCGTCACAGGCGCCGGTCATACAGACTCCTTCCGTTCAGGGTCTTTCCAGTAAGGAATCTTTCATTGAATTCGACGAAAAGCATGAAAGCCGGCTGGAAGAACGAATTAAACATATGTCCGATACGTTTTCTCAATACCTGATGTACCTGATCCGGGATAAGAACATGCAGAACGCGGATGTCTACAAGAGAGCCGTTGTGGACAAGAAAATATTTTCAAAGATCAAAAATAATTCGGACTATCATCCGCAGAAGCTGACGGCACTCTGCCTGTGCGTCGGCGCAAAACTGAATCTGGACGAAACAAGGGACCTGCTGGCAAGGGCAGGCTACGCGCTCTCGCCCAGTGATAAAACGGATATCATTTTTTCGTATTTTATTGAAAATGAGATCTACGATATGATCGAACTGGACATCCAGCTCGAGGAGCACGGGCTGCCGTGCATTATCACCTGAACCGTTCAACCCGGATGGAGAATCTCCTGGTTGCCGCAATCGGTGAGCCCCATCTGCGGCATGCCGGACTTTAACTTGCTGTAAAAGGTCGCTTCAAGGGCGACCTGTTTTGAAAAATCATTTCGTATAATGAACCCGACAGATGCGAAATCCCCCGGAGGGGGCACAATAATAAGGAGGGTAAACATTATGCGTAAAGGATTAACGGAAGTAGTTTTCATACTGGACAGAAGCGGTTCCATGAGCGGACTTGAGGAAGACACGATCGGCGGATTCAATTCCATGATCGATAAACAGCGGAAGGAAGAAGGAGAGGCCTACATCTCGACGGTGCTCTTTGACGACCGGACGGAAGTGCTCTACGACCGGGTCCCGGTCAGCAAAGTAGAACCGATGAACGACCGCCAGTATTATGTACGGGGCTGCACGGCTCTTCTGGACGCGGTAGGCGGGGCGATCAGCCATATCGCGACCGTGCATAAATACGCGCGGGAAGAGGACAGGCCGGAGAAGACCCTGTTCATTATCACGACGGACGGAATGGAAAATGCCAGCCGCATCTACGACTACAAAAAGGTCAGGGAAATGGTGGAGAAGGAAAAGGAAAAATACGGCTGGGAATTCCTGTTCCTCGGAGCGAATATTGACGCGGTCCAGGTGGCCGGCAGGTTCGGCATCGGTGCGGACCGGGCCGTTAACTACGAAAGCGACAGAGCCGGTACGGCGCTGAATTACCGGGTCCTCTCGGAAACGGTCTCCGCTGTAAGGAGATCCAAAAGCAGGGAAGAAACAGAGGCCGTGATGAATGCCTGCTGCGCCCCGATCCGGGAGGACTATAAGAAAAGGCATAAAAAGAAACGATGAACTAAAAAGCAGGTGATATCATGCATAAATATTTTGAAATCAATGAACACGGGAACAATATCCGCTGCAAGGTCTATTATAAAGACAAGGCTGCGGCGGAGAAAGCGGTCATTTTCTGCACCGGCTTTGCCGGTCACAAAGACAACCAGGCGACAGCCGGCTTTTCCGAAAAACTGCTGTCAAAATACAAGGAAATGATCGTGATCGTATTCGACTGGCCGGCGCACGGTGACGACGTTAAGAAAAGAGTAGGCCTTCCGGACTGCGAGACTTACCTGGAACAGGTGATTCAGGACGCGAAGAGCCGGTTCGGCGTACGAAAACTGTATTCCTATTCGACCAGCTTCGGCGGGTATGTCGTATTAAAATACATTTCCGAGCACGGAAATCCGTTCGAGAAAATCGCGATCCGCTGTCCGGTCGTGGATATGTACGGAATCTTCACCCGGACTATTATGAAAAATGACGACATGGAGAAGATCCTTAAAGGCAGAGATGTCCGGGTCGGTTTTGACCGGAAGATCACCGTATCCCGTGCCTTTCTGGAGGATCTGAAGGAAAATGATATCCGCGAACGCGAGTATCTGGATATTGCGGACAATATCCTGATCCTTCACGGGACATCGGACGAAATCGTGCCCTTTGAAGACAGCCGTGAGTTCGCCGACAATAATCTGATCGAATTCGTTCCGATCGATAATGCCGATCACCGGTTCCATAATCCGACTCATATGAGTCTGGCAAACAAATATGTGCTGGAGTTCTTCGATCTCTGAGAAGCCGGTAAGAAGCAGTGACAATCAGAGGCGGTCCATCCGTTTGAAGAAGATTCCTCCCGATCAAACCGGCAGACTGTCAGGGAACGGCCAGTCAGCAGGGAACGGGGCCTCAACATAAATTTCCTCCCCGGTAAAAGGATGAAGAAATTTTGCGCTGCGGCAGTGAAGGAAGGCATGGGTCTCTCCTTTGCTGCCGTTTCCGTACATGGTATCTCCGAGAAGAGGGTGGCCGATCGAAGCAAAATGCAGGCGGATCTGATGCGTACGTCCGTGGATCAGGCGTATCTTCAGAAAAGAATACTCATCTACAAGGCTCTCTCCTTTTATAACTGCAATTGTTTCATATACTGTCTCAGCCTGTTTTCCGGCCGGATCGATCTTCATTTTCCCGAGTATTGAATCGTCGGGAGCAATGGACGCGCAGATGCTTCCCGCAGGCGGAAGCGTCCCGCAGGCGATCGCCCGGTATTCCTTTTCCACGCTGCGCCCGGATGAAAGCCTGGCCGCGGTTTCCGAGTTTTTGGCGAAAAACACGATCCCCGAAGTATCCTTGTCCAGACGGCCGACCAGGCGGATCGTCCAGTTCTCATTGCTCCGTGCGGCATAAGCCGCCGCCTGGTTGGCGAGCGTGTCGGCGTAATGCCCGGGAGAAGGGTGACAGACCATGCCGGACGGCTTATTGACGATCAGAAGTTCACTGTCCTCATAAAGGATTTCCGGCGGTTTGGTAAATGTCCCGTGATCGAGATAAAGAGATCCGGCGCTCTTCAGAACGATTTCCAGAACATCGCCCGGATGCAGGCTCCAGGTGACCCTCCTCATGATCCCGTTGACCCGGATGCCGTCTTCCCGGAATTTCAGTGAGGAGATCTGTCTTTTTGAAAAATGCTGATAGTCTTTAAGGAACGTGCCGACCGACGTGCCGGCTGGAACTGTCCGTGATCCGGCAGCGGAAAAGACAAAACGCAGACCGAGCCGGTCCCGCCCGTCCGGTCCTGCAAAAAGGTGTTCCCGCATTTTATAAGCAAGCTGCCGTTCTTCCATGGTTTCTTTTTCTTTTTTCGGAATGACGCCGGCTTCACATAAAAATTCATAGACTGCGTCCGAAAGCAGTCTGTGTCCTTCGATGTCCAGATGCAGACTGTCCTCAGAAGAAACATCCGTATAATCGGAAGCATCCAGAAACAGTATCCCTGTCTCCTCCGCCAGCTTCTTATAGTTTTCGTCAAGTATCCGGGACAGTTCCCGCGACCTGTCATTAAAAGAATCAGAAAAAGAAGAGGTCGTGAAAATACCGTGTCCGAGCTGCGGCGGGGCGATCAGAAGGATCTGCGGCTCCGGAAGATTCTTCACTTTTGAAAAGCGGCGTGTCTCTGCAATATATGTTCCCATGGCAGCCGTGATCTCAGCCGGATCCGGATCAAATTTTTTCTTCAGATCATTGGTCCCCAGCATCAGGATCACCAGATCGACAGGCTTGTGCGAATTCAGAATGGCCGTAAAAGAGGAAAACCCCATTTTCCAGGGTTCCTCTTCATCTGTATAACAGGCCGTACGTCCGTTGCAGCCTTCTTCAATGACCGCGTATTCGTCTCCGAGGATCAGCTGCAGTCGCCCGGGCCACCGGATGGCCTTATCAAACCGCTTTCCCGTATGCGTATCATAACCGTAGGTATTGGAGTCTCCGTAGCATAAGATCGTTTTCATTCTCTTTCCTTTCAGCAGTCCCCTGACTTCTTTTCAATTCTCACAGAATTACGATCACCTGTCAAACTCCTTTTACGTCCCTTTTGTCCCCCTTGTAAAATATATTTATTGTTTCAGATGTGTTTTTCTTTTGTTCGATCATGCCGCGTATAGCGGTAACTGCGGATTCATGCTATACTTCATTCAAACATTATGAGCAGGTCAGGAGGAAATATGTCGAGAATCAAAAATGCGGCGCTCGCGCCGTCGGGACTTAAAAAAATAGAATGGGTGCGTTCGTTCATGCCGGCGCTCTCGCAGATCGAACAGCAGTTCGAAAATGAAAAACCGTTCGCGGGACTGAAGATCGCGGTCTCCGTCCATCTGGAAGCCAAGACGGCCAATCTGGGACTCGTCCTGAAGAAAGGCGGTGCGGAAGTCTTCCTCACCGGATGCAATCCCCTTTCCACCCAGGACGACGTGGCCGCGGCGATCGCTTCCCTCGGAGTGGAGACCTTCGGGATCCACGGCGTTTCC
>Ga0310690_10002843_pt1 | contig 27310 bp, 17 predicted proteins | sample AusTroGonzalo_MG_2_FD_207661 | JGI IMG/M metagenome (GOLD analysis project Ga0310690, IMG submission 207661) | Bovine rumen microbial communities from tropical cattle in Woodstock, Queensland, Australia - Gonzalo_04 (v2) (version 2) | ecosystem: Host-associated > Mammals > Digestive system >...
ATTTTCGGGCTCTCAGCTTTTCTGATCCGGAAATGCTCAACTCCGAAGTAACAAGTACCAATCCGTACGTGCTGGCTAACGGAACAAAACTCGTTGGCTACCAAAAATCAGATGGAAGTGAGGCTGCCAATTCATGGAACGATCTTAGGGCGTTTTCCCACTACTCATTGCCGACCCCGACTTGGGAGGGTGTTGACTCGCTGGTGGTTGGTACGATGTTCCGTGCCGGCAGCGGTACTACTATCGAGTTGGGGGCTTTCACTACTTCTACAGATGGCACTCTCATTGTTTTCTATCAGCCGAATGGAGATAGCGAGCGTGGCGTTAGCATTACTGTTCACGGTGAAGAAGTTGCCGGTTCCAATTTGACCGGTAACGGTGAGAAGATAAATCTTGAACGTCCGGCATATGCCGGTACAATAACCCTTCCTGCCGGTTCGTATAATGCTGGGGATGTGGTTATCAAACTGGTTAGTAACACCAGCAACATCTTAGGTGTCGGCATTTCCAATTTGCAGGCAACCCCTTCCGGTGGCGGAGATACACCATTCTTCCCCGATGATCCGGGAACATTGATGTACAGTCTGGAGTTACGTGCGGCAGTTGTGGACGGTGACACGATTGCAGGGCAGGCTCCGACTGGTGCAGGCGGCTATCCCGCAGGAACGGAGGCTACGATCACGGCACGGGATATCCCCGGGTACGAGTTTGTGCACTGGAGCGACAGCGTGACTGACATGACGCGCACTATCGTGGTGAATGAGTCGATGATCTTGACAGCCCTGTACAGCCATTCGATGATAGAGATTCCTGTGGCAGCCAACCGGTGGAACTTCATCTGTCTGCCGCCGTTGGGAGACAGACAATATACCGAAGATTTGTTCACCTACGACGGTTTGACGGATGTCAAGTGGGGCATATACAGCGGCAGCCGGCGTGCTGAAGGCAGATCGGGTTGGGAAACACCAGAAACGTTCAACGCGATGCAAGGATATATCCTCTACAGTACAACAGCAGGTACGCTGAAGATCAATGCCTATGTCGATGATATACGCCAAGGCAATTCGGATAATATTTCCGCTCCGTTGAGTGCTTACGACTCAAGTCACCCGGAGAATGCCAACTGGAACTTCCTCGGCAATCCGTACAGCCAAGGTTTCCCTATTTCCGCATTTACCGATGCGGGTATCGAGTCGCCGATCTCCGTATGGAACGGCACAGGCTACACCACTTACACACCGGGAATCGACGATTACACGCTCCGGCCGTATGAGGCGTTCTTTATCCAGAAGCCGGATGGCGCAGGTGCTCCGGAAACGATTACGTTTATTCGTTAGCGACAAAGGAGGTAAAGCCCAAAGCGATACTATCAATCCGAGTTTCCCTATAGTTGGATAAATAAAGGAAAGCGGGCAATGAGATTGCCCTTACAACATACAAAACGAAAGGCGGTGTGTCAGTTAGGACGCACCGCTACGCTATGATATAGAAACGCAGAGAGTATGAGCGCATTGGGATGTGAGGTACACTACAGGCTGAGATAGGGAGGAGATAGTAGGAAGAACCAAATATGAACTAAAAAAGAACCAAAGAAGAACTAAAGAAGAACTAAAGATTTTGTCGAAAATGGAGCGACAGCGTGACACTCACCGCTATATTGACATAGGATTATATCTCCACTTTCCCTAAAAGGAAATCATAGATATTCATAATCAGAAATCCCTCATCGTTGCGATAAGTCGGTTGCATACCTCCGACAATAACTACTTCTATCTGCATTTTTTGCGTATATACGTATTTTTTGCGAATAGAAATAACGTTTATATGGCATTTTAAGGCATTAAGCCGACATGTCGAGAGAAACTGACGGTTATGATTTTGTGCAGTTTAGAGATGGACAATTTGCGATTTCGTGCAAGCCCGACATAGTCCGCTCCACAAAAAAATGCACATGTGTGCAATTTTTCTTCGGGAAAGTTTGCAAATATCAATTCTTTTTTGTAATTTTGTGGGGTAATTTGGAATAATGTGCATATACGCCATGTATTGACATATTTATTCCTCTGCGTTTGTGTGTTTGCACAAGCGCAGTTGGATGCGCCCGTCAGTTATTCGTCGGAGGACTCTGTCGTCATGTTAGGTGACGGCACTGCTTTCCTGCATGGCAAGGGTGTCGTCCACTACAAGACGATGGAACTGGATGCCGAATTCATACGTGTCCGCTCGGACAGTTCGACCATCTATGCCGTGGGCGTATATGACACCGTGACCGAGGAGTGGAAAGGCAAACCCGTGTTCAAGGACGGACAGGACAGTTACGAGTCGGGAGAGATTACCTATAATATCAAGACGCAGAAGGGTTTCATCCGCAATGTAGTCACCCAACAGGGCGAAGGTTACATCATTGCCGACAAAACCAAAAAAGTATCCGGTGACGAGATGATGATGGCGGGCGGCAAGTACACGACCTGCGATGACCATGAGCATCCGCACTTCTACTTGCGTATGACCAAGGCGAAGGTCAAGCCCGGTGACTATATCGCTACAGGTCCGGCGTACCTTGTCGTGGGCGATGTGCCTCTGCCGTTGGCTATACCCTTCGGTTTCTTTCCCTTCTCACAGACGTATTCCTCTGGACTGATTATGCCAACTTTTGGTGACGAGTACGAGCGCGGTTTGTGTTTCAAAGGATTAGGGTACTACTGGGCAATCAATGATTATATGGACCTGGAGGTGACGGGTGACATATACACCAAAGGAACGTGGGCTGTATACGCCAAGTCGCGGTATGTCAAGCGTTACAAATTCAGCGGAAACATCAATATCGAGTATCGTAGTGATGTGCGTGGCGAAAAGGAGCTTCCGAACTATTCCAAAACCAACAACTTCAATATTCGGTGGACCCATACGCAGGATTCCAAGGCCAATCCGTACAGTACGTTCTCGGCAAGTGTGAATTTCGCAACATCAGGTTATAACCAGAACAGTATCAACAACTACTACCGTCCTGAGATTAACTCGCAGAACACCACCTCATCTACCATCAACTACAGTCAGCGTTTCCCGGACAGCCCGTGGAGCCTGAATATTAACGCGTCGATTACTCAGCGAACGAAAGATTCCACGTTGTCGGTGACGGCTCCGAGTCTGTCGGTGAATATGAGCCGTGTATATCCGTTCAAGCGCAAGAAGCCGATAGGCAAGGAGAGGTGGTACGAGAAGATCTCGATGAGTTATTCCGGTGCGTTCACCAACAGTATCCAGTGTAAGGAGAGTTATTTCTTCCAATCCAACTTCGTCAAGGACTGGCAGAACAAGATTACCCACAGCGTTCCTATCAGTGCGAACTTCACATTGTTCAAGTACCTGACTATTTCGCCCTCCCTCAGTATGAACGACAAGATGTATTTCCAGCGTGTTGACCAGACATGGAACGAGCGGGAGAACAGAGTGCAGCGTGATACGACGCAGGGTTTCTACAATGTGTTTGATTTTAATGTCGGCGTCAGCCTTTCTACCAAGTTGTATGGTTTCTTTACTCCGTACCGCAAGTGGTTCGGGGACAAGGTCGACCGTTTCCGCCATGTGCTGACACCGAGTATCAGTTTCAATTACCACCCGGATTTCGGAACTTCATGGTGGGGGTATTACGGTTCGTATGACCAGCCTGTGGGATCAATGGTTACTGATTCGCAGGGTAACAAGACTTTTGTCCCCAAACTGGATGAAGCAGGCAATCCGATGACCGTGCATCAGGTCTATTCTTGTTTCCCCCAAGGGAATGCGCCTAACGGTGCTGTCGGATCCATAGGATTTTCGCTGGGCAACAACCTTGAGGTCAAGGTACGTGACGACAAGGATACTACCGGCCAGAAACCCTACAAAGTTATCTCGCTGATTGACAATTTGTCCATCTCAGGAGGCTACAACTTTATGGCGGACTCGATGAGATGGTCGAATTTCAGTGTCAACCTGCGTATAAAGATTCCCAAAGTTAACTATACCGTCAACCTCTCTACGCAACTTGATCCTTACATGTACCAGCTGAATGCTCTGGGTACTCCCGTCAGGACTAACAAGCAGTATTGGCACAACGGACGTTTCCCGCATTGGAGCGGAACATCCACCTCGCTCAGTTATACGTTCAACAATCAGACATTCAAGAAACTGGCGGAACGCGTTAACAAGAATAAGCCCAAACCTCAGGCTACGGACAGCACCAATATTCAGCCGCATGCGGACAAACATAAGGCATTTACACCTACTGATATCCAGTGGAGTCTGAGTGTCAGCTACTCGTTGCGTTACGGCAGCGGCTCTACATTTGATTACGAAAAGATGTATTACAAGATGGAGTTCACGCATAACCTCAGCTTTAATGCATCGCTGAACTTTGGCAGTGGTTGGAAAGCGTCTGCTACTACTTCGTACGACTTCAAGGCCAAGCAATTCACATATACAAACTTCAATGTTACCAGGGATCTGCACTGCTGGAATATGTCTGCATCCTTTGTGCCATTCGGCCCGTACAAGAGCTATTCGTTCCATATAGGTGTCAACGCCTCTATGCTTGCCGACCTCAAATACGACAAATCTTCAGCTGAGTCTACCAACAAGAAAGTCAACTGGTGGTAACTTAGGAACAGCAATAATTTAGCAAACCAACATAAATACAAAAACAATGGCGAATATTCTGGCGATTGTGGGGCGTCCCAATGTAGGGAAATCGACCCTGTTTAACAGACTGACTGGCACGCGTCGTGCCATCGTAAACAACACCGCAGGCACTACCCGTGACCGGCAATACGGCAAGGCGGAGTGGTGCGGCAGAGAGTTCAGTGTCATCGACACCGGCGGCTGGGTCGTCAACTCGGATGACACGTTTGAGTCGGAAATCAACCGGCAGGTCAATCTTGCCATCCGTGAAGCGGATGTCGTGCTGCTGGTAGTGGACGTTAACGAAGGCGTCACGCAGTTTGACCAGGAGGTGGCGCATCTGCTGCGACAGGCAGGCAAGCCCACCGTGCTGGCGGTCAACAAGATCGACTCTTTTGAGCAGCAGTACGGTGCTCCGGAGTTCTATAAACTCGGTTTGGGCGAACCGTATATCCTGAGTGCCGAGAACGGTCTGGGCACCGGTGACCTGTTGGACGAAATATGTTCGCGCTTCAAGTCCGATACCGGTGACGAGGATATAGAAGATCTGCCTCGTTTTGCAATCGTAGGGCGCCCTAATGCAGGCAAGTCCAGTATCCTGAATGCGTTTATAGGTGAGGAGCGTACCATTGTTACGGATATCCCAGGTACGACACGGGACAGTATCTATACGCGCTACAACAAGTTCGGCAAGGACTTCTACCTTGTGGATACCGCGGGTATCCGAAAGAAAGCCAAAGTGACGGAGGACCTGGAGTATTACAGTGTGGTGCGTTCCATCCGTGCGATAGAGAATGCCGATGTCTGCATCCTGATGATTGACGCTACTCGCGGTATTGAGGCGCAGGATCTGAACATCTTCTCGCTTATACAGAAGAACAAGAAAGGTCTCGTCGTTTGCGTGAACAAGTGGGATCTGATTGAGAGCAAGACCAATGCTGATATCAAAGGCTATGAGAACGCTATCCGTGAGCGCTTGGCGCCGTTCACCGATTTCCCGATTATCTTCACTTCGGCGGTTACCAAACAACGCATCTTCAAGGTGATGGAGACGGCTCTGCATGTCTATGAGAACAAGAACAGGAAGATACCTACAGCCAAACTCAACGAGAACTTCCTGCCTCTGATAGAGAACTATCCGCCACCTGCCACAAAGGGCAAATACATCAAAATCAAGTATTGCACACAATTGCCTAATACCCAGATACCCACCTTCGTGTTTTTCGCTAACCTGCCGCAGTATGTCAAGGAGCCGTATCGTCGTTTTCTAGAGAATAAACTGCGTGAATGGTGGGATTTTAACGGCACGCCTGTGCAGCTGTTCATCCGTGCCAAGTAACGGGGCCCCAACGCAACTTGTAAAGTTGTGATGGGGATAGCGGAGACAATGAGGCACTTTATGCCGGTGACGGCATCTGTTAGCCTCATTTGTTGAACGTGTTTGCTAATCAAATATGTCGAAATTTGGCAAAAAATATACAAAATTTTCGTCAGGCTTGCATATATCAAAATAATTTTGTAACTTTGTCTGCTCTTTCTGCGGAAATGTTGTGAAGATTGTAGGCGTGACATATTACGACGGCTGTGAAAATGTAGTTCTCAAGAGTGACTCATCGATGCTGGTGAACCGTAAGCCGTTATTCTTACCGGAGGCAACAGGTGATTTGCAGGCTTTGCCATGTTGGGTGTTGCGCGTGTCGCGTCTGGGCAGGAGTATAGCTCCGCGATTTGCCGCACGCTATTACGATGCTGTTGCCCCGGGGATGGATTTTTTTGCTGCAGACCTGCTCCGTCAGGCAAAGAGCCGTGGCGCTTCCTGGACAGAAGCGGTAGCTTTTGAGAATTCTCTGGCTATAGGTGCATGGCAACTGGTCAAGGATGGCAGTCTGCCGATAGTATGCAGCGAATGGTCTGTTGCCAGAGGCGGAAACAGGGTGGGGCAGGCTGTTAGTGCACCCTTAGAAACTGGGCAAGCGTTTGCCGATGCAGTAGCCCGCGTGAGCGACCTGGTGACCATCCGTCAGGGAGACCTGATTTATATAGCCTGTCGGCAGACGCCGTGGCAATTGCAGGTTGAAGATATAGTTCGGTGTACGAGCGGCGAAGAGGAGACTTTATATTGCAAGATAAAATGAAACGATTATCCGTCATATTAACTCTGCTGATGCTTGCTACTATAAGCATCACAGCGCATACTTACACTACGCGCTCCGTTCTGGCAAGCGGCACGTGGATGAAGCTGCGTGTGTCCGAGACGGGTGTGCATTGTCTCACGTACGACGAGATTGCTGCTGCCGGACTCACACCGGCCAATGTGCGCATATACGGCTATGGAGGTGCGGCCCTTTATCAGGATTTCTTGCAGGATAAGCATGACGATTTGCCTTCTGTCGCCTTCTACATGAACAAGGGCGATGACGGTGTGTTCAATTCCGGTGACTATATCTTGTTTTATGCGCAAGGTCCGGACCGTTGGGATTATACAGGCGGGCATTTTATCCATACGCGCAACCCGTACAGTCGCTACGGCTACTACTTCATGACGGATAATGCCGGTGAGCAGCGTTTCATTTCTACTGCTACCGAACTGACAAGTGCCATCTATACTGCTGATACGTACACCGCATATATGGTGCATGACCTTGATTCCGTCAACCTTGTGGATATATCCGGCAAGGCAGGTGGCGGACGGGAGTTCTATGGTGAGCAGTTCAATAATTTGCGCAAGAGCCTGACCGTTTCGTTCCCCTTCCACGACATTGTATCCGGTTCAAATCTGGACATACGTTGCCGTGTTGCAGGAGCTTCTGCCGCGCAGTCCAAGTTCACAATGTCTGTTGGTGCGCATTCGCGCGAATGCGTGACCGAGGCGATCTCAACTTCTGACTTCTACACCAAAGCTACCACCAATGAGTTGGATGATCGCTTTTCCTTGCCTGTTAACGGTACGGGTGCTCAGCAGTTCCGTCTGACATTTGCCAACTCCGCCTCCGGTAGCCGGGGTTATCTCAATTTCATAGAGATGTCCGCAACATGCCGAATGGTGATGAGCGGTCAGCAGATGGTGATGACGAATACAGAGCATCTGAATGCTGCGGGCAACACACGTTATACGCTCTCCAACGCTTCGGGGGATGTACAGTTGTGGGATATAACCAATCCTACTTCAATCCAACGTATCCCTGCCACACTCAGTTCGGGTAAGCTTTCTTTTGTCGGCTCTAATTCCACGCTTCAAACAGTACTTGCTGTCAAGCCCAACCAGTCTGCCGGGTGGTACAAACCCGTGATAGAAGGTTCTGTTACGAATCAGAACCTGCATGCGCTCAGTAATATTGACCTTGTAGTCATCTGTCCGGAGCAGTTTATTCCTGCGGCGCGCACTATAGCCAACGCCCATGCGCAGTATGATGCCATGACTACAGCTGTGGTAACAGACCAGCAGGTGTACAACGAGTTCTCCTCCGGCACGCCGGATGCCACAGCCTACCGTTGGATAATGAAGATGCTCTACGACCGGGCTGCCAGTGATGTACAGAAGCCCAAATCGCTTCTGCTTCTGGGGGATGGCTCGTACGACAACCGCAAACTTATGCCTACATCCGGTCCGAATATCCTGCTTACTTATCAGGCTATGAACAGCGAGGTGGAGACGGATGCTTATGCAACGGATGATTACTTCGGTTTCCTGGATGATAATGAGGGCGTTTCCGACACGCAGGGCAGAATGGACATAGGTGTCGGACGTTTGCCGGTAAGGGATGCAGAAACGGCGAACAGCGTGGCAGACAAGATAGTCGCATATCTGCGTAACGAGAATCCCGGCAAATGGCGTCAGCAACTGGTTTTCGCTGCCGATGACGGGGACGGTAACCTGCATACCAAGATTACAGACCTGGCGGCTGAGCGTGTACGTCTGCGTAATGAAGCGTTTGTTGTCAACAAGGTGTATATAGATGCCTACCCGCAGGAGGTCAACGCATCCGGTGAGAGTTCGCCTCTAGCAAAGACTCGTTTCTCGAACCTGCTCAATGACGGTGTGCTGTTTATGGATTACTCCGGTCACGGCGGTTACAACAATATTTCATCCGAAATGCTGCTCACATTGCGCGAATGCCGAATGATGACAAATACCAATCTTGGCTTCTGGATGCTGGCAACCTGCGGATTTGCGCATTTCGATGCCCAGGAGCAGAGTGCCAGTGAGGAGGCTGTCATCAATCCAATCGGCGGAGCCATAGCTGTGATGTCCGCGTGTCGTACAGTATATGCCAGCCAGAACAAGGAGATCAACTACAACCTATGCGATACGTTGTTCGGGCACAAGAACGACTTTTCCTACAGAATGACTATAGGAGAGGCATGCCGTATAGCCAAGAACAGAACGGGTTCGGACAAGAACAAGCTGGCCTATATCCTGCTCGGTGATCCGGCCATTCATCTGCATTATCCCTCCGATTATCGCGTACGCACAGAGCAAGCCTCCGACACCCTCAATGCGCTCACTCTGCATACCTTCAAGGGGTGGATAGAGAATGAGGACGGTGATACGGCTCGTGACTTCAACGGTGTGGTGAATATCACCCTGATGGACAAACTACAGCAGGTGACTACGCTGGATAATGATCAGACTGACCCGGCGAAAAAAATAACGTATACCTACAACGATTATCCCAACACTCTCTATCAGGGTCGTGCACGCGTCGACAAAGGGCATTTTGACTATACGTTTATGGTGCCCAAGGATATCCGCTATAATTTCGGAAACGGACGTATTACATATTACGCTTTGGACAGCGTGAATGGTGAAGGTGTGGGGCACTTTGAGTCATTTGTGGTAGGTGGTTCTTCGTCCTTGACAATTGTCGATACCATAGGTCCGGAGTTGACCATTTACTTGAATACGCCGAGTTTCCGCAATGGTGACAAGACGACTGAGAATCCGCATTTCTATGCAGATATTTATGACGAGCACGGTATAAATACTGTGGGTTCCGGCATTGGTCATGACCTGATGCTCACCATTGATGCCAATCCCAACCAGATGTATGTGGTCAACGACTATTACGAGTCGTCGGGTTCGTATCAGTCCGGCAAGGTCAGCTACCGTCTGACAGATCTGAGTGAGGGACAGCACACGCTTACATTCCGTGCATGGGATTTGCTCAACAATAGTGCTTCAGCTTCGCTGTCATTCAATGTTGTCAAGGGACTTGAGCCGACGATGTATTCCATCGTGGCCTATCCTAATCCGTTGCGTGTGGGCGAAGCCATGCATTTCCAAGTTGACTACGACCAGCCCGATGAACTGATGGAGGTGAATGTGTATGTCTATTCACCACAAGGGGAACTGGTCTATCACTCTGCACGCAAAGGCACCGAGCAGCACTCGTTCGCCGTGGATAATATGCATCTCTCGCCGGGCGTATATATGTACCGCGTAGCGTTCACCACCACCAACGGTGATTCCACCGGCAAAGCCGGCAAACTGATTGTTATGGAGAAATAAATGCCAAAATGGTAAATGTAAAAATAGTAAATGAAATTGATTTGCCTATGAAGCAACTTTAAGAAAGTTTATCTATCGGCATCTAAAGCTGATTAACACAACTGAACATCAAACAAACCAAATGAATAAAATGAAAAAATCCTTTTTTGTTATCGTAGCAATGTTGTTGGCAGTTATGCCGGCACTTGCACAAGCAACTGCTGATTACAACAACCCCATTATCACGGGTCAGCCTTCACTCAGTATCACTCCTGACGCACGCGGTGCGGCTATGGGTGACGCCGGTGTGGCTACCAACCCGGATATGAACAACCAGTATTGGAACCCTGCCAAGTATGCATTTATGGACATGCGCGGCGGTATCAATGCATCCTATACACCATGGTTGCGCAAACTTGGTGTTACGGACATTAACCTGGCATATATCTCAGGTTTCTTCAAATGGGACGACGTACAGGCTGTGGCTATGTCACTGACCTACTTCACCATGGGTGAGGTGCAGATGACTGACCAGGAGGCTCGTTTGTTGGGCGAGGCTCATCCGCATGAGTTCTCTTTGGACGCTTCCTACTCGCGTAAATTGCATGAGTATGTGTCTATGGGTGTTGCTCTACGCCTTATCTACTCCGACCTTACTAATGGTATGAAAGCTTCGACGGACAACAATGCGGAGATTTATCATGCAGCTGTTACTGCTGCAGCAGACATATCAGTATATTACAAGCAGCCGATAGCATTGCCTATGGGTGACAGTTATATTAGCGCCGGCTTGAACCTGCAGAATCTGGGTGGCAAGCTGTCCTATAACGACCGTACGCAGAACTTCATTCCTGCGACACTGCGTATAGGTGCCGCATATGAGTTACCGTGTGATGCTTACAACCGCCTGCAATTCACCGTTGAAGCACGTAAACTGATGGTACCTTCCAAGAAGTCGAAGTTCGCACCGAATTTTGATCCGAACGACCCGATGAATTCTACGACAAACCAATACACAACGGAGGATTACTCGGCTTTGACCTCTGTGAAAGGCATTTTCCAGTCGTTCGCTGATGCACCTCTCGGAGCATCTGAGGAGTTCAAAGAGGTAGGCTGGGGTGTAGGTGTCGAGTATTCCTATAACCGTCAGTTCTTCGGCCGCGTAGGTTATTCTCACGAAGACTTTATCAAGGGCAACCGTCGTCTGGTACAGGTCGGCGCAGGTTTCCATCTGTCAATCTTCATGCTGGACTTCGCCTATACGATAGCTACCGCTCCGACCAACCCCTTGGATCAGACCATGCGTTTCACGCTGGGCTTTGACCTCGCCGGTATCAAGGATCTGGTGGATAACAGGAAGAAGTAATGAGAATAGGCTTCGGATATGACGTGCATGCATTTGCCCCTAACCGTCAATTGTGGTTAGGTGGCATCTGCGTTCCGTATGAGTTGGGGCTGGACGGTCACTCCGATGCCGACGTGCTTATTCATGCACTGTGCGACGCCATACTCGGCGCTGCGGCTATGCGGGATATAGGCTACCATTTTCCTGACACCAAGGGCAACGAGTTTGAGGGTATAGACTCCAAGATTCTCTTGCGTAAGGTGATGGCTATGGTGCGTGAGGCAGGTTATGAACTCGGCAACTGCGATTGCACCGTTTGTGCGCAAGCGCCCAAGCTGCTGCCGTATATCCCGCAGATGCAGCACTGTCTGGCGGAAGTGATGGGCGTGGAGGACAACCGTGTCAACGTCAAGGCCACCACCACCGAGCATCTAGGTTTCGTCGGACGTAAGGAAGGAATAGCTGCGTATGCAGTGGCACTGCTGGAAGATTTGAGAATTTCTAATCTAGGCTAAAGCCTCGAACGATCGGCTAACGCCGTATGGAAAATTTGAAAATATGTCAAAGGGTAGAATAATCATATGGATACTGTTCCTGCTCTTCTGCTATTCTCTTAGGGCGCAGGAGATGAAGATTCGGTCCAACGGAGCGATTCTTCCAAAGGACTATCTCTATCTCATAGGCGGTGACATCAACATTGAGCAGCACGGTGAGACCACACGCTTTGTGCTGGCAGACAGTTCATATATTGACCTGTATTATTACGAGCCGGGCGACAGTGTACTGCTTATCCGTTCGCAATGTGCACCCAAATGCGCGTCCTTTGCACGCGTCTATGCCGAAGACTGGACACTTATCCGCAATATACCAGCACCACGTACGATGGTTCTGCCAGAGGCATATGTGCTGAACGGCAAACTGCTCTGGCGTGAGAACTTCGTGGACGACGAGTCACCTAAATAATATCATTTGTCATTTGTCAATTGTCATTTATCAATTGTCAATTGTCATTTGTCAATTATTTGTATGCTTTACCCCATCTATCTCATAGGTTACATGGGCGCCGGCAAGACTACTGTCGGCCGCATGCTGGCAGAGAAGTTAGGCTGGCACTTTGTAGATCTGGATGACGCTTTTCATGAGATCCACGGTCTGTCACCGGCGGACTATATCCGCACATACGGTGTCGAAGAGTTCCGTCGCAAAGAGAAGTATGTGCTGGAGGATCTGGCTGAACTGCCCATAGAGAAAGTTATCTATGCCACCGGCGGAGGTTATCCGTGCTGGGAGGATAACATGGAATGTCTTAAGGAACTCGGCACATCGTTCTACTTGCGCTGGCAGCCGTATCACCTTGCGCAAAGGCTGGCGCTGACCAATCTGAAAGAGCGTCCGCTGCTGCACGGCAAGGATGCGGCAGAGATCTTGGATGTCATCCGTCCGCAGCTGGAGGCACGGGTTCCATACTACGAGCAGGCGGATTATATTATTGATGCACCTACTGCCATTGACGGAACGATAGACATAACGGCTGACGAGCAGTTGGCGGATATACTATATAACCGAATAATCAACGATGACGATTAACGAGATACAAAACGAGATTATTGACGAGTTCTCCATGATGGATGACTGGATGGACCGCTACGAACTGCTGGTGGAGTATGGGCATGCTCTGCCGCCTTTCCCGGATGAACTTCGCACCAAGCAGAACCTGATTGAAGGTTGTCAGTCGCAGGTGTGGTTTGTAGCATCGATGCAGGACGGCAGGATTGCCTATCAGGCGGACAGTGATGCGATACTCGTAAAAGGTATAGCCGCTCTGCTGTTGCGCGTGCTGAATAACCAGACGCCCAAGGATGTTGTGGATGCTGACCTGTATTTCGTCAAGGAGATTGGTCTTCAAGAACACCTTTCTCCCACGCGCAGCAACGGTCTGGCGGCCATGCTTCGCCAGATGAAACTGTATGCGCTGGCCTTACTGAATGCTAAACCTTAACAGAATATGAGTCCCGCTCAAGTTTTCAAAATCTACATCTGGCTTGTTGATACGATAGCTTCCGGTCATCTTAGCAAGGAGGATATCGACCGCCGTTGGGCACACTCGGCTATTAACGAGTACGGGGAACAGGTTTTCCCAGTACGTAAGTTCCATCGCTACAAGGATGATATACTCACCTTGTTCGGTATCAATATCAGGTGTAACCGCAGAGCGAACTACTACTATATTGACAGTTACGAGGATACTCAGCGTTGGGATGATATGCGCCGGTATATCGTTTCGGCGTTCTCGTTCAAGGCGACACTGGATGAGGCGGAGGACGTTGAGAACAGCATACTATTCGAGTCCATACCTGCCGGTACGCAGTATCTGACGACCATCATGCGTGCTATTCGTGCGCGCAAACAACTGCTGATAACCTACCATTCGTTTGACCGCAACAATGACTACGACATGTTCTTCTCTCCGTACTGTCTGCGCGTGTTCAAGCAACGCTGGTACGTAGTGGGAGAGGCCTCCACCCATCCGGACGAGATACGCGTATATGCGCTTGACCGAATAGTTGACCTGCATGTGCTGGACGGCGATTTTGCTATCCCGCAGGGCTTTTCCCCGGAAACGTTCTTTGCCGATTATTATGGCGTGTTCCGCAACGCCGAACCATGCCTGTTGCGCATAGAGGCCAAGCCTCGGGCTGCGTTGTACCTGCGTACGCTGCCATTGCATCACTCGCAGCGTGAGTTGTCGGCTGAGCAGGCGCAGCCGTTCCTCACACAGCCGGACGGCATAGTGTTTGAATTCTACATTGCGCCGACGTTTGATTTTATCCAGCAGCTCCGCACCTTTGGCGCCGAACTGCGCGTGTTGGCACCGCACAGCCTCGCCAAGCAGATGCAGGCGGATGCCACGGAGGTAATCAATAGATATAATTCCTGAAGTATTTTTGTGGTTTAGGATGGTTCAAGATGTTTTTTGAACAACCTTGAACACTTCAGTCTTAGAACTGCTCCCTGAACTCGGACGGTGTGCAGCCTTTCGATTCGCGGAACAGTCGGTTGAAGTGGCTCAATGTGTTGAAGCCGCAGGAGAAACCTATCTCTGACACCGAGAGTTTGGTTGTAAGCAGCATGCGTGCCGCTATGCCAAGACGGTAGTCGATGAGGTAACGGTTGGGGGTACGGCCGGTCTTGTTGCGAAAAAAACGCGAGAAGGATTCCGCCGACATGTGTGCGATGTCTGCCAGTTCCTGCAAGCAGATGTCGTGCATGTAGTTGGAGGCTATATACTCCTTGGCTTTCCGCACGCGCTCGTCTTCGTTGCTTTCCGAGGCATTGACGAACGAAGAGGACGAGAGTTCTTTAGCGTCTTCGACCAGAGAAAGACGGTAGAGCAGGTTAAGCAGACGTATTACTGATGCGAAGTTGTCGGTGCTGCGGGCGAGATTGAGTATATCCTCGCGTACAATCTGTATCGCTGCCTCGGGGAATGCCAGTCCGCGTTGTGCACGTTCAATCATCCTGCGTATAGATGCGAATGCGCGTTTGTCTATTACCGGTCCGCGGAAGGTGTCAGGGTCGATGTGAATGGTTATCTCGTGGATCTCGTGCTCCGGACAGGTGCCTTGCTCCCATATATGTACGAGTTTGCTGCCGGTGATTAGTACGAGGTCAAGATTGCCGATAGTCTCGCGGCTGTCGCCAATCGTGCGTACCACGCCGGCGCCGTTCTCAACAAAGTTGAGCTCATATACCTCATGACAGTGGGCCGGATACTCGAAGTAGGTTTTGACACGTTCGCCGACGTAGAACACGTCCAGAGGTTCTATTCGCGATATTTCGTTCAGCGTTTCGCGCATGGCATTTGACTTTTAGTGAAAGCGAAAGCAAAGTTACAAAAAAAAAATGACATATGCAAGCAATATGCATTTTTTTGTCTGAAAATGTAAAACTTGTTGGAGCATATAAGGCGTTTCTTATGTTGTAAAGCATATTTGAAAGCCGTGTAAGAGAATGATATATTGCTTTTTGCAAAAAACGCATAGTATCGGTCGGAAAAGTATTTGTCTATGTAGGAAAAAAGCAGTAATTTTGCATCATATTTTCAAACACTATATCATGACACACAAAGAATACGGACATTTTGATGATGCAAATCGCGAATATGTCATCACCGATCCCCAAACACCATTCCCCTGGATCAACTACCTCGGCAATGAGGATTTCTTCGGACTGATAAGCAATACCGCCGGAGGCTATGACTTCTACAAGGATGCCAAGTTCCGCCGTATAACCCGTTACCGTTACAACAGCGTGCCGATGGATTCAGTCGGGCGTTATTTCTATCTGAAAGACGGTGATACGGTTTGGAACCCCGGATGGAAGCCGTGCAAGACAAAGCTTGACAGTTACGAGTGCCGTCATGGTCTGAACTATACACGTATCACGGGCAGCAAGAACGGTGTGGAGGCATCCGTGCTTTTCTTTGTTCCGTTGAAGACTTGGGCGGAGGTACAGAAAGTGACTCTTAAGAACACCACCACCGAAGCCAAGCGTCTCAAGTTGTTCAGCTATACCGAGTGGTGCCTGTGGAACGCCGCCACCGATGGCGAGAACTTCCAGCGCAACCTTTCAACGGGAGAAGTGGAAATCGAGCGTTCGGCGGAGTGCACCGCTATCTATCATAAGACCGAGTACAAGGAGCGTCGTGACCATTATGCCTATTACGCACTGACGAATGCCAAGGCTGACGGCTATGACACCGACCGTGAGTCGTTCGTAGGTCTGTATAATGAACTTAGCGAACCGCAGGCCGTGCTGGACGGCAAGGCTACCGACAGTCTGGCACACGGCTGGAGTCCGATAGCCAGCCACTATGTGGAAGTCGAACTGAAGCCTGGCGAGAGCAAGGACTTTATCTTCGTGCTCGGGTATGCAGAGAACGAGCAGAATGCGAAATTCGAAACTCGGCCATTATCCATTAGCCATTTGCCATTAGCTGCCAATGGCCAAGAGCCAATGGCCAAGAGCCAATTATTGACTTCGCTGGGCGAGAAAGACCATCATATAATTAATAAAGTACACGCGCACGCGATAATCGAGCGTTTTGCTACGGTAGAGGCTGTGGATGCAGCGTTTGCCGAACTTTGTGTATTGTGGGATGAGCTGTTGAGCAAGTACAGCGTACAGAGCAGCGACGAGCGTCTGAACCGGATGGTGAACATCTGGAACCAGTACCAGTGCATGATTACGTTCTGCTTCTCGCGTTCGGCATCGTTCTTTGAGAGCGGTGTAGGCCGTGGCATGGGTTTCCGTGACTCCAATCAGGACCTCGTGGGATTTGTTCACCAGGTGCCCTCGCGTGCACGCCAGCGTATTATAGATATTGCGTCCACCCAGTTCCCCGACGGCGGTTGCTATCACCAGTACCAGCCGCTGACCAAGCGTGGCAACAACGACATAGGTGGCGGATTCAATGATGACCCGATGTGGCTCATCTTTGGCACGACGGCGTATATCCGCGAGACGGGTGACTTCAGCATATTAGACGAACTTGTGCCATGGGACAACCAGCCGGGCAGTGAGGTGAGCCTGATGGAGCACCTGCGTATCAGTTTCAACCACGTGGTGGAGAACGTCGGCCCTCATGGACTGCCGCTCATAGGTCGTGCCGACTGGAACGACTGCTTGAACCTCAACTGCTTCTCCAACGACCCGAACGAATCGTTCCAGACCACAGGCAACAAGAACGAAGGCAGCAAGGCGGAGAGCCTGATGATTGCCGGTCTGTTCGTGTTCTGCGGACGCCAGTACGTGGAGTTGTGCCGTGCACGCGGCCTGCAGCAAGAGGCTAACCGCGCTGAACAGCACATACAGGCTATGTGTCAGGCTGTGGAGAAGTACGGTTGGGACGGCGCATGGTACCTGAGAGCATATGACTACTACGGCAACAAGGTCGGCTCAGCTGAAAACGAGGAAGGCAAGATATTCATCGAGAGTCAGGGTTGGTGTGCTATGGCACGGATCGGCGCTGAGCAAGGCATGCCGGAGAAAGCACTGGACAGTTCCGCCGAACTGCTGGACAGTGAGCACGGCATGGTACTGAACTGGCCGGCATATACGACCTACCATATAGAACTGGGTGAGCAATCGACCTATCCGGCAGGATACAAGGAGAACGGCGGCATCTTCTGCCATAACAACCCGTGGGTGATTATCGCGCAGGTACTTGCCGGCCGTGGTAACGACGCTTGGACGCTGTACAAGAAGATTGCACCGGCATGGATCAAGGATCAGGACCTGCACAAGGTTGAGCCGTATGTATATTGCCAGATGGTGGCGGGTAAGGAAGCAGCCAAGCCCGGTGAGGGCAAGAACAGCTGGCTGACCGGTACCGCAGCATGGAACTGGCTGACCGTCAGTCAGTATATCCTGGGTATCCATCCGACTTATGAGGGACTGAAGGTTGATCCATGTATTCCTGGTGACCTGAAGGAATACAAGGTGACCCGCAAGTGGCGCGACGCAGAGTACGTGATTACGGTTAAGAACCCTAACGGCAAACAGCGTGCGGACAAACCGACCGTACTGCCCTATGAGCCGGGAAGGCATGAGTATACGATAAATATCTAGGATACTAGGCGTCTGGATATATTGGCAACTTAGCCGACTATTCAATAAATCAATAATATCATGAAAAAGCTAACAATTGCAATCATTGCTCTCCTGATTGGTCTGGCAGCATGCGAGGCGCAGGAGCAACAGCAGAAGAAAACACGTCCGATGGACAATGAGGCTGTCAAGTTCTGTATGTCCATGGGCATAGGCTGGAACCTCGGCAACCAGATGGACGCTCATTATGACGGCTGTTCGTACGAGGAAGGCTGGGGCAATAAAGCCGCCACACAGCAGACCTTCAATGGCGTTGCGAAAGCCGGTTTCAAGTCTGTACGTATCCCCGTAACCTGGATGGGACACATCGGTCCGGCTCCGACCTATACGATTGAACGTGCATGGTTGGACCGCGTGGCGGAACTGGTGAGTATGGCGCACAAGGCCGGACTTATTGTAATCATCAATATCCATCATGACGGTTTTGGTGCCGCAGACACTCCCAGCAAGGGCTTCCATTGGCTTGACTTGCCTGGAGCAGTAGCTGATGAAGAAAAGAATCAGCGTATCAAGCAGGAGTTGACGATGGTGTGGCTGCAGATAGCCAAGCGTTTTGCCAATGAAGGCGAATACCTTGTGTTTGAGACACTTAACGAGATCCAGGACGGCGGATGGGGCAATGGTGCCAACCGCACCGACGGTGGTGCGCAGTACCGCGTGCTGAATGAGTGGAACCAAGTGTGCGTGGATGCTATTCGTGCCGGTGGTGGTCAGAATGCCACACGCTATATCGGTGTGCCCGGGTATGTGACCAACCCTGATCTCACGGTGGAAAACCTGGTGCTGCCGACTGATGAGGTGGAAAACCGCCTGATGGTGGCCGTACATAGTTATGACCCATGGGATTATGCCGGCGCGGCTGAGAAGAATGAGTGGGGGCATACAGGTGTCGATGTCGTTCCAGGAGTAGGGGAGGACGCTTACGTAGGTATGCTGAACCGTCTGTTTAACATGTATGTCCGTCGCGGGATTCCCGTATATTTCGGTGAGTTCGGTGCTGTGCGCCGTGCGAGTCAGGCCGATGAGGAGTTCCGTCTGTACTATTTCCGCTACGTCTGCAAAGCAATGCGTGACCGCCGTATAGCCGCTCTATACTGGGACAACGGCAATAGCAAGGCTGGTGCTGACGGCTTTGGCGTGATTAATCACGCTACAGGAAGGTATATTGGCAACGGTGAGCAGGCAGTGCGTGCTATGGTGGACTCATGGGAGAACAATGACCCTGGGTACACGCTGCAGTCGATATATAACTCTGCGCCGGAGTCGAGCAGAAAATAAACGTAAATGATAACCAATCATATTAACTAAAAAATCTAATTGCATGATTTCTGAATTTAGACGCGTGTTATGTCTCATAGCGCTCTTTCTGGGTGTTACAGGCATAGCATTTGCACAAAACATGGTGACGGGTACAGTCGTTGATGCTGACGGTCCGTTAATCGGTGCCAGTGTACTCGTCAAAGGAACAACGCGCGGTACGATTACCGATTTTGACGGTAATTATTCCATCGAAGCGAACATCGGTGATGAACTGGAGTTCTCGTATATGGGGTACAGCGCACAGACCATTCCTGTTACAAGTAACACCATCGACGTCACTATGCACGAGGACACGGAGGTGCTCTCGGAGGTTGTGGTGACCGCAATGGGTATCAAGCGTGACAGGAAAGCTTTGGGCTATGAGGTCGGTGAGGTGAAAGGTGAAGACCTGACCAAAGCCAAAGAGACCAATGTGGCTAACTCTCTCGCCGGTCGTGTGGCCGGTCTGGTGGTACAAGGGACTGCCGGCGGTGCATCGGGCTCGACGCGCGTTATGCTGCGTGGTACGACCGAGATGACCGGCAACAACCAGCCTCTGTACGTGATTGACGGTGTGCCGATGGACAATACGAACTACGGTTCGGCTGGCACAGAGGGAGGTTATGATCTGGGTGACGGAATTTCTTCCATCAACCCGGATGACATCGAGACGATGTCTGTTCTCAAAGGTCCGGCAGCTGCCGCACTATATGGTAGCCGTGCCAGCCACGGTGTAATTCTTATCACCACGAAAAAGGCTGATACCGGCGATTCCAAATGGTCGGTAGAGTACAACGGAACACTGACGTTCGATAGCCAACTTAGCAAGTGGGACAACGTGCAGCAGGTATATGGCATGGGTTCGGAAGGTATGTATAACATTGATGCCGTAAGCAACACCAACAAGTCTTGGGGCCCGAAAGCCGATGAGGGACTGACACTCCGTTATTTCGACGGTCAGGAGCATCCGTTCAAGATTATCCCGAACAATACGGCGAACTTCTTCGAACTGGGCCTTACTGCCACTAATACCGCAGTCGTGTCAATGAATACAGGTCGTACCGGTATCCGTTTTACATACACGGACATGCGTAACAAGGATATTCTGCCTAACTCCAACATGAGCCGTAACACATTGAACTTGCGTGCGAACACTTCAATCGGTCCGGTGGATCTGGATTTTACGGTGAACTATACGCACGAAGATGTGAAGAACCGTCCGGCACTGGGTGACGACAAGTCAAATGTGGGCAAGAACCTCATGACGCTATCCACAACATATGACCAGCAGTGGCTCAAGAACTACCAGACGGCAGACGGAGAGTACCAGAACTGGAACGGTATGGATCCATATAATGTCAATCCGTATTGGGATATCAATAAGAACAAGAACCAGTCATACAAGGACCTGTTCCGTATGAACGGCAAGATTGTGTATAACATTATCCCGCAATTGAAGATTCAGGCAACGGTTGGTGCTGAACTCAACCGCTTTCAGTTCTCTGACTTCAAGTATCCGACCACACCGGGTTATGAGTCCGGTCGTCTGCAGAACAGTTTCTTCAATAACCGCATGTTCAATGCAGAACTGTTAGCTATTTATACGGATACATGGGGCGATTTTGACTTCACGGCTACAGCAGGTGCCAACATATATAACGTGAACAACCATACGACCGTGAATACCGGTACAGATATGGGTATGCGTGAAATAGTTACGATTGCCAGTTTCCAAGACCAGTCGGTTGAGGAGAATGCTTACAAGAAGCGTATTGTATCCGTGTTCGGTTCGGCTAACCTTGGTTGGCGTCACATGTTGTATTTGGACGCTACGGTACGTGGTGACAAATCATCTTCACTTGCCAGCGGCAAGAACCTGTATGTCTATCCTTCTGTTAGTGCATCGTGGGTGTTCTCCGAACTGATCAAGAGTAACCGCAAGGTGCTGCCTTACGGTAAGTTGCGCTTGAGCTGGGCTGAGGTGGGTAGTGATACCGATCCCTATCAGTTGGGACTGCGTTACAGTAAATCGCAGTTCGGTACATCGGGGTATACGATTGGTTCGGTTTATGGCAATCTGGTTCCCAACCCGGACCTCAGACCGACACGTACCCGTTCGTGGGAGACTGGTTTTGAGACCAAGTGGTGCAACCATCGTATCAGTCTCGACTTCACGTTCTATCATCAGACTTCTCGTGACCAGATTATTGCGATGGCTACATCGCCGACAAGCGGATATGACTATCGTCTGATTAACGCCGGTGCTATCCTTAACCAAGGTTTTGAGATTACTTTCGGTTCGCGCATCGTGCAGACCAAGGATTTCAGCTGGGATTTGAACATCAACTGGTCGAAGAATAACAACAAGGTGCTCGCGTTGACCGAAGGTACTACCGAACTGGAGTTGGCAAAAGCAACCTGGTGTAATGTGTATGTCTCAGCTCGTGAAGGCGAGCAGTACGGTTCAATCTGCGGTCCGGCTCTGGCGCGTAATGCTGACGGACGTGTGATTGTGGACGCTAATACTGGTTTGCCTACATTCACGACAGAGAACAAGGTGCTCGGTAACGCACAATGGGACTGGACCGGTGGTTTGAGCACAACGCTCCGTTGGAGAATGCTTACATTGACCGCCTTGTTTGATGTCAAGGTCGGTGCTGACCTCTTCTCTATGTCCGAGCGCGCTGCATTCGAGACAGGTAAAGCCAAAGAGACACTTGCCGGACGTGCTGAATGGTACGCTTCGGAAGAGGCCCGTAAAGCTGCCGGGGTGACCTCCATGGCTGAATGGAGAAAAGCTGAAGTCAATCAGGGGCAATACAACGGATACCTTGTGGATGGTGTGTATTGGGATAAGGCAAGTGGTACATGGAAAGAAAACAATATCTATGTCAACCCCGAAGACTACTGGTATGAGGTGTCACGTAAGTCCCCTGAGATGTTTATCTATGATAACTCATATATCAAGTGCCGCGAACTTACCCTGAGCCTTGATTTCCCGAAAGAATGGCTCGATAAGAAAGGTATCGTGAAGCACGTGGGTATCAGCTTTGTAGCGCGTAACCCGTTCATCGTGTGGAAGAATATCAAGGATATCGATCCAGATGCACAGTACAATACTTCCGGCCTCGGTCTGGAGTATGGTTCGCTACCCAGCCGCAGGAGCTACGGTCTGAATTTTAATATTAAGTTCTAACCTCGTAAATGATAATGGAATGATTAAAATTGAAAGGAGAAAGCTTATGAAAAAGAATCTTTATATACTGCTTGCATGTGCAGTTGTTCTCGCTTCTTGCTCCGACAAGATTTACGAGGAGATCAATACTGATTTCACCAAGGCGGAAACTATCAATCCCGCTTTCCAGCTCTCGTACGCGGAGTTGCAGATATTCGGTGATATGAACTATGTGGACGTTCATCGTCTCTATACTTATGCCTTTACGCAGCATCTCATGGGTTGCTGGAACACCACGAATTATGGTGGTCAGCATCGTATGGATGATAATGAGATGGCACGTCCGTGGAATAACCTGTACACGGCTGCGTTCCGCAACCTGACGGATGCTATCGCACATACGGATGGTGATAAGGAGCAGGTGAATGTCAACGCGGCCCTGCGTATATTCCGCGTATATGTTGGTTCGCTATTGACGGATTACTATGGTGATGTGCCATATACCGAGGCCGGCTTGGGACACCTGACCGGAGTATCGCAGCCGAAATATGACACTCAGGAGGAACTCTACCGCTTGTTCTTCAAAGAACTGAAGGCGGCTGCCGGGCAGTTTGACGTGACAGCCAAAGCGATTGACAGCGATCCGATGTTCAACGGTGACATTGAGGCGTGGAGGAAGTTCGCCAATTCGCTCCGTCTGCGTTATGCGATGCGTCTGTCTGGATTTTATGAGAAGGATCCGGCTTCTGATATAGCCGTATTGGCAAAAAGTGAGTTCCTTGACGCTCTTAAAGCTGGTGTGATGACCAGTTCTGCCGACGATGCCTGCGTGCATCATGATAAGGTCAGCTATAGTTTCGGTCAGGAGTCGTACAAGGATTTCCGCGGTAATGCGCTGTCGAAGTATTTCTACGGCAACGATCCCGCCAACAACCCGTCCTATGTATGCCAAACATTCTGGGAAAAACTATACAATAACCATGACCCGCGTACAACCTTGCTTTGCGGCTTCTATATCGATGACTTTATGTCCATCTCTACCGGCGAAGGGCGCTTGGATGTAACCGATGCTGTACTGGCTACACAGGCGGCCAATCCGGATAAAGATATCATATCTACAGTCGCTCCCGGCGAGTTCTCGTGGGATAACTGGCCTACATATCCCAATATCTCCGGCAGTGCTCTGGATAGCAGGATGCAGGAGATTAAAGTTACCCATGATTTCGATCCTGCTAAAGATCCCCGCTGGCTAAAACCGAAATTGGCAAACAACCTTCTTCGTTCGCAAAACCCCGGTGTGATTATGACCTATGCAGAGGTATGTTTCCTGCGTGCGGAGGCCGCCGCCGGGCTGCTCGGCTGGGAAACCGGAGATATCGCTCAGGAGTGGTATGAGGAAGGTATTCGTGCCGCTATTTATTTCTTGACGGACAATTATAACTATGATTACGTGCTGGACAGCGATATTGCTGCTTATCTGGCGGAGCCTACCATCAAGTGGGGCGTTACACCTGAACAGCAGAAGAGCCAAATCAATACCCAGGCCTGGATTTTGCATTTCCATAATCCGGCCGAGGCGTGGGCTAATCAGCGCCGTTCGGATATACCGGTACTCACGCCTCCTGATCCGGCGGGCAAGAACCCGCTTGTCGACGGCAATGCTATACCCGTTCGTCTATGCTATCCGCTTAAGGAAGAGACCTATAGCCTGGATGCTTACCAAGCAGCCAAGGACCGTGTCGCCGGTGACTATTCGTGGCATGCTCGCCTATGGTGGGACGTTAAGTAATGTTTAAAGATTAAAGCATAAAGATATGAAAACGAAATATATATTGCTGCTTGCAGCACTTGCTGTTACATTTGTACTGAGCGGATGTAAGCAGAATGAGCCGTTCGATACACAGTCCTCGGATGATGCACCGTTGATTCTCGTCCCTTATGAGACGAAAAGTGGATTGATAGGCAGAGAGGTAACGAATCCTGCCACGTACGTGGATTCGGTAATCGTCACACCGTCGCGTTACACCACTGTCAACTGGTATCTGGATAATGATTTGGTGTTCACCGGCATGAAGATTGATATGAGTATCCTGTCCGGTAAATATGCATTGACTATCGAGGCCGTGACGACTGCCGGCAAACGTACTACACGTTCTGGTTCTTTAATCGTCAATCCGGCTCCTGATGATCCGTATTCGGCTGCTCCGTCTGCCGGACGTCACATCGTTCCCGGTATGCCTGCAACTCTGGAAGGAAAGAATCTGTCGCATGTGAAGGAGATTGTCCTTACCGGCGATGTGTTCGGACAGAAAGTAGTGAAAACCATTACACCGGCATCCGTTACCGACACACAGTTGGAGTTCACGTTGCCGGAGATGGAAGACGGTGCGTATTATGTAAGGCTTAAAGATGAAGCCGGCAAGCATTATGGTGCCGATATGTTGAATGTACATAACGGCGTGTTGGCCCTTTCCGGTTATGAAGTGTTCACGCCGCTCATGGAATGGGTCATCACCGGTGTTAACCTTAAAAATGTAGTGAGTGTCAAGGTGGGTGAAGTGGAGATAACCGAGTTAACGGCTACAAGTACCACAGTCACGTTTACTGCACCGGATCTGGCTACGGGCGAATATAAGCTCTCCATGCGGAACGCTGACGGCTCTCCCGTGCATTTCGGTACCGGTACTGATGCTCCGACAGAAGTGGTGACACGCGCGACACTTGAAATCACTCTCTGGTCGGGTGAGGAAACTCTCGCTTGGGATGCGGATCGCATAAAAGTGACCGCTGACGAAATGGCGAACGTTCAGGTTGGCTCGAAAATATATGTCTACTTCTCTGTCCTGCCTGACGGCGATCCGGGTTACTTTGATCCGGAGAAGGGTGAACTTAACCAATACCAGGTTTTACGTGTCACGACACCTTGGTGGGATGGCTACGATCTCGTTCCTCAGACAGATATGAGTAACGCGCCAAGTCCGTTTATCTTCGACTACACCGACGATTGTAAGACAAAAGTTACGACATGCGGTGCCATGTCATTGGTCGGCTGGGGATTGAAAATCACTAAAATTACCTGTAAATAATGGCTCCATTACGTGAAAAGATTGCATACGCTCTGGGCGATGCCGCTTCCGGCGGCATCGTCTGGAAGATTATGTCAATCGCATTTCCGCTATTCTTCACCAACGTGTTCGGGCTGACCTTTGCCGATGCTGCAGCGCTGATGCTTTTGGCGCGAATGTTCGACGTGGTCACCGACCCGTTGATGGGCAGTATAGCCGACCGTACGCAGTCCCGTTGGGGGACGTACCGTCCGTGGCTGATCTTCGGCTCCATACCCTTCGGCCTGATCTTTGCTTTGCTGCTGTTCACGCCCGACCTCGGCCCGGTAGGCAAACGTATATGGGCGTATAGCCTCTACCTGCTGATGATGGCGTGCTATACAATGGTCAATGTGCCTTACGGTTCGCTGCTTGGTGTGATGACCACCGACGACAACGAGAAGAACCAGTTCTCTGCCTTCCGTATGGTTGGTGCCTATGCAATGGGATTCGTCACATTGTACTGTTTCCCCTATCTGCAGAAACTGGTAGGCGGAACGGAGCAGCACCAGTATGCCGTACTCGGCGCAGGTTTCGGACTGGTGGCCGCATTGATGACGCTTACCTGCGGTCTGATGACCAAGGAGCGCCATGAACCTGTCCGTGCGGAGAAGTTCAGTTTCAAGCAGTTCGGTGACCTGTTCCGTAACAAGCCCTGGGTGTATATGACCTCTGTGGCGTTCTGCTCGAACTTCTTCAACGGTTTCCGCTATGCCGCCATCGGTTATCTGATGGCGTACTGCATGGGCGGTGATGTGACTGTCGGACGACTGATTATCAGCTATACGAGCTTTATGGCGTTCAGTGAGGTTACCTGTATGATTTTCGGTGCAGTCAGTCCGGCGTTCACACGCTGGGTAGGCTCCAAGCGAATGGCGTTCGTATGGGCTTCCGTCATCTGCGGTGTGTTCTCCGTAGCGTTCTTCTTTATCCCGATGGATCCGGCATATATATGGCTGCTGGTGGGTATATCCTGCCTGGCATCGGTCGGCGCAGGACTGTATTCGCCGCTCATCTGGTCGATGTATGCCGACGTGGCGGATTATGCTACCGAGAAGAACGGTACGAGTTCTACCGGACTCATCTTCTCCTCGGGTACGATGGCGCAGAAGTTCGGCGGAGCTATCTCCGGTAGTCTGATTGCCCTGCTGTTGGGCTGGGCGGGACTGGTGTCGGAGCAGAACATGGAGACGGGTGAGACTATCGTCACCATTACCGACGAACCTTCTGTCAAACTGATGGTTTGGCTGCTGTTCTCCATCTTCCCGGCTGTGATAGCATTCATCATGGCACTGCTGGCCTACAAATTCCCATTGAAAAAGTAGAAGAATATGAAGAATATACATATTGCTCTCGCGTGTGCTTGCGCCCTCACAATGGTAGGGTGCAAGCACACCTCGTTCCAGATTCGAATGAATCAGGTTGGTTTTCGTCCTCAGCAGGAGAATACCGCCACGATTGATGTCTGCTGCCCTGAGACGGAACCTTGTAGCGTGGTTATCCTCTCTGCTGAAGGTGATACCGTATGGACCGGTATGGCTTCGGCAACGATGCTCAACCCCGTTTCCGGCAAG
>Ga0310690_10002844_pt1 | contig 27310 bp, 33 predicted proteins | sample AusTroGonzalo_MG_2_FD_207661 | JGI IMG/M metagenome (GOLD analysis project Ga0310690, IMG submission 207661) | Bovine rumen microbial communities from tropical cattle in Woodstock, Queensland, Australia - Gonzalo_04 (v2) (version 2) | ecosystem: Host-associated > Mammals > Digestive system >...
CCGTCTGCGGAATCCTGACGGTGTTTCGCCGTTTGGGAATGGCAGTTCGCCGCCGCTGTCTATCCATTTCTGATAGTATTCACAGCCGGAAAGTTCAGCGTAGTTTTTTCCCTCAAAATCGCCGAAACTGCACTCTCTGAGGTCATCACACAGTACCTTGTTCTGCTTTGGATATATCAGTTCAGCTGACTGTATGCACCGCTTCATCGGGCTGCAAACGAGAACTTCACACTCAGGGTAACGACGCTTTTTCAGTTCAGCGATACCCTCGCTGCAAAGAGGCTCATCCGTTGTGCCGATATATCGCTTTTCAAGATTTCCGGCGGTTGCACCGTGCCGTATGAATACGATCCTCATTATTCTTCACCCTTGATAACTGTCGGGATACCGCAGACTATCCTGATCACATTTTCGGCATTTGCAGCAATGATACATCCGCAGCGTCCCACATTCTCTCGCCATACGCGCTCGCTCTTTTCCATCGGAACGATACCGCAGCCTATCTCGTCTATGATGATGACAGCGTCAGGATTAGAGCGGCAAAGCTCCTCCGTGAAGCGAATGCACTCATCACCGAGCCGCTTAACAAGCTGGTGGTAATTTTTGATACAGCGTGAAGTTTTAAGTTCTTCCATCGGATATTCCGCACCGTCAGCTATGTCGTTCTCAGCAATTTTGAATTTTCGCATAACATAGGCTTTTTTTCCTTGATATGCGCCGCCTGTGACCATTATCATAATGCCATGATCCTTTCTGAAAATACTGCCGCAGCAAGCATTGATATTTCGCACATCTGCAAAAACCAGCCGCACAGATCACCCGTTATACCACCGAAATCACGATATGAAGCATACCTGTGATATGAAAGCGCTATGAGCGCTGCTGCAAGGACTGAAATTCCCTGTACCGGGCTGATGAATATCATAATCGCTCCGCTCACAAGCAAAAAGAATACCTGCATGGCTATTGTTATCTTTTTGTGTGCCGGACGCACAAAACTCTGCAAAGTGCCTTTATTCTTCGCAGCTTTGAATGTGACTGCTGAAAATCCGCTCAATACCCTTGAAAGCACAAATCCGCAGGCTATCACTGCCGTCATCTCATAAGAGTTGACCTGTGAGAAAAGAGCAGTCTGTATGATGAGATAAAGCCACAGCTTCACCACTGCGAATGAACCGATATGTGGATCAGACATTATCTCAAGACGCTTTTCCCTGTCTGCATATGAAGCTCTTGCGTCGTTTACGTCGCAGAAGCCGTCAAGGTGTATGCCACCGGTCACAAGCACTGGTATGAATACCGCTCCTGCCGCAAAAAGAAACTGACCGATCTCAAGTTCATTGCAGGCATACCGCCAGAACAGCAGAAGTCCGCCTATAACAGTGCCTACCAAGGGGAAGAATCCAAGCGCATAGCGGCGGTTCTCCTCTTTCCACTCCACCTTAGGCACAGGCACTCTGGAATACATCAGGAATGCCGAAAGCAGTGATCTCAGCATGGCAGTTCTCCTTTCAGCAATAATGGTATGCCGTAGACACACTCTATAACATTGTCGGCAAATCCGGCAATTTCACGGTTTATCTCACCAAGTACACGGATGTACTCTGCTGTTCCGTCAGTGTATGCGATACCGTCACCGCCCACCTGATTCGTGACTATGACAAGTTCAGACACGCTGTCTGCAAGCAGCTTTATTCCACTGACTATCTTATCAACAGGCGACTTTACTTCTCCGCCGGAAAACATCTCGTTGGCACAGAGATTGCCCATACATTCAAGCAATACAGCGCAGTCAGCAGAAAGTGATAGCTCATCTATATCTGTGTACTTCTGAACAGTCTCAAAACCTTTGCCCTCACGCATTTTACGATGGCGCTCGATAGCTTCAAAGGCGTCCCTGCCAAATGGCTGCATAGTTGCGATGTATATTTTTCTCCCTGTGAAATCATTGAGCAGTTTCTCTGCAAGGGTTGATTTACCGCACTTTGAACCGCCTGTTATGAGAGTTGTCATTTCAGCTCAACATACCTTTCTATATTCGTTTCGTCAAATCTGTGGGAATTATTGTACAGAGCCAGCGCTCCGTCAAGCAGTGAGACAAGCAGCACTCCGCCTGTACCCTCGCCGAGCCGCAGTCCGGCATTTATCGGTGCAGTCAGTCCGCAGTATGCAAGAAGTCCCTCTCCGGCAGGTTCACCCGAACAGTGGCTCGCAAGCATATACTCTGAGCAGACAGGCTGCAGGGCACAGGCAACTGCCGCAGCTGCCGCTGATATAACACCATCTACAACTACGGGAACTCGGTAATATGCTCCGCCGAGAAAAAGTCCTGTCATTGCCGCTATCTCAGCTCCGCCTGTCTTTTGCAGAAGCTCCAGCGGCTTGTCCGGCGAAGGATTATTCACCTCTATTGCACGGCGAACAACATTTATCTTGCGCTGTAATCCCTCAGCAGTAAGACCTGCGCCCCTGCCGGTGACCTTTTCAGGCGGAAGTCCAAGCAGCACCGATGCTAACGCAGCAGCAGGAGTGGTATTGCCGATGCCCATTTCACCTGTGATAATGAGCTTTGTTCCGTTTTCGGCAAGTTCTCCGGCTATGTCCATTCCAACCTTTATCGCAGCTTTTGTCTCAGATTCGGTCATAGCGTTTCCGGCGGCTATATTTTCCGTTCCGTAAACAACTTTTCTCTTTATCAGTCTGTCGCAGTCAACATCCTGCGCGATACCCACATCGACAGCTATCACGCTGACATTACAGGCGGCGGCAATGGCATTGACATTTGAACGTCCCTCCGCGACAGCCTTTGCACACTCCGCTGTGACTTCCTGTCCGCACTGTGTAACTCCCTCGCATACAACGCCGTGGTCGCCGCACATAACTACTGCTGTACGCTCAGATATATCCACATCGGGAGTACCCTGCACAGAAGCTGTCTTCTGTATCATTTCCTCAAGCATACCGAAGCTGCCAAGAGGTTTTGCTATGCTGTCCCAGCGCTGTTTGGCTGCGATATACGCTGATCTGTCAGTCTGTACTATCTGTTTTATCCTGTCCATTTCTCTCTCCGTACACGATACACTTTTTCACGTAATTTTCCGCAGCTGTAATATCTGAGTAGAAATAAATATGCGGAAAACCGGCATAAAGACTGTCGCTGACGTGGCAACAGTCCCACGTTCTGCCGTCCCTTTTTTCAGCAGTAAAACCGCTTCCGCAGTTTGTGCTGTCCCAGTAATGGAACTCATGCGCCCTTATGTTTCCACCTTTGCCGCATATCACGTTATCATGGTTCGCATTCAGCGTTATATAGCCGAATCGCTGTAATCTTTCAGTCGGGAAAGCTCTGCCGGATATAACACCTGCCATAGAGTACATAGCGCCGCTTTTGTCTGCCAGTTCATCGTGGAGGTACATAAATCCGCCGCATTCTGCAATTGTCGGCATACCGCCGGAAATACACTTCTTAACGCTTTCGAGCATCGGCTTATTTGCCGACAATTCCTTTGCATAGAGCTCCGGATAACCTCCGCTGAGGATAAGTCCGTCCGCCGCAGGTACTTCACTGTCGGTAAGCGGTGAGAAATACTTTATCCTGCATCCCATTTTTTCGAGCAGTTCGATATTCTCCTGATATATGAAGCAGAAGGCGCTGTCTCTTGCGACTGCAACAGCAGGATTTCCGGCAAAAACAGGTATATCCAAAGGTTTATATACCGGAGACGGAACATCACAGCTACTGATAATTTTATCGAGACAAATGTACCTCTTCGCAAGCTCTCCGAGACTTTCAAGCTTCAACTGTATATCCGCTATCTCATCAGCTGTCACAAGTCCGAGATGACGGCTCTCTATAGTAATGTCACACTTTGGCAGGCAGCCGAAATATTCAGTACCAAGTTCATCACAGAGCCTTTCCGCAAGCGGTATCAGTTTTTCGGGCAGACGGTCGAAAATGAATCCGGCTATCCGGTTCGGACGGTAACTTAGGAATCCGCTCATTACTGCGCCGATAGAATCGCTCATTCCCTTGCAGTCAATGACTATAACAGCCGGAGTTTCGGTGATCTCAGAGAGCGAATGAGCGCTTCCGGAAGTTCCGTCATAGAACCCCATAACACCTTCGATGACCGAAATATCACTTGTACTGCCGTACTCGTTAAGCAATTCAAGTATAGTGTCCCTGCCGCAGAAAAAGCTGTCGAGGTTGTGGGAGTTTACGCCAATGACCTTTCTGTGAAACATCGGATCAATATAATCCGGTCCGCACTTGAACGCTGAAACGTTAAGTCCGCGCTTTTTCAGTGCCGCAAGCACCGCGCAGGTAACGGTAGTCTTTCCGCAGCCGCTTTTTGTTCCGCCTATAATAATTCTTCTCATTGTAGTCTCCCGCTGATAATGAATACCGGATTCTGAGCCTGCAGCATGGTGTGTGCGCCGAGTTTTTTCGTGCGTGTTGCAGCTATCTGCACGACCTCCGCAGAAACTCCTAAGCGTTCAAAACAATCGACCGCTTCGCTCAGGGTTTCGAGCGAAACTGCCGTAACAACTATGTCCGCAAATGGATTCTTTTCACGCACCGCTTCAAAGATCCTGTCCATATTTCCGGAGCTGCCGCCGATGAATACCTTATCCGGTGCAGGCGCATTTTCCAGTATCTCAGGACAGTTCCCCTCTGCGGCTTCGATATTGTCACAGCCGGATCTGACGGCATTTTCAGCGGTGAGTGATACAGCATCCGGCTTTTTGTCAAAGGCAAGTACCTTTCCGTCCGGACAGCGGTATGCCGCTTCAACAGACACAGAACCAGTTCCGCAGCCAATGTCCCACACAACAGAATCCGCACAGATATTGAGCCTTGAAACGGCTATACAGCGCACTTCCGACTTTGTCATGGGTATCTCGCCGCGAATGAAATCTCCATCATTTATCGCTGCCGGTATATATCGGAGGAAATCGTCATTTTCAGTTATTATCACGGACAGTCCGCCCGTCTGAATGTCCGTGAGTTCGCAGGCTTTTCCCGAAACGATCTGCTCATTTTCGTAGCTGAGATCAGTGCCGATATGCACAGCAACATCCCCGAGTCCGTACTCGCAAAGCCGTCTGCAAGCATCTGAAGCAGTTATCTCACCGCCGAGAAGAAAAAAACAATACCGGTTCATTTTCACATTAAGCGCAACGCTTGAAGTCCTGCCGTGCAGAGTTATGAACTTCATATTCTCATAGCTTATGCCAAGTCGGCTGCAAAAATATGAAACTGAGGAAATACCGGCAATAACACGGACTTCGTGACCTTCAAGGAGTGGCAGCAGCCTTTTTGTACCGCTGAAAAATCCACAGTCACCTGACATAAGAACTGCCGCCGCATCATAATCAGAGCGGTCAAGTTTTTCGGCTATATCTGCCGGTTTGTAACTGATAAACACCTCTTTGCCAAGCTGCATGAAAGGCTTGACTATCCTTTCAGCGCCTATGAGCAGACCGGCTTCTGCAACAGCATTTTCAGCTTCTTTTGTTATGGTATTGTCACCGTCCATACCTGTTCCGATTATGTATACTTTCATCGTTTCAGTTCCTTTTCAATGATGTTGATTATTTCATCAAAGCTGTACCCCTGTTCTTCGGGACGCACAACAGTCACAAGTTCAGCGCCGCATATTCTCGCAGCTTCGGCTTTTTCCGGATAGCCTCCGGCTGCTCCGCTCTCTTTTGTAAGCATTATCCCTGCGCCGCTTTTCCGCAGATGTGCAACGTTCCGTCCGACGCTGAACGGCCCTTTTTCCAGTATCACTTTGTCGTCATCGAAACCGAGTTCGCGGCACTGTTCAAGGATATCATCCGACGGCAGCACCCTTACCCAAAGACGTTCACGGCAGTTCGTTATCCTTGCCAGTTCCGGCAGGGATTTGCTGCCGAGAGTGCTCAGTACAGCGGTATCAGTATTGTTCAGATACTCTATCAGTTCATCCGTATCACGCACTGTTTTTCCGCAGACTGCCGAGCATTTACGCAGCAGCCTGAGATAACGCACACCTGTCTCATAACAGGCACGTCGGATATTCTCCGTTGCTTCAACTGCATACGGATGAGTAGCATCAACAACGTCTGTATATCCGGTGTTCATAAGCTCTTTCATCTGTTCAGCATCAAGCCGTCCGCAAAGTACCCTGACATTTGCCGGAAGGAGCGCCGCGCCGTAATCCGTTGCGACCGAAACATCAGCGTGAATGCCTTTTACGGAACAGTATTCAGACAGTTCGCGTCCCTCTGTCGTTCCGCCGAATATGAGCAGCCTACACATTCCGGTAGCCCCTCGGAGTGACCATTTTTCCGTCAATTACCTTAGTCTCAGAATTGCCGATATATACGGTGGTGAACATATCGACAGCTTTGTCACGCAGTTCTGCAAGGGTGAGTATACGGCTCTCCTGCCCCTCACGTCCGATATTCCGGACATAGCCGCAGACAGTATCTTCTGAGCGGTGTTCAAGCACGATGTCACACGCTTTTTTCAGATAGTCAGCGCGGCTTTTCGACGAGGGATTGTACAGAACTATCACCATATCGCACTCTGCGGCACATTCAAGGCGTTTGCGTATCTTTTCCGCAGGTGTAAGGAGGTCTGAAAGGCTTATCACTGCAAAATCGTGTGTCAGCGGTGAACCGAGAACCGCACCGCCGCTGAAAGCCGCTGTAACTCCCGGGATTACTTCTATCTCCGCATCCGGATAGTTCACGCTCAGTTCATACGCAAGTCCTGCCATACCGTAAAGCTGAGGATCACCGCTGCATATGAGCGAAACTGTTCTGTTCTCAGCTTCTTTCAGCGCCGCTTCAACCCTCTCACGCTCCTGCTTCATACCGGTAGAAGCGTATTCCTTATCGGGATAGAACTCTCTCAGCAGCTCCACATATTTCGTATAGCCAACTATAAGCTCACTTCGCCCGATCGCGTCCTGAGCTGCGATGGTCATTCCCTCCCGGCTGCCTGCGCCGATACCTACAACGTACAGCATCACAGCACCTTCCTTTCAAAATCAAGTATCACCGGCTCTTCAGCCGCTGCAACTGTCACTCCGTCACTGGCAGTCTTACGCAGTATCAGATGACCTGCGCTGCACCTTACGGCACTTCGCTCACAAACATTGTCAACTCCCGTAACACTCTTCACAAAGTCCGACTTTGTGAATTCACCGTATGTTTCCATAAGCTCCTGTGCTGAATATGCAGTGAGTTTTAAACCGTATTTTTCGCAGAATCCGAGCAGTCCAGCTTCATCTGCTTTCAGGTCAATAGTCGCTATGCTGCACACTCGCTCAAATGCGATCCCGGCAGTTTCAAGTGCAGAGAAAACAGCACTTTCGATAGTTCCGCATTCCGAACCCCGCTTGCAGCCGATCCCCAGAACGATATTTTTCGGAACAAGTCTCAGCGTGACCGGAAACGGCTCACAGTCATCACAGCCGATATAGATACCAGTCCGGCAGCCTGTATCCGTTGATAATTCATCCGGCAAATTTATGTACTCATATTCGCTGACAAAACCTGTCTTTTCACCGTCAAGCACCGCAGCAGCAATTTCCTTTGCCGCACTCATATCGGTAATGATAAGCCTGTTTGCAGTCGCAAAACTGTCCGGAGAAAAGTGTCCGCCGGTATCAGTAGCTGTCGTTATTGCTGCCTGCGCACCAACTGCTCCCGCAAGGCGCTCCGCAATTGCGTTCGCGCCGCCGATATGTCCCGACAGTACAGGAATAACAAATCTGCCGCAGTCGTCTATGACTATAACTGCCGGATCAGTAGTCTTTGAATACAGATACGGAGCGACAGCACGGACTGCGATTCCGCAGGCGCATACAAATACTAATGCATCGTACTTGTCAAACACTACCGAAACAAGTTCGCTCAGGCTCTCGAAACTCCGGGAATCCCTATCACTGTGCCTGTGGAAACAGAAACGTTCAGCTTCTGGAAAAACATCCTTTTCAGCTATCTCTGCCGAGAGTACCCTGCCTTTTTCTGTGATGGAAATAACAGCCGCTCTCATTGTTCCTTTGCCTTTCTGAATTCAGTCTCAAAGTCCGCGGAATAGAGCTTTGACAGTGAGCGGACATCACCGAGGAAGTGTCCGACAGTGATAAGTGCAGTTTTTGTTATGCCGTTATCCCTTGCGGTCTGAGCGAGCGCAGCAATAGTACAGCGGCAGACTTTCTCATCTTCCCACGTTGCCTTATAGACTATCGCCGCAGGTGTATCCGGACTGTATCCGCCATTTATCAGCCTCTCTGACAGTTCCTCCAGCATACCTGTGCTGAGGAATATCACCATTGTCGCATTGTGAGCAGCAAGGCTCTCTATGCTCTCCTTTTCCGGTACGGGAGTACGTCCTGCCATGCGTGTGAGAATAACAGTCTGTGACACGTCAGGCAGAGTGTATTCGGCTTTGAGCGCAGCCGCAGCTCCGCAGAATGAACTTACGCCGGGACATACATCATATTTGATACCGAGTTTGTCGAGCTTTTCCATCTGCTCGCGTATAGCGCCATATAAGCAGGGATCGCCGGTATGCAGGCGGACAGTAGTCCTGCCGCTGTTCTCAGCCTTTTCCATAACATCAATGACCTCATCGAGCGTCATAAGCGCACTGTTATAAACCTCGCATTCCTGACGGGCATATTTAAGCAGTTCGGGATTCACGAGCGAACCGGCATATATTATTACGTCGGCTTTTTCAAGGAGCGACTTCCCCCTCAGTGTTATAAGATCTGCCGCACCGCTGCCTGCGCCTACAAAATGTACCATATCATCCCTCCAGTGCCTTTTTCAGTATTTCGTCAGCATATTCTGTTCTCAGAATCATATCATTCTTATATGAAAAAATAACCGCACCAACTCTTGATCCGCCCTTTGTCCTTGCCTGTAAATAGCCGTGAATGCGCTCTGTCAGCACGCTAAGGACTGCATCCGCCGAACCGTTTTCATAAAGAATATCAAGAGCTGCATCGGTGGTCGCACAGTCATTGAGACTGCATAGAACAGAGTTCTCAACACCGGCAAGAACTCCACAGGTCATGAGCGTTTCCATTCGCCCGTCAGCATAAGATGAATGCGTATTCATTATCCCAGCACCGAGCTTGACCATTTTTCCTATGTGACCGTAAATAAGTATATCGCTGAATCCAAGCGTAATCCCGATGTCGACAGCGTCACCGATGAAGTTGCTGCACATCACACACTGTTCTGCAAGCTGCGGATGCTTCTCGAAAATAAACTTTTCACTGTAGTTTCCGACTGTAAGGAGCAGCACTCTCCTGCCCTCAGCGCGCCGGATATTCGCCTCTGTACGGATAGTCTCAATAAGAGCCGAACTGCTCATGGGTTCGACTATACCTGTCGTGCCGATTATGGAGATACCGCCGACTATCCCTATACGGGGATTGAAGGTTTTATTTGCAAGCTCCTCGCCCATAGGTACTGATATAACAATACGAAATCCGCCGTGATATTCGTGAAGCTCAGCAACTTCGTCAAGCGCCTGAGTTATCATTTTTCTCGGAACAGAATTTATTGCAGCATTTCCGACCGGCTGATCGAGACCGGCTTTAGTGACAGTTCCTACACCTTTTCCGCCGACTATCTCCACACCGCTTTCTGCGAACGATACCTCCGCGCATACTTCAATGCCGTTGGTTATATCCGGATCATCGCCGCTGTCCTTGATCACTGAACAGAGTGCCTTTTCTTCCGTGAACTCGCAACGTTCAACAGTGAGCAGCAGTTTTACGCCCTTAGGCGTAAGTATCTCGGAAGTATCGACCGGATGCTGAGTAAGAAGAGCCTCAGCAGCCGCCTGAGCCGCTGCCGCAGCGCATGATCCCGTAGTATAGCCGCAGCGGAGTTTTTTCGTGCCGCTGTAAATATAGTTTTCTTCCACATTATCATCCCGCTTGTTTCAATTATATTTTTATTTTACCATATTAGGTCAGTTTAGTCAATGACTATTCTTGCTAAGCTTAAGACACATCACAAAACAGCGAAATCTTCCAGTCAAAAACCTCCGGGAAAATATCCCCGGAGGTTCTTACTATACAGTGATCATAATAATAGTATTTTGAAGAATCATTTCTAATGAAAGCTCATGGAACTTTCATACTTCATTTTTTCATGAGCGTCTCTTTCTTAATGCGAATGCAGCTGCACTTACGACTGCAATAAATGCAACAGGTACAGCAATTCCGTTATCGACGGTATCAGGGCTGTCAGAATTGTTTGACTGTGATTCCGAGGTGGCAGCAGTTGTCGTTGCGGATGTTTCATCAGATTCATCTGCATAGCTGAGTCCGTGACCTATACCGTAGATTATCTCGTCAGTGTACTCGACATTCTCGTTGATACCATAAACATCAACGGGCAGTTTTCCTGTGGGAGAATTGCCGCCGAAAATCGTTATAAGAGCCGCAGGATAGTTTACACCGTATGCAGGATTTTCCTGACCGTCAACCGGAATATCAGACATTCTGCACGCGCAATAGGCGGCAACTATCGCATCAGCCTGCGTAAAACGCGCGGTATCATACGGCATATTTCCGCTGACGAATACGACCTTTTTACCGTTCTGATGTGCTGTGTCAATGATTTCGTCGGCGAATCTTGTCTGCCAGCCGCGGGTTTCGTTTGCCTTATCGAGATTGTTCGTTGTATACATTTCAAAGAACAGGATAACAACGTCAGCGTTCTTAACGTTTTCCTCAAAGTAATCGGCGGTTTTATCGCGGTAGCATTGACAGTCAGCGGTTACACCCTCTGCAACGACACCTTCCTTTTTAAGACGGTCGAGAGCAAATTCCATTGTTTTATCAAAGTTAGCGTACGGGAAGAAATGGTAAAATATACCTACTACAATGCCGATACTGATGAGGAACTTGCCGGCGCTCCGTCCGCAATCGGCAATTACAAGGTCGAGGTTTATGCAGACGGCGGTTCAAACTATTACAGCAGAACGCAGGAAGCTACCTACTCTATCCTGAACCCGATTGATGAGAATGGTATGGCTGATGTCGAGGTATTCAAGGACAACGATGTAATCCCCGAAGCCGAGGGTAAAACTTTCGCAGGCTGGTTCACTGATTCGACCTGCACAACACCGTACACAGGCGATTCCGGTGAAGCTTACGCTAAATTTGTTGACAACAAAGTCCTGACCGTAAAGTCTCAGATATCCAACGGTACGACTAAAAACAGCGCAAAGACTTCTATACGCTTCATTAACTCGCTCGATTCGCTGAATTACAAGAATGTCGGCTTAAAGGTAACATTCAACGGCAATACGATAGATAAACCGTTCACAAAGGTACATTCTTCGCTTATCGCTAACGGCAAAAAGGTCGATCCGAGCGTATTCTCAAAGGAATCACACTATCTTGGCGCATACACGATCAAGAATATACCGAACAGCGCTTTTTATAGCAAATTTACAGTAACACCTTATTACACCACACAAGACGGTACTGTTGTTGAGGGTACTCCAAACACCTTCACAATTGCCAATATGATAAAGTAAGAGAGGAGTAGGATAAGTATGAAGTACATCGAGGCAGAACTCGACATCATTGCATTTGATGCAATGGACGTTATCACAACCAGAGGTCTGACTGACGGCGGCGAAGGCAACGGAGAAGAAGACGACTTCGGCGAGCTTTTCGGTTAATAACTCAAAACAGCAGATGAGCAAAAGTTCATCTGCTGTTTTCATTTAATATAAAAATCAATTATTAAAATTTCTCGTTCCAGACTTTGCTGCATCGTTCAGTGCAAATAACTTGATTTTCAATCTCCGCTGTGCTATAATAGTAATACAGTTAAGAGGTAAGATTCATACCCTTACCCGTACCCTTACGGCAGTAGGATTACTGTGAAAATAATAGAAAAAATGGTAATTTTCGTGAAAAAGGCGACCGTTTTATGGCTATAATACGATAGTATTAAATGAAATAATAGCATATTTTGCCACCTCTATCAATTGAATAGACATCAAAGCAATCTGATTCATACACTTTAGCAACGATAGTACCACCAGTATCAACAGGCTTAATGCTTTCTAAATTGTTCAAAGTGCGTTTGAATGCAGTACAAAAATCTGAGAGCCTGCGGAGCGTAAAACTTAACCGCTGAAAAGAAAAGCCCTCAGAAACGCTTGCAGGATGTTTCCGAGGGCTTGCGGTTAGTATTCTATTCCATTAGGGTTTGTGCCGATTGTGGTATTCGCCATAATGCTGATTGGGACTTGTGCGAAACGGAAAGAGAGTGCGCCAATAGACTACGGTCATTTGACATTCAGATAATTTCCCCCTTATATTTCCGATAAAATATCATGAATATCCCCGTCAATCAGAATACTCTGCTCCGCTATCTCATCGGGAGCAAACACCTCGCCATAATTCAGACAAGCATACACCGCATTAGGGTTCTGTGCTGTCATCTGCATAAACGGTATCTTGATGATAACAGGAGTATTCATACCCACGCCAAGCTCCATGAACAGGATATGCTGCCCCTCATGGGCTTGCAAAAAATCATCATAACGCTCCGCCGCATCGTGCCAGCCTTCGTCCTCGACAAAGGTATCATCGGCACGGAGATTCATACTCATCGGCTTTCCGCAGACAGGACAATACGGTATCAAGTCTGTCGGGATACGCATATCCCTCTGCTGTTCAAACATCGCCCTGACAGTTTCTTCATTGTCATAGGTCTTGTGGTGACACGGTACGGAGCATTGCCACAAGCCGTAATCGCCCTGCGTATAGAATAACCGCTGTTTGTCAAAGCCTGCCTTCTGGAATTGGTGATCGACATTCGTGGTGATAACGAAATAGTCCTTGTTCTTCATCAGCTCAGACAGCTTTTTGTATGTGCCGTTATCCACATTCATATAGCGGTTGATGTAGATGTAACGTGACCAATACGCCCACTGTTCTTCAAGTGTCGGGAACGGATAGAAGCCGCCGGAATACATATCCTTAAAGCCGTATTTTTTCACGAAATCGGCAAAGTATTTCTGCAACCGTTCGCCCGAATAGGTAAAGCCTGCCGCAGTCGAAAGTCCTGCACCTGCACCGATGATGATACAATCGGCGGTCTGTATTTCTTTTTTCAGACGTTCAATTTCCGCCGAGTAATTCCTTGTATATCTCATAGTCGTCCTCCCTGAACACATTGATAATAACCTGTATATCGTGTGCCTTGCGGTAGTCCCTTACCGTTCTAACGGCGATCTCCGCTGCTTCTTTCTGCGGAAATCCGAACACGCCCGTAGAGATACAGCAGAAAGCAATACTTTCAATACCGTTCTGTACGGCAAGCTCCAAACAGCTTCGATAAGAGCTTTCAAGCAGTCGGCAATGCTCGTCCGTGAGTTGTCCCTGCACGACCGGACCAACCGTGTGTATCACATAGTCACATGGCAGATTATAGGCTTGCGTGAGCTTCGCCTTGCCCGTAGGTTCTTCATGACCTTGTATCTGCATGATACGGTCACATTCACACCGCAGACGGACTCCTGCAAAGGTGTGAATACAGTTGTCGATACAGCTATGACACGGCTGATAACAGCCCGTCATTCCCGAATTGGCGGCGTTGACGATAGCACCGCATTTGAGCGTGGTAATATCGCCCTGCCACAGATAAATACCGTCCTCAATAGGCGTTAAATCTGCAATATTTGTAATACCTTTGCTTGTGGTAAGTGCTGTCAGATATTCGTCCTCCGCCTGCAAAAAGCTCTTGTCCGCTTGCCACGCAGGACGGATATTTACAAGGCTTCTGTAAAGCCTGAATTTGTCCTGCTCATTATCGGGTATCGTAATATTTCCGAGATCGTTTCTCTCGGAAAGAAGATGATTTATCAAATAATTAAGTCTGCTCATGGTATCACCTCACAATGACCGCACCTACGGGACATACAGCCGCACAGTTTCCGCAGTGCAAACAGTTTTGCTGTCTGATAACGGCTTTTCCATTTGTAAAGTTGATACAGCTCTGCGGACAATCGCTTTGACAAGCTCCGCAGCCGATACAAATCTCGGTCACGAAATATCCGCTTTCTCTGCTCTCCGCACCGCCGAAAGAAAAGCTGTCACGTTCTATGGGCTTTTTGGAAAGATCAAACCATTCTCCGCTGCCCTCATAAAGCTGAAAGACCGTGAGTGCCTTTCTGCTGTCCTCTGTCGGGTATATCTCAAACATATACGGATTCTTCTCAAAAAGAAGAGACAGCATATCAGAGCCGATCTCTTTCACCCTGCCACGAACGGAAACAGCTACACAGCTCATAGTGTCCTCGCCCTTTTTGCCCGAAAGAGCGATGAAGCCCTTATCTTTCAGCCGCTTATAGAAGCTCTTGCCCTTTGCTGTCAGGAAATAAAGACCTTTTTCATCGGCGAACATCATATCTATCACACAGGTCACGGGCAGACCGTCCTCATCTACAGTTGCCACAACAGTCGAGTGTATCTGCTCCACAATATATTTCAGATAGTATTCTGCTGTCATAGTATCACCCTTTTTATTCTACCATATTTCGGGCTGTCAGTAAAGGGTGTACCGAGAAATTCAGCACACCCTTTGTTTTCATTATCAGAACTTGCCGTTTGTATTCTGCCATGTCTCCTCGGCAGCGATAGTCTCCATGACATCCCAATGCTCTGCGATCTTGCCGTTCTCAACTCTCCACAGGTCATAGTAGGAAGTAGCTGCACCGCCGAATGTTCCCTCGGATACCGCAAGGACGAAATTGCCCTGTGCAAGCACCTGATGAACCTTGTCATAGACCATCGCGATGCCCTGCTTGCCGAGTGCTTCAAGTGCAGCGCCAAGTCCCGAAAGACCGTCTGCGATACCTGTGTTGTGCTGGATATAGGTATCGCCGTCAAAGTAGTCGGGAGTTTTAGCAGAGTTGTTTCCCTGCATTACATCGTACAGGAAATTCTTGACAAGTTCACGGTTTTCCTCGGTCTTGTCGAGATCGGTGATCTCCGTTGTTCCATCGGTCTGCGTTCTGCCAGAGGGGTTCGGTGCTGCCTTAGCGGTGAGGTTGTCCCAATGCTCTGCGATCTTGCCGTCAGCGTCAAAGCGGAAGATATCAAATGCCACCTGATCACCTGCACCTGCAAAGTTGTACACCGTCTGGAGGAACACCTTATCGCCGTCCTCAAAGGCTCTGATGTTCTGAACGGTTGTCTTGACAGGTACAGAAGCAAGGTAGTTTACCGAGCCGACAAAAGCATCTCTGCCCGTACCGTATGCGAGATTGTGCTGAATGTAGCCCTCTGCGAGAAGCTCCGCTGCCTTTGCGGAATCTCCGCTTGCGAATGTTGTGATGAGAGCCAGTGCCTTTTCGATGTTGGTCATAGTGAATTCCTCCTTAGAATTTCATTCGGGTTTTCTTCGGGATTCTTTCGTTTCCCTTGCTGTGATTACAGTATAACACAGTTTTCCCGATTTGAGAATGACCGAAATATTGTAGGTGCTACAACTTGACGTTGTGGCAATTTCGATGTATAATTATATCATCGAGGAGCGTGATGTTATGGAGTTCAAACACATTGAATACTTCATTAAAGCAAGCCGTTTCAAGTCCATGTCGCAGGCTGCCGAGGCAATGTATATCTCACAGCAGGCACTCAGCAAGTGTATGCAAAACCTTGAAACAGAACTTGGGTGCAAGCTATTTTGCCGCACCTCAAAGGGCAGCTCGCTCACCGGGGAGGGACAGTATCTCTATGACAGATTTCTGCCTGTTATCGAGAGCTATTACAATGCACAGGACGAAGCTCTTGCAAAACTTTCAGTCCAGCCGCAAAAGGTCACTATTGCCAATTCACCGTGGCTTTTCGGATTGCTGTTTCCCGACCTATTGTTTCATTTCAAGGAAAAATACCCGAATATAGAGCTTGACCTATTTGATCGTTCCGATACCGAGGTCTTGCAGTATGTGCTTGACGATCCGACACATCTCGGACTTATCACCGAACCGGAGCATTGGCACGGCAGACACACGCATTTTTCTGCCGTCAAGACCTATGCATTACAGCTCTGTCTGCACAAGGATCACCCGCTTGCCAAGCGTGAAAGTGTCAGCTTCGGTGACTTGAAGGACGAGAAATTTTTACTTCTTGACAAGCGTTCATTTTATCAGCAGATCGTAAAAGAGAAGTCAGAAGAATACGGCTTCAAGGCTAATATCGCCTACGAAACAGCAGATATACATCAGCTATGCAGCCTTGCCGACAACAACAAGGGTGTACTGATATGCGTACCAGTCACACCGCATAACCTGTTCCATAACCTGACCTTCGTGCCGTTTTCCGACAAGGACATGACATTCAGCGTTGCGTTTATTTTTCAGAATTATGACAAGCTCAGTGAGCCTGCAAAGAGATTCATGGAGTTTATGAAAAAGTATGCAATGGAATAGTTAAAACAGAATGGATTTTTGAAAAGAAATAAGGGATATGCTTTCCGAATGCGGAGGGCATATCCCTTTTGTGTTGCTATATCGTTTTTATTCCTGAACCTCACGCATAAGAGCCACACCGTCCTTGAAGCCGACCTTATAGGCAGCTCTCATTTCAGCGGCGGCGGTATCGCTCACGCAGTCGAGTATCTTATGGAATACATCGATCTGTTCCTTACTCAGAGAGTTTTCAAAGGGAATACAGAGCTTGTTGAAATCGTCCGAAAACTCATCGGAGTGAATATCGCCTTGCCGATAGTTGTACATCACATCAATCATTTGTATCTGTCCTTTCGGTTTTATTGTAAAACCAACCGTCCAAACTTTACCAAATAATCGTTGTTAAGGTGTTGCTTACGGCACCCCCTTTGATAAGGTTTAATAACGAACGTTAAACCTTTTATTCCATCACAATCTGTCCAGCTTTGTTCCTTATCTACTCGTCTTGCAGGTAAAATACTTTTCAGTTCCATTTGTTTATTCTGTTCCATATTTATAGACCTCCATTCATAATACACAAAGTTTCTGATACGAGATAAATTATTTTATTAAGAATTTATCTTCACATCAATATTTTATCATAGTCTTTTCCTCACTAAATAATCAAAATCATGTAACGCAAAGTTGTGGTTATGCAATATATATTATAGCACATTTCAACAATTTTATCAAGACAATGAACATATTTTTTCTTTTTTAAAGCGCACACCGAGGTAAATAATTTAAAAATCTGGCCAGATTTGCCCCGAGTTTTTATTGTATTTTGCAATTGTAATTTCAAATGTCAAATATTAGTAATCGTAGTTCATCTCAATACCATCAGATTTAATCCCAAGTTCTTGCTTTTTCTTCTGGATCATACGCTGAAGCTTCTTATCTACCTTAGCAAAGATATTTCTTCTGTGACGTGCATTATCTTCTTCAATGAAGCGTCCGAGGTCGACAAGAAGACTGACGACTGTATTGGATATTGCACCTGAATACTCACCATTTGAATACTTCAGGAGTTTTTCGGCATATTCATTACCGGCTTCTGCTGACTTTGTAAGCCATAGCACTGCTTTTGTTTTGTCGGGGGCAATATTCTCAGCTCCGAACAGATATATCCGCCCAAGACGATATGAAGCCCACATATTCTTATCTGCTACAGCTTCCAACAGTTCAACTGCCTTTGCCGTATCGTGATACTCATTATCATCAAGCAGAAGCTTTGCAAGTTTATACATGGATAGCTCATCGCCGTCCTTGGCAAGTCCTTTCAACATCTCAAAACCTTTATTCATATCTGCTGCGTTATCTGTATTATTAATCAACTTCTGCGCTTTCTTTCTTTTTTGTACAATGGTAATTGATTCTTCAGTAGTATCGGCTTTCATTGAATCATCAGCAACGTTTTCTATTTCATCTGGAATTTCATTTTCTTTAGGTAATATATCAGCCTTTAACACTTCACGGATTATCATATTATTGACAGACCTGAACTCCTTATTCTCAACAAGATCCGGAAAATCTTTATCTATTTGAGTGTACATTCTGTACTTAGCCTTTTCGAATTCACACCACTTATCATACAGCTTTTGTATATTTTCGTTCTGAGAAAGCAATAGAAATATATCATCAACCATCTGCTTAACATCTTTTGAGAGGTAGCCGTATACCTTCTTTCCTTTGGTGCTTTGCAATTTATCATACAGTTCACGAACCTTTCCGACAAGTCGTTCGTCAACCTGGCTGCTGCCTATCTGAGAAACTATTTCACTCATCTGATCTTCAGATAACGCTTTCAGTTCATCTCTTGTCAGTGTTTGTTCCTGATATATGCTTTGTAATTCATCATTGAATATATCATTTGCAAAGGTGGAACGTATTTGTTCTATACCATCCTTAGTAAGGTATCCCTGTCTCAGATCCTTTGAATACACTATGAGATGTATATGCGGATGATGCGTAGTATCATGGAACGCTGCATACCATTTCATTTCAGTTAGCGGTATCTTCTGTGCTTTTGATATATCTGAGATATGACGCATTACAAGATCGCGCCACATATCTGAGTTCGTATAACCAAGACGCACTGCATCTTCACGGCGCAGAGATATAACATGAGTCCACACATATCCGGGATGCTCTGCGACTTCATTTGCTACTGCGTTGAGATCAATAGGAGTATCACTTCCGTTGAAGAGTCCATGCTCTCCACGGCGCTCTGCTCCAGGACGCTTAGCCATATATCCTACGAAGTGTTTACGGTTACTGATAACATCAGCGTGACGTTCTATGATAGTTGATATAAGTTCTGATGCATTTTCAGCAGTTGGATTAGTTTTGTAGTCAGTGTACTCAAGATATTGTTTTGCCATAGGGAACTCCTGTATCAGCTCCGATAACAACAGCTTTTGTTTTTCAGTTGTTAGCGCTTCGGATTGCGAACGTTTCTCAACTGACTCACGGGTAGCAATATACTTTGTATAATTCTTGCGCTTTGTTTTGCCGCGCTTGCCGCTTTTTAAATATCTGCTTGTAACAATTATTTTAGCCATTATCTCACCTCTATCTCAATATGTATAGCGCTGCACAATGCAGCGCTTTCGTTTAGTCTGTGCTTCGCTGATATCTTACAGCACTCTCAAAGTTGATAACGCCATTGATACGTCTGACTTCATCTGTGACCATATCACGCAATTTGAAAAGAGTTGTATCATCAATATCATTTATAGCTGCAAGGATATGTGTTTGTACGCCTGCTTCTACAGCTAACTTGAATATGACTCGGGATAGTCTCTGTTCACTTCCTTTTGCACTTCCATCTATTATCTCAGCTAACTGCGGAGCTATAAAATCTATAGCTGTGTGATCCTGATTATGGAGATAACCGCAATAGAAACGTACAGCTTTTTCGATAAACTCAGACCTTGACAGACAATTATCTCTCCGATATGTGGCGTCTATCATATCAAGTGTTTCAGGATACAGTTTCATTCCAAACCTTATCTTTTTAGGTAAGGATGCGACCGATTTTTTCACGAAAACACTTGCATTATTCTTATTTTTGCCTGTATCATCCGACTGCATTTTTGAAAACCTCCTTATGATGCGACTCTTGTCCTAACTCCCGAAGCCTTGAAGAATCGGCGGGCTTTGCCCGTCCGATGTGAGCTTCCGGGCGCTGTATGCGACCGGAATTTAACCTGCAAACCAGAAACCACCCTCGGAAGCCCTCTGAACTGCCATTTTAGACCACCGTCAAAACCGCCCGAAAACGGCTCGGCACTCCCGAGGTGGTATCCTTTCCCGACTGTGCCGCTGAAAATCGCACACGGCGCATTCTCGTGCGACACGGGGCGATTTACTGTTCGGACTTCGGGTTGCTGTCAACAGACCTGCGAGGTCTGCGTATCTGCTGCTTTGCTGTCAACTCGATATACTCTCTGACGTTCTGAGGTACTACCTTCGCATATATCTGCTCGACCTGCTTGTCGAGCTCTGCCGCAAGGGTGGTGTTCTTCTGCTCAAGGTACATCTCTATCGCCGACAGCTTTTCTTCCTGTATCTGCACTGTTATTGATCTTTTCATACCATATCTCCCATACTCATTTCCTCAGACTCATCTTCTGTTTCGGACTCGTCCTCGGTTTCTTCTTCAGCTTCTTCAATTACTTCAGGCTCGGCGGTCAGCGTAGTATAGAGCTTCTGTCCTTTACCTGAGAGCACTCCGTACTCAGTCATCGCTCCACACTTACGACTGAGCACCTGCTTTCCGAAGTCATTCATATTGCAGTCCTCGAGGATACTCCAGTCGAAGTTGGTCGGGAAGACTCGGCAGGCATACACCTTTCCATATTGGCTCTCGTCCTGTATCATCGGATCGAAGTCGTATTCGTTCAGGCTGTCGATAGCATCTCTTGCCCCCGAGAAGGTCTGGATATTCTCAGCCTCCATGACAGCTTTCAGTTTCACTATCTGAGACTTGCTCATGCAAGTCATCTGCTCCGAGAGTGCTATCATATCTTCAACCCAGAACGCTTCGTAGTAGGCTGCGTCGGTAATGTTCGGCAGGACTGACTCCACCTCTGTGATGTACATCTGCTCGGGAGTTGAACTCCACTCGGCTGAGTATTCTCGTAGGCGGCGTATATCCTCGGGCAGATTGAACCACTGTGCTTGGTCGGTAGTAGTAGCTGACGGAGATACCAGAACTCTGAAAAATCTCTTGTCAGGCAACTCTATCGTCAGCGATATATCAGGTTCTTCGTAGCTGTCAGGCATACAATAATACCCGTCAACGAATATACCTCCATCTCTTTCAGCAAGCAGCTTGCCTACTTTCTCATAGTCCAGAAGACTTATTACCTCATCAGGACACTTCTCGATCTCAGGCAGCATTTCATTGTCAACAGCTATCTCGCCGATCTCAGCATATGTCGAAGCTGGGTACACAGGTACGCCAGTAATGCCATATGTCATCGCTATCATATCGTCAATGCTGCTGTCAGGATTTCTCATAAGCACACTTTTGAAGCCTGCTTTCTGGTATCCCTCGAGATGCTCAAAGCGTTCTGCGAATACGTTCAGCTTATAAATATCAGCCTTGTTCCATTTGTCAAGGCAGCTCGCAGGAAGGTCAATCATATCATAATTTGAGAACTTATACTCGATCTCTCTGCCGATCTGCACATTCATCCTGTCGAGGATATCCTGCACGTTCATTGCGGAAACAGGCAGTCCCCAGCTAACAATATTTTCGCCGTATCTCAATGTTACCGTCATATTTTCATCTCCATTCCTATTTTTTCTTATTCAGCTATATCCTCAGATAGAGCCTGTTCCAGCAGTTCACGCTCATAGCAGAAGCAGTAACAGTCATAGTCTCCGGGCTGTGGTTTACATCTCAGATAGTAGGTATGCTCGTCCGTCTGTACTTTATATCCGTTGCCGCGGCTGCCGAGATCAAGTGACGGGTGCTCACGGATAAACTTATCCATAGCCGACCTGTCCTTGAGCAGATCTGAACGCAGAATTTTTGTCACCTCATTGAACTCTGCCTTGAATTCATCGTCGTTCAGCTCGTCATTGCCGCCGAACCATGTTCCGTAGAATTGCCTGCCGCTACCGAAGTCGAGCCTCATGTGACCGATTTTCGCCACCAGTATTTCTTCCTCGTCGCTGGCGTAAAAGAGCTTTTCCTCGCTCTTATCCGCCGCTTTTATTTCAGTTTTCATATCATCACGTTCCCTCCGTTGTTGTTTCTGTTGTCGTTTCCTGAAGCTCACTTATTTTATCCTGTACCTCTTGTGGGTATGCCACAGCGTCGAATGTACACCATGCAGTCCAGCCGCCGTCAGTAAGAGCCTGCCGCTGAATACCGCCCATAGCAGTGGAGAAAACAACTTTACCGCCGCCGACGTATACGCCGAACTCACTGCCGTTATACACTCCCACGCCTTTCACATCAGGCATAGTATCAATGCTGCCTTGCTCGGTATAGTAGAGTTCAACGGTATCCGAAGTGAAGACTTTATTCTCAGGATCGTACTTGACATAACCCATGATAAGACCTACGTTATCTGCACAGCGGAGGCGTTTCTCACCACCGTGCTCACCATAACAATTATCAGCATACTGCCATTCTGACAGGTAAGCGTTCTCAGCCCAAGCTGCAAGGTCGGCGGCATTCTTGGTGGAAGTGTCCGCAAACATATACTTGTTTATCGTGCTGTTCATCACAAAAATATACGTCCTCATATACTCGTTGTAGTCGATAGCAAGCCCATAGTTCTGATTGATGCTGTCAATCAGTATCTCATCATTAGGTGCGGAATAAAAAAGATGAGCGTAGAAGTTCGCATCGAAGCCTTCCACCTCATCAAAGAATGACATATATATTAGCTGTGCTTTTATGGTCTTATCTCCTATACCAAGAGCTGCCATTTCAGTCTCTATCGCTTCGCCAGCAGACTGAATTTCCGACATCTGTTCCTGCTTCTCGGGAGATAGCTGAGCTATATATGCACTTTCGTTGAAGGCACTCCTGTCTATTTCTGGTGCTTCAATTTCTACATTTCCAAGAGTATATAGCGCGATTATAGGAGCTGCAAGCAGGAGCAGAAAGCCAACAACTATACTGCCGATGAGCAGGAGCACTTTGTCTCTGACCTTTTTGTCAGCCAGTATTTTTGCCAGTGCTATCAATACTTTCTCCATTGCTTCACCTCACTGCATCTGCATTCCTTCATTGAGTTCGTAGTCAGCATACTCGTCCTGTTTGTCATACATATCCGACACCATATCGCTGAACTGTTCCTTCACAGCTATGTTGGTCGGATCGTTGAGTACAGTAATCTTGTCGACCAGTATCTCCAGCGGAGCCTTGAACTTCAGCAGATATTCCGCTTCTTCCTCTGTGAATGAGTTTTGTATATTATCCTTCACGAAGCGAGCGGCGGATATTTCGTCAGCTTTCTCTATGAGTTCCTCATGGCTCATATTCAGCCAAGAAGCATATTTATCCTTATACTCAAGCTGTATAACGGCTTTCAATTTGTCGATTGCATTATTCATTATTCAACACTCCTTACTGTTATCTTCCGCCCGCCGTACCGAACAGCGCCGCCTTGTATATCGGAGCAATAACTACCAGCAGGTATCGCTCATTGCCGCAGCGGTAGAGGCACGTTCCTCTCTCGGGAAACTTGATGAGATCGTATTCAGCTTGTTCGAGCTGAAGCGTGTCTATGAATTCATCAGCCTTTATATTACCGGGGTTAAACAGAAACTGATGAGTCGGTATACTGAACATCGGCTTTGTGAGTTCCTTGATTTCCGGCTGCAGGAAGTCCTCGAGATTCTGCGATGCCAGAATAAAAGCTGATTCCTTCTTACGACAGCGCTTCATACCATTTCGGATATATTCGATAGCTGTGATGTTTGACAGGAACAGATACGCCTCATCTATCGCCGCTATGGTATTTCCTTTGCCCAAGAGTTGGTCGTTCATATATGACAAGATATTGAAGAGAAGCGTATTCTTGAGCTTTTTATTGGTGTCCATGATACCCTTAACTCCGAAGCACACGAAGTCGCCACTGCGGATATTTGTATGACCGTTGAAGTATTTCGACTCAGCACCCTTGCACATCGAATAGAGTCCGAGGCAAATATTCTGGAGCGTATCTTCGGTATAGATGTACTTCACCTCGTGGTCGAAGCTGCGGTATTCCTTCTCGCACAGCTCGTACAGGTCATCCATTACAGGATAGTCCTCACTGCTGAGTGTATCGAGGTCTGTGGTATCATCGATACCGAAGCGAGCATACAGCCTAATGAGCGTAAGCTCAATGGTGTCTATCTCAGCATCGGAGAAATCCTTGTAAGCTCGGAAGAAATCCTTGAGATAGGAGATGTGTTGACTGAGCTTTGATACCTTCCTGAAAGCCTCGGGAGCGTCCTTACTGCTTCTTTCACCGTCAGTCCATGACTTTGGCTCAAGCGGATTTATCATATATTCACCGCTCATCATATCAATATATGTGCCGCCGAGATTTTCGCAGAGATCGCGGTACTCAAGCTCGGGATCGAGGATCAGGATATTTTTGCCTGCTTCACGCAGATTGCACAGCAGGAGCTTCATGAGGTACGACTTTCCCTGACCACTGTTTCCAAGAATTAGGATATTGCTGTTTGTTTTGTCCTCGGTACGCCTATCGAAGTCAACAAGCACATTACTGCCATATTTATCACGCCCGAGATAAAAGCCGTGATCATCGGTCTTGCCGCTGTAATTAAGGGGATAGAGATTAGCTACCGCACTTGCAGGAAGTATGCGCTCATACTGACTGCCGAACATATTCATTCCAGTCGGCAGCACCGACATGAAGCCTTCCTTCTGACGTAGGATAAGCCTGTCCACTGAAATCTTTGCTCTTGTGAGCTCCATTCTCGCATCGTTCTGGAGTTCTCTCAGCTTGTCCTCATCGGGAGCTTTCAGCTCGATAAAAACGGAGCAGTGGAGGAGAGGCTCTTTGTTTCGGTTCATATCGCTCACGAGCTCAACGATGTCATTGATATTGTCCTGAGCCTTTATAGACTCATTGACGTTATTGACGGTTGTCAACATGTGGTTCGTCCGCATTGCATGCTGTACGATCTTGTCCTGTTCAATGCTATCAACCATACGGTTATATATCCTCAGAGTTACGCCGTTCTTGTCCGCAAGGTGCGCCAGTATAGCAAGCTGTTCGGTATTCGGTGGATACTCCGTTATTACCCATACGCTCTTGTAGTAGTTGCCGCAGATATAGTGATCCGTAAAGAACTTTATCGCTCCCGGTGCTATGCGGTCAAAATAGCTCTTAATGTTCATTTCTTCCTTCTGCTCTGCGGTAAACTCCTTATTTCTTTTCTTCATTAGTATCAACCTCCTTGATATAGTTTGTTCCCTCAATATCGGGGATCTCGTCGCCCATGATACTTGCCCCGAAATACAGAGCCAGCATTCTCTTGTTCTCAACCTTATCCATACGCTTTATAGAGAAACCATGCTCTGAAATATTCTTCTGTACCTGAGATATGATACCGAATATCTGCTCGGGTTTCTCGCGGCGGAAGCGTACTGCGAACATGAACCGCCTTGCCGAAGACATTTCAAGCTGTATCTCATCGAGGAAGTTATGGTCTGCCTGCAGGAGTTCTCTTACCGCAGGATTATCCTCTTTTGAAAGTCTTTCTTTAACATACCACTTGTTGCCGTCAAAACGCTCTGCACTATCCATAGCGATCATCTCAAGGTCAGGTATCATAGACAGGACTGTTGTCAGATCATGTACCTTGACCTCGATGTTCGCAGATGAAAGCACCGAGATATTTGTCGGCTCAACGGCGAAGAATACTATCTCCGCCTTATCCGTCTTTACGCCGTAATTAGTAAAGCGTTCAAGACCTATAAGGTCCTGAACGCCGTTTCTTCTATTCTTTGCCATTATTTCTCCTTCCAGCGGTATTCCTGCTGACTAAGCAGGAAGTATTTGACCGCATTTATTATATAGTCCAACACAGACATTTCGTCTGCTCTCAGGCTTATGAGTGCAAAGCATATAGTCGCCGCTGCTGGTATCACGTTCCAGAAATTTGCAAATACCGCAACTGAAACAATTATCCCTGCACAGATGATAATAAAGTCTCTTACCGACCAAAACCACAGCTTAACGCTCGCTCTCAGGTTTTCGGGATATATATATGATCTCATACTGCACCTCCTTATGTTGCTGCCTTTGAAGCAGTCTTTATGAGTCCAACTGCTCTGGAGCCCATATTGACTGCATGACCTACTGCCATTACGTTTACCTTCGTTGAGGTATCAAGGCCATACATCTGAGCTATACGAGGCACCTCGTTTGCTGACAGGCATATACCTGCCGCCAGTATCGGGTGATCGGGACAGGTCAGCAGTCCAAGGAAGAGTATCGTTGTCTGCAGGAAAGCCGTCATGCAAGTCGCTATGACCTGCTTGCACCACGATACGAATCCGTCGGTGTATCCTCTCGGTATGCTGAACATATACAGGCTTCCTACAGCTATCTGACAAAGCAGTATACCGCCGCGCTTTATATTTGCAAATACCACCTTTATTGTGCAGTAGCCGAAGAGTATCATGAAAAATAATCCACTCAAAGATACATCAGCTCTTAATGTCTCTATCGCTTCCATGCCTGCACTTGTAAGTGTTGCAGTTCTATTCTGAATCAATGCTCCTACAAGGTCTGTTGCAAATGTGTGCTGTAATGATACGCAGAATGAGTATAGCCGCTGCGGCACTACAGTTATGAGACTGCAGGCGAAGAAACCTTTCAGCACATTCAGGCATGTGTCCTTTATATTCGCCTGACCGTTTTCATAGGCTATCGCCGTATCGAAAACCGCTACCACCATTCCTGTTATGAATAATATCCAGCCGATATTATGGAACAGCGTCAGGAACGCCTGTATCCAGCCGAGATCAAAAATATCCGCTGATGACTGATCTATGGCGTTGAAAATTGATGCTATACCGTCATAGACAAGCATAAACAGCCAGTCGAACATTACATCGAATATGGCACGGGCGGCTTCGCTTGTGACGACGCCTACAGTGTTATCCCACAGCGATGATATTCCGTCACCGATCCAGTCTATGGCGTCACCAACCCAATCAAACATTATTGTCCACCTCCTTCGGAATATCTGTCAGCCTGTAGAGATTTGAGCTAGAGCCTCCGTTATCACGAAGTCTTGACTGTTTCTCTATGAGCCCTTTTTCAAGGAGCTCATTGAGTGCTCTGAACACGGTCCTTCGGCTAATGCTCAGGTCCTGTGCTATAGTCTTGGCTGACGGGAAACATTCTCCTTTCTTATTCGACCTGTCGCACAGGTAGCAGTATACTGTTACCGCTCGATGCGGCAGACCTAAGTCATATATTCTTCTTTCAACATTCAAATGATCAACTCCTTTTTTCCGTCTTGAGATTTACCTTCTTGTGTTCTTCAGGCGTATCCGCTTCCTCGAACGTCATATTCACGGGTATCGGAATACTTTTCTTTGCAGGCGGATACTTCACAGCGACCTCTCGCATAAGTTCGTCGCGCTCCATGTAGGTCACAGAACGAGCTGCTTTATCAGGCAGCATGAAAGGTTCGCCGAACTTTATGCCCCATTTGAAGTACAGCTTCAGCTTTGAAATCATCGGGTGTGTTCCTGTTTCCATAACTATGAACTGACCTTTGGGCATCGATTTTAATTCGTCAACTGTCATCAGCGGTCTG
>Ga0310690_10002845_pt1 | contig 27290 bp, 22 predicted proteins | sample AusTroGonzalo_MG_2_FD_207661 | JGI IMG/M metagenome (GOLD analysis project Ga0310690, IMG submission 207661) | Bovine rumen microbial communities from tropical cattle in Woodstock, Queensland, Australia - Gonzalo_04 (v2) (version 2) | ecosystem: Host-associated > Mammals > Digestive system >...
ATCGATTATCGCCAGAACCCCCAGCATTTCTATCATCGAACGGCCTTTTTGAAATATTTGCATTTTTCACACTCCTACACGTTGGTTTTTATTACCTTTGACTATTACACAAACCTTCTTTTGTGTAACAAGGTGTTTTGGAGAAAAGGGAGTGTTCGACAATAATGCCCTCTATCCCTTATTTTCTAAGGGATTGAAAGAATTTCACAAAAAATTGCATTTTCCCAAAAAAAGGTATTTACAAAAACCAACGTTTGTGTAATACCTAACAGTCTTGAAATCTGCGGGGTTAAGGGGATTTTTCTTTACGTTATTCTGAACCTCTTTATGGGGTGAAGAATCCATACTTTCCGCTTTTATTTTTGGGCAAAAGCCCAAAAAAGTTGCTGTTATGGACTCTTCGCGTACGCTCAGAGTGACGAGAGAAAAAAAGCCACCCTCAGAATGACGAAAGAGAAAAACTCAGAATGACGAAAGAGAGAGAAGCTCAAAGTGATGAAGGAGAAAGTCAGGGCAAGCAAACAAATCGCCTTTTCAGGTACAATAAATTTCACTTGATTTTTTGGAAAAAATCCGCATACTTGTAGAAAAAGAAAGAACGATTTATGGAAGAAAAACAAGGAAAATATCGCGTTTTAGCCCGAAAATACCGTCCCGTCGGTTTCAAAGATTTAATCGGCCAGGATGCTTTGGTGCGAACAATCACGAACGCTATCAAAAATGACCGATTGGCGCAAGCCTATATCCTGACCGGTATTCGCGGTGTCGGAAAGACAACATCCGCCCGCATTATCGCCCGCGCATTGAACTGTATCGGACCGGACGGAAACGGCCAAATGACGCCGAATCCTTGCGGCGTTTGTAAGCATTGTCGTGACATTGAGAACGATTGCCACATTGACGTCATCGAAATCGACGCGGCCAGCAATACCGGTGTTGATAATGTTCGGGAAATCATTGAAGGGGCCAAGTACAGCCCTCTGTCCGCGCGTTATAAAATCTATATCATCGACGAAGTTCACATGTTGTCCAAAGCGGCATTCAATGCTTTGTTAAAAACTTTGGAAGAACCGCCCGAACATTTGAAGTTTATCTTTGCCACCACGGAAATTCGCAAAGTCCCGATGACGATTTTGTCTCGTTGCCAACGGTTCGACTTAAAAAGAATCGAAGAAAACGTTTTGACGGACTATTTGGCCAAAATTGCCGACTTGGAAAAAGTCGAAGCGGATCGCGCCGCGTTAGAGCTTATCGCCAAAGCCGCCGATGGTTCCGTGCGTGATGCTCTGTCGCTTTTGGACCAAGCGATTGCCCACGGAAACGGAAAAATCGAACCGCAAAGTGTGTCCGAAATGGTGGGACTGTCGGATAAAACATTCCTTTTTAAAATTTACGACAAATTGATGTCCGGCGATATGAAATCAACGTTGGAGTTGGTCGCCTATCAATACAAATTGGGGATGGACCCTTTGATGTTGGCAGAGGATTTGTTGGGTCTGACGCACTGGCTGACGTGCGCGAAAGTCATTCCGGAAAGTTTGCAGGACGACACCCTTTCCGAAACGGAGAAAACGGAAGGAAAGCGGTTATCCGATTCGCTGTCTATGGCGACTTTAACACGCGCATGGCAAATTTTGTTAAAGGGCTTTTCGGAAATCAAGTATTCCCAATCACCGGCCAAATCTTTGGATATGCTGTTGGTTCGTTTGGCCTATGCAGCCGAATTGCCGACGCCGATTGAGTTGTTAAAGCAAGAAGACGAAAACGACTCGGCTCAAAAAAAAACTGAAAATTTAACAAAAGCGGTGCAAATTTCACCGGCCGTCCCCACAAAAAAAGAGCCGGTACCGGCCGTTGTTTCAAACGATTCACCCCTACCGTCAAAGTCGGCTAAAAACATTCAAACCATCGCGGACATTGTGGCGTTGGCCCAAGAAGATAAAGAAATGCTTCTTTCCTTTAACATCGCCAATTACGTCCACCCGATAGAACTTTCCTTTGGCAAGCTTAAATTTTCCGAAGTCGATGGCATCCCTGGTGATTTTTGTCAAAAGTTGCGCACTTATCTAAAAAAGAAGACCGGCGTTGATTGGGATATCACCACGGTCAAAGGAACGACCGGCGGGCAGTCCGTCAAAGAACAAGCCATCGAAAACAAAAAGAAAATGAAAGAAAATCTGTCGGCCGCCCCCTTGGTGCAAGAGGTCTTAAAAACTTTCCCGACGGCCCAGATTGAAACGTTTAACCTTCACAAGACCGACGAAGGTATTGAACCCGAGAACGAAGAAGGAGATTTCGAATGACCTATATTTTTTTCATCATTGGCCTTGTCTTGCTGGCATTTGGGGGGGATACCCTTGTCAAGGGCGCGGTTGCTTTGGCCAATAAGATAAATCTTTCGCCGCTTCTTATCGGCATTGTTTTGGTGGGGTTCGGAACATCCACCCCCGAATTAATGGCCAGTATCCTAGCGGTTTTCCGAAACCCACCGGCCCCCGGTATCGCTGTTGGTAATGTTATCGGAAGCAACATCGCCAACATTTTATTGGTGTTGGGCTTGACGGCGGCAATCTCCCCCGTATTCGTTGATAAGAAAGCTTTTGTGCGGGACAGCTTCTTTTTGATTCTTTCAACCATAGCTTTGTGCATAGCGGTACAAGTAGGCACCATCAATTTTGCGGCCGGTTTTATCTTGGACGCTTTGTTGTTGGTCTATGTCTTTTACAGCTATTATTCGGAACGCAAAAACAAAAAAGCGCCGTCGGTTGCCGAGGACACCTTCAAAGGCTCGGCGTTTAAAGCCTTTCTGATTACGGTTTTGGGGATCGGTATGACAATGCTTGGGGCTCAACTATTGGTCAAAAGCGCCGTCAAGATTGCTCTTTCTTTCGGTATATCGGAAAGCGTTATCGGCTTGACATTGGTGGCGGTGGGGACTTCTTTGCCGGAGTTGGCCACGTCGGTTATGGCATCCGTTCGCAAACAAAACGCATTGGCTTTCGGTAATGTCGTGGGCAGCAACATTTACAACGCCTTGTTCATTTTGGGGACGGTTGCTCTTTTGACGCCCATACACGTCCCGAATGATTTGGGTATCAGCTTAATCATTATGACTTGCGCGACACTTCTTTTGATTTTATGCGGGGCTATTTACAAAAAGATTGTACCGGCCATGGGTGTTTTGTTCTTAATCCTTTATGCGGGGTATATTGTATGTCTGAAATAAATGTTGTTGTCGGACTAAGCGGGGGCGTTGATTCGTCGCTTTCGGCCTACCTTTTGAAAAAACAGGGATACAACGTGTCCGGCATTTCGATGGCTATTTACAATCGGGATATCCCGAATTTGATACCGTCGGGAAACGCCTGTTATGGTCCGGAAGAAAAACAAGACATTAAAGAGATTGGAAGATTGGGAGAAAAGCTGGGCATTAAAACGTACATTCTTGATTGCGCCGAAGATTACAAGCGCTTGATTTTGTCCTATTTTAAGGAAGAATACAAGGCCGGTCGCACGCCCAATCCCTGCATCAAATGCAACGAATTGATGAAGTTCGGACTGTTGTTAAAGAAGGCGCAGGAAGAGGACATCCCCTTTGATTATTTTGCCACCGGACATTACGCCCGCGTTGAACGGGATGAAGCCACTGGTCGCTTTTTATTAAAAAGAGCCAAAGACACCAAGAAAGATCAAAGCTATTTCCTCTACCGATTGAAACAAGAACAGCTTTCGAAGGTTATATTTCCCCTTGGGAACTACACAAAGGAAGAAGTCCGTCAAATGGCGCGCGAAGCCGGATTGGAAATGGCCGATAAAGCGGACAGCCAAGATTTCTATTCGGGCGATTACAATGATTTGTTGGAATTTCCGCCCAAAAAAGGCTTGATTATGCACATCAACGGCAAAGTTCTTGGCGAACACCAAGGATATTGGAACTTTACCATCGGGCAGCGGAAAGGATTGGGTATCGCGTACCCGACACCTTTGTTTGTTTTGGATTTGGATGCTCACCGCAACATTGTTTGGGTTGGTGGCGAGGAAGATACGCATCAGAACACTTGTTTCGTCACGGACTTGAACTGGATTGCTTTTGATAAAGCCCCGACGGAACCTTTTTCGTGTGAAGCGAAGCATCGTTCCGTTACACCGCCTGCGAAAGTAACGGTTTATCCGGAAACCGACGGCGAAATAAAAGTTGTCTATGAACAGCCGCAAAAATCCTTTACGGCGGGACAATCGTTGGTCCTGTATCGCGGGGATGTCGTCTTGGGCGGCGGCTTGATTTGTAAAAAAGCCTTGACACACCTTTGATTTGTTCTTTATAATTTTAGCCATGTCCTTTGGACATAGGGCGTAAGAACCCTTGCATTACAGGTCGTTTTGCATAACGACGTTAAATTCTATGCCGCGTTCGCTTGAAAAAGGCGGATGTCGGCGAATAAAAGGCTTTGTGGCTTTAAATAAGCCGAGCCGTCTTGTAATGCACGGTTTCTTAACATCCGCCCACTTTAACGGTGGGTTTTGTTTTATTTGAACAAAACGATGAAAGGGACGTAAAATGCAAAAACAAACGGGTCGTTCAATGATAGAAATGCTGGGCGTTTTGGCTATTATCGGTGTACTGTCGATTGGCGGGTTGACATTATACCGCCGCGCAATCGATACACACAAAGCTAACTCTATCTTTGACGATGTGAATCGATTCGAAGTGGTTATATCGGAACGTATCGACCAAGTCGGAGCCAATCAAATCAGTCGTGGGGACTTTGTCCCGACCAGCGGCTATGAAATGGCAGCCTTTAACGAACCGGAGAACGAATCACACAACATTCGTGTTTATAATGTTTCAAGAGGTGTTTGTCGCATTGTCCTGGAAAAAGGGGAAGAAAAGTACACGATGTATGCGAATACTCGACTTTATGAAGGGGATTCGTCGATTTGTCGTGATGTAAACGAGATGCGGTTTTATTTTGGAAATGTCGAGGGACTTTGTTCCGTTGCCGATGCAGCTTTGGGCGAAGAAAACTGTTCCGACGGATGTTTGTGTCCGAATCCGAAAGAGAACGAATGCAAACTGGACCAAGGGAACACAAGATATCCGAGTCCCCGTCCGACGAATTATCAACCCTTTACGACGTGTTGTCCCAAAGGCGAAGACATTGTCAATTGCAGTGGTAATTGTGTGAACGGCACTTGCACGGGTGAAAATATGTTCTTTAATCCGAAGGAATGCACTTGTACGTGTACCGATCCGGACAATATGATCTATGACGCAGAACATAATAAATGTACATGCGGAACAGATTCAAACGGCGCTCCGTTGAAACTAAAGGATGGTTCTTGTGTCTGTCAAGGTGTAGGATACACTTTGGTGGATGGAAAATGTACCAGAGTTGAATGTAGTGGCGGAACAACGGGAAATACTTTTCAATGTTATATCAACGGTCTTCGTTGCGGTTATAATTGTGATTCAGCTGGAAATAATTGCGTTGTAGGTATTTGTCATGCCGAGAATTGTTCGGAGGGAGAGACATTTGTCCAAAAACAAAGACCTGATAATACGATGTACAGATATGCCTGTCAACATAATGTACGAGATGATTATATCTGCTATCGTTGGTGGGGTGCAGTCTATTACTGTTACAAAGATGGAGAGTATTGCTGTCAGACAAATGATACCACAACATTTAAATGTACCAGTGGTTTGTGTGGTGATGAAAGCCGCTGCACAGCTCTAAATCCAAATGCTAAACTAATAGGAAATTACTGTTCTTTTCCAGACAAGTTAACATGCGCTTATAACGATGGTTTGTGGGATTGTTATAAGTATGGATATTATTGTGCAAATTGTGAGGATGAAGAAATTAAAAATGGAACATGTTGTACAGGAAATAGTTGTAAAGCATATACTATGTCCGGGACATATAATCCCGAGACAAAAAGATGTGAATATACTGTTGGCGAGGGGGCCAACCAAGAAACCATCAGTTGTACGACAACTGATATAACAGAAAGTGAGAGTAAACAGACTTGCTATGCCGGTAATGTAGAGAGATGTGTAATTTATAGTTATAATACTAGAACGAGAAATTACGCCTATGGCCGTTGTTCAGCAACGGAAGCCAATTGTCCTGAGGGAACAGAGTACGGTATTGTCGGTAGTTATTATGACTGCAAAAATAAGACATTGGATGCCCCCGTTTGTTCGTACGCAGATAACAAGATAACATGCTATTATAATGATGTTTATTGTGGACGTGTCTGTGATTATTTTGGGCAGAATTGTGGTCAAGTCTATTTGCCACAATGTGCAGCTCCTGGAAAATGCCCGCAGACGGGGTATGATATGGGTTTGACAGAGAATCAACAGTGCACGTGTGACGGGGCGGTGACATCAAATGTATCTGTAACCGTGGATGACGGAAACGGTGGGACAACGACCGAAAAGCATAGCTTCTGCTGTCCGGCCAATCATACCTACGTCAACGGCGGTTGCACGCTGTTATAGGTCTTTTAAAAGACAAAAGCATTCGCCATTTTCCTTCCCGAATTGACAAAAATGCCTTTTTGTGGTAAGCAAGTGATATGCTTTTGCAGAAAGGTGAAAAAATGAAAGAAGAAAAACAAAAACGCGTGAAGAATACCCCCAAGAAAGTCAGTCACTTTGATTTTTTTGCGGACAATCAAACGGATCCAGCTTATCCGGAAGAAGTTAAACAAACACCGTCAGCATACGAAATCTTGGGCGAAAAAACACAAACCCATACATACGAATAAAAAAACAGAAGAGCAGAAAACGACCCGAAGCAAAAGATTGGGCTGCTTTCTTCCAAACCTGACCCGCTGATCAATCTTTTCGTCCGTTATTGCTCTTCTTTTTCGGATAATAAGTGATTTTGACCCAAAAATCAAGTAAAAATTGTGTTGCCCCTGTCTGATGGGCTGTAAAAAGGTCGCCAATCAACGTTTCTTACAAATATTACAAAGTTGTTACAAAAGTTTAATTTCTTTTTTACTTTGTCCGTTTATGATAGAGCGAAAAGGAAGCAATATGACAAAAGCTTTGGTTTTCCCCGGACAAGGTTCTCAAACGATTGGGATGGGGAAAGAATTATACGAAAATTTTATTTGTGCCCGCGTCGTTTTTGATGAGGTCGATAGTGCTTTGTCCCGCAAGTTGTCAAAGATTATTTTTGACGGCGATATGGACACGTTGACGCGGACTGATAACGCCCAGCCGGCCTTGATGACGATGAGTATGGCGGTTTTTGCCGTGATGCAAATCGAATACGGTTTTGATCCTTTCTCTGTGGCTTTTATGGCGGGGCATTCGTTGGGGGAATATTCGGCTTTGTGCGCGTCAGGGGCTTTGCGCCTGTCGGATACGGCGTGCTTGCTCCAAAAGCGAGGACAGGCTATGTTGGCCGCCGCTCAGAAAAAGGAAGGTAAGATGGCGGTCGTTCTTGGCTTGGATAAAGAACAAGTGAAAGAATGTTTGTCCGGTGAGGTTTTTGTGGCCAACGACAATTGCGTGGGTCAAATCGTTATCAGCGGACGGGCCGATGACGTAGATAAAGTTTCGGAACTTTTGATGGAAAGGGGGGCAAAAAGAGTCCTTCCGCTGGCTGTTTCAGGGGCTTTTCACAGTCCTTTGATGCAATCGGCGGCCGAAGAAATGAAAGATGTTTTGCTGTCCGTGCCGATGCAGGCGCCACGGGTGCCCTTGATTTCAAACGTCACGGGTCAGCCTGTTCATGATACGCAAGAAATTCGCCAGCTGCTGATAAAACAGATTGTGTCCCCCGTTTTATGGACGCAAAGTGTGCAACAAATGACAAACGAGGGAGTTGATACCTTCATCGAAGTTGGAAACGGTAAAGTTCTGTCGGGCCTGATTAGAAGGACCGAACCGACAGCGGCGGTTGTTTCCTTGAACAGCATTTTATCAATGCAGGAATTTTTTGGTTTAGACAGAAATTAAATAGAAAGAAGGAAAAATGTTTGATTTAAACGGAAAAATAGCTTTAATTACCGGTGCAACGGGTGGAATCGGGCGTTCGATTGCACGGACACTTTATGCCCAAGGGGCAACGGTTGCTTTGACGGATGTGAATAAAGAAGTTTTGGACGCGTTTGCTCGCGAACTGGGCGAAAGAGCTATGACTTATGAATGCAACCTGCTTGACGCCGACAGCATTTCGGAATTGGTCAAAACGGTTGAAAAAGATTTGGGGCGGATTGACATCTTGGTCAATAACGCCGGCATTACAAAGGACGGTCTTGCCTTGCGCATGACGGACGAACAGTTCCAAAAGGTGATGCAGATCAACCTGATGGCCTCTTTCCGACTGACAAGGGCGGTCATCCTTGGGATGATGAAGCGCCATTACGGGCGAATCGTTTCGATGGCCTCGATTGTCGGGGTGATGGGAAATGCCGGACAGGCCAATTATGCCGCTTCAAAGGCCGGCCTTATCGGTATGACAAAATCAATTGCGGCGGAAATTGCCAGCCGCGGAGTGACTTTGAATTGTGTGGCTCCGGGCTTTGTGCAGACGCCGATGACAGATGTTTTGCCGGACGATGTAAAGGCAAAAATGAAGGCGGCTATCCCGATGGGGCGTTTGGGAGAACCGCAAGATATTGCGAACGCTGTTTTGTTTTTGGTCAGTGATGAAGCCTCGTATATCACCGGTCAAACAATACATGTAAACGGCGGAATGGCAATGATTTAAAAAACAGATTTGACAGATTTGTTTTTTGTGTGCTATAAGACGTGTATTCTTTTAAAAGAATCGTTGTTATAGTTAAAAAGTAACAATGTTGTATTAATAAATTGAGGAATAAAAAATGAGTGATATTGCAGAACGTGTAAAAAAGATTATCGTTGAACACTTAGGTGTTGAAGAAAGTAAAGTGGTTGATAACGCCAGCTTTATTGATGATCTTGGTGCTGACAGCTTGGACACTGTTGAATTGGTAATGGCCTTTGAAGAAGAATTTGGATGTGCTATTCCCGATAACGCAGCGGAAAAGATTCGGACCGTCAAAGACGCCGTTGATTTTATTGAAAAAGCTGTTTAATTCATTTTAAAAAGAACTCAAGCGTGCTGGCCATCCAAAGGGGGTGAAAGGCCGCTTGTATTTTATGTAGGAAATCAAATGCGCAGAGTTGTTGTTACCGGAATGGGAATGGTTACGCCTTTGGGGCGCGGGCTTTCGGTTAACCAAAAAGGAATTATGGCCGGTCGGTCGGTTATATCCAAAGTCGAATCGTTTGATATGACGGATTATCCTTCACGGATTGCCGGATTGGTTCCCCGCGGAACGCTTGAAGGGCAATTTTCGCCGGATGACGTTTTGGAGATAAAGGAACAACGCCACATGGATGATTTTGTCATTTTGGGTTTTGTGGCGGCGCATGATGCTTTAAAGGATTCGGGATTTGTTCCCGAAAGCGATTTGGAAAAGGAGCGGGCCGGTGTTTGTATCGGTTCGGGAATCGGCGGGATAAGGACAATCGAATCAAATGTCAAGCTGATTGAACAGTTTGGTCCGCGCCGTGTTTCGCCTTTTTTTATCCCGATGGCGTTAAACAATTTGATTTCGGGGCAGGTTTCCATTCGTTATGGTCTGCAAGGTCCGAACCTTTGCGTTGTGACGGCTTGCGCCACAGGGAGCCATGCGATAGGGGATGCCGCGCGTTTGATTGAAACGGGAGAGGCCGATGTTATGTTGGCCGGCGGGTCCGAATCGGCTGTTTGTCCGCTGGCGATGGCCGGATTTTCACAGATGCGTGCTTTGTCCACACAATTTAACGATGAACCGCAAAGGGCTTCCCGCCCATGGGACAAAAAACGGGACGGCTTTGTTATGGGTGAAGGCGCCGGCGTTTTGGTTTTGGAAGAATATGAACACGCGAAAAAGCGGGGCGCGCATATTTATGCCGAATTGGTCGGATATGGTTATTCGGGGGATGCTCACCACATTACGGCCCCTGGGAACAATGGGGCTGTTCGGGCGATTCGGAACGCCTTGAAAAAAGCCCAAATGAACCCGCAAGATATTGATTACATCAATGCGCATGGGACATCCACGCCCGTTGGTGATTTGGTCGAATTGGATGCTGTTCGTCAGGTTTTTGCCGATTCGTTGGATAAAATTTCGATGTCATCGACAAAATCAACCATCGGTCATCTGTTAGGGGCATCCGGTGCTGTTGAAGCCATTTATTCGATTATGGCTCTAAACGAAAGCTTATTGCCGCCGACGGTTAATTTGGATGATCCGTGCGATGAAGCAAACGGGTTGGATTTGGTGCCGCATAAAGCAAAAGAAAAGAAGCTTTCGGCCGTAATGTCCAATTCTTTTGGTTTCGGCGGGACGAACGCAACGGTTATTTTTAAAAAGGTTTCATCATAAATGAGGCGCTTTGCTCTTTTTTATGTTTTGGTGATTTTTTTGCTGGCTTCCTTAATCGGGGGCAGTGTTTTCAGCACTTACGAATTTTTTCTAGCCGAAGGACCGTTGCCCGCGCGAAAGGAAGTTTTAATCGAAAAGGGTATGCCGCTTCGTAGAATTGCCCTGTACCTTCAAAAAGAAGGAGTGATTGACAGCCCGTCCATTTTTGCTTTGGGTGTTCGCGCCAATAACAAAGGCAACGCCCTTCAAGCCGGTGAGTACTCTATACCGGCTCGGGCCAGTGCCAAGATGGTGATGGATATTTTAACGGGCGGACAGACCTATATTCGGCGGATTTCCATTCCCGAAGGGTTGACGAGTTATCAGGTTGTCGAACTTTTGAAAAAGACGGACACGTTGGTGGGAGATGTTGAAAAGATACCGGAGAACGGTACGCTTTTGCCGGAAACGTATTATTATTCCTATGGCGATACGCGGGACAGTATTTTGGTGCGTATGGAAAATGCGATGAAACGGACTTTGGATGAATTGTGGCCGGAACGGTTGGAAGGGTTGCCCTTAAAAACGCCCGAAGAAGCCGTTATTTTGGCCTCTATTGTCGAAAAAGAAAGTTCGCTTAATTCGGAACGGCCGCATATAGCCTCTGTCTTCTTCAATCGGTTGGACAAAAATATGCGCTTGCAGTCTGACCCGACGGTGATTTTTGCTTTGACGAACGGCACGGGCATTTTAAAAAGGAAGCTTTGGTCGAATGATTTAAAAATCAAAGACCCTTACAATACCTATGTCGTCTACGGGTTACCGAAAGGGCCTATTTCAAACCCGGGGCGTGATGCCTTGGAAGCTGTGTTGAACCCGTTGGAAACGAACGATTTGTATTTTGTTGCTGACGGTACGGGCGGACATGTGTTTTCTTCATCCTATGAAGAGCACTTGCAAAAGGTCAAAGAATGGCGATTGATTAAGGACAACAAGCAAGCTCGCGCCAAGAAAAAGGCTGAACGAAAAAGAGCAGAATCTCCTGTTCCCCCCAGTTTGCCCATGTCCTACGAGCAAGAAACCTTCCTTATTGAACAAATAAGCACGGATACGGACGCAAATCCGGATGCGGACGCAAAGCAGGCAGGCACAAACTGATTTTTATTTCAAGCTGGCTTTATAGAAGGAATGCAAGCGTTCTTCGATTTTTCCGTAAAGGGTATTTTTCGGATATTTCCCCGTTTTTTTGTTGCGCGCGCCGGCTTGTTTTCCCGTTAAAATTAAGAGGGCTTCTTCTATACAATCAACGGGGTAGATGTGGAAAGTTCCCGCTTTGATGGCTTCAACAACGTCTTGACGCAACATCAGACAATGGATATTGCTGGACGGGATGATAACGCCTTGTTCGCCTGTCAGTCCGTTTGTTCGGCAGACGTCGAAATAACCTTCGATTTTTTCGTTAACCGCGCCCACGGCTTGTATTTGTCCCATTTGATTAACCGAACCGGTCATGGCAATCGCTTGGTTGATGGGTGTGTCGGAAAGCGATGACAGCAAGCAAATAAGTTCTGCCGCCGATGCCGAATCACCGTCAATGGGACCGTAGGATTGCTCAATGGCCAAAGAAGCTTTCAAACAAAGGGGTTCTTTTTGGGCAAAATAAGCGTTCAAGAAAGACGATAGAATCATAACGCCTTTTGAATGAAGCGGTCCGCCTAAATCAACAGAACGTTCGATGTCAATAATGTCACCTTTTCCGACGCCTGTTTGACAGGTCATCCGGTGGGCATTTCCAAACAGGATATAGCCGTATTCATGGACCGCTAAAATGTTGATTTGACCAACGCAAGCACCGTCTGTTTTAACCAAAAGCGTTCCGTTTTTGATATGTTCCAATGTTCTTTGATACAGATTGTCGGATCGTCCGATGCGTGCGGCGATGGCATCATTTACGTTTTGGACGGATATGACGGAGTTTTTATCCTTTTTGACGAAATAATCCGACTCTTTCATAATGTCCGTAATCATGGACAAGCGTGTTGTCAGTTTTTGGCTGCTTTCCGCGATGCGGGAAGCGTATTCGATCAACCGTTCCACGGCCTCTTTCGAAAGAGGTTTTAATTTGTATTTTTTGCCCAATTTTAGGATAAGAGAAGCGTATTTTTTCTCGGTTTCCGGCTTTCTGTCCAGACGCGGATAGAAATTGGCTTCGACCTTAAACAGGCGGTGGAAGTCTTTATCCAATTCGGAAAGGCGATAGTAAATATCGTTGTCGCCGATTAGAACAACTTTGATGTCCAAGGGGATGGCTTCCGGATCCAAAGTTGTTGTGCTGATAACGCCGGCTTCTTCGTCGGCCGATTCAATGCGGATTTTTTTGCTGATTAAGGAACGTTTCAAGCTTTCCCACGCGGCCGGATGATTGCAAATTTCGCGGGCATCTATGATCAAAAAGCCCCCGTTTGCCTGATGCAAAGCCCCTGACTTTATCAAAGTAAAGTCTGTTGTTAGTGTCCCGAATTGTTGCTTTCGTTCCATTCGTCCGACCAAATTCGGCAAGTTCGGATGTTCCAATAACAAGACCGGTGCGCCTTTTTTCGCGGCGTTATGAACGAATAAGTTCACTTGATACCGATTTAAGATGTGGACGCTTTTTTTGGATTTTTTGATAAAGGCGGTCAGGGCGTCTTCCCCTTCGTCAGCTTCCGTATCAAGGAATAACGAAACATTTTGCACAATATCGTTTTCCATTTCATGGATGTAATTAACGGCGCCGGAAATTTTTTCGTATTTATGCAACAGATCCTGTATTAATCCGTGGACCGCGTCAAAAGTCATATCGCTGTTCAAACGGTTGATTTCTTCTTTTTCGTCCTTTTCCCATTTGGGGACTTCGTGCACAGCTCTTTCCAATTCGGCTTGGGCTTCGTGCATTTGTTCCAATATGCGTTTGCGTGTTGCTTTGGGCAGCTTGTCAAAGACTTCCGGAGTTAAAATCTGTCCGTCTTTTGTCGGGGCGACAACAAGGCCGGACGGCATACGCATAATGGCGACATTTTTTCTACCTTTGGCGATACCTTGCAGAGATTCGAAATAGGCTTCCCGTTGGTTTTTAAAGCGTTCCTGTATGGCGGAAACTTGCCTGTTGTAGTTGTTGTCTTCAAAGACAGCGGGCAGGGCTTGTTCCGCTTCTTTTATGAACTTTTCGATGTCTTTGGCAAAGCTTTTTCCTTTGCCGGCGGGCAGACAAATGGCTTTCGGCTTGTGGGGAAAATCAAAGTTGTTCACATAGCACCAATCGTTTGGAACCGACCGTTTTAACGCCTCTTTTTCCAAAAGTTGTACGGCCAGACTTTTTTTGCCGTTGCCTTCTATGCCGACGCAAAAGATATTGTACCCGTCGTTTTTCATATTGATGCCGAAGGTAATGGCTTCCGAGGCCTTTTCTTGGCCGATAACGTCGGTGTTTTCGTCGATTTTTATATTTTCAATGTTCTCTAACGTTTTAAGGTGACATGACGTGTAGGCTTCTTTGAAAGAAAGTTCCTTGATTTTCATTTTTATCTCCCCTTTTTTATCCTTTTGTTCATTTTTTTCGGATGAATCTTAATATCACGTTAAAAAAAAGAATAATTTTGTAGCCAAAATCGATTTAAAGGTGTATACTATATCTGCATAAGGAAGGGAATATGCTGGAAAATGCGACACTGTGGGAACGAATTCGTTTGTGGCTGAGCGATTTCAGCTTTATGGAAAAGCCCCTGGCCTGGATAGAGCAAACCGCCGAACGGGTGTCGGATGCTTTCTGGGAAGTCTTCAGTTATGTCATTTACGTGCGTTATATCGTTTATCTTTTTCTGCTGACAATTCTGTTTGTTCTTGCAAAGATTTTGTATAAGTGGATTTCGGGCCTGTTCAAGGCCTCTTTTTCATCTTCGTCCTTTCCGTATCGAATGAAATTTTGGGAACGTTATCAGTTGGAAGACGAGAAACGGTCCTTGTCTGATATCAAAGAAATTATCCAGATTGAGGAAGAAAATGCTCTCTTTTCCGGAAAGCACGCTCGATATCAACCGGTGGGCGATATGTTGATGCAGATTGTGTCAGCTGTGGAACAAGGGATGAACGATGCTGATATTGTAAAAATGTTTCCGTCCAATTATTCATTGATGGATATTTTGCCTCTTGTTGAAACGATTCGCGGGTTCAGGGATTTGGCAGCGCAAAAGATTTTGAACACCAAATCAAAGGAACGTCGTTCGTATGAAAAGGCGCTGGAAGAATTGTCCAAAGGTCAACCGGGCAGGGCGATCGGTTTGATGAAAAAAGAATTGATGAGCCGTCAGCGTGTTTTGTTCGGCTTAAAGAATCGGCTGTTGCAACAATACGCCCGAAAGGAAGCTTCTCGGCTTTCGTTGCATTTGGCGCTTTTGACGGGGGTTTATGACACGCGATTGGCGGATAAGGCCTTTCGGCGGGCGATGGAGTTGAATCCCAAAGATTCTAAATCAAGGATTTTATTTGCGCGTTTCCGTCAACGGACCTTCGGCAGTCATGATAAAGTTATGGAAAAGGCCTTTTTGAGCTTGATCAAGGGCATTGATAAGACCTTGCAGACGTATATGATTGATTATGCCGTTCAAATGATTCGAAAGACCGAAATCAAAAAACGACAGGAAGAGGTGAAAAGCCGAATCCAAGACGAAAAAGAACGTTTTAACGCGGCTGTCAGCGTGGAACGGTTGAAAGTCCAAGAAGCTTTGCGTTTGGCGCGTTTGAAAAGCATTGCCGACGAAGTGCACGTCAGATAAAATTCTTTTTTTCCAACAAGTTAGACCGGCGCCCCAAAAAAAGGATAAAAAAAAGACTTTTTTTGCATTTTTTTCTAGGCTTTTTTTTGAATTTTGCTATACTACAAAAAGGTTGTGATTTTGCTTTAAGAAAGGATTGAAAGATGATTAAATTTACAATTGAACGCGCGCTGTTATTGAAATCTTTGGCCCATGTGCAGAGTGTTGTCGAAAGACGGCAGACGATTCCTATTTTGTCCAACGTGTTGTTGCAATCTTCGGATGAAAACGGTGGAACGTTGATTTTGCGTGCGACGGATAATGAATTGGAAATTTGTGATAAAGTGCAGGCTTCTGTCGAACAGGCAGGGACGATTACCGTTTCGGCGCATAAGCTTTACGATATTGCCAAAAAGTTGCCGGATGGGGCGCAGGTTGAATGTTCTTATGTTGAAGATACGGCCCAATTAATGGTTGTTTCAGGTCGTTCGCGGTTTGCTTTGCCGACAATATCGGGTGAAGGTTACCCCGTTATGCCAATTGAAGATGCGGCTGTTTCATTTTCTGTAACGACGGAAAACCTTAAATCCTTGATTGAACGGACGCAATTTGCGATGTCCACCGAAGAAACGCGGTATAACCTGAACGGTATTTATTGGCATGTGACCAAAGGTGATAAGAAAGTCTTGAAAGCGGCGGCCACGGACGGTCATCGCTTGGCGACGGCCGAAATTGCTTTGCCGGAAGGGGCCGACAGCATGGTGGGGGTTATCATCCCGCGAAAGACCATCAGCGAATTGACAAAGCTTTTGGCTGAAACGGATCAGGATGTAACCATTTCCGTTTCCGAAAATCAGATTCGTTTTTCGTTCGGTGATGTTGTGTTGGCTTCGCGCTTGATTGACGGAACGTATCCCGAATACGAAAAGGTTATTCCGGAAGGTAATAATAAGTTTTTGGAGGTCGATTCAAACGCTTTGACGACGGTTGTTGACCGTGTGGCGGTTATTTCCGAAAAATCCCGCGGGATTAAGCTTTCCTTGAAACAAGGCTGTGTTGTTGTGACGTCGTCCAACGCGGATGAAGGAACGGCCGAAGATGAATTGGAAGCCGGTTATGATGCTGACCCGATTGAGATTGGTTTCAATTTCCGTTACTTGTTGGATATTTTGGCACAAATCAAAAGCGGAACCGTTCGTTTTTCGCTGTCTGAGAACACTTCGCCTGTTTTGATACAGGATGCGGGTGACGATACGGCGCTTTACGTGTTGATGCCGATGCGGGTGTAAAGCGGGTTTTTGAGATGCGCTTGGGCATTGAACAGCTGAAATTACACAATTTTCGTTCTTACGAAGATTTGACCTTGTCTTTTGATAAGGTCTTGCCGCCTGTTGTTTTGACGGGTGGGAATGGGGCCGGTAAGACAAATATATTAGAGGCTGTTTCTTTCCTTGTTCCCGGTCGGGGACTTCGGAATGCCCGATTGTATGATGTTGCCCGACAAGTGGCCGGTGAGGGGGCTTGCGAGAATTGGGCTGTTTCGGCGGCTGTTCGTTCACCGAACGGCATTGTTCAAGTCGGAACGGGGAAAACAGATGCTTCGGAACGTCGTCAGATTCGGATAGATGGCCAAAATGCCAAAACGCAAGGCGAGTTGGGTTCTGTTTTAAGTGCTCTTTGGTTGACACCGTCGATGGATCGGCTTTTTTGTGGGGATCCGGCGTCCCGCCGTCGTTTTTTGGATCGTTTGGTTCAGGCGTTTGATGCGGGTCATGCGAATCTTTCCAGCGATTATGCCTATGCCTTTAAACAATGGAGCAACTTGTTGCATGAAGGGCGCATTCACGACAGTTGGCTGACGGCTTTGGAAGATACAATCGCGTCCAAAGGTGTGGCGATTGCGGCGGCACGTCGTGATATTGTTTCCCGTTTAAGTGTCTTTTTGTCCCAAAAGGTGGATGATTTGTTTCCGACGGCGCGTATTCATTTAAACGGGCTTTTGGAAGGTTGGTTGGATGAAATGTCCGCTTTGGATGCCGAAGAACAATACAGGGAAAAACTGCGCCTGTCGCGGCCGCTTTATGCTAACGGTTCCAATGTTGAAGGTGTTCACACCTCTGATTTTAACGTCATTTATGAAGAAAAGGGTATGGATGCCGGACTTTGCTCGACGGGTGAGCAAAAGGCTTTGCTGGTTTCGATTATTTTGGCGCAAACAAAGGCGGCTTTCCAAGAAAAAGGTCAATGTCCGATTTTGCTTTTTGATGAAGTCGGGGCGCATTTGGATGCCGAAAAGCAAAGGGCTTTGTTCCGTTACCTTTTGTCTTTGCCGACGCAGGTTTGGTTTACGGGGACAGAGGCCAAAATGTTCGAGCCCCTTTACCAAGACGCGGAATTTTTTAACATAGAAAATGCTTCGGCGCAGTTGTTGAAGGTGGCGTAAAATGGAAGAGTTTGCTTTGAAAAACGGGAAGAAGTTGGTTATCCGACAGGTCAAAGGGACGGACGTTGACGAGGTCCAAAAATATCTGCAACAGATGTCCGGCGAAACCATTTTCACCAATCAATATGTCGGTCGGCCGTTTGACAGGGAAAAAAGCATTCGCATTTATGAATATGAACACAACTTGTTTCTGGGTGCTTTTGAGCCGTCGGGGCGGCTTGTGGCGATTGCCAGTATTATGGTCAGAGAACCGGATCATCCGTGGGTTTGCGGCAATTCAAGGTTCGGTATTTCAATGCTGAAAGACTATTACGGGCAAGGGTTGGGCACGCGCTTGATGCAATTGATGGAACAATGGGCAAAGGAACATCACGTTCATACGATAATAGGGGAAGTCCGTACAACGAATCGTCGCGGCATTGCCCTGTATTTGAAGCAAGGGTTTAAAATTTGCGGACATTTACAGCAAACAGCTTTGATTGATAATGTCTGGCATGACGAATATATAATACAAAAAATAATAGAATAAGGAGTAAGTCAATGGAAGATAACTTGAACGAAAATTTGGGTACAGGCAAGCAGGGAAGTGCAGATGACAAAGCCTATGATGCTGAATCCATTAAGGTCTTGAAAGGCTTAGATGCGGTTCGTAAGCGTCCGGGGATGTACATCGGTGACACGGATGACGGAACCGGCTTGCATCATATGGTCTATGAAGTGTTGGACAATGCGATTGATGAAGCGTTGGCCGGTTATTGTGATAAGACCGAAGTTATCTTAAATCCGGACAATTCTGTGACCGTTATTGACAACGGTCGTGGTATCCCGACAGACATTCATAAGACGGAAGGTGTTTCCGCCGCCGAAGTGATTATGACCGAATTGCACGCGGGTGGTAAGTTTGACCAAAACAGTTATAAGGTTTCCGGTGGCTTGCACGGTGTGGGTGTTTCGGTGGTGAATGCTTTGTCCGAAGTGTTGGACTTGCGTATTTGGCGCAACGGTGAAGAACATTATATGCAATTTCGAAACGGTGTTCCTGTGGCGCCGCTGAAAGTTGTCGGACCGGCGGGAGATCGTCGCGGAACTTCTGTGACTTTTAAGGCTTCCAAAGAAACGTTTAAGAATGTTGTTTATGATTTCGGGACTTTGGAACGTCGTATGCGTGAACTGGCTTTCTTGAATTCGGGTGTCCGGTTGGTCTTGATTGACCGTCGCAGTGCGGAAGAAAAGAAAGTCGATCTTTGCTATGAAGGCGGTATTCTGGAATTTGTGAAGTATTTGGACCAATCCAAAAATCCGTTGCAAAGTCAAGTGTTCTCGGCTACGGGTGAAAAAGACGGTATTACCGTTGACATCGCGATGGAATGGACGGACAGCTATCACGAAAATTGTGTTTGCTTTACGAACAACATTCCGCAAAGAGATGGCGGTACGCACTTAGCCGGACTTCGGGCGGCTTTGACACGGACGATAAACAATTATGCGGCCGAATCGGGCTTGACAAAGAAAGAAAAAGTCGAATTGAACGGTGAAGATATGCGCGAAGGTTTGACTTGTGTCTTATCCGTTAAAGTTCCGGATCCGAAATTTTCTTCACAGACAAAAGACAAATTGGTGTCATCCGAGGTTCGTCCGGTGGTGGAACAGGTTGTTTCCGATAAGCTGGAACAATGGTTGGAAGAACATCCGGCCGATGCCAAACAAGTGATTGGAAAGGTTGTCGAAGCGGCAGCGGCGCGTGAAGCGGCCCGCAAAGCGCGTGAATTGACGCGTCGTAAAGGGGCTTTGGATATGGCCTCTTTGCCCGGTAAATTGGCGGATTGCCAAAGTAAAGATCCGGCCGAATCTGAAATCTTTATTGTTGAGGGGGACTCCGCCGGCGGATCAGCTAAACAAGGTCGGAACAGAGCGACCCAAGCCATTTTGCCGTTGCGTGGTAAAATTTTGAACGTGGAGCGTGCGCGTTTTGACAGAATGTTGTCGTCGGCTGAGGTGGGGACGATGGTGACGGCTTTCGGAACAGGTATCGGACGGGATGATTTCAATGCGGATAAATGCCGTTATCATAAAATCATTATTATGACCGATGCGGATGTCGATGGGGCGCACATTCGGACTTTGTTGTTGACTTTCTTGTTCCGTCAAATGCCGGAATTGATTGAACGGGGCTATGTTTATATTGCTCAACCGCCTTTGTATCGTGCCAAACGCGGTAATTCCGAAATTTACTTAAAAGATGATAAGGAAATGGAAGATTACCTGATTAATGTCGGAACGGCCGATGCGGTTCTGACTTTGGCCAACGGTACGCAGATTGCGGGGTCCGACTTGGTTGCCAGAGCCGAACAAGCGCGGACGGTTCGTCAACTGGTGACGAATATGGCCAAGCACGTCCCATCGAAGATTTTGGAGCAAATGGCGATTTCCGGTCTGTTCGCTGATGATCAGACGCTTGGGGCCGATTTTGCGGGGCGTTTGGATGCGATAGAGGCTGAATACGAACGCGGTTGGGTTTGTTCCACTGAAAACGGTTTGATGACCTTTAAGCGGACGTTGCGCGGTGTGACGGAAACTTTTGTTGTGGATGAAGCCTTGCGTTCCTGTGGCGAAGCCAAAATGTTGAACGATATGCGGTCTGATTTGTTAGAGCTTTATTCAAAACCGGCTGTGTTAAAGACGAAGGACGGTGAGATCCCCGTTTCCGGTCCGATTGCTTTGATTGATGCGATTTACAAGATTGGCAAGAAAGGTATTGCCATCAACCGCTACAAAGGGTTGGGCGAAATGAATCCGGAACAGTTGTGGGAAACGACGTTGGATCCGAACTCCCGCCACCTGTTGCAGGTGAAAGTCACTCATAACGAGGAAGCCGAACAGGTCTTTTCGACTCTGATGGGGGATGTGGTTGAACCGCGGCGTGACTTTATACAAGAAAATGCGCTAAATGTGGTCAATTTGGATATTTAAAAAAAGAAAAGCTTCCTTTTGAAACAGGAAGCTTTTTTAAAATAAAGTAAAAAAATGTAAAAAAATGTTGACAAAAATAAAAAAATTGTTTAAAATAAAAAATGTATAGGGAATACAACAATAAAAAGGAGAGGAAAATGAAGAACGAATTAACAAAAAAATTTTTCAAAAAGGGCAAGACCTTTAAATCTTTTGGAAACAGCCGTTTGGCCAAAGCGGTGGTGATGACAGTTGCCGGTGGGGCTTTGACCATGGCAGCTATGCCGAACGAAGCCAAGGCGGACAGCAGTGTCAGCACCATTATTCGTCTTACAAACCGTTTGAATCCGGGAACTCTTATCCGGACAGGTTTTGATATTGTGGACGGTGTGAATGCCGACTCGAATGCTGAGGAAGCCAAGGCCGATGCTGCTTTGAAAGCCGAAGAAGCAAAACAAAATGCGGCTTTGCGGGCTGAACAAGAAAAGAAAGAAGCTGAGAAACGTTATGAAGAAGAAATGAAACGTATTGAAAAATCAAGACAAAACGTTTCTGAAATCGAAGGTTTGACTGTGAAAGAACAACTTAAAGCGGAACGTCAGGCTCAGATAGACGAAAGAAAGGCTGCTGCGGCAAAGGCAAGAGCAGAAGCCAAGGCCGCGCGTGCGGAAAGAAATGCTCAGGCGCGTGCAGATCGTCAAGAAGCAAGAGAGGCCAGAGCTGCTGAACGTCAGGCTAAGAAGGACGAAAAGAAAGCCATTCGCAGTACGGAAAAGACGGCGAACCAGCTTTTGAGAGTCTTCCACCAGACGACCATTCGTAATAAATAAACGATGTGGAAATGAAGCCCTTTGCTCTTCGTTATGGACAGAGGGCATTTTTCCATCTGATAATTAAAGAAAGGAATAGAAAATGAAAAAGAACAGTATGATTTTGTTGACTGGATTGGTTGGCGTTGCGACTTTGACCGGATGTTTTTCCGACAATGGTCGTACGCAGGCACAAACAGAATTTTTGGAAAAAGCCAGAGATTTAAAGTCCCACAAAAAGGCTCCGGGTTTAGTCACAGAACGGACAATTAACGGGGAACGTCGCGTGAACGGATGGTACGAATATGTTGACGAAAATGGTGCTCGGGTGCGTGTCGCTTATCGTGATCTTGGTGGCGAACGTTATATTTATACCAAGACCGTTTTGGACGATCGTTCACCGGCTGAACAACCCGAATTTGAAGAACTTCATAATCCTAACCCCATCCAAAATCAAATGATTGAAATGGGTGAAGAAGAAGTTCCGGTTTCGTATGGTGCTTGGAACGGAAACAAAAAGTTGCCGAAACAAAACGAAGGCAAACAACGGGATTAATTACTTTTCCTTGAAAATCCCTTTTACATTTTGTGAAGGGGATTTTCTTTAAAAATGAAACAAAATACTTGACAAAAAACAGGAATTGTGGTATCCTAACAGCACAAAGGGAAAAAACGAAAGGGAAAAACAATGATGGAACATACAATTAAAAAAACAAACTATGCCTTTGAACCGGTGGAAGAAAAAGTCGGTACGACGGACTATTCTTATCAGCCGGCCGATGGTGTTATGTATTCAAAAGAACCGACGGAAAAAGACGTCAAAATCGGCGCTTATTTCGAAGGTATGCGTAATCGCTTTATGAATTCGGATGTCGAAAATTATTACAAAGCATTGAACGATCTTCGAGCTGAATTGAATAATAAGGCCAAAGACGTGCACTTTGTCAAACCCGAGGAAGACACACGTGTTGACGGGGATGATTTGGCAGATTCTTTAACGGATGCCAAAACCGTGAAAGTGGAAAATGCATCCATGGGAAAGAACAGTAAAGACGTGCATTTGGTCGGACCCGAATTGACTGATTTTTTGGCAAAAATGCCGGTTATTGATGCGAAAAAGCATTACAAAGCCAAAGATTTGCATTATGTTAAGCCAAAATTGACTGCGCCGGCGAAGATTGAAATCCCGACGATGGCCAAACCGGCACCTGCCAGAAAGCATTATAATGTTGAAGATTTTCACTATGTTCAACCGGTGTTGACATTGCCGGCTGATTTGAAAAAAGCCTTGGAAAAAGCGGCGATGCAACAGGCCGAAGCTCCGAAGGCAAATGCCGAGGCTGTGACAGCGGTTCCGCAATCGACCCCGGTAGCAGAGGTCAAGGAAGTGACTTCGGCTCCGAAAACAGAAGCGGCTCAGAAGGTAGAAACCGCTCCGAAGGCGGAAGCCACTCCGAAGACAGAAGCGGCTTCTGCGACTCAAAAAACAGCTCCGGAATCGGCTGAAAAACAGGTGTTGGGATTTGATGAAAATTCACCGTTCTGGCAGGAATTTGTTCACTTGGGCAAAGAATTTGAAAAAGCCAAAAACGGTCAAAAGGAAAAACTCTTTGAAAAGATGGAAGAAAGGGAAGCGGGTATCTATCGCGAATATACTCGATTGAGTGGTATCCCGAGTCCGTCGAACATGGCTGATCGTGAAAAACTCTACAAAGAATCCCATGGCGTATGGGAAATGTGGAGAAAGGCCAGTGAGGTGAACGATTGTATTCGTCGGGATCGTCCGTTGCCGAAATGGTGGCAAGACATAATGGCGAAGCAGGCTGATGCTCCGGCGCAACAGGTTCAGGCCCCGAAAGCGGCACAAGCTCCGGTCCGGAAAGAAACTACGGAACAAAAGCAAGCACCGAAAGCGGCTCCGAAAACAGCGCCGAAAGCTCCGGCCAACAAATACGGAAAGAAGTATGCGAAAGTCGGTTGCGGCATTTTGACAGGCCTTTTGATTTTGGCGAGCGTTGTTGCGGCTTACGCTTTGGGTTCGGGCGGCAAAAAGGTCGAGAAGAATAATACCGGAAAAGGCGTTGTCATCGAAAAGAAAGTCAACGAAGTTAAATCGGAAAAGACAACCGAAGTCAAAGCCGATGATGTCAAGGTTGACGTTAAGGTTGATGACGGTCGTCCGAGAGCTCTTACAGCCGAAGAACAAGGTATCACTTTGAATGACAACCGTGCGTACATCAACAACGGAACAACGATTGTCACCAACGGGACAACGGTTATTTCTGTGGGTGAAACCGAACAGAAACGTCCGGTGGCAAAATCGGCGGAACGTATGAAACCGGTGTTGCCGTCTGCGGGTGATATGCTGGGTAATACACTTAAAGGTCAAAAACAGTCCATTACATGCAAAGAAGCGATTGAAGTTCAAGAAAAAACAGGACATGTGGGCAGAGTTACAAAAAGAATAATCGATGGCCGCACTGTTTACATCTTGATGGATGGACGGGAACATATTTAATTGTTTGCCTGAGGCTTTATCAAATACCCCCCTGGTTTTCGGGGGGTATTTTTTTGTCTGCGGCGGATAAATGGTACAAAAAAACCGCCCCGAAAAGGGACGGTTTTTGTAAATGTTCGCACAAATTATCGTGAGTAGAATTCGACGACCAAGTTTGGTTCCATTTGGCAAGCATAAGGAATGTCTGCCAAGACAGGAACTCTGGTCATTGTACCGGACATATTCTTTTCATCAACGGTTAAATAATCCGGAACATTACGTTCGGCGGATGCCATAGCTTCGATGACAACGGCCATATCTTTGGCTTTGCCGTTGACTTCGATGACGTCGCCGACTTTGACCAAATAGGACGGGATGTTCACTTTTTTACCATTGACCAAGATGTGTCCGTGGTTGACGAATTGACGCGCGGCGAAAACAGTCGGGACAAATTTCATCCGATAGACGACAGCGTCCAAGCGGCTTTCCAAGATGCCGACCAAGTTTTCGGAAGAGTCGCCTTTGCGACGAATCGCTTCCGCGTAGTATTTGCGCAATTGTTTTTCCGAAACGTTTCCGTAATAGCCTTTTAATCTTTGTTTGGCCCTTAACTGCACGCCATAGTCGGTGGGTTTGCTGTGGGCTTGCCCATGTTGCCCCGGACCGTATTCGCGTTTGTTGAAGGGGCTTTTGGCTCTGCCCCACAAAGAAGTGCCTAAACGGCGTTCGATTTTGTATTTTGCATTAATTCTTTTTGACATTGTTGTTTTTCCTTTTTTTGTCAATTAAAAAACCGATAGTCCCTGCCGCTTTCGCGCGGGCCGAACGAGCAGGAAACCAACACCTGCGTTCACTTTCTCGGCAACAGACTTTGGATTATACACGATTTTTCCCAAAAGTCAAGCCCGTTTAGAAAACATTTGACCTGCTTTAAAAATCCTTTATAATAAGAAGTGCACGGATGGAAATCCGTTTGAAGTGCCTGAAAGGGCGCGGGGCTGTCAGAGGCCTTATTAGCAACGGTGCGAATGCATCGGTAAATTACCCCGACAAAAGGTCGGGGAGCTTTTGGCGAATGTTCAGAGGTTTTTCAACCTTAAAGGTCAAAAGGTCATTTTGCTAATATGATTTCTGAACTCCCTGACCGCCTTTTCAAATAAAGGTGGTTTTTTTTACAGGAGTTGAAAATGAGAAAAATAATTATATTTTTGTGTTTGTGTGTATGTTTTGTGCCGTCGGTGATAGCGGAAACGTGTGAAAATAACGGCGGGACGCTGATTACGGCACACGCGGCGACGGATCCGGGCTGTGATTCGAAGACCTGCAACGGAAAGACGTTTTGTAAAAGTGATAAGGCCATGAATTGGTGGTCTGCCTTTACATGGTGCGAATCGCAGGGGCGGACTTTGGCGGAGTTTTCGTCTATGTGCCCTGGTGTGTCTCAAGCGCCGGCGGGTACAACCGGAGATTGTCCTAACTTGCAGGGAAAAGGGGATGGTTGGGTCTGGTCTTCTCTGGCATACAGCTCCGATAGCGCCATCATCGTACATCTTTCTTCAGGCGCGGTGAGCCACGGCAGCCGTCACTACATCCGCTACTCCGCCCTTTGTGAGTAGTTTTCCCGCTTTCGTCACTTTGAGCTTTTTCTCTTGTCATCCTGAGCGTAGCGAAGAATCCATAGCAGCCGAATCTAAAAAGCGGAAAGTATGGATTCTTCACCCCGTAAAGGGGTTCAGAATGACGGTCTTTATTTTTCCCTTCAACCCCGCGGATTCAAAAGTCCGCAACTATTACACAAACGTTGGTTTTTGTAAATACCTATTTTGGGAAAAATGTATTTTTTTATAAATCCTCTTCAATCCCCTAGAAAATAAGGGACAGAGGGCATTATTGTCGAACACTCCCGTTTCTCCAATCCGCGTTGTTACACAAAAGAACGTTTGTGTAATAGTCAAAGATATGAAAAACCAACGTGTAGGAGTGTGAGAAATGAAGATATTACAATTCGGTCGGTCGATGATAGAAATACTGGGTGTTCTGGCGATAATTGCGGTCTTGTCTATCGGCGGTTTGTTAGGATATAGACGTGCCGTGAATAATCACCAAGCCAATACTATCCTTGACGATGTTAATCGATTCGCGTTTGTGATATTAGAGAGAAGCGGCCTCGCGTTGGGTGAAGTTATTCCCAAAGGCGACTTTGTTGAAAGCGGTATATATAATCTGAAAGGTTATCAAAGTGAAGAAGCCCAAGGCTTTTCTATTACTGTTCAAAGTGTTCCAAAGGGTGTGTGTGAAGCTTTACTTCCCAAAGCGGTTCTTGAATACAAAGTCGGCATTGTCACCGCGGGTGGTTCTGTTGATGATGAAGTCATTTATGACACTTTAAACACGGATTTATGTCAAGATACGAATGATATTGCTTTTTATTTTGGGGATACCTCAAACGTTTGTAATGCGCCTGACGGTAACGGGCCGTGTACGCAAAACAGCGACTGCTGTGGCGGGGATTTTTGCGCATTTGAGAATCCAGTCAATCGCAGTAATAAGAGCGAAGGGGTTTGTTTGTCCCTTGATGACTATGGTACAGGAACAGGGGAATACACAAAAACGGTTAATGGTCAAAAATGGATGCGCAGTTCATCACAAATGACTTGGTGGTCGGCGGAAAATTGGTGCAAAGGTCGGGACATGACATTGGCTTCCCGTAAGAGCATCGGGTGCGGACATATACTTAACGGCTATTATTGTACAACGTCAAAGGCTCCGGGTGCAGACAGCGGCGGAACAGCATATGAAAATACAATATTGTACCTTTTACAAACGACAACCCCAGAGTGGCATGCCCCATCACAATGGGTAAACGACTGGCATTGGTTGGAAGATTACGGGAACAATGGTTCAGCATTCGATGTACGCTTGTTTAACAGTTCAATATCTACCACTGGTCGAGATGCTCTCCTTTACGCTCTTTGTCATTAAATAAAAAAAGCGAGGTGTTGCCTCGTTTTTTATCTTAATGGTGGTGTTATTTGATTTTTGAACGAAAAGCCGGCATTTGTCCCTTGCTTTTGGGGCATTTTGCAAATGAATAATATGCAAAAATAGTGTTGCTTATCATCAAAAATACGCGTTTTGAAAATATAAGTTGATAAATCTGAAAATAAGAGCATATATGGTGATGCCATCAATTGAAAGGATATTCTATGTACTCCAAGAAATCTATCCACCAATTTAAGATTCAGCCCGTTTTAGATGGACTTTTCCATGTCTGAAATGGGGGAATAAAAAATATTTATTTTTGCCGTAGTTGATTCATTCTTTGTTGTAAAACAGGAATTAAACCATCTTTAATTAAATCTGCTTTTTTATCATTAAAGTAGTATTCTGTATCTTCTGAA
>Ga0310690_10002846_pt1 | contig 27289 bp, 22 predicted proteins | sample AusTroGonzalo_MG_2_FD_207661 | JGI IMG/M metagenome (GOLD analysis project Ga0310690, IMG submission 207661) | Bovine rumen microbial communities from tropical cattle in Woodstock, Queensland, Australia - Gonzalo_04 (v2) (version 2) | ecosystem: Host-associated > Mammals > Digestive system >...
GACAAGCGATGTCACGTTCAAGTCGGCATCTTCGCTGCCGCGGCGCCTTTTGAGAATGCTCATTATTTACTCCGAGGTCTTTTCCCTTTCCAAAGCGCGGTTCAGCCTCGCTTCCAGAAGCCTGGCGTACTCTTCCATAAGCACGATCTGGGCGTTCACCTTGCCGCGGAAGTAATAGAAGATCGCGGCCGCCGGAATGGCGACCACAAGGCCGGCCACCGTCGTGATAAGAGCGACGGAGATGCCGGGCGCCACGGTAGAGATCGTCGTGTTCCCGCTTCCGACCATGCCGCGGAAGGAGAGCGTCAAGCCCCAGACCGTTCCGAAAAGACCCATCATGGGCGCCAGCATCGCGGTGACGGAGAAGAAGGTCAGGCCGCCTTCCATCTCGTTGATCTCCCTAGAGAGCGCCGCGTCCATGATGTGGGCAGCTTCCGTAATGTCGGAAGCGGAAGCCGGGCCCTCAGCGAAGAGGAAGTCCATGGCCGCCCTGTAAATGCGGTAAACGGGCGTTTCGGAAGTCTGCGGAAGATCGCGGTAAAGCTGGGCGAAGTCGCGCAGAAACTGAGCTCTGAATTCCGCCAGCCTCTGGGCTAAGTGGGCGTTGGCCGACTCAAGCTTTTTGAAGTAGAGGTGCTTGGAAATAAAGAGACTCCACATGTAAACCGACATCAGGGCCAGGACGAGCATGTCTATCCGGCCGCAGAGGTCGAAATCGTGGTAAACGTTGATTATTTCTTGCCACATAGTTTTTTTATTTTTCCGGTTCGATGATTTCTAAGCCGTCCATGTAGGGACGCAGCACTTCGGGAATGACGACGCTGCCGTCTTTCTGCTGGTAGTTCTCCAAAACGGCGACCCATGTGCGTCCGACCGCCAGACCGGAGCCGTTCAGGGTGTGCGTAAGCATTGGCTTGCCGCCGTCCGCCGGACGGTAGCGGATATTCGCTCTCCTGGCCTGGAAGTCCCAGCAGTTGGAGCAGGAGCTGATCTCGCGGAAGGTGTTTTGTCCTGGCAGCCAGACTTCCACGTCGTAAGTCTTGCAGGCCGAGAAGCCCATGTCGGAAGTGCAGAGCGCGACCACCCTGTGCGCGATGCCGAGTTTCTGCAATATCCTCGAAGCGTTCTCAGTCATTGTTTCCAGAGCTTCCTTGGACTGCTCCGGGGTCGTGATGTTGACCATCTCGACTTTGTAAAATTGGTGCACCCTTATGATGCCCCTGGTGTCCTTGCCGTAGGAGCCGGCCTCGGAACGGAAGCAGGGCGTCAGCGCGGTGTAGCGCAGAGGCAGATCTTTTTCGTCGAGCGTTTCGTTGCGGTGCAGATTGACGAGCGGAACTTCGGAAGTCGGGATAAGGTACATGGGCTTCTCCCACTCGACGTGGAAGAGGTCTTCCTGGAACTTGGGAAGCTGGCCGCTGCCGTACAAAGTTTCATCGCTTACGATCAGGGGAACTTCAAACTCCGTATAGCCCTCGTGCTTCGTGTGTTCGTCGAGCATGAAGTTTTCCAGCGCGCGCTCGAGCTTAGCGCCGGCGCCCTTCAAAACGGAGAACCTGGCGCCGCTTAATTTGGCCGCTCTCTCGAGGTCAAGGATTCCGAGTTTCTCGCCGATCTCGAAATGCTGCTTCGGCTCGAAATCGAAAGTCGGGATCTCCCCTACTCTCCTCACTTCGACGTTGTCGTCTTCGGAGTCTCCTATCGGCGTCGTGGGATCGGGAATGTTGGGAATGCGGTCGATGAGGTAGCTGACTTTCTGCTCCGCTTCCTCTTTGGTCTTCTCGGCGGAGTCGAGTTTTTCCTTTATCTCCTGGACCAAAGACCTCAGATCGTCGGCGTCCTCGCCTTTGGCGCGCTTCATGCCGATCTCTTTGGAAAGCTGGTTGCGGCTCTGCTGGAGACTTTCCAGCGCCTTGATCTCGTCGCGTCTCAATTTGTCGTTCACCATCAGCTGCTCGAGAGCCTCGTCGAGATTGTTGCGGTTGGCTCCGGCCGGGTAGCGCGTCAAAAGTTTCGCGCGCACCTCTTCGTAATTTTCCCTAATGAATTTGATGTCAAGCATAATTGCCTCGAAAGGTTATTTATTTTCGGACGACATCGCTTCAGTAAGCATGCCGTCCAGTATTTCCGAAAAAGTAAGCCCGGCGCCCAGGGCGGCCTTCGGCAGGATGGAAGCCTCGGACATGCCGGGAATAGTGTTGGTCTCAAGCGCGTAGATGTCGCCGCGCTCGTTGACGATGAAGTCTGTTCTCGAGACGCCCTGGCAGCGCAGGGCCCTATGACAGACTTCCGCCGCCGCCCTTATATGGGAACTCAGAGCGTCGCTGATCCTGGCCGGCGTTATCTCTTCGCTCTTGCCTTTGGTGTATTTCGCCTTGTAGTCGAAAAGCTCGCCCGTGTGGCTGACGATCTCCGTCACAGGCAGGGCGAACGGAGCGCCGTCCTTGGTCGCCACGACGCAGGTGAACTCGCGGCCTCTAACAAATTCTTCGAAAAGATAAAGCCCGCCGTTCAGCCAGAAGGAGAAAACGTTTTCCTTAAGTTCCTGCTCGCTGTTCAAGAGCCAGAGTCCGAAGCTCGAACCGGAAGCCAGGGGCTTCGCGATGACGGGATACTCGAGCCCGGCGGCTTTGATCTTCTCAAGCGGATCTTCCTTGCTGGAGACTGTTACGCCCTTGGGGATCCTGATCCCGGCGGCCGCGTAGAGAAGTTTCGCGATGTCCTTTTCCATCGCGACCGCGGAAGCCGTCACGCCGCTGTGCGTGAAGGGAATGCCCAGCGTCGAAAGGAAGCCCTGGAAGCAGCCGTCCTCGCCGCCGCAGCCGTGCAAAGCCAGCATCGCCGCGTCAACCGGCCAGGACAAGACCTCGGTGAAAACTTTCGCGATGTTATCGGAAGGACGGTCTTTCCAATCCTCTTCAGTAGGCGCTTCGTCCTCGCCCAAAAAGCAGGCAGTGCGGTCCTCTTTCAAGATGACCGCCCTGACGTTGTATTTCTTCCTGTCGAGCGTTCTGAAAACGTTCAGCCCGGATCTCATCGATATGGGCGCTTCCGGACTCCAGCCGCCCATGACCACGATAATGTTCTTTTTCATCCTAGTGACCCCAGACGCCTCTTTCGTCCTCGTCGTATTCCTCTTCTTCCTCCTCCTCTTCCTTTACGGAAGAAATTCCCCAGATATGGCCGCCCGGCAGAATGGTCGCGGTCTTCGGGAATTTCCTGACTGTCCAGTCGATGACAGCCAGCGAAACGGAGTATCCTTGCGAGGACTGCAGAATGGCGTCGTATTTTTCCAAGCCCTCCTCGTTCGCCTGGGAGACCACGAAAGTCCTCGACCAGATCAACCCCACACAGAGCATCACGCACAGGAACATTCCTACGGCCGCGCCGCAGAGCATGCCCAAAAAGCGGTCGCTGAACTTGAGGTCCAGGGCGTTCATCAGTTTCCTCTTCACAAACTCCGCCAGGGACGTCAGGGTGAAGTAGAGGATGAGGATAAGGAGGAGCCCCGCCACGAACTTCGAAGTCAAAAGCGTCACCAAAAAGTTCCCTTCCCAGGGATGGGTCAGCTCTTTAAGCTCCCCCAAACACGGGTCTAGAAACAAGACGACCAGCCAGATCGACAGAAAGAGCGAAAAGAAGGTGATAAGGGGCGAAAGTACGCCGCGCATGACGCCGATCGTCATGCAAAGCACGAGTAAAAGCAGTAAAATTATATCCAGATACATATATATTATGATACTACAAAAAGGGCTTTGATTCAATGGTGCCGGAAGCCCCTGAAATGCGGGTTTGACAAGCGGAAAGAAAATTGCGAAAATGACTCCCGCTATGTTGGAAAGAAACCTTACTCTGAATTCAAAACGCCTCACCCTGCGGCCCTTCGCGGAGGAGGATTATCCCGCTGTCAAGGAGATGTTCCTTGACCCCAAGATATACGCCACTTACATGATCCCGGATTTCCCGGACGAAGAGGCGATAAAGAAGCTTTTCACAAGGTTCAAAGGCGCCTCAGAAAAACCTGAGCACTTCGTTTACGCCATCGCCGATGAAAAAGAATTCGTCGGCTTTCTGAACTACACGACGAAAACCGATGACGAGATCGAGATCGGCTACGCCATCCGCTCCCGCTGTTGGGGAAAAGGATACGCCACGGAGGCCTTTAAAAGGGCCATAGAGGAGCTTTTCAGGATCGGGTATAGAAAGATCAAGGCCGGCCATTTCCAGGAGAATCCTGCCAGCAGGAGAGTCATGGAAAAAGCCGGCCTTGAGCCGATCGAACTAACCGAGACGATAAGTTACCGCGGCAAGGACCACGTCGTCAAGTATCTCGAGATAGTCCGCAAGTAAGCGTTACTTTTTGACCGGTTTAAAGATCGCGACATAGCCGCCGTTGCGGACGGTCTTGATCTCGAGGACCGAATCTTTCGTCACTTCCTCTTCAACGATCTCGATCGCGCAGGCGTCGGTGATGCTGTCCTCCTTGTCGCGGAAGATCTGGGCTTTGTACGTTACGCCCTCCTTCAAGAACGTCAAAGGCACGGAATGTTTCTGGGCCATGTCGTCCCCTATCATGCCGATGTACCAGTCGTCGCCGCTTCTGCGGGCGCAGATGTAGAATTCGCCGATCTTGCCCTGCAAGGGCAGCGTCTCGTCCCAGGTCGCCTTCAGCTGGTCAAGATATTCCAGACCGGGCTGGCCTTCGTAGTTCTTGGGATTGTCGCAGAGGCAAATGAGAGGCGTCGGCAGAACGAAGCACAAAGCCAGTTCGTGCGCCCTGGTGCCGATGACCTGCGTCGGAGAGGTCGGCTTGAAGTTCTCGGGCTGCCTGTTGAGGAAGCCGCCGGGCGTCAGGTCGGCCGGGCCCTGGATGTAGCGGGTGAAGGGATACGACGCCAGATTCTTGGGATTGATGTTGTCACCCCACTTGCTCGCTTCGTTGCCTTTTACGCCTTCACTTGTGATCTGGTTCGGGAAGGTGCGGGCGAAACCGCTGGGTTTGTAAGAGCCGTGGAAGTTGACGATCAGATGGTGCTTGGCGGCCGCTTTGACGGTCTTTTCATACCATTTGACCATCTCCTGGTCGTCTCTGTCCATGAAGTCGATCTTCATGCCGCCGATAGAACCGAGCTCTTCATAGTAAGCGAAGGCTTTCTCCATCATCCTTTCGATGTCGGCCCAGTGCATCCAGAGGATCAGCTTCACGCCTTTTTCTTTGGCGAAGCGGGCGATCTCCTCCAGATCGACTTTGCCTTCCTGGCCTTTCATGACGTTGTTGCCAACTCTACCCATGTGCGGGCTGTACCAGGGGTCATCGACTGTGGAGTATTCCCAGCCGTGGCGGGAAGCGAAGTCTATTTCTTTCTTGATGGATTCCGTGCAGAGGTTTCTGTTCCAATCGGACCACCAGTTCCAGGTGCAGCGCCCGGCTTTGATCCAGCTGGTGTCAGGGAGTTCGCAGGGCGAAGCGCAGTTTAAGATCATCTGGTTCGTGACGAGGTCGAGTTCGCTCTTGCCAATTAGCGCGAGCCTCCAGGGGGAATGGCGTTCGCCTTTCGTCAAAACAAGGCCCTTGCCGTCCAGCCTCGGGGCAAGCATAGCGCAGAGGTAAGGCTTCGCTTCGACTTTCTTCTCTTCGTAAATTTCGAAGGTCGAGCGTCCAAGGTCAGATTTTTCCGCATCGACGCCGCAAAAACCCCTGAGTTCTTTGTATTTCCCGTCGAGTTTAAGTTTGATATAGCCGTTGGCGTGGCTGCCGAAACCGGATCTGAAAGTTTTCTGGCCGATCTTCAGCGGATTGCCGTCCACGCTCTTATTAATGCCGAGTTCGCCCCAGCCTTCCTCGTGCGCGGCGATGAATTTTTCCGTCACAGGGACCTTGTTGCCGGCTTCGTCCACGAGCACAAGCCCGGCCCAGTCGGCGTGGCAGTGGCTATTGTCGCCGTCCACAAAGTGGCAGAGCGTGACGGCCTGTTTTCCGGAAACGTCCAGCTTGAAGGATTTGGCTTCGTCACGCCCGATCATCTTGCCGCTGGAATAGAGCTTTTCGCCGTCGAATTTCACGCCGTTGCCGAAGTAAAGTCCGGCCCAGTCCCTGAGGTCCGTCTCGGTCAGAGCCAGGGCGAAATCCCCGCCTTTGACTAAAAGCGGGCAGCCGCAGATCGAGCCTTTGGGGATCGTGCTTATTGTCGCTTTGGTGGATTCCTTTTCCTGAGAGGTGCGGAAGCCGTAGTCGGCGTACCAGCATTCGTAATCCTTCCCGAAGAGATAGTCGGTCTTGTCTTTCGTTACGATGTACTCTTCTTCGGGATCCTTCGGAGTGATCGTGTAGCGGAAGGCCAAGCCTTCGTCATAGAGGCGGAAAACGAGCCCCACTTCCCTCTTCGGGAAATCCGCTTTCAATTTCACAGTGTACTGTTCGCAAAGATCGCGATATTCTTTCTGGATGCCGACTGGCTGCTGCCACTTTTCGTCGATCTTCTCTTTTACGACCGCCATTATTTCAACCTTTTCCGGCCAGGATTGGTCTTCGAAATCGAGCCCGAGTTCGCCGGACATTACCGACTCTTTTCCGTTGACGCTCAAAGCGTAGGTGAGCTTTTCTCCGTCTCCCAACACGACTTTGACGTCGCCATTAGGAGATGTGAAAGTTTGGCATTCTGCGCAAGCGCAGATGCTAAGGAGCGCCAGGAGCGCGGCGATGCGGATTTTCATAAATTTACCTCTCGTGATATGGTTTATTTATTTTTGTTTTTTTATATTTTCAAGAAAATATTGCGCGGAGTCGAGCACGGTCTTGAAAGGCCCGATGAATCTCTGGCAATCAGGCAAAGAGCCCAGGAATGTTTTGCCGTAGCTCTTCTTTAAAATGCGGTCGTCTAAGATCGTGACGATCCCGTAGTCGGAACTGCTTCTCACCAATCTGCCGAAGCCCTGGCGGAGCTTGATGACCGCCTGCGGAACGGAGTAGTGCGCGAACGACGTCACGCCCTTCTTCTCGAGTTCCTCGCAGCGCGCTTCCTGGATCGGTTCCGTCGGCACGGCGAAAGGAAGCTTCGTAAGGATTATGGAGCGCAAATTTTCCCCCGGGACGTCCACGCCGGCCCAGAAGCTGTCCACGCCGAACAGCACGGCGTTGTGGGAGCTTTTGAAGCGGTTCAAAAGATTGTGGCTGGAGTCCGAGAACTGCACCATGGGCAAAAGTCCCCTGGCGCGCAAGGCTTTTTCCAGCGCGTCGAAGGAACTCTGCATGCCGGCCACGGAAGTGAAGAGCACGAAAGCGCCGCCCTCCGTCAGCTGCGCCAGGTCTAATATCATGGCGTTCTGGTTCAGCTCATAGGAATCCTCGGGCACGAGCAGCGCCGCCTGCTTCTTGTAATCGAAGCTTGACTTGTAGATATTCTCGGTGATCTCCCGTCCGCCTACGGCCTTGAGCTCCTCTTCGTAGAGGTCTAAGCCTACTCTGCTCTTGAAGAAGTCGAGCTTGTCCTTGCTCGACAGCGTCGCGGATGTCAGAACGATCGTGCGGAATTTTTTGTAGAGCGATTCCTTCAGGCGTTCGCCCACGGTGATGGGAACGCTCTCTATGCTGAATCTCTTGATCTTCAGTTTCTGGGAGATGCCGGCGTCCAGCCAGCTGACCATGCCGTTCTCCTCCTCGCCCTTTTCCCTTATTTCGGAGATGGTGGAGGCGAAGGCCTCCAAATGCCCTACGCGCACGGCAAGATCTTTGGCAAGACCCGGCAGTTCGTCATGGCCTTCCTTCAGCTTGTCTTCCAAAATTTCGAAGACTCCTTTGAAGAGCGCCGCGCCCTGCGTCAGCGTCGCTTCCAGGTTTTTCAAATGTTCGCAGATATCCTCCCACTCGGCAGTCGCTCTGTGCTCTTTGGTCAGGCGGTAAGGCAGGAAGTCCTGCCCCCCTAGTTTGGCCTTGGCGTCCAGCTTCATGAGGATGTCGCAGATGTCGTCGCACTCGCCCAGCGCCTCCTCGTGCAGAGCCGGCAGCCCGTCGTCCACGAGCGTTTTGATCTGTTCCAGAAGCGTCTCCTGGTCTTTGCCGAAACGCTCGGGATTCTTCTTGACGAAATTGGCCAGGGTGATAAGCGCGCCCGTCTGCTTATGGCCGCTCGAGCGGTAAATGGCGTTCAGAGTCGTCAGGATGTCGTAACGGGAGACCGCCATGCCGAAATGGTTCGTGGCGGAATCCTCAAGATTGTGGGCTTCGTCGATGACGACGGCGGTGTAGTCGGGAAGGATGCCGGTGGCGTTCCCCTCTTCCCTTATGACGATGTCGGAAAAGAGCAGCGCGTGATTCGTTATGATGACGTTGGCCTCTTCGGCTTTCCGCCTGGCTTTGACCACGAAGCAGCTCTTGAAGAAAGGACAGGCGCTCTTGATGCAAGTCTCCCTTGAGGAGGAGAGCTTTTCCCAATATTTGTTTTCCGGATAATCGGCCGGCTCGCTCCTGTCGCCTGTCTCGGAAGCGACGGCCCACTTCGCCAAAGATTCCAGCCGCTCCTGATCCTCGTCGGCAATGAGCTCGGGATTCTTGATTATGACGTTGGCCTTCCTAAGGCAGGCGTAGTTGGAGCGCCCCTTCACCAAGACAGCCACCGCCTCTTTGGAGAAAAGATCCTTGACGATAGGGAAATCTTTTTTATAGAGCTGTTCCTGCAGATTTATGGTGTGCGTCGCAATGACGATCTTCTCGTTGTTGATGATGGACCAGGCGATGGAGGGAAGAAGGTACGCTATCGTTTTCCCCGTGCCCGTTCCGGCCTCCGCCACGCAGAGCGAGCCTTTGTTGAAAGCCTGCGTTATCATGGAGAGCATAGCTTTCTGCTCGGGACGCTCCTCGTAATTCTTGAAGTGCTGGCTGAGGCGGGAGCCTTTGTCGAGCTGGCTTACGATCTTCTCCTCCGGCAGCGCCGTTATTTTTTTCATCGGCCCGGTCTCGACGAGGACGTAGCTCATCTTAACGTCGTTGTCAACGATCATGCTGCCGATGCCGCGGGAGCCAAGCTGGCTCGCGATGCCGACGTCGGCGTCAGATGGCTTGATGTTCTCCTTGGCTGAGATCATGTGCGTCGGCGGATGATTGTGTATGGCGTAGTCCCCGCTCTGGCAGCGCTGCATCACGGCCGCGACCATGTGGTCGTTGCCGCGGGAAATGACCTCAATATCGACAATGAGTCCGTCCTCCGACATGATGCCGCGGGCGAAAACTTCGTTGCCTCCCGCCTCCTGGATGGCGGCCTTCAGTTTCTTAGCTGCGCTCGGGGTGAAGTGTGAATCGTATATCTCCATACATCAAGGATTATAGCATAAAAAAGGCCTTCCCGCTTCCTCCTTATAAGCGCGCTCCTCTTGCCATTTTTTTAAAATACTGCTAGAATAGCCGACGTTTTATTTTTTGTTCAGGGGGGAAGGAAAAAGGTTTCCTTTTTTTACTGAACGCGCACCATTAAACTCTCCATAATAGGTAAGGAAAAATATGCCTACCAAAATTTTTGTGGGCAACATGCCCTACGCGATGACCAAAGAGGATCTCGCCAAGCTGTTCTCAACAGTCGGCACGGTCAACTCCGCTTCGGTCATCTTTGATCGTGAGACCAGGCGCAGCCGCGGTTTCGGTTTTGTTGAAATGAGCACTGACGAAGAGACCAAAGAAGCCATCGAAGCTTTCCATGAAGCGGAAGTCGGCGGCAGGAAACTGATCGTTTCCGAAGCTCGTGAAAAGAAAGTCGAGCCGAAAGAAGAATAAATTTCTCCTTGCCTAAAAAAAAGGCCCCGGGATCCCCGGGGCCTTTTTTTATTCCCTTTCCTATTCCTTTGTGATCTCAAGGCCGAGGCGGTCGTACATGAAGGCGCCTTCCCTGGCGTACTGCCTGACCCTCGAGTCGAAATCCACGGAAGAGCCGTGGCCGGCGTCGGGATAGACGACCGGGAAGATCGGGCCGCCCGTCGAGTCAGCCTGAAGCTTCGCTCCCATCTTCCTGACGTGCATGGGATCGACCCTGGCGTCGTTCTCGCCGCCTGTGATGAGCATATCGGGGTACTTCACGCCCTTTTTAATATTCTGATAGGGGGAGTACTTCAGAAGGTATTCAAACTGTTCCTTGAAGTCGGAGGTGCCGTACTCCTCGCTCCAGATGTTGGCGATCCTGAACTTGTGGTACTTGATCATGTCAAGAAGCGGCACGCCGCACCTGACGGCTTTGTAGAGGTCCGGACGCTGGACGGCGCAGGCGCCGACCAAAAGACCGCCGTTGCTGCCGCCACTAATGCCGAGTTTTTCTTTGCTGGTATAGCCTTCCTTGATAAGATACTCGGCCGCGGCGATGAAGTCGTCAAAGACGTTCTGCTTATTTTCGCGCATGCCGGCCTTGTGCCATTCCTCGCCGAACTCGCCGCCGCCCCTTAAGTTCGCGATGGCGAAGACGCCGCCCTGCTTCACCCAGAGCGAATTGTAGCCGATGAAGCCCGGCATAAGGGAGACGTTGAAACCGCCGTAGCCGTCCAATATGCAGGGGCAGCTGCCGTCCCTGGGACGGTCCTTGGGATAGACTATCGTCATCGGGATCTTCGTCCCGTCCTTGGAGGGATAGAAGACCTGCGTCACGCAGCAGTTGTCGAGGTCGTATTTCACCGGGAATTCTTTCAAAACGGTCAGCTTGTCCTCGCTGACGTTGTAACTGTAAGTCGTGCCGGGGATCAGATAACTCGAGCAGGAGACCTTGACGGGGCCCTTGTGCCAGTAGCCGTAAACGCTGGCCGAGCAGGGGCTCGCCGGCAGCGTCATGTCTTTGACATAGGTGCCGTCGATGTCGTAGATCTTGATCTTGTTGTCGATGCCGTGCAGATACTCGGCGTAAACTTCCCCGTCGATGAAGGAGAGCGAATCGAGCCTGTCCTCGCTTTCCGGCAGGAAGACTTTCCAGTTCTCAAAACCCGGGGCGTTCACGTCGGCCGTATAGACCATGAATTTCGGCGCGTTAAGGTTCGTCCTGATAAAGAGCTTGTCGTCGATTATGGTGACGTCGAAATTGGCTTCCCTGCCTACCACTACGGGAACGAGCTCGGCGCCTTCGATATTGCGCTTCAGCCAGATGTCGGCGGAACCGAAATTGCCCCTGTAGTAGAGCATGTATTTCTCGTCGTCGGAGAGATCGACGCCGTGCCACTTTTCCCTTTCCGTTTCGGAATTGAAAATGAGGATGTCTTCTTCCGCGCTGGTCCCGAGCTTGTGGAAATAAACGGCGTGCCAATAGAATTCCTCGCCCTCGGGGACGGTGCCCTTCAGAGGTTTGCAGGAATAGTAGAAGCCGGAGTTGTCTTTCTTCCAGCAACTGACACCCTGCTTCCAGCCGCGCACGCGGTCAGTTAATTCTATCTCGTTCTCCACGTCCAGAACATGGATGACGGGATTCTCATCGCCGGCGTGTCCTATGCCGTAGGCGATGTAGCGGCCGTCGCGGGAGCGCGAGGCGAAGGCAAGGTAATCGTCCTTGTCCCATTTGTTCGGGTCAATTACGACCTTTTCCGGAGCGTCGGCGTTCTCTTTCGTCATCAATATCCACTTGGTGTCGTCCACGCCCTTTTTGCTGAAGTACAAACGCTTGCCGTCGTAAACTTCCGTCGGCACGGTCTGGTCGGCGTAGCGCCAAAGCCTTTTCAGCTCTTTAGTGAGATATTCGGTCGCGGGCAGCTTGTCGGCGTACGCGTAGAAACGCTCGTTCTGCGCTTTCGTCCATTCCTGGACGTCGCTTCTCGTGTTGTCCTCCATCCAGGCATAATCGTCAACTATGGTTACGCCGTGATAGACGTTCGTCTCGGGGATGACTTTTGTGGGCGGAGCCGGCGGGATGCCGTCAGCTTTTTCAGACGCTAAAAACGTTCCCGAAAATTCGGGAACGCAGCCAGAGATGAAAACTATGGAAAACAGAGCTAAAAATACATTCCTTCTCATTTATTCTCCTGTTCTTCTTTCTTTAAGCGGGCTTCTTCCTCGCCCACGGCTTCATAGATATCCTTGTTCAGATTTATCGAAATATCCCTTATTGCTTTGCAGACGCCCTGGACGTAGGAATCGGCGTCGCCGCTTGCGCATTCGCTGTCGGCCGTATAGCGCTTCTGCAAGACCACTCTGGACGTTCTGGAACCGCGGTCAAGCCTCGTCAGATTGAAGAGCATGACAGCGTGCGCCTTGGCCTTCGTGCCCAAAAGTTCCCTGCTCTCGTAAACTTCGACCAGCGTTCCCTGGAGAGAATAATCCGGCAAGACTCCCGAGGTCCTGGAAGTCAGGTTCTTGAAGACGCCGCCGTCCTCGAGGTCTCTTTGCAGCATCGAGAAGATCAGCTCGTCCGGAGAGCTGAGCCATTCGTCGTATTTGTACACGCCGCCGCTCTTGTCGCTGTTCATGTAAATAAGCGTGCTGCGGTCGTAGGCGGAGTTCACCGTGAGCCTCCTGAAGGAAAGCGAAAGGTCGAAAGGTTTTTCGCAGGCTTTCGCGATCTCAGGGTAATCGATCTGGTAATAGTTGACAGTGATGGCGTCCCTTTTGAAAATGCCGGAAAGACAGCCGCTGAGCAGCAGCGCAGACAACAGTATCAAAACTAGTTTTTTCATTTCCCTTTCTCCTTATCCTCGCCGAAAAGCGTTTGCCCGGGCCTGGCGCGCAAAGCTTCCGTAAAAGCCCTGACGTTGACAGCCGAACGCTGCACTTCGTTCATGAGATCCTCGACTTCCTCGCTCGTCATGTTGACGAGCATATTGGCGTGCACTATAAGCTTCTGCAGCGAATCGGCAAAAGCCTTGATGTCGTCAGGAGTGATCACTTTCACCATCCTGTTGACGTCTTCCGTCGTGTCGGAAATGTTATGCACGATATTGGAGATCGCTTCGTCGTTCAAATTGACCTGCAGCGCGTCGGAGACGTTCCTGAAATTCACGACCGCCTGGTTCAGGTTAGTGTAAAGCAAGGCCACGTTGTCCCTGGTGACGGAAACTCTCAAAGAGGCCGAGATCTCCCTGATGTTCTCAGATGTCACCGTTATGTTGGAGACCAAGGGCGCCAGGTTGTTGTGGCCTAAAACTTTCTGGACGCCGTCTAAGATGTTCGTGATCGACGTGGAGATCGACTTGACGTTAAGATCGTCCAGAAATTTGGTCAGCTGGTAGAAAATGTCTTCCGCGGAGACCGTATGGTAAGTCCCCACTACGGGATACTCCGGCTCGAAGGGGAATTTTGTGTTCGGCTTGGGACGGTCGCCGATCATCTCGATCTCAAGGTACTTGATGCCGGTCAGCAGATTTCCCGTGATGTGGATGTACATGCTGTCCACTTCCACTACAAAACCGCTTTGCGGCGTGATCTCGAAGAAGATCTCCGCCAATTCTCCGTCCGGCGCGATGCCGATATGGCTGACGCTGCCGACGGTGATGCCGCGGAACCTGACGGGAGAGCTGATCGTCAGTCCCTGGACGCTCTCGCCGAAATAGCAGGAGTAAGTCCTGGGCGAACCGCCCCAGGAGATATGGCTCCAAATAAGCAGGGCCATTATTATCAGCGCGAAGCCGACGCAGACGAATATCCCCACCCTTGTTTTATGAAGTTCAGTTGCCATAAAGATTTAGAAGGCTTGATTATAGTGGGGATTATAGCAAATTGTCCCCTTTTGAGCAAGGCTTTTTAGCTGTAAAATTGATTTTCGCTTTCCTGGCCTGGCTGTGCTGGATCTTCCTTTCGATGCGGTAAAGCTTCCCGTCTTTTCTAAAAAGCGCGCCGGTCTGCATGAAGTAGAAAGAAGTGTTCGTTTCTATGCACTGCCTTCTAATATCCAGCACCCAATCGTAGTCGCAGACTCTCGCCATGTTCCCCGACTCCCCCGCCGCCGTCACGTTCGTGACGTCGGGGGTGAGATATTTCTTAAGATCGATCCGCTCCAAAAGCGGAGAGCAGACGATGGACCTGTAGCGAAGCGGCGCCTTAAGGTAGATAGGCAGCCTGTAATCCGCCATGGCCTGGTTCTCGACCGTGCAGGCGATGCTGACGTTGGGGTAGCCCCTTTCTCCCCAGTCCGGCGGCAGGCACTTTTCCATCCGGTCTATTCTTTTCGTGATGAAAAAGAAAGAGAGGTCGCTTCTGATCTTCATCATCTCCCAGGCTTCGGCGCGCCAGGGATCGGCGTCCTCCACGAAAAAATCCGAAGTGAAGCAGGTGTCGACTTCCGATCCTTGGGGTATCTTGTAGGCCCCGGAGCGGTCCCGCCGCATCGGGAGATAGAAATCCCCCGTCTTCGTCACCACGTTGGCGTTCCTGGAGCAGGAAGCGTCCCTGCGGTAAACGTAGCAGTGGGCGCAGCCGGCAGAGATCTTGTGGCAGCCGTGCCAGGGGTTCCAGATAATGCTTTTCATACCAATATTATACCAAGCCCTGCAAGCGGGCCTGTTTGCCAAAAAAAAGCCCTTCTGCTATAATCAGAAAAATACTAAGGAATTCAATAATGCTGATAGCTGACAAAGAAAAATTCGCCGCCACCCTCTCCGAGATGGCGGACAAGCTTGCGACGCTCCCCTTAGAGGAGACGATCCTCGTCGGGATCCAGCGCCGCGGCGTCTATCTTGCGCAAAGGCTTGTGAAACTGATCGAAGAAAAGACCGGGAAAAAGATAGGCTTCGGCATCCTGGACATCACCTTCTACAGGGACGACCTTAGTAAGATCGCCCTGAGGCCGGTCGTCCGGAGCACCGATCTACCCGAAGACATCAACGACAAGATCATCGTTCTGGTCGATGACGTGCTCTATACGGGCCGCACCATCAGGGCCGCGCTCGACGCCCTGGCCGACAACGGCCGGGCGAAGATCATAAAGCTCGCCGTCATGGTGGACCGCGGATTGAGGGAACTCCCGATCCAGGCGGACTACGTCGGTCTCTCGGTCGAAACGAAAAGCGAGGAAAAAATAAGCGTCAAAACGGAAGAACTTGACGGCGAAGACCTCGTTGAGGTCATCAAAAAATGACTTGGCAGAAGCCAGGTCATTTTTTTTGTAAGAAAATAAAATTTAAGGAGCATATATGCCATGGACTAAAAAAGATCTCTTAGGGCTGGAGAAACTCTCCGCCGAGGAGATCACCATCATTCTGGACACGGCCAAGGCCTTCTCCCAGATCGCCACGCGCTCGATCAAGAAGGTCCCCGCCCTGCAGGGCAAGACCGTCGTCAACCTCTTCTTCGAACCCAGCACCAGGACCAGAGTGTCGTTTGAAGTCGCGGAAAAAAGACTCTCCGCCGACATTGTGAACGTCAACATCGCCGCCTCCAGCGTAACGAAGGGCGAGACGCTTCTCGACACCGTCAAGAACCTCTGCTCATACCGCATCGACGCCATCGTCGTGAGACACTCCTGCGCCGGCGTCCCCCACTACCTGGCGGAAAACATCGAGCCCTCGATCGTCAACGCCGGCGACGGCATGCACGAGCACCCGACGCAGGCTCTCCTCGACATCTACACGCTTAGGGAAAAATTCGGCGACCTCAAAGGGCTTAAGGTCGCGATCGTCGGCGACATCAGCCACTCCAGAGTCGCAAGATCCAACATCTGGGGCCTGCAGAAGCTCGGCGCAAAGGTGACGGTCGTCGGCCCCTCCACCCTGATGCCCAGGGAAATAGAAAAAATGGGCGACGGCGTGGAAGTCTCCTACGACCTCCCCTCGACGCTGAAAAAAGTGGACGCCGTCAACATGCTGAGGATACAAAGGGAAAGAGAGCAGCAGGTCCAGTTCCCGAGCCTGAGGGAATACGCCCGCTACTTCGGACTCAGCACGAAACTGATAAACCAGACGCCGGAAAGCCTGATCGTCATGCACCCGGGGCCCATCAACCGCGGCGTGGAACTCTCCGGCACCGTAGCCGACGGCCCGAGAAGCGTCATCCTTCAGCAGGTCACCAACGGATTGGCGGTCAGGATGGCCGTCCTCTTCCTGGTAACAGGCGGCACCCAGATCAGCGAGGAATAAATTTATGAAGACATTACTGATAAACGGAACGATAATAGACCCGAGCCAGAAACTGGAAGGCAAAGGATATCTCAGGATAGAAGACAACAAGATCACGGAGTGCGCTCTCGGTGAAGCGCCCGCTCCCCAGAAGGACGAAAACGCGATCGACGTCAAGGGCGCCTATGTTACGCCGGGCTTCATCGACCTGCACGTGCACTTAAGGGAACCTGGCCAGGAGAGCAAGGAGACCATAGAATCCGGCAGCAACGCGGCCGTGGCCGGCGGCTTCTCGACCATCGTCTGCATGCCGAACACCATCCCGCCCATCGACCACGTATCCTTGGTGAAATTCATCCTCCTGGAAGCGCAGCGCGTCGGCAAAGCCAACGTCCTCCCCACCGGCACGATCTCCAAAGGCCGAGCCGGCGAAGAGCTCTCCGAGATCGGCGAAATGTACAAGGCCGGCATCGTCGCCATCACGGATGACGGCAGCCCGGTCATGAACTCCTTTTTGATGTCCCGCGCTTCGGAATACGCGAAGATGTTCGACCTTTTGGTCATGGACCACTGCGAGGACATCAACTTCAAGGGCTCCATGAACGAAGGCTTCTACTCCACAAAGCTGGGGTTAAGGGGCACGCCCTCCATTTCCGAAGAGATCATGCTGATGCGCGACATCATAATTTCCGGCTACACCGGCGGCAGGATCCACCTTCAGCACGTTTCCACGGGACTCGGCATCTACATGGTCAGGGACGCCAAGAAGCGCGGCGTGAAGATCACCTGCGAAGTGACGCCGCACCACATGTCGCTGACTGACGCCGACCTCGAAGGCTACGACACCAACTTCAAGATGAGTCCGCCTCTGAGAACGGAAGAAGACCGCCAGAAACTGATAGAAGGCCTTATGGACGGAACGGTGGACTGCATCGCCACCGACCACGCCCCGCACACCTACACCAACAAGGACGTGGAGTTCGACAACGCCCCCAACGGCATCATAGGTATGGAAACGGCCCTGCCCGTCTCCTACACCACGCTGGTAAAAGAAAACAAAATGCCAGTAATGCGCCTAGTGGAGCTTATGTCCACCAACCCGGCAAAGATACTAAGGCTAGCCTCGAAAGGCACCTTAAAAGCGGGCTCAGACGCCGACGTGACCGTCTGGACAGCCGACAAGGAATACAAGATCGACACCGCGACTTTCAAATCAAGAGCGCGCAACTGCCCCTTCCAGGGCAAATCAGTCTTCGGCCAGGTCGAAATGACGATAGTCGGCGGCGACGTGAAATACGAAGCCTGATCAATAGTTGACGGGAATGGCCACGGCCGGGGCCGCGGTCCCCGAATTGCGGCGCTTCAGAAAGACCGCCACGTAGCGGTACATGTCCACGTACTTCTGGACGTACCTGGTCTCGGTGGATTCTATCACCGTCTTGGTCTTTCTCCCGTTGGAGTGATAGGTGGTGATCTTCTCCTCCCTGGGCACGTCCTCCTCGTAGCTCTGGTCCTCCGTATGGGAATAACTGACCCAGTGAACCGCCGCGTCCGCGCAGACGTTGGTGGCCTGGCCCAGGACGTAGCTTTGGCTCATGGAGATATACTGGTCGTTGTCGAAGAATTCCGAGCGCCCTATGATCTCGTATCCGCTGTTGAGATACTGGTTGACAGTGTATTCGGCGCTTTCCGGGGGGCAGCCGACGATCGCCGGGGCGAAATTCCTTTCCGAGGGGGAAACGTAGGCGTAAGCCGCGTAGTGGTCGGCGTAGGGGTTGGCGCAGCCTGTGAGCAAAAACTGACAAGCGGCGATAACTGTAAACGCGAGCAAAAAGGATCTGTATCTCATTTATGATCTCCCGCCGTGACGGAGCTTGCTTTCCAGCTCCTTTATCTCGGCTTTAAGTTTGGCGTTAGAGTTCCTGTAAAGGGAAAGCCTTATGACGTCGCCTTCCTTGGCGTCCGGCGCCAGGACGCGGGGAATGTTCACCATAGTAAGGTCGGGCATTTCCGCCACGATATAGTCTTCTTCTATCCTGTCAACGATCAGCCGCATAATTCCTCCTTATCTCGCCGTCTTCACATCGAATTCGGATCCGTCTGTTATGAAGGTAAGAGAACCTTCCTCGTCCGTCCTATAAATTGCGCCGCACCACTTGACGAGCCTCTTCATCAAACTTGGATGCGGATGGTGGTAGGGATTGTCCTTCCCCAAGGATATGAAAGCGACTTCCGGCTCGACGATCCTTAAAAAACTTTCCGTTGAGGAAGTCTTGGAGCCGTGATGCCCGACTTTCAGGAAAGTCACGCGCCGCATCTCATCCTTGTAATCCTTTATCATCTCGGCTTCCGACTCCGCCTCGGCGTCGCCCGTCAGAAGCAGCGAATGTTCTCCGTATTTGACGAGCAGCACGATGCTGGAATTGTTCAAGTTCTCGTAAACGTGCGGCTGCGGCGCCAGAATACGGATATAATAGACCGCGTTGCTCAAAATGTAATCGCCGGCGCAGGCGTCCTCCACACTAATACCCTTCTTCACCAGCGCCTTCAAAAAATTCTTGTAAGTGCTGGTCGCGGCCGAGGCGCCGGTCGATTCGCTGGGAAAATAGGCCGTGTCGGTGTTGACGACTTTCAGTATCTCCTTGAAGCCGCCTATGTGGTCGGCGTGGGGATGCGTGGCGACTAGGCAGAAGAGGTTCGTCAGTCCGCTCTGGGAAAGCCAGTTCCCCACTTTAGGCCCGGCGTCCTTGTCGCCCATGTCTATCAAAATCAATTTTCCGTCCGGCAGTTCAAGAAGCCCGCAGTCGCCCTGGCCGACGTCCAGCAAATGAAAGGAAAGCTTGTCAAGATCAGCGTTGAGGCTGCGGCTTTCCGAAGCGTATTCATCCGGCAGATCGTAGGAATTTGTATTGCCGTTCCCCTTCTTGGCGCTTAGTGCGTTGGCAATGAACGCGAAGATAAGGAAGATGACCGCCGCCATTATTACGGCGACGAGCCAAGCGGGAACTTTTCTGGGAACTGATCTGCTCATAAATTACCTATGTCTCTATTATAGCAACATGGGCTAGTTAAAGTAATAGCGCAAATGGGTAAAAAAAAGCGCGCCCTTTTGAGGCGCGCTTTTTTTGTCATCGCATCAGAGCTTACTTCCTGCGAAGCATAGCGAGAGCGAGGGCGATGATCGCCAGACCGAAGAACGGTTCAGGGATGAAAGCCCAGCCGACATACCTGTCGCCGTACTGCGTTTCGGGATCAGTCTTGTACCAGGTGCCCTGGACGAAATTCGGCACTTCGTTGGTGTAATCCGTAAAGGGAATCTGGTAATAGATGTCATCCAGTTCGTAGGTCACGCCTACGTCATAGTACTCGGCGCCGCCGGGGCCGCCGATGTCATAGAACTGGTTGTACTGGGACAGCACGGCGTAATCGTCGTGTCCCATAACAATGACAGCGCCGCCGGTCACGAAAGCTTTGGGCCACCAGGGTTCCTTCTCGTAATCCTGATCCGGGATCTCGGCGAAGATGTTGCTGGTGCAGCACTGGGCCGCGGCATACCAGCCGTCCGAGAAGTTGGAGCTGATGGCTGTGCAGTAGCCGCCGTCGCTGTGCTGCTTCGTGAAGGTGTTGGCGGTGATATAGACGAAGTTGGTGTTCGCCCTGTTGTCACGTTCGGGATATCCGTTGTGATAGATGCCGCGGTTGAATCCTTCGAAGAGGTTGTTGTTGATCGTCAGATCGTCCTCACCTATCAAACCGTTGTAGGTGATGCCGCAGTACCAGAAGTGCTCCCAGTTGGTATATTCATTGGAGGTCACGTTGAAGATCTCTCCGTCAAACATACCGTAGAAGTAGTTGTTGTCGATCTGGACGCCGTTGGCGCCGTTGATGCCGATCAGTTCCGTCATGTTGGGAAGACTGGCGCCGATGCCGGTGGTGTAGAGGTTGGTGTCGGGGTGCGATCCGTCGATGACGAAGTTGCTGAAGCGGACGTGGTCCACGTTCTCCATCTTGATGAAGGGCGTGTCGTCCCAGACGTCGCCGCCCTGGCCCTTGTGCCACTTCTTGTCGCCGGGAGAAAGGAGAGGCCTGTCGATCTCATAGAGGAACTGTCCTTCCACAGAAACGGGGCGGTCGGTGGTTTCGCCTTTCACCCAGAGATAAGACTTCTTGGAGAGATCCAAGGTCCAATCCGTGGCGCTCTGAGAATCGCCTTCGTAAACAGCGATAGCGACGGAAAGCGTGATGGGGCCTTCTTCGGCGGAGCCGTTGGGTACGGCCTCAAAGGCGTAAGCCAATGTCTTCCAGGCCGTCTCGGGAGATGTGCCGTCGTTGTCGTCGCTGCCTTCGGGGCTGACGTAATAAGTGTTGGCGTAGTTGCTGACCGTGAAGGTGTTGCTGCTGCCGTCGTAGGAGTTGTAGGTCATCGTATAAACGACCTTGCCGGGACGCGGACAGCTGTCGCCGATCGTATAGTCGAAGGTCTTGGTGGCGCCGGGCTGGATCTCGCCGGAAGCGGGGCTTATGGTCGCGCCTTCGGTGTCGCTGGCGAAGTTATAGACCAGATTGACGGAACCTTCGTTGGTCACGTCGAAAGATTTTGTCGTGGACTTCAGGGTTATGTCTTTCGTCTTGGAGAAGACGGCGATCGGCCTGGGCGTATCGGCGGAGATATTGATGGTTATGGACTGCTCGCCCCAGGAAAGAACGACCTGTCCGCTGACCGGGCCCTGAACTTTCGTGCGATCGATCGTCAAGGTCTTCTTGACTTCCGAGCTTGGGCCAACCGTCACGGTCTCGTCGAGAGCGAGCCATTCCTCCGTGCATTTTACGCTGACTTCGATGTCATGCGCGGAGATGTTGTAAAGAGTCACCTCCGCACTGTCTTCCGTCTGACCGAAATCAATGACGGACGGGGAAACATAGAGATCCTGGGTGGGCATTTCGCCGATCCAGAAACGGCTGCCGGCTACGTTCTTGCCGGTCACCGGGTCTTTGCTCATCATGGAGCCGCCGAACAAGAGTTTGCCGTCTTCCGTCACGGCGCAGGAAGCGTGATAGGCCGCCACGGGGAGCTTAGTGGTGTGTACCACGACGGATCTCAAAACGGTGTTGACGATCTGGAAGGTATCCAGCGGCACCAGGGCGTCGTTCTCGTTCTTAGTACGGCCGCCGATGGCGTAGATAACACCGTTGTAGCTGACGACGGAGGGGTCGCGCACCGGGATCTGCAGCTCGAGGTCGCTGTCAACCAGCGCGAACTTGTTGGTCGCGGTCTCCATGACGCGGATCTTGCTGGAGACGGAGCTGTCGCCCAGCACATAGATCTTGGATCCCCAGGTGGAGATGCCGAAGTACATCAGGTTCTCAGGATAGACGTTCTCATAAACGCTCCACTGGTCGGACTTGGTATTGTAAGTCTGCATGCACATGCCATTGTCGCCCCAGTAGCCGCCGCCCAAAACGTAGGCGATGCCGTCGATGCAGACCGCGCCGCCGCCGTACTGGCAGTGATAGCCGCTGCTGAACCCGTTGGCGCCGCTGGATCCGCTCCAGGCGCCGTAAGGGCTGTCAGGATCCTGTTTGGGTTTCCTGTTGGGGTTGTAGATACTGAAGGTGCCGTCCCAGGAGGGATAGCCGCCGTGCAGGAAGAAGGAGGGCGTTCCGGATTCGTCGAAGTCGTAAAGGAAAGCCTGGTTGGCGCCGCAGAAGACGCCGTCGCCGGCCACGCCTTCCTGGACCACCCAGGAGTCTTCATTGTCGTCGATCCAGCGGGCCGCGCATTTGCCGGCTTCCATGTTGACGTAAGTCGGAGGTCCGGAACCGTCCCACTTGGAGGAATCCCAGGTGTCGCTCGCCACGTCATAGATGTGGAACTGGACGCTGCGGTTGTAGGAGAAGGCTTCGCCGTAGGTGTTGCTAGGCCAGCTGTAGCCGGGGTCGACAAGATCTCCGGTGCCCTTGGTGCCGTCCTTTTTGTAATTCACCCAATCTTTCATGTTGGAAAAATACAGACCGAGGCCGGAAAGACCGATGTTGCAGGTCTCGCCGGAGGCGATCATGTATTTGCCGTTAAGGTAAGCGCCGGCGCCCATGAAGGTCGGCCAGTAGCCTGTCACTTCCTTGAAGGGGTCGTCGGTGGCTACGAACTGGACGTTGGTGGTGACGAGCTCGGCCTTTCTCCAGGTGGATCTGTTGAAGAGTTCCACCGTTCTGTTGGTCGGGCAGGGCACGGCCGTGTCGTGATACCACTCCTGTTTGTCCTCGCGGACAGAAGGCCTGGAAGCGTCGTAGTACCTGTACGGCCACCAGGAGGGGTTCTGGGCTTTTTCCGTCCAAATCTCATCGTCAGCCATAAGCTGGCCTAGGAAGGCGAAAGCCAGAAGGAAGAGCATGAAGCGTTTCATTAGTGCATCCTTGTTGTTGGTTAAAAACATGTGTTTCCTTATGCCGATATTATAGCAAAAAAGGCGCGTCCCTTACGAGGCGCGCCTTTTTTGCCAATGCCGGCGGAAGGGTTACTTCCTGCGCAGCATGGCGATGGCCAGAGCGATTATAGCAAGACCGAAGATCGGCTCGGGAATGAAGGCCCAGCCGACATAACGTTCTCCGTACTGAGTCTCGGGATCCGTCTTGTACCAGCTGTTGGCGACGAAGTTGGGCACTTCGTTGGTGTAGTCCGTGAAGTCGATCTGGTAATAGATGTCGTCCAGTTCGTAGGTCACGCCGTCGGTGTAATAATCTACGCCGCCGGGACCGCCGATGTCATAGTACTGGTTGTACTGGGATTCCACCGCAAAATCGTCATGGCCTACCAAAAGCCACGCCCCGCCGGTGGCGTAGGAGCAGGTCCACATCGGTTCAAATTCGTAATCCTGATCAGGGATCTCAGCGAAAATGTTCGAGGTGCAGACCTGGGCGGCTCCGTACCAGGTGTCCTGGAAGTTGGAGCTGATGGCTACGCAGACGCCGCCGTTGCTGTGCTGCTTAGTGAAGGTGTTGGCAGTGATGTAGGCGAAGTTGGTGTTGGACCTGTCGTCGCGGGCGGGGTACCCGTTGTGGTAGATGCCGCGGGTGAAGCCCTGGAAGAGGTTGTTGTTGATGGTTATGTCATCAGGTCCGATATTGCCGTGATAGGTCAGGCCGATGTAATAGAAGTGCTCCCAGTTGGTGACCTGGTTGGTGGTCACGTCATAGCACTCCCCTTGGAACATGCCGTAGAAGTAGTTGTTGTCGATCTGGACGCCGTTGGCGTTGTTGATGCCGATCAGTTCCGTCATGTTGGGGAGGCTGGCGCCTACGCCGGTGGTCACGATGTTGGTGTCGGGGAAGGAGCCGTCAAGGATGAAGTTGCTGAAGCGGACGTGGTCAACGTTCTCCATCTTGACAGCGGGGACTTCGTCCCAGACGTCGCCGCCCGTTCCCTTGTGCCACTTCTTGTCGCCGGGAGTCAGCAGCGGACGGTCGATCTGGTCGATGAAATATCCGGTGACATAAATGGGTTTGTCAGTGGTCTCGCCCTTCACCCAGAGATAAGACTTCTTGGAAAGGTCGAGCGTCCAGTCGGTGGGCTGCTGTGAGTCGCCTTCATAGACGGCGATGGCCACGGAAAGAGTGATATATCCTTCGTCGGCCGATCCGTTGGGAACGGCTTCGAAAGCGTAGGCCAGCGTCTTCCAGGCGGTCTCGGGAGACGTGCCGTCGTTGTCGTCGCTGCCTTCCGGGCTGACGTAGTAAGTATTGGCGTAGTTGCTGACCGTGAAGGTCCCTTTGCTGCCGTCAAAGGAATTGTATTCCATCGTGTAGACGACCGTGCCGGGACGCGGGCAGCCTTCTCCGATCGTGTAGTCGAAGGTCTTGGTGGCGCCGGGCTGGATCTCGCCGGAAGCGGGGCTTATGGTCGCGCCTTCAGTGTCGCTTGTGAAAGTGTAGACCAAATTGACCGTGCCTTCGTTCGCCACTTCAAAAGATTTGGTCGTCGGCTTCAGGGTGATGTCCTTGGTCTTGCTGAAGACCGCGATCGGCCTGGGCATATCCGCCGAAACGTTCAAGGTCATGGATTCCGCACCCCAGGTGAGAGACAGCAATCCGCTGACCGGGCCCTGCACGTTCGCACGGTCAATCGTCACGGTCTCCTTGATCTGCTGATTAGAGGGAACGGTGATCTGCTTGTCAAGGGTAAGCCAGGATTCGGAACAGGTGAGCTGGATCTCCAGATCGTGAGCGGAAACGTTGTAGAGAGTGATCTCCATGCTGTCTTCCGTCTGGCCGTAGTCAAGGGTGGAAGGAGAAACGTAGAGATCCTGGGTCGGCATTTCGCCCATCCAGAGGCGGCTGCCGGCCACTTCATTGCCGGTCACCGGGTCAACGCTCCTCATGGAGCCGCCGAACAACAGTTTGCCGTCTTCCGTCACCGCGCAGGCCGCGTAGCAGGCGGCGATCGGCAGTTTGGTGGAGTGGACCACCGCGGATCTCAGAACGGTATTGACGATCTGGAAATCGTCGATGGGCTTCACCACGGTGTTGGTCACGCCCTCATCGATGACCTGGACTCTGGAGCGTCCGCCGATAGCGTAGATGACGCCGTTGTAGCCCACCACGGCGGGACACGAGACCGGGATCTGGAGTTCAAGATCGCTGTCCACGAACTGATACTTGTTCGTGGCAGTCTCCATCACGCGGATCTTAGAGGAGATCGAGCTGTCGCCCAGGAGGTATATCTTGGATCCCCAGTTGGCGATACCGAAGTCCGTGAGGTTCTGGGGATAGATATTCTCGTAAGTGGCCCACTGGTCAGACTTGGTGTTGTAGGTCTGCATGTTTAATTGACCGTCAGGGCCCCAGAAGCCACCGCCAAGGACGTAGGCTACGCCGTCGATACAGACCGCGCCGCCGCCGTACTGGGCCAGGTTGCCGCTGCTGAAACTATTGGCGCCGCTGGATCCGCTCCAGGCGCCGTAGGGGCTGTCGGGATCGTTCTCAGGCTTCCTGTTGGGATTGTAGATGCTGAAATTACCTTCCCAGCTAGGATAGCCGGCGTGCAGGAAGAAAGAAGGCGTGCCGGATTCGTCGAAGTCGTAAAGGAAGGCTTGGTTGGAACCAAGGCGGGCGCCGTCGCGCATGACGCCTTCCTGCACAACCCATTCGTTATCGGCGACGCGGGCGCCGCATTTGCCGCTTTCCATGTTGACGTAGGTCGGGGGACCGGAGCCGTCGTACTTGGAGGATTCCCAAGTGTCGCTGGCGACGTCGTAGATGTGGAACTGCACGCTGCGGTTGTAGGAGAACTGCTCGCTGGCGTAAGCGTAAGAGTTGCTGGGCCAGAAATAGGCGTAGTCGATGAGGTCGCCGGATTTCGTCCCGTTCCTCAGGAAATTGCAGAAGTTGCTCATGCCCGGGAAATAGAACTTGTTTCCGGCGTTCTGGGAGAGCGACCAGTTGCACATCTGTCCGGCGGCGATCATGTATTTGCCGTCCAGATAGGCCGCCGCACCGTAGAAGGTCGGCCAGTAGCCAGTAACTTCCTTGAAGGGGTCGTCGGTGGCCACCAGCTGCATGTCGTTGGTGACGACCTGGGCCTTTCTCCAAGTACCGGAGTTCAGGGCGATGATCGTCCTGTTGGTCGGGCAGGGAGGCTCGAGGTCCGCGTACCATTCTATGAAATCATGCCTCGCCGAAGACCGTTTAGGATCGTACTTCTGATACGGCCACCAGGAGGGGTTCTGGGACTTTTCCGTCCAGATCTCGTCGGCGAAAAGCTGACCGGCCAGGAGAAAAGCCACTAGGAGCAAGAGGATGCGTTTCATATTATCCTTATCTCGTTGGTTAAAAGGATTGCGGGGCATATATGAACCCCTTTACTAACGGACATTATAGCAAAATGCAAGCGAAAAATAAACCTGACTTCCGCCAAAACCGCGATTTTTGCTACAATCGAAGCATGAATAAACTCTTACTTGTCCCCTGCTTCAAAGCCGCCCTGAAAAGTTTCAGTAAATGGTGGCTCATATTGTGCCTGGTGGCGGCCGTCCCCTGCCTTTATTCCCTTTTCCTCGTGAGCGGCGATATCAAGGCGAGCCTCGAAGAAACAAAGGAGGAACTGCGGGCCTTTTCAGAAATTATGAACGACGATTCCGTGGACGGGATGGCAAAGGTCGAAAAACTTCAGAGCTTTTTGGAAAGCTGCCAGGCGAAAAAGAAGGAAAGCGTCAGGGGAAAACGGAGCTTCGCTATTCTGGCCGGGCTTGTGATCGTTACGATCGTATTGCAGGTCGTTCTGATCCTCTACTCAAAGCGAGCAACGGCCAAGGATGACGAGGAAGGAAGAAAAGACCTGAACCGGGGGCTCGCAAGATCTCTGTTACTATCGCTTTCTTACGTCGTCTTAGCCTTCGTAAAACTGACGCCTTTCGTCATTCTGATCTTCCCGGCCCTTATCGTGGGGATCATTTTCATCTTCGTCTCCCCTCTTATCACGCTGCTTATCCTGTTGCTCTGGTTCCTGGGCGGCCTGTGGTTCTACGCCCGCTGGTACTTCACGGACTATATCATCACGGAAACTTCCGCAAACCCCTTCACGGCGCTTGGCGAGAGCTGGAATCTTACCAAAGGCAACCAGTTCGCGGTCTGGGTTCTGGTGCTTACGGCCTTTCTGCTGCACATCCCCGCCTTTTTCACATTAGGGCTCTCCACTATCCCGACCAGAAGTTTTGACTTTACGCTGCGCGCCACCGCTTACAGGCAGCTCAAAGGGGAAGCATGAAGCTTCGGGCTGTCGCCTGCGTTGCCAAAAACGGCGTGATCGGCAAAGCCGGCTCCCTTCCCTGGAACATTCCGGAGGACATGGCGCGTTTCAAGGAATTGACCATGGGGCACGCTCTGATATTGGGACGCAAGTCGTACATGGGCCCCCTAGTCGGCCGCAAACTTGTTGTTTTGAGCCGTAAGGGCTTTTTGGCGCCGGAGGGTATAGAGATAGCCCATACGAAAGAAGAGGCCCTTAAAATCGCTCTGGCGCAAGATAGCGAACCTTTCGTCATCGGCGGGGCCGAGATCTACAAACTCTTCGAGCCGGAGATAAGCGTGATATATCTTACGCGCTTAAACGAGGAATACTCCGGCGACACGCTTTTCCCCATCAACTTAAAGAGTTGGGTAAAAAAAGAAGATCGCGCGTTTTCAGAAGGGACTTTCGAGACCTGGGTGAAAGATCAGCGCATGCGGTAAACTAAGTAAGCGCCGACGCCCAGGAAAACTACGTTGGCGGACCAGCAGGCAACGATGGCGTTGACCT
>Ga0310690_10002849_pt1 | contig 27263 bp, 23 predicted proteins | sample AusTroGonzalo_MG_2_FD_207661 | JGI IMG/M metagenome (GOLD analysis project Ga0310690, IMG submission 207661) | Bovine rumen microbial communities from tropical cattle in Woodstock, Queensland, Australia - Gonzalo_04 (v2) (version 2) | ecosystem: Host-associated > Mammals > Digestive system >...
TTGTCTTCGCGAGCGTAGCGTGGCGATCCAGTATAATAGACTGGATTGCTTCACTTCGTTCGCAATGACAATGATTTCTTATACTTCTTTTGTCATCGCGAGCGCAGCGTGGCGATCCATTCTTTCCCTTGTCATCGCGAGCGCAGCGTGGCGATCCAGTATAATAGACTGGATTGCTTCACTTCGTTCGCAATGACAATGATTTCTTATACTTCTTTTGTCATCGCGAGCGCAGCGTGGCGATCCAGTATAATAGACTGGATTGCTTCACTTCGTTCGCAATGACAATGGTTCTTATGTTTTCCCTATTTCTACTTGACAAATGTAATATTTGGGCTATATTTGTGTCAAGAAATATAAACCAAGGGGTTTTTCTATGCTTGCAAAACGTAAAGTAAAAGTCGCAGCAAAGCGCGTACAAATCACAAAACGTGCCGTTCGTCACACACCAAAACGTCGCGTATCTTTTTGGACACGCGTGTGGAACATCATTTGTTGGCCGTTCCGCAAAATCGCACAATTTTTGTGTTGGCTGTGGCGCAAAATCGTCCAATTCGTTCGTTGGGTATGGAAAAAAATTTGCCAATTTGCACGCTGGTTGTGGAAAAAAATTTGTGAAATCAATCTTGTCGGTTTATTAAACCTTGCATTATTGATTGCCATTATCGTGTTATTTTCGATGCTGATTATCGATGTTATGAACTATCGTAAAAAGCCAGTCGTCATTGTTGCAGACCCAATAACCACAACAGCCACCGTTAAAACAACCGTTCCAGTCGTTGCCGAACCAACAACCAAGCCGGTTAAAACAAAGGTGGGCTATTATGTCCGACCACGTACAGACGTTTTGCCAATCGCACGCGATGCAAAAACAAATAAAATGGCTGCTGAACCAATTCGCGTGACAAAACAAGAACCAAATCCAGTCACCGAAAAGCAAATCGCAAAATGTGGCGAAAAACTACAGGGCGATATTATTATCGAAAATCGTGGCGATGCAAAATTGTTGAATAACGGCACCGAAATCAATGGCAACTTGTACTTGCAAAATATGGGTAAGTACGTTTTGCCGTGCGACATCAAAATCACTGGCAATATGTTTATTCGCGATGTGCGTATGTTGCAATTCTGTGGTGATTTCGAGATTTCGGGCAACATCTATGTTTCCCCACGTTCATCGTTTGGTCCAATCCCCAGTACCGCACGTTTGGGTGGCCAGGTAATTTTGTAATGTAAAGGATAAAACATGGAAAAAGATAAGAAATATAAGGTCACACTGGAAGGATGGGGAATGCACTCGGCCAAAGAAATACTGACCTGTGGTTCTACATTAACAGAAAAAGAAGCAAAACAATACTTGAAAGATTTGGTCAAGACATTTAATCAGGCCCCAAAAAAGTCGTGTTTTGTGTGTATGGAAGCCCAATTCTCGAAAAAAGAAACAAAAAGCTTTTCTTTTGTTTCGGCATATCCATACAAAAATCCTATACAAAAAACGTGCTCAAAAGCTTTGGAATTGCATTTGGCATCATGCTTGAATTGTACAGATACAGAACGCAAGTGTCTGAACAATATTAAAAATGGTAAATGCCCAGACAAATTTATTGTTGAATTGATTGGAAAAAGATTTTTCCCAGCACAATATACGTCTGAAAAACAAAAATAACTCCCTGTGAATAAAAAACGACCAGAAACTTGGTCGTTTTTTTATTTGTGTATTTTCATATATTTTTATGATATAATTATTTCATCCAAACGAAAGGGAGAATAAAATGAACACTTTTGAGAAAATACTGAAAGTATTGGCGAAAAACTTGGGAATAACAATCGTCTTGATTTTGTCGATTTGTTTGTTCGCATGGTTTTCGGGTGGTTTGGTTTCTGGTTTGATTACCGCAGCATCGGCACTGTTGGCGTTTACGTCGTCGGAAATGCTGTACAAGGAATTCAAGAAACCATCATCAAAATCTAAAAAGAAATAAAAATACCGCCCGTTTGGGCGGTGTTTTTTTATTTTGTTTCTGTCTTTACCGGTTCGGCGGGTGTTTCAGTCGGCGCTTCACTTATTGGGGCCGTTGCAACCTCTTGTGTGACAATTTCGCTACGCAAATCACTTTGCTGGGCCGTGTTATTCATATTTGATGCAACCAACGCTAATGCAGCGCACAAAATAAAGAATATCACCGCCAACCACGCTGTCAAACGAGTCAAGAAATTACCCGCCGCAGCGCCAGTCAACATTCCGCCCAACATAGACGACGCCGATGAACCGGAAATACCACTGCCCTCGGACTTTTGTAACAAAATCAGTCCCGTCATAAATACGGAAACGATAATCAGCAAAACTAATAATATTGAAAACATATTTTTTCCTTATTTTCTTGTGTTTTTGATTCTAGACGTGCGCAACCTAAATTGCAAGTATTTTCAACAATGCGTCTGCGGCATCAATACTGGCCGATTTTTTCGATGTGCCCGACCCCGTTGCCGTTTGCCCCAGCGCACTGACCCGAACATGAAATGTTGGATTGTGCGATGCGCCCGTTGTTTCAAGGTATTCATACACCGGTAAATCACCGTTTGCTTTGCGCTGAACTAATTCTTGCAGTGCGGTTTTCGGGTCTTTGGGTGCGGTTGCGTCCGCCAATACCAAATCATGCCAAATTTCCGCAATAACATCACGCGCGGCATCGAATCCACCGTCCAAAAAGATTGCACCAAACACCGCCTCGGTCGCGTTGGCAAGTATGTGGTCAATGCGTCCCGCCGTCATGTGTCCGTGATGTACCCGGTCCGCCAATTTCATATCTTTTGCGACACGCGCCAATGTTTCGGTGGAAACCAACATCGCATGACGGCGCGCAAGTTCGCCTTCGGCTTCATTTGGGAACATTTTGTACAACATTTCCGCAACCGTTAGGCCCAGAACACGATCACCCACAAATTCCAATCGTTCGTTGTTATGTGTCGCGTTTGCCCCACTCTGCGTCAACGCAGTTTCCAACAGTGATTCATCATTAAATTTATATTTCAATTCTATCATTTTAATCTATCCCCATACCAAATCGGCCCCAGCGCATTTTATTGCCCCACGACCAAAACGCAATCATCGGCGCATAGTAATTATGTGAATACCATATGAACCACGCATGACCCAAAACATTATCGCGTGGAACAAAACCAACATGTGCACGGGAATCGGCACTGTTGTCACGATTGTCGCCCATGAAAAAGAAATGATTTTCTGGGACGGTCACCAATGGAGTGTCGTCCAATGGCGCATTATCAGATGCCTCTATAATACTATGCACAACACCGTTTGGTAATGTTTCGTCATATTCAGTCATCTTGAACACACCGCAAGCGCCCACATATTCATGACAAAAACTGTCCGCCTTGTACTCAACCGTATAATTAAATGGTGCCGGTTCATTGTCTATCCAAATTTTATTGTCCTTAATCGACATATTTTCCTTGTAATAACCGACGCTGCGCAATGATTTTGGCAACATTGCAACAACATATGGACGCGGATTTTCACGTTTTACCATTTCACCATTTATATACAAACGCCCCTTAACCATTTGCACTGTATCACCCGGCACACCAATCAAACGCTTGATATAATCTTGGCCTTCGTTGACTGGGTTACGAAAAACGACAACATCTCCAACCTTTGGTTCGGTCGCCATGAAACGCCCATTCCACAACTTCCACGAACCAAATGGAAACGAATAGCGCGAATATCCATACGACCACTTGGTCACAAATATGTGATCGCCAACGTGTAATGTCGGAATCATCGATCCAGACGGAATATTAAACGGTTCCAGCAACAAACTGCGAAACACAATCGCAATTAAAACCCCGTAAAAAATCGTGTTAAACCATTCACGTGTTGCATTTCTGTTTTTTGCTGGCATATCTTATTCCTTTTCTTGTCGCGGGTATTTTATAACTTGAATTGAATATACGCAAGTTTTAATATGCGATTATGATTTCATTGAATTCGATTATTTTCAATGGTATGGATGCAACCCGCATCGATGTCCAGGTACAATTGGCAACAGGTTTGTCAAAGCCCGAATTCAATATCATTGGTTTGGCGGATCGCGCGGTCAAAGAATCTGCGGAACGTATCCGTAATGTTATTTCGGCATTGAACCTGCATTTGCCCCCAAAACGGTTAACGGTGAATTTGTCGCCCGCCGATGTTGAAAAGAACGGTTCGCATTTTGACTTGCCTATTCTGTGCGGAATCTTGTGCGCGATTGGTGTGTTGCCAATGGAAAAATTATCACACTATGTGATACTGGGCGAAATTGGGCTGGACGGTGCAATTGTTCGTACCGATGGCGTTTTACCAGCGGCGGTTTGGGCAAATAAAAATGGGTTTGGAATAATATGCCCCGCCCCCCAGGGTGCCGAGGCTGCACTTTCCGGTCATACCGACATTTTGGCGCCCGCGCACGTATTGGATTTGATAAATCATTTCAGTGGTTCGGCAATGATACCCGCACCAAACGTTGCCGACATACAAAAAACCGAACAAAAACCAATCGGCGATTTTGCCGAAGTTTATGGACAAGATGCCGCAAAGCGTGCAATGGAAATCGCTGCGGCTGGTGGCCACGCGGTTTTAATGGTTGGACCACCGGGATCTGGAAAAACGATGTTGGCATCACGTCTGCCCGGCATTTTGCCCGAAATGACCGCGGACGAGATTTTGGAAACATCGGTCATATATTCAATTGTGGGACAATTGGGCGACAAATCACTTATCACAAACCGACCATTCCGCAGTGTACACCATACTGCAAGTCCCGTATCACTTGCCGGTGGTGGCAGCAACGCAAAACCCGGCGAAATATCATTGGCACATAATGGCGTTTTATTCTTGGACGAATTACCCGAATTTGATCGTGCGACATTAGAAATATTACGACAACCAATGGAGTCTGGCAAAATCACGATTTCACGAGCAAAACATAACGCGACATATCCCGCGCACTTTCAGTTGATTGCGGCTATGAACCCATGTCCATGCGGACATTTGGGCAACGCAGCATTGTCTTGTTCGCGCGCACCAAGATGTGCCGAAGCATACCAAAACAAAATATCGGGACCGCTTCTGGACCGTATTGATTTACACGTTGATGTTGATGCCGTCAACCCATGGGAAATGAAATCAACACCAGACACACAAAACGAAACCAGTGCACAAATTCGTGCGCGTGTTATCGCCGCACGCAACCGCCAGATTGCACGCCAAGGCAAAGTAAACGCGATGTTGGACGGTGCAGAATTAAATGCGGTCACAAACCTTTCCGATGAACTGACCGATTTTCTGAATACAGCAGCAGAAAAAATGTCTATGTCGGCGCGTGGCTATAACCGCATAAAACGAATCGCGCGTACGATTGCCGATTTACGTGGTGCCGAAAATATTGAAATGTCTGATTTGGCAGAAGCGCTATCATACCGCCCAATTGGTCGCGGAAAATACGGCGTAAAATAAAAAATGCGCATATCGCGCATTTTTTTATTAGAATTCCCATCTGAATCCGAACAAGAAAGTCGAATACACAACATTTTCCGCACTGAACCAATTGCGTGATTGCGTTCCATCGGCATTACTTAATGCCCATTTTATCTTTGGTAAATATATGAAACGAAAACCAGAATCTAAAAAGAACGATTCCGATATACCATACGAAAAACCAAAAGTCACAATACCCGCCAAATTTGATGAAGATTCTTTGGCACTATAAAACTGAATAATGCCACGTTCGTCAACCTCACCAAATTTTTGCAACTCCCAATATCCTAAATCACCATAAGAATCGGACAAATTCAATACAGTTTCAGAATCCGCGAATCCTAACCCAAATCCAACATACGGGATAACTTTACGTAATGGTTTTGACCATCCATCATAAAAATCACGAATAGCCATAGCAGAAAACACATTTGTTGTGACACTTGATTGAACACTGCCCGAATCAAAATGCACACTGTTTCTGCTACCACCAGACAGGCTTAAATCGCCACTAAACAACGGTGATGCATCATATGAACTTTCCGCGATATAATCCCAGTCAACCTGGAAACGCCACTGTGGTGTCCATGGCAACACCCAACCAATCGCCGCACCACCAATAAAAGATATTTCATTATAATCCTTGTGCATCGGCAAAGTTCCAATACTGCCAGTTCCAAGATATTCATATCCACTACACCCAGTGCCGGCACATGGGAATACCGCGCCGCCACCATCATCATAATAATCGGCACCCAGTGTTCCGACATTATTTTTCATTTTAGCATGCCCATACGCGATACCACCACGCATTAAAATAATAAAACGACGGCCGTCATCTTGATACCATCCAGTTGTGACACGATCATCACCATATTCCCAGTTTGCACGTGCCGGTACAATTCCGACACACATCAATACTGACAAAACTAATAACATTCTCTTCATCATAGGATACATTATATCACAAATTTAACCCCGATAAAAACAATTTTATTCCTGACCCAAAAATCCGCCCGATTGCATTTTCCATAACCGCGCATATTCACCATGACGACGCAAAAGTTGCGTATGACTACCCTGTTCTACAACTTTTCCAGCATCGATAACAACTATTCTGTCCATATTACGCAACGTTGACAGTCGATGTGCAATTGCAATTGTTGTACGCCCTTGTGCCAATTTTTCGAACGATGATTGTATCGCGACCTCGGTTTCAGAATCTAATGCAGATGTCGCTTCGTCCAAAATCAAAATCGGCGCATTTTTAAGAAACGCACGAGCAATCGCAACACGCTGACGTTGACCACCCGACAATTTAATACCGCGGTCACCCACCATTGAATCATACTTCTTTTCCGCAGCATTTATAAAACCGTCCGCCGCCGCATTACGTGCCGCAGTACGAATTTCCGCATCTGTTGCATCTGGTTTTCCATACGCAATATTGTCACGTAATGTACGATTAAACATTATCGGATCTTGTGGAATAAACGAAATCGCGTCACGCAAAGAATTTTGTGTAACTTCGCGTATATTTTGCCCATCGATTAAGATTTCACCACGTGTTGGGTCATAAAAACGCATAAGTAAATTCACCAGTGTTGTTTTACCCGCGCCCGATGTTCCAACCAGGCCGACACGTTCTCCCGCACGAATTGTCAAATTCAGACCACGCAAAACGTACCTGTTTTTATACTTGAAAAACACATTTCTGAATTCGATTTTTCCATTTGCAACAATCAAAGATTCGGCATCAGGAGCATCTTTAACTTCTATCGGTTGATTTAATTCCGAATAAGAATGTAATGCGGAACCAATTGTATCGACCAATCGCGGTATTGTTCGTGCTATATATCCAATATTACCTTGGACAATTTGATACACCGACAATGTGAATACGATTTCGCTGACCTTGATATGTCCACGCATATAAAGCGATAACATTAAAACCAAAACGCCACCAAACAAAATATCCCACAAAAACATCGGAACAAGCCACATCACGCGCTGTAAAAACGATGATTTTATTTGGTCTTTGACGTTTTTAATTCGTAACGGATCCAAATATTCTTCTTCGCGGCGTGCACCATTGAACAATTTAACAATAGAAAACCCAGATATTGAATCAACAATATGTCCCGACAAATGCGATGAAGATTCCGAAGCCGCCTTGGACGCTTTTGTCACAGGTTTCATCATTATAACCGAATACACAACACGGAATATAAACGATCCCAACAATAATAACGCGACCCATTTGTTTATCCGCAATACCAACCCCATATTCAACAGAATCACACCCAGTGTTGATGTAATTGCCGTAAACTCAAACAGTGTCTCAAAGCCACTTGTAATGTAATTTATCTGGCTGTTCATTTTCCCCGGTATGCGATTGTTATAAAACGAAATCGATTGGGAATGAATATAGTTCGTTAATGTTTCGCTAATGCTTTTTCGCGCGAATGGGCGCCAGTGCGCCGCCATTTGTTCATGAACCGCCGTCATAACATCAAACACTAAAAACACCCAAATGATAATGCCAATTGTCCATAGCGCGTACTTGAAAAAGCCCGGCCCGGCAATACCGTCTTCAAACAAGGCAACTATTTTCTGTTGCGAAATTGGCCACCACGTAGAACTGGCAATGTCGCACACAATGAACAAAATCGCCCACGCAATTAAAAACCACAACATTGGTCGCGCTGCATATTGAAAATAAAACCGCCACAAAGATTTTGGTAATGCTTTTTCCATAATCATTCCCCTAATTTTTACCTGCGACAATATCGTGGAATATTTCCGCCGGTATTGTCCCTCCTGTTATTTTATCTGACATTGGTGTAAAGTCATCGTTACCCAACCATACACCCATAACAAGATTGTTTGTCGCACCAACAAACCACGCATCGCGATTGTCGTTACTGGTTCCGGTTTTACCGCCCAAAACACCCGTTGCCGCCGCGCGATGCCCGGTACCACCCGGCGCAACCACGTCTGCCAACAATTCCGACATATGATTCACCGTATCAGTCGATAAAACAGTTATCGGGTCCGACGGGTTGCGTTCATACAAAATATTTCCAGACGCGTCTGTGATTTTTGTAATTGAATATGGCCGCACTGATTCACCATTATTCCAAATCACCGCATAAATATTGGTCAAATCCATAAGCGACATTTCAGACGCACCCAGCACGGTTGAATATTCGCGCCGTAATTTTGTTCCAACCCCCAAACGTCCCGCCATATCCAATACGGAATCGATACCATATATTTCGGTCAACTTTAACGGCACCGAATTCACACTTTTTGCGAATGCCGTCGCCAAAGTAATATCGCCATAGTATTTTGCGTTATAGTTTTTCGGGTTATAGTCACCAATCGCGAACGGTGAATCATTGACATATGAATCTGGCACTAAACCATTTTCCAATGCCACCAAATACACAACTGGCTTAAACGCCGAACCGGGTTGACGTGCCGCCATCACACGATTAAATTGACTTGCCTGATAATCAGACCCACCCGACATTGCACGTATTGCACCATCGTGCGACATCGCGACTACGGCCCCCTGATACCCACCAACTTTACGTGATAATACTGCGGCAATACGTTCTTGTAATCTTGTGTCTACCGTTGTGTACACATACAAATCAGTATTCATCGTACCGATACGCGACTGAACCTCGTCCAACACAAAATCTGTCCAATACCGATGCAGATTTGTATCGGGCGTTGGCTTTGCCGGTGCCAATTCGCGAACTGCAGCACGCCCTTGATCAATCGTTATATACCCCTGGCGCACCATTTCTGTAAGAACAGTTTTTGCACGCGTAATATTTTTTTCTGGATTCTTTAACGGGCTGTATGTCGTTGGTGCTTTCAACATCGCGGCGATTTGCGCACTTTCCGCCAACGAAAGTTTGTTTGCAGGCTTTTGGAAAATCATGTGCGCCGCGGCATCAATGCCACGCAGGCCTCCGACCAACGACACGCGGTTCATATACAAATCAAGAACCTGGTTTTTATCAAAACGATTTTCCAACCAATACGACAATATAAGTTCTTGAACCTTGCGCGAAATCTTTTTATCACGCGACAAGAATATATTTTTTGCTGTCTGTTGCGTAATGGTTGAACCGCCCGCCGCGAAATGTCCACGGAACAAATTCACAAATATCGCGCGTAAAACACCACGCTTGTCAATCGGACCATGCTCAAAGAAACGTTTATCTTCGATTGAGACAATCGCCTGCCACACGTGTGTTGGTAATGATGTTACCGAAACTGGCGCACCCATAATACGCCCAGACGAACGAATTTCTTTGCCATTTTTATCCATAAACATTATCGCCGGTGCACGCGTTTCGTGTAATATTGAATCCAGCGATGGCATACGCAGATATATCACCGTAATATAACCCACTAAAAACAACGCACAAACCAAAAGTGTATTAAATAAACATACGACCAAACGACGTTTAAACGATGGGCGTGGCTTGTTTTTACTAAATTTTTCGTCGGTATTGCGTGGCAAAATAATTCTCTCTTTTATATTAATTATAGCATAAAATTCTTGTTTTGCACGATGTTTATAAGTATAATGTACTCAACAAAAACGGGGGAAAGACATGAAAAAAATCTCATTATTATTACTGGTGGCACTGATTTCATCGCCTGCAATTGCCGAAGATTACGACGACTATGACATATACGATGACGAACCATATACCACAGAAGTAGTAACAACGTCATCATCAACAAAATCAGATGCACGCGACACATACGCCGGCATCCGTCTTCACCGCAACAGTAGCATCTCGTTTTACTATGAACGCAGTGATGATTCACATACGACCCTCCGCAACGATAATTTTGGTACGGGATTGGTTATTGGAAATCGTTTAACCGACAATGTCAAATTGGAATTCGAAACATTATATACCGGCTCCAACTTGTCCAAACACGATGCAGATTTTCAATATGACGTTTGGTCGAATATGTTAAATGTGTTGCTGTATAAAACGTACGGTGGCGCGGTTGAACCATATATTGGTATGGGAATTGGGGTTGGTGGTATTTGGGCAGATATCGAAAAAGATTCTACTAATTTCCAATCGCATGGCACAACCTTTGACATGTCATTTGATTTAGTAACGGGGATAAATTTTGCATTGAATAAATACGTCGATTTGAATATGGGTTTGCGTTATGTCTATTATGGCAAGGTTAAATCAAAAGAAGCTACGACCTATGTTGATGCAACTGAATTTTATGTCGGCGCCGCATATAAGTTTGGCATATTCGATAAATAATAAATAAAGGTAAAAAGAAACACCGCAAACGCAGTGTTTTTTATTTCTATTGAACACTAAGACTCGTCTTCGTCGGGTTCTTCATCTTCTTCATCGTCTTCTTCGGTCGCATTCAAATCAATTTCCTTTGGTACGCCCAAAATATCTTCAATTTTTTCCGATGCTGCTTCTAAATCCATTTTATGCAAAACAGCAAATTCTTGGGCCATACGTTCCAAAGCGCGCAAATACAATTGACGTGCAGAAAAAGTCATCGTGTCGGACGCACTGCGGCGTTGTAAATCACGAACAACTTCTGCCAATTTCATTGGGTCGCCCGAATTTATATTTTCTTCATACTGCTGTGCACGACGCGCCCAAATCATACGTTTGGCGCCCGCCTTGCCCTTGGCCGAAGCAATCGCTTCATCCATTTTCTTGGCCGATGTCAATGGACGCAGACCAGAAATCTCGGCACGATCAACTGGTACACGCAATGTCATATGGTTACGGTCAAAGTCAATAACCAACATTTTTATCTTTTGTCCGCCGATTGTTTGCTCTTCGATACGAAGCAACTTTCCAACACCCTGGGTTGGATAAACGACATACTGCCCGGTCTTAAAATCTAATTTTTTACTTGGCATAAGGTACACCCTTTTACACGTTGCCATTCCCTCTGTAACACTTATTATAGCACAAAAATCAAGAAAAACAAATTTTTGACAGAAAAATTTTGGAAAAAGGTTTTTATACCCCTAGTGGCGACGAACAGCACCCGTACGACGTATAGCAGACGCACGGCCAGCTTCTTGGGTATTTGTTGCCGTACCACAAGTCCATTCATCATTTATCAAGAACGCTGTTTGCCCCTCTGGACAATTGGGTTTTTCAAGGCGCCACGCAAAGCAACCACCCTTTTTATACGATTGGTACGTCAAAGAAACGGAACCATCGCGCGTATAAACCCCCAGATTAGAGTTCCACACCCCCGCCTTTTCGCCATTGCACCATTTACGCTTGCCAAAGCACATGATGTCTTCCATTGGTTCGGGAACGGATGTTGCCACATAACCACTGGATGCGGAATTCCCCTTGCCCATTGGTTTGCCCGTTTCTAAATCATAGCACCACAGTTTTTCACATTCCTTGACTGGAATACCGTCAATTTTTTTACCATTATCAACCAAGACATATCCATCACCACACGAAAAAGTTCCAGCATTTGCCACGGGCATACAGTATACCGCCCCCATACAAACCAACAAATAACAAATTATTTTGTGCATATAATTCTCTCTTGTCTCTATATTTTACACAATTTTTACACTTTTTCCAAATGTTTTTATTACTGGCCCAAACCTGCTGGCGAAAAACGCCCAATATTGTTAAACAATTCTTCCATCGCGTTCAGTTCAATCGCCGCTGGAATCTCGGTTTCACCGTCTGCAATTTCAATACTGGGAACATCGTCATCGTGTAAAATCTGAATCTTTTTAACGGTGTTGCCGTTCACATAAGCCAACAAAATAGTTTTATCTGTAAACGTATGGCGCAACGGGCCGCGATAGTTTTCATCTGTGCCGTAATATATCCAAACCTGGTCACCATAGATAGTTTTTGCCTGGGGCGCGCCAACCCGTTCCATCAGTTGTGCGGTCGTTTTTATACCCGCAACATCATCGTCAATAGTTGACGGGAACACATACCCACGATGTTTTGTCTGGAACGTACACGCCGCCATAATCACACAACACAAAATCAAAATTATTTTTTTCATCTGTCTATTTCCTTGGGTATCACTTGTATTTTGTTGGTTGTTTTTATTTTTTGCAAGGTTTCTTTTTGATATTCGGTTGTGTTTAATAATTTTTCTGCATCCAAATCTAACATTTTTGCAAAATCAAATACCAAGATTTGCTTATCTGCCTTGGTTTCTGCATATTTTTTTAGGTACATTTTTATTGCGTCAACCTTATCAACACCGAACTTCTCTTGTATTTTTTCTACGATTGTCCGAACAAAGACATACGATGAAATATAAGATTTTTGGAACGAACATGACCGATTTTCAACCACATCGCGAAAACTTACCGTTGTCAGCAATTCGTTTGCCGAATAAACGTCTGTATTCACCACCGCCGTCACATGTTCGGGACATTTCGATTCATAGTCCATAATATACCACGGAACGACTTCGGCAAAACCCTCTTGAAACATAACGTGTTTATATGGGTTCAGTTCGCCTTGGATTAAATGCGCGTATTCGTGAATATGATTCACGTGCATCGTCAATGTTGGACGTTCAGACATAATGAAAGTATTTTGCGTTGCCCCATACGCAGAATTAAAACCGTCATTCTCAAAAGAATCCACTGGGCGACCACCACGCCTGCGCTGATACGGATAATTCAACAGTTCAATCAACCGATTATCTGGGACAAGATACGTATAGAAAATTGGTTTTTTACCAATGATATCTTGTATATTTAATCGCAGTAATTCGTTTATACACCCCGTGTGTTCAACAATAGCAAGGTTATACAACCCCGAATCATAATTTTTCGCAATTTCATGCGACATACGAATACGGAAATTGTCGTTCACAATTCGTGTTTCAGCATTTTTTTCAAGATAATCACGCAATGCATCGTAATTCATCTTTTACCCTTCCCCATTATCTTTATTTTTTTGCACCATAAAGTTTGCAATATGCTGTTTCAATTCGTCTTTGTAAAGGTTGTTCGCCTTGGCCGATTCAACCAGTTTATCAAAGTTCGGATTTACCGCACGCGCCGCACCAAATCGCGATTCGGTTTTAAGAAAATCTTCCAACGGCATAAGGTTTTCAACCGATGAATCCATGGACAACGGCGAATGACCGTCAACAGCCAAACGAGGATCGAAACGATACAACGGCCACGCACCCGTATTTACCAACATTTGCTGGTGTTCCGCACCGTTCGACAGTGCAAATCCGTGTGCAATACATGGTGCGTATGCCAATATTATTGACGGACCATTGAAAGATTCCGCTTCGCGAAACGCACGTACCGCTTGCGCTTGGTTCGCGCCCAGCGCAATTTGTGCAACATACGCACCCGACATCATTGCAATCATACCCAAATCTTTTTTTGCGTGTTCTTTACCACCAATGGCAAATTTCATTGATGCACCAAACGGCGTTGACTTTGATTGTTGGCCCCCAGTATTAGAATACCCTTCGGTATCCAACACCAAGATATTAACATTTTCACCGCTGTGCAACACATGGTCCAAACCACCGTAACCAATATCATATGCCCAACCGTCACCACCAATTATCCACACTGATTTATCAACAATCGCGTCCAGCAAACTTTCCGCCGCACGCGCACGTGGATTTTTCAGTTTTGATAATTTCTTCTGTAGTGCAACCATTGTTTCACGTTGTTTTGTGATATCGGTTTCGGCAAGCAATTCTTCGACATTTGGAACCTTTAATTCGAACAATAAACCCTTTAACGCATCGCGTTTTTGATTTATCGCCAAACGCATACCCAAACCATATTCCGCATTATCTTCGAACAATGAATTAGACCATGCTGGACCGCAACCATTTGCGTCGGTTGTCCACGGTGTTGTTGGTAAATTGCCACCATAAATCGAAGAACACCCGGTTGCGTTTGCAACAACCATACGATCACCAAACAGATGTGATAACAATTTCACATACGGTGTTTCACCACAGCCCGCACATGCACCCGGAAATTCAAAGTAATGTGGCAACAATTCAATGTGCTTTGGGATATTCAAGTTTAATTTTTCACGTGGCACATCTGGCAATTTTACTGCCGCATCAAATGCCACCTGATTTTCGCGCACATCGTTTGCCGACTTTAATGCCAGCGCATGTACCGGACAATTTTTCACGCACACATTACAGCCCGTACAGTCCGCCGGCGATATATTCAATGTGTAATACATATTCGCGCCCAACTCGGACGTTTTCATCGGCACAACAATAATTCCCGCAGCACGTGCATCGGCAACTTCGGATTCCGACAATGCCTTTATCCGAATCGCCGCATGTGGACAAAGCATTGAACACTTGCCACACTGGATACACTTTTCCAAGTCAACGGTTGCGACATTTGGTGCCACACCGCGCTTTTCATATTTCGCAGTACCAACCGGATATTGCCCCGCCCCAAATTCACCATCAATACGGAAACGCGAAACCGGGATATCATCACCACGACCCGCCGCCATTTCGCCCAACGTTCCGGCGATTTCTGTGGGTGCGTCCGCGGTCATTGCCGGTGTATAATCGGGCGCAAAATTCGACACCGAAGACGGCAAATCATATTTCACCAAATACTTGGTCGCGTTATCAACCGCCGCCCAATTTGCCGCCACAACATCGGCACCTTTTTTCTTGTACGTTTTTTCAATCGCTGCCTTGGCCGACTTTGCCGCGATTTTCGGACTGATAACATTTGTAAGATTAAAGAAGTTCAACATAATGAACGTGTTGATACGATTACCCAAACCTAATTCCGTCGCGCCACGATTTGCGTCCAAGAAATAAACATTTGCACGCAGACGTATAAGTTGTTCCTGGGTTTCACGTGGCAGATTTGCAAAAGCAACATCCGCCGGCATCGATGTATTTATCATCACCGTTCCGCCCGCACGCAACCGCGTTGCGAAATCAAATCGCTGGGCAATCATAAAGTTTGATATGCTGATAAAATCGGCAACTTCGACCAGGTATTGACTGCGAATTGGTGCATCGGAAAAGCGCACGTGCGATTGGGTAATTCCACCAGATTTTTTGGAATCATAAACCGCGTACGATTGCGGATACAATTCCGAATTTTCCCCAACAATTTTTACGATATTTTTGACCGCGCCAACCGTTCCGTCCGAGCCAATGCCGTACAATATTGCCGTCTGGAAATTATCATTTTGTACCGCGAATGCTGGGTCCGTTTTAAGTGATAACTTTGTTAAATCGTCATCAATGCCGACTGTAAAGTTATGGTGCAATGTGCCACGCATCATATTTTCATACACCGCTTTGACATCACGCGGTGTGAACTCTTTGGAGCCCAAGCCATAGCGACCACCAAACACATTTACCTTGTCGCCCACAACCGTTTTGATTGTCGTGTACAATGGTTCGCCCAACGTGCCTGGCTCTTTTGTTCGGTCCAGGACCGCGATATTTTCCACCGTTTTTGGCAATGATTTCAAAAATGCTTTTACTGGGAACGGTTGAAACAAATGTACACGAACCAACCCCAACCCACGTGGCAACACGTCCAACGTTTCCGCAATTGTCTCACACGACGAACCCATTGAAACAATTACGTGCTTTGCGTGCTTGTCACCAACATATTCCACCACGCCATATTTACGCCCTGTAAGAGTTGCGAATTCATCCATACATTTCTGGACAATTTCGGGCGTTTTGTCGTACAGGCCATTTGTCGCCTCACGCGATTGGAAAAACACATCGGGATTTTGCGCCGTTCCACGAATTTTTGGATTATCAGGCGACATACCACGCGCACGATTCGCCAACACCAAATCATCAGGCAACATTTTGCGCAAAACATCATCGTCAATGCGCGTTAAACGTGATTCTTCGTGACTTGTACGGAAACCGTCAAAGAAATGAACAAACGGCACCCGCGAACGCAATGTCGCCGCGTGCGCAATTGCCGCCAAATCGTGCGCCGCCTGGACATTATGCGATGACAATAATGCAAAGCCCGTTCCGCGCACCGACATCACATCAGAATGGTCACCAAAAATAGACAATGCGTGTGTCGCAATCGCGCGCGCCGCAACATGCATAACAAATGGTGTTTGTTCGCCTGCGATTTTGTACATATTCGGAATCATCAACAGTAAACCCTGGGACGCGGTAAACGTGGTTGCCATTGCACCCATTTGCAACGCACCGTGTAAGGCACCGGCGGCACCGCCCTCAGACTGCATTTCAATTGTTTGTGGAATTGCACCCCAAATATTCTTTTTATGCTGAAAAGCCCACTCGTCCGCCAATTCACCCATTGTGGAACTTGGGGTGATTGGATAAATCGCCGCAAAGTCCGAACAACGATACGCTACATCGGCCGCCGCCCAATTTCCATCAACAATAAGATTTACCATAATTTCCGTTCCCTTTTATAACAGCAAAATCATAGTAAAAAGCCCCAAATAACGCAAGACATATTCTTTGCCAAAAAAACACAAAAAGTGGCGACATATCGTTTGCCCCACACCCCGAAAAATGATATAATAAATACAATAAAAAAGTGGGAGATTGTGTAAATGGCAATAAAAGTTTATGCATGGATTGTAGATGAAAAACGTTTTTTGGCCGAAGGGCCGTATTATGATGCCGACACCCAGGAAATCTCTATGGTTGCCATGGATCCCGCTGGTTTTATAAAGATTGATGACAATGGCGACCATGTCCTTGATAAAAAGGGAAAACCGATTATATTGGCACCAAAATCTGGGGAATTATTGGTCATCCGACGCGGCATTTTATTCCAAGGCGAATTTGATTTCAAACGTTCCAATGTAAAGGGACACACATACCCCGATTTAAGCCGCGTTGTTATTGCTATGAATAAATTTATTTGCACCGGCTATGAAAAAGAAGGCCCAAAACAAGAAAACATACCGTATGCGGTATGGGGAACTTTTGATTGCTCGAAAAGTCGTTCAATGTTTACAAACGATGCAAACTATCGTCTGCCCCGCGCACATACAATTGACGTTTCGCACTCGATTGCTAATTTCGATGCATTAATCGACAAAATACCCAACGGTATCCCCAGTGCACCAAACAATGGCGCCATAAAAATCATTGTCCAAGACAAATTGGTCAAGCCAGATTCTTTGCTTAAAGATGAAAATTTACGTAAATCTGCCACACGTTTTTATGATAAATACAAAGACGCATTGAACAAATCCAGCATCATGATTGCCGGCACCTCTACTGGAACGATTGATTTTGCTAATCTTTTGGCTAAAAGCGTGGAACAAAAGAACGACAAAAACGATAAAACAGATAAACCACAAAAACACAAATCCAAAGAAAAACCAACCAAACAAAAACAGATTGATTACCCCATTAAAACTGATTCTGATATGGATGTGTCCGATGTTGTACAAAGAATAAAACAATCGCCAACATTCAATTTTATATGGTCCGACATAGAATCAAATACAGATACTTTAAGACAACTGAAAAAATTCGGAAAACAACGTGATACGGACCAAATATTGACCAAAATCGTAGCAGATATTTATGACGACACGAAAACCATCGTATTGAAACTGCGCAAGCCAGAAGATGCACAACCTGTCAAATGTTTGTCTGTTGACGATTTCATGGATATTGCACAACAAACAACAAAAATCTTGGACGATGCTATCCAGGCTGCTAACAAATTGCAATCGGAAAACGCGAACAAAAACGACGTGGTTGAAAATAAGACCCAAGGTAAAAACGGGCAAAAAAATAACAAGGACAACAAGAAACCAAAACAAAATAATGAACAACAGGAACAAACCAAAAGAACCGTTTGGGTCACCGATGGTGTTCTTAAAACATTAAAGGGTTTCAAAAAGAAGGGGTTTAATTATATCGCTTGGATACAAGATGTGGCAACAGAAGATCCAAGACAACTTATTACAGATCATATAGAAGGTTGCGCAAATGGTGGAACAGCCGTTGAAATTGCTGAAAGAACTAACGCAGGTCCCCGTATGTATGTTGCTTCTGTTGATGATACACAACTTTTGATATTTGCTATTGGTGATAAAGATAAGCAAAAGCAAACAGATCTGAAAAACATAAAAAAATTTGCTTGGGGATACAATGAAATGAATGACAAACTTAAAAACATTGCACCCAACACCACACAAATGGAAATGGCTGTCAAAAAACAACAAAGCGAATTCACGGATACATTGCATAATTTTAATACCGACGAAACCCGCAAATTATTGGGAATTGACGACAAGCAAAAAGGGAAAACTGCACCAACCGACATAACACGCGATGACGCCAAACAGGCAGAAGAAAACGGTCAACAAACACCACCTTTTCAACAGGCCTATGCCTCTGGCGAAAACACATCCCCTAAATCGTTGCATACCATAACACAAGATCTGAAAACGCTTGAAGACAAATATCTGACACCAAACAAGGCAGCAGAAACATACTGTCAGCGACATAATTGGTCTGAAAAGAATGTTCCTGCCCTTGCCAAGGCGATACAAGACGCATGTGAAAAATATTGGGAAGATTCCAAACAAGACCAAGACTGGTACTATAGAAAAGCGTCCGATGGCATTTTCCGTTTAGATGCCGACAAAATGGAAGAATTTATAACAAATTTTGTTGAGTTTAACCCTGAAAACGAACAACAAGCCTCTGACGAGAACCAATCAAACAAAAAGCCAAGAAAAACGCAACAACCAAACAGTGTAACAAAGACACTTTCTGAATGGGCGGCTTCGTTCACAAATGCCGATGGTTCTGCAATAAGTGAAACTTTTATGGAATTGGTTTTAGAACAAGTATTACCAAGTAAGACGACCTTTGTGGAACGTATCGGATTTACGAAAACAAATAAAGGCAGATATTCCGTCACAGATAAAGATTTTTTTGCTGAATTTATACGGACACAAAGACAACGTTTGGTATCTGTAAGTACGGCCGCAAAAATTACATTTATCAACAGCCAAGCACTGATCGACAAATGTGACACACTGGAACCAGATCCGCATTATTTCTATTACACCGGTGCGTATGGTAATGGTAAATATTATTTTGTGCGCGAAAAACTGCCCGAATTTATAAAAAATAATTTCTCGTTGGAAGACAAAAAGACAAAACGTTGGACTGTAAACACACTTGCCAAGAAATTGCATACGATACGCGACAACATTTGGCCTGTTATATCGGCAAACCAAGACAAAGAATGGGTTCAACAATGTATTCAAGATGACCAAGGCGAATCGTATTTTATTACATATTACTTTGACGCGTTCAAAGACCTGTACACAGAATACTATCGTGCGAAAAAACAAGAAAAAGAAAAGAAAAAGATGATAAAAGCAATGACTGCAACAATTATCAAAGACAACGATTTAGTGTCTGAACTTAACGGCAAGTACGATTGCAATATTTCGCCCGACCTTTTGGCATTATTGGTGAACAAATATCCAGATTCGTTCGAAAAATTGTTAGAACGCCAAGACGATGGAAGTTATGTGTTAAAAGCAACTACCGAAGAAGTAGCAAATGGTATCAGAGACATCAAGGATCTTTGGAAAACCTGCCGTGCTGCCGCCAGGGCCTATTACTCGGACGAATATAAAGCGCCAAATGGTATAAGTATCTCTGACCTGGAAAAAGTATTGAATATGAAACTTACTCAACCTGGTATAAACAGCGAAACAAAAACGTATTTTGTAAAATCGGGTTCTCAATATTTCTGGAATATGTTAAATCTTCCAGAGTTTATTGAAAAAGAACTGCCTAATTTCGTGCGCAAACAAAAGGATGCACCAGTGAATGATAATTCAGATTCAACAAATGCGATTATTGAACAACAAGACACACAAGATACAAAATCAGCAAACCAACCAGAAAAATCAACAGAAGATTGGTTGACAATTGAACAACTTGCAGATCAGTTGCAAACAACCCCAGATGTCATACGCCAAGTAAACCGTCAATATAAGGTAAGTCATAATCACCCAGATTGGACAAGTGGCAGACGTGATTGGCGCTTTAACCCAGAAAAAGTGGGCGACTATCGGAACGAATACGGTGACATCATACGTGAATTAACACAACTGCAACCTGGAAATGATGTTGATGTTCAACAAGAACCAATTGTTATTATTCCACCAAAACCGACACCTGTGTCGGAACCAGAGCCAGAACAAAAACAAACCACAACACAATTTAATGGTATGTTGGGGGTCAAGGCATTTATGGCAAAACTTGATGCGATTATGGAACTGATTAACAAAAATCTGCAAGAGAAAGAGGAAACAGAACGCGAAATACAATCTTTGAACGCAGAAATCCAGGAAATAAATCAGCAAGCCATTGAAAACACAAATGCAAAAAATATAACAACTGCAATAGAATTGTTGCAAAAGTCACAGACAAAACAAGAACTGTTGAATGCCGCAACCAAGAAAGCCGAACAACTGGATAAAACAAGAAGCAAATTGCGCAAACACTTTGATGAGGCAAAAAGTAAATTGCAACAATATAATGATGCAATTGATAAACAAAAGGCCGCAGAGCAAGCCGTCCAAGACGCAAATGAAGCAGTCCAGAAAGCAAACGATGAATTACAACAATTCTTGGAAAACGGGTTTAACTTAGACTAAAAACAAACGGGGCAAACGCCCCGTTTTTTATTTCTTTTTATTATCTGATTTTTGATCGGATTTTGCCACCGGTTTTGTATCGGACTTTTTTTCGTCCTTTTTGGTATCGGCTTTCTTATCATCTTTCTTGTCTGACTTGGCTTCTTCTTTTTTATCTTTGTCATCGCTTGCCACCGCCGGTTCATCTTCTGGTGTTGCTGGAACAAATTTCAGACCGTCCTTGACCCGCGCCAAAGCAATTACCATATCCATACCGCGTTGCAATTGATAATCGCGCGCATCTTTTTCTTCGTCTGTTAAATCTTTATCATCGTCATCATCGGTGGTGTCTTTATCCGATTTCTTGGCATTTTTCTCTTTCTTTTTTGCCGCGTCATTTTTCAACGAGTTCTTGAAAGACGCTTCGGAATAAACACTTTCTTTCTTTTCAATTACTTCCAATTTGCTTTGCAACACTTCGACATCGGGGGTAATACCTTCATTTTGAATTGAACGACCCGACGGTGTGTAATAACGGGCAATTGTAATGTGAATCGCAGTTCCATCGCCCAGTGGTTTTTGCTGTTGCACACTGCCCTTGCCGAAACTTTGCGACCCCATAACAATACCGCGGTGATTGTCTTGAATTGCACCCGCAAGAATTTCCGATGCCGATGCCGAACCGTGATTAATTAGCACAACAATTGGTTTACCATTTATCATGTCGCCAGGTTTGGCAAAAGCGCGTTCAATGTCTGCTTTATCCTTGCCTCGTGTGGAAACAATTTCACCACTATCCAAAAAAGCATCTGCAACGTCAATCGCCGCCGTTAAATATCCACCAGGATTATTACGTACGTCAATCAGATAACCCACAACATCTTTCTTTTCCAATTCTTTCAACGCGTCCTTTAATTCCTTGGTCGTTGTGGCACCAAAATCCGAAATACGCACATATCCAACACTTGGTGCATCATCATCGGCATCAGCCAATCTTTTATCGCTGAACTTTACCGACTTAACTTTGATAATATCGCGTTTCAATGTAATGTCGCGCGGTTCCGCGCCATCAGAAATAACCGTCAGTTTAACCTTGGTTCCGGGACGTCCCTTCATTTTCTTGACCGCCTGGTTCAGCGTCAAATCAAAGACTTGTTCGCCATCAATGTGCGTGATATAGTCGCCCGCCTTGATTCCGGCCTTGGCTGCGGGTGTATCGTCAATTGGCGAAATAACGCGAACGGCACCACGATCCGATGTAATCTGGATACCCAGCCCACCAAATTCACCGTGCGATTTGTCATTAAATTCCTTGAAATCGTCCGCTGACAGATATGACGAATGTGGATCCAGTTCCGCCAACATACCGTTCATTGCCGCTTCCAGCATTTTCTTTTCGTCAACCTCTTCCACAAAGTTTTCCCGCGCAGTCTCAAACACCAGCGCCAATTTTTTCAACTCTTCATATATTTGTGCATCAGTCAAATGAACAATCGGTTCTTCTTTTTTATTTTTTGGCGCTGCGATTGCAGACATTGGTACAATCAACGCCAACAACAAACATAAATTCTTGAACATAGGCTTTTCCTTTGGTAATTCCAACATATAATGATACACCATAAAACCTGTAATTGCAAATTTACACATTAGAAAAAACATTGACAAAAACATAACATTGTCTATAATATTTCAACATGAAACGTAATAATACACTAAAATCAGAAATTCGGTATAATTGTTCTGTCTTGAATGAACAGATGGCAACCTTTGGTACCACCAAGCGTATAAACCATTTGAATTGGTTGCGCCACGAAATGTCTTATACCGAACCACTTACTCTGTTCCACGCCCCGGAAAAAAAGAAAACACGTGAATACATAGATTACACATATATAAGAAACGCTGAAAATATGTATGATTATATATGTAGCACCACAAATACCCAGGGTCAATTTCGTCTAAAACTTGATCATATATGCGATATACACAAAATATTATCAAATGAAACAATATTGTCCGCACGTGGTGGCATTATATCAGAAATAAACAAACGAGTACACATCGATAGCCTGATTAACCAATTCAATACAGACCACAGTTCTGTTTTAGACAAAGCATTGGAATTGCATTACCATCTTATTGAATTGCAACCATTTGAAGATTTTAACAAGCGTACTGCACGTGGGGTCATGAATCTTGTTTTGATTCAGCATGGATATTCCCCTATTGTATTCAATAACAAATCAGACCATGATAACTATATGAACGCATATTTGGCACGCAACGAAGAACATAAAACAGAATACACCCAATATATGTTAGAATGTATGTTGCGTACCCAAAGACAAATTATCGCTGTTTTACATAAATCAAAAATTATATAACGGATTCAATTATCATCACGGAAAAGTCGCGCTGGATCAACTGACGCATTACCGCGACGAACTTCCAAATACATTTCTTGTTTTTCTGCGCTCATACGACCGACGGGTTCGCCCGCCAAAACTTCCTGTTCGGGCAAAACATCAACCGATCCCAAATTAGTCATAACGGTATTATATCCGTTTTTGTGTGACATAATTACGACTTTACCAAAACCGCGAAAACTGTCTGCAAATTTCACAACGCCGTCCGCCGGAGCCATAACCAGCGCATCTCCACGCGTGTGAATACGCCACCCTTCAGACCGCAGACCCAACGCCGTTTTTTCGCCATAGCGCACAACCACGCGTCCCGAAACCGGTAAATTTAACTTGCGTCGCGAAAAACGCGCATCTGCCGACATTTCCGATGAACCAACACCCGCCGACAATTCGGAAATACTTTTTGCACGCGCCGACAGTTCGCGCAACTTTTTTTGCAATCCAGCCTGCTCGCTTTTCAACTTTTCATTTTGCGCCGAACGTGTACGCAGCAACTTGTCCAATTCATTACGTTGGGACGTGTACTTTTTTGCAGTACGGTCCAACTTTTCTTTTTCGGTCGCCCGCGCCTTGCGCACCGATTCCAATTCTTCGATTTGTTCATTGGCACGATCAATTTCTTCGGAAAAGCGATCCGCCGCACCCGTCAACACCGCCGAAGTCAAAACATATTCGTGCATATTTTCAGAATCAAAACTGGGGTGCATCGCAACAAACAAAATAGACGCCGCAGAATCAGAAATTCGCCCGCGGTTTTTTTCAATTTCGCGCGAAATCGCATCAATCCGCATATCCAGTTCTGCAATCTTTTTCGCAATCTCTGCACGTTGTGATTCAAGTGTGCTTACCTGGTCTGCGGCCTTCACCAACTGCTTTTTTGTTTTGGCAATATCGCGTTCAGATGACGCCACCTTGACCGACAATTCTTGATTTTGTTTTTCGGTTTGCGCAATCTGGCTTTTAATTTTTGCCAAATCATCACCACGCGCCATTGGCGCAAACGCAAACAAAACAACAATCAGAGCAACAAGCCGTTTCATTATTTACAAATCACGCGCAAGAAAACCTTTTTACCCTTTTGCACCATAATTTCATCGGCCGGTGCAATCATCGCCTTGGGGTCCGTAATTTTATTTCCATCAATTTGGATTCCACCCTGTTCTACATTACGGCGCGCTTCGGATTTAGAATCAAACAACCCCGCCGCGCATAAGAAGTCCAGAATCCCCATCGGCGCGTTCATTTCAATTTCTGTTGTTGGCATATTGCTTTTATCGCCACCACCACCGAACAATGCCGCCGCCGCGTTTTCCGCCGCAACTGCCGCGTCCCGACCATGTGCAATTTCAGTTGCCGCAAATGCCAAACGTCGTTTAACGTCGTTTAATTCGGCGCCCTGCTTTTTCGCCAACTTGGCGATTTCATCCAATGGAATTTCGGTAAATATCTTTAAGAATTTTTCCACCAAATCATCGGGGGTGTTGCGGAAATATTGGTAATAGTCGTATGCAGAAACCTTGTCTTCATTTACCCAAACCGCATTGCCCGCAGATTTACCGATTTTGTTGCCATTTGAATCAGTGATAAGCGATGTTGATAAAACAAACGCTTCCTTGCCCAACTTTTTACGGATAAGTTCAATACCCATAACCGCGTTGCCCCATTGGTCCGCGCCACACAATTGCAAGATGCAACCGTATTTTTTGTACAAAGTTAAAAAGTCAACCGCCTGGAACGTCATATAGTTAAATTCCAAAAACGTCATACCATTATCCAAACGACGTTTAACACTTTCCATTGACAACATATGTGGCACTGTAAAATCTGTTCCATATTGTGCCAAGAAATCCAAGTGGCTGTAATTTTTCATCCAATCATAGTTATCTACAATAATTGCATCGGACGCACCATCGCCAAACTTCAAGAATTTAGAATATGATTTTTTAAGGCCCGCAATATTTTTCGCCAACGTTTCATCGGTCATCATTGGACGCCCCGTATCACGCCCCGATGGGTCGCCAATACGCCCCGTTGCACCACCAACCAACATTATCGGCTTGTGCCCATATTTTTGCAACCAGCGCATCATCATCACCGGCACCAAATGTCCAACATGTAATGAATCAGCAGTCGGATCCGAACCCAAATACGCGCAAATTTTGCCACTGTTCAACGCATCATTCAAACCGTCCATATTAGACGTTTGATTTATGAACCCACGTGCTTCTAATTCTTGTAACAATTCGTTTTTCATTTTTATCTCCCGCGTTCTGCAACCACTGCACTTTTTATCAGTTTTGATGGGCTGATAATGCCCCATTCCTTATTCGTCGTTTTACGTACCATTGCCTTGTACCGCATACGGTCGTTCCATTTCATAAGGCCCGGCATCGCACAATCTATCATACCATGATATACATACCCCACCGGCACAATACCATGTATATTATCATACATTATACCGAATGTATCGCCAACCTTTAATTTAGATGAAAAAACACTATTACCCAACCGAAAAGTTCCAGCGTTTTTAAGAGTTATCGTTACCTGAACATCATCAAAAACGACATCGGTAATCTTGTATTTTTTCATTTTTCTTCCTTTCCCGCAAAATCATAGCATTGTTTTGATTTTTGGGCAAGTTTATTATTAAAAAATCCGGCAAAAATGCCGGACTTTTTTATTTGGTTACAAATTGTTATTACTGTAACATTTTTGCGACTTCGTCCGCCAAGTTGTCTGAACGTTTTTCAATACCTTCACCCAACACGAAATAAGCGAACCCAGCCAATTTACCACCGGCTTCGTCAATAACCTGTTTAACAGTCTTGGATGGATCCATAACGAATGGTTGTTCTTCCAATACAGATTCCGCATACCATTTGTTGATACGACCCGCAACCATCTTTTCGACAACGGCTTCTGGTTTACCCGCTGTTGCGCCCGATTCAATAAACACTTTCTTTTCACGTTCAACGGCCGCCGGGTTAACATCAGCGATTGTCATAAATTCAGGTTTGTTTGCCGCAATGTGCATAGCAATTTTTGGACCGATTTCATCAATATGTTCGTTGCCACCATTGATTGCAACTGCAACACCGATTTGACCCATACCCGGAACCAAAGCGTTGTGAATATATGAATAGATGTGTTCACCATTAACCTTTGCGATACGGCGCAAGTTCATATTTTCACCGATTGTTGCGATTGTCGCGGCAATATCATCTTTTACCGCGTTCATTGTTGCGTCAAAATCGCCCGCCAATTCCAAAGCCTTGCTTGCAACATCGGCAACCAACTTTTGGAACTTGTCGTTTTTCGCAACAAAGTCTGTTTCAGCATTGACTTCAACCACACAGCCCATATCGTTGCATTTTACAACGGTGACCAAGCCCGATGCAGCAACGCGGCTTGCCTTGGACGCGGCTTTGACAATACCCTTTTGGCGCAACCAGTCGGCTGCGGCTTCGATGTCGCCATTTGTTTCAACCAATGCTTTTTTACAATCCATCATACCTGCGGATGTTTTTTCACGCAGTTCTTGAATCAATTTTGCTGTAACTTCTGCCATTTTTATCTCCCATTGTTTCTTATTTTTAA